>Ga0208080_1000296_pt1 | contig 24746 bp, 21 predicted proteins | sample NGESurdeep092012_3_FD_184476 | JGI IMG/M metagenome (GOLD analysis project Ga0208080, IMG submission 184476) | Arctic peat soil microbial communities from Barrow, Alaska - NGEE Surface sample 210-3 deep-092012 (SPAdes) | ecosystem: Environmental > Terrestrial > Soil > Wetlands > Peat ...
GCATCTTCCACATCTGCCTGGCCCTGCTCGCCGTCACGACCGCCGCGACTCGCGCTCCGGCGCAAGCGACCCTCCCCGCCGCGATGCAAGCCACCATCGACAGCGCGGCACGTGAGGTCCTCGCGCGCACGGGAGCGCCGAGCGCTTCCATTGCGGTGGTGCGCGACGGCAAGATCGCATACATGAACGCGTACGGCTCCGCGCGTCTCGAACCCGCGATGCCGGCGACATCTTCCATGCGCTACAGCATCGGCTCGGTGAGCAAGCAGTTCACGGCCACGGCCATATTGCTGCTCGCCGAGCGACACAAGCTGTCGCTGGACGACAAGGTCGGTCGCTGGCTTCCCGATCTCACGCGCGCCAACCAGGTCACCGTGCGCCAGATCCTCTCGATGACGTCGGGCTACCAGGACTACTGGCCGCAGGACTACGTCATGCCGCCCATGCTCAAGCCCACGACCGCGCGGACGATCGTGAACGAATGGGCGCGCAAGCCGCTCGATTTCGAACCGGGCACCAAGTGGCAGTACAGCAATACCAACTACGTCATTGCTGGCCTGATCGTCGAGAAGGTCAGCGGAATGCCGCTGGTGGACTTCCTGCGGAAGGAGATCTTCACGCCGTTACACATGGAATCGGTGCTGATCACCGACGACGCGGCGCTTGGCCCCACCGATCCCGAGCGGTATCTGCGCTACGCGCTGGGGCCGGTGCGCGTCGCGCCCAAGGAAGGAAAGGGATGGTTGTTTGCCGCGGGCGAGTTGGCGATGACCGCGAGCGATCTGGCGCGGTGGGACATCTCGGTCATGAATCACACCGTGCTCAAGCCCGCGTCATACATGACGCAACAGACCAACGTACTGCTCAAGAACGGCACGGGCACCGGCTACGGACTCGGCGTCGATGTTGGCGCGCCCAATAGTCACCGGTTGATTTCGCACGGCGGCGAAGTGTCCGGCTTCACGACGCAGAACAGCATCTACCCCGACGATCATGTCGCCGTGGTGGTGGTGACCAATCTCGACGCGACGAGTGCGTCGGGTCAGATCGCGAACCGTATCGCCGATGCGCTGTTCGGCGCGACGGACATCGCCACGGACAAGGCCGTCGCGCAGGCGCGGACGATTTTCACCGGATTGCAGCACGGCTCGATTGACCGATTGCTGTTCTCCGACAACGCCAACGCGTACTTCAGCGACCAGGCGCTCGCGGATTTTGCGTCGAGCCTGGGGCCACTCGGTGCACCGACCGAGGTGACGCAGACTCGCCAGTCGTTGCGTGGCGGCATGACCTTCCGTGCGTTCCGCATTCGCTGCGGGCAGAAGAGCGTGGCGCTGTCGACGTTCACGCTGCCGGATGGGAAGCTGGAGCAGTATCAAATCGCCAGTCCGTGACCATCCGGCAGGTCCAAACAGCACGGTGCGTTACGGCACGATCTTGCGCACCGTCGGATACTCGATGCCGAGCTGCTTGAGGTACGTGTCGTACTTCTTGGGATCGTAGTAGAATTTCTTCATCTCCGGCCGGTACCTGGCCATGATGTTCTCGTTCAGCCAGATGGGGGGCTGATCGGTTGCCGCGAAGAAGGGACGGTACTTGATCGTCTTCGTCTGCACGTTGTTGAAGTAGTCCCACGCATCGGTGACGACCTGCGGCGTGAGCAGGATGTCGAGCATTGTCATCGCCTGCGCCTTCGCGCCCGCAACGACCCCCTTGTGCGCGATCGGGGTCGCCATCGAGATCCCGTTGGCCCAGTTGTGGCCGGGCATGTTGGGAATGTTGGACGGATATCTCAGCGTGATTGTCGGCACGTTCCACGCGACGTCGCCGATGTCGTCCGAGCCGCCACCCATGCGCTGGTTCTCCGGAAGCGGGCCATTCAGGCGACCGGGACGCACGGCGAGACCGCTGTCGGCAACGCCCAGCTCGCGCTGAATTCCCTTCGCCAGTGTTTGATCCTTGTCGTCCCAGGACGGCATGCCGACCTTCTTGATGTTCTCGTACATCGCCTCGGCGATTGGGCGCGAGAAATGGCCGCTCCAGCCCGAGCCGACCATCATGACGGTGTCGACCTGCGTGCCGGTCATCATTGCAGCAGCGCGCGCCTTGATCTTGGCATCCTCGAACATCGCGAGCGTCTTTTCGTAATCGGTCTGGCGGAAATAGAACCAGATGCTCGCGGTGCTCGGCACCACGTTCGGCTGGTCGCCGCCATCGGGGATCACGTAGTGCGAGCGCTGCGCCAACGGCATGTGCTCGCGCTGAAACTCCCAGCTTGTCGCCATAAGCATGACCGCATCGAGCGCGCTCTTTCCGCGCCACGGCGCGCCGGCAGCGTGGGCGCTCGCACCCTTGAACTTGAAGATGGCCGAGATGAGCGCATTGGAGCTCGACTGTCCCCATGACACGCCGAAGTCGCTGTCCACGTGCGTGAAGAGGGTGATATCCACGTCCTTGAACACGCCGGCGCGCACGAGCCACGCCTTGCCGGACATCAGCTCCTCGGCGACGCCAGGCCACAGCACGAGTGTGCCCGGGATGTGATCGCGCTCCATGATCTTCTTCACCACTATTGCTGCGGCAATGTTCAGCGGCATGCCGGAGTTGTGTCCCTCACCATGTCCCGGCGCGCCGACGATCATCGGATCCTTGTAGCCGACGCCCGGCTTCTGGCCCGCCTGCGGGATGTCGTCGATGTCACTGCCGAGCGAGATGACGGGTTTCCCCGAGCCCCAACGCGCGACGAAGGCCGTGGGCAGTCCAGCAACGCCACGCTCGACCTTGAATCCGTTCTCCTCGAGCAGACCGGACAGGTACTTCGACGTCTCGACTTCCTGGAATCCGAGCTCGCCGTAGGAGAAGACCTGATCCACCATCACCTGGATCATCTTCGCCTTCGCGTCGATCTCCTTGGCCGCCTCCGCCTTGAGCGCGTCGAGCCGCGGGGTGCTGGCGTACTTGTACTTGATCGAGTCTGCCGCGTTGCCGCCTCCTCGTTGTGCCCTTGCCCCGGCGAGCGGGGTTAGGGTAAGAGCGCAGCATACCGCGATCGCGATTCGTCGGACTGAGTTTTGTACCATCGAGCGGGCTCCGGAGGTTGGGATACGAGCCGGGTGGGCGGGCATTAACGGTTGGCCGTTGGTGTAGTCTGCGGAGAGAATAACCTCTCCGCCGAGAAAGCGCAGGAGGCGGGAGGAGCGGCTCTGGAGCAGACGCGACCTTTCGGAGCGGAGGGGGAACACTATCTTCTTGGGATCGATCAAGGCCGTCGCCGTGCTCGAGACGTTCCTGCCCGCAGATGCCCTCTCCGTGGAGGGTAAGGCCCACGTCGCGTGTCGGTATTGCGGAAGCGTGGGAACCAGAGGCACCAACTACTCGCGCCATCCTCGTATGGAAGAGCAACTGATCGATACAGTGCTGACGCTGCCCCCCGCCGAGCTGGAGGAGGGGGGAGCACCGATGCTGGTGGCCGTCGAAGCCACCCGCCTCCTGCGCGAAGTGCGCGGCATTGGACGCTATGTGCGCGCCCTGCTGCCCCGCCTGGTGGCACTGCGTCCCGGACTGCGGCTCACGCTCTTCGTGAAGACTCAGCGCGACGTCGAGGCCGTCGCACCGGTGTTCGCGGCCATGCCTGCCCTGCGCGATCATCTCGAGATCCGCCCTGTGCGAGAGATGGTCAGGTCCGGTGCTGATGTCTTCTGGTACCCGTGGAACACCGCGAGCCCGACACCGGCACGCGGCGCCGTGGTGGCGACGATGCACGACATCGTGCCCATCGCGCATCCCGATCCGCGGTTGCGGGGATGGCAGAAGAACCTGCGCTGGCGCCGCCGCTACGGCGCGACCGCGCGGCGGGCCACGCTCATCATCGCCGACTCCCAGTTTACCGCCGACGAAATCCACCGGATGCTCGGCGTGCCCCGCGAACGCATGCGCGTCGCGCTCCTCGCGGCCGACGATTTTGCGGTGCCGCCGGCCGAGGGCGACGTCGAGGTACTCGAGCGCCTTGGCGTGCGCAAGCCGTTCGTGCTCTCGGTGGGCGCCGCGGACCGCCGGAAGAATCTCGCGCTGCTCGAGCGCGCGATGCCTCGGGTCGTCGCCGCGCATCCCGGCACGACGCTCGTGCTCGCCGGTCCGCGACGCGACGCGCAGCCGCTCCTTGGGGACGCCGCGTGGCGCCAGACGCTCGGCTTCGTGAGCGACGACGAGCTCGCCGCGCTCTACCGCGCGGCGGGCGTGCTCGTGATGCCGTCCACGTACGAGGGGTTTGGTCTTCCGGTACTCGAGGCAATGCGTCTGGGAACGCCGGTCATCTGCGCGCGCGGCTCGTCGCTTCCCGAAGTGGCTGGCGACGCGGCGATGTGGGTGGACGGCGAAGACGATGCGGACCTCGCCTCGAAGATCGGACAGGTGCTCTCGGACACGCACGTGAGCGCGTCCATGCGCGCGGCGAGTCTCGACCAGGCCTCACGCTTCTCATGGGACGTGACGGCCCGGCTGACGATCGCTGCGTTCGAGGAAGCGCTGGAGATGGCTGGCACGCCGAAGCGGAGATAGTTGAAGGTGCGGGGGCTTACGGCAGCGCTTTCGCCCCGTCCAACTGCTGGATCGTCGCAATGGACGCGGGCCGCTCCTTCCTGAGCCGCGCCGAGACGACTTCCGCCTGCTTCAACACGCGCAGCACGTTCTCGCCGGCCAGCTTTCGCAGATCGGCGTCCGACCAGCCGCGGCGCGCGAGCTCGGCAAAGAGCGCGGGAAAGGTCGAAACATCTTCGAGCCCGACGACGTTCTCCGTGATGCCATCGAAGTCGCTGCCGATACCGACGTGATCGACGCCGGCGATCTTGCGCACGTAATCGATGTGATCGGCGACGTCGGCGATCGTCGCCTTAGGGCGAGGATGCGCCTGCCGCCACGCGGCGAACTCGCGCCGCTGCCCGACGGTGTCGCCCGGGAAACGGCGTCGAAGATCCGCGGCCACGCGATTGATCTCAGCGTCGTCGTTGAACACCGCTCTGGAGACAAAGCTGTTGACGAAGGGCACCATCACGACTCCGCCATTTGACGGAACGCGGCGCAGAATGGAATCAGGGACGTTGCGCGGATGATCGACAAGCGCGCGCGCCCCCGAGTGCGAGAAGATCACCGGTGCGACGCTGACGTCGAGCACGTTGCTCATCACGCTGGGCGACACATGCGCCAGGTCGCAGAGCATGCCGAGGCGATTCATCTCACGCACGACTTCCTTCCCGAATGGCGTCAAGCCACCGTGCCGTGCAGAGTCGAGCGCGGCGTCGACCCAGTCGAGGGTGACGTTGTGCGTGAGCGTCAAGTAGCGCGCACCAAGGTCGTAGTACGAGCGCAGCACCTCGAGTGAATTCTCGATTGCCTGACCGCCCTCCAGGCCGATGAGCGAGCCGACTTTGTGCGCGGCGAAGGCGCGCCGGACGTCAGCGGTCGAGGTGGCAAACACGAGGCGCTCGGGATACTTCGCGATCATGCGCCGCGCGAGTTCGATCTGCTCGAGCTGCACGCGTGCGTAGCCCGGCACGCTGCTCACCTTTCCATTTCGCTTGTAATCGGACGCGTCGGGCTCACCTGGGAGGTAGACCGACCAGAACTGCGCACCGACCATCCCCGTCTTCATGCGCTCGAGATCGGTCATGCCGGGCGTGCGCTTGCGAAGATCGTAGGCCTCGAGGTCGTTCGCGTGCAGCGTGTCCTCGCGGATGCGCCACGGCAGGTCGTTGTGCCCATCGACGAGCGGTGTCGTACGAAGGACGGCCTTCGCGCGCTCGAGATAGGGGTCGCTCTTCTGCGCGTGAAGGGATGTGGCGGCCACGGCGATCAAGAGCGTCGTTCTCGCGATGGACTTCAGGCGAACGTCAGCGGACGAAAGGCGCACCGAGATCTCCGAGTAGTGAGTGGATTGTAGCACGACATGACAACGGACCCATTCGCCACTCGCGTCGTCCGCGTGAACACTTTCCGGTTCTTCACGAGGATGAACGTCCCCATCAGTACGAGGAAGATTGCGAAGGCCTGCTTCAGGGCGCGCTGCGAAACATATCGCACGAGATACGTTCCGGCGAGAATGCCCAGCACTGCCACAGCGGTGAAGCCAGCCAGAAAACCCCACGGCACCAGCACCTGTCCGGCATAGCCCGCGTAGCCCGACGCACAGTTCATCGCGATGACGAGCAGCGACGTCCCCACCGCCTGCTTCATCGGTACGCGAGCGAGAAGCACCAGCGCCGGGACGACGAGGAAGCCTCCGCCGATGCCGACGACTCCCGTCATCAGCCCGACGCAGAGCGCGATGGGAAGCAGCAGAGCGAGCGACAGGACATGCTCGTCGTCACCGGGACTTACCGCGGCGGACGGCGAGCGCCGAGCCGAGCGAAACATCGAGATCGCGGCGACGAGCATCACGACCGCGAGCAGCGAGAGCTGTACCGCACCGTTGAGAAATACGGCGAGTCGTGCGCCGATGTACGCGCCGATCATCGCGACGACGCCGAACAGACCCGCCGTCCCGAGATTGACGTTGCCGGCGCGCCAGTGGCCGACCGCTCCGACAAGGCTCGTCACACCGACGACGGGTAGACTCATGACGATCGCCAGCTTCGGATCGTAGCCGAGCACGTACACGAAGATCGGTACGGTAAGGATCGAGCCGCCGCCGCCCATGAGGCCGAGCGACAGTCCGATGAGCGCAGCGAGGGCGTAACCGAGGAGAAGCATCGAGCGTAATGTAGCCCGATCACTCCGTCGTCAGTCACAGCAGCCAGGAGCGCAACACGGCGCGGCGCCGTCCGTCTTTGCAGCGCCGAGTGCCGCGAGCGAAACGCGACGCTTCGGCGGGGTGCCAGGCTTCGTCGCTCTGACGAAGCCGCTGATGATCTTCCCTTCCACGTCGGCGGCGACCTCGAGGTCGATGCCAGTGCCCTGCAACAAGGCTTCGGCATCGGCGCGAGTATACGCGCGAGTCACCTCGATGCTCGGATTCTCGAAACCCGCCTCGCGCAGCATGCCCAGGAACTCCTCCTCCTCGAGCGCGCCGGCGACGCAACCCGTCCACAGCGCCATGCTCTTGCGCACGGGTTCCGGCAGAGAGCCGCGCACGATGACGTCGCTCACCGCGAAGCGACCACCGGGCTTGAGCACGCGAAACGCTTCGCGCAGCACGGCGCGCTTGTCGCCCGAGAGGTTGATGACGCAGTTCGAGATGATGACGTCGACCGTGTTGGCCGGCAGCGGGATGCTTTCGATGTGCCCCTTGAGGAACTCGACGTTCGTCGCGCCCGCCTTGTCGCGGTTGGCGAGGGCGACGGCCAACATGTCGTCCGTCATGTCGAGTCCGATGGCCTTTCCCGTCGGCCCCACGCGCCTGGCGGAGAGCAGCACGTCGATCCCACCGCCGGACCCGAGATCGAGCACGGTCTCGCCCTCATGCAGATCCGCGAGCGCGGTGGGATTTCCGCAGCCGAGCGACGCGAGCAGCGCTTCGATGGGAACGCCTGCGGCCTCACCCTCGTCGTAGAGGTTCGCGGTGATCGGGTCCCAGCTTTCGGTCGTGGCGCCACAGCACCCACTCGATTCGGTCGCGGGGCCGCAGCAGGCACTCGCTTGGCCACTCGCCACGCGGCGCGCCGCCTCGCCGTAGCGTGCTTGCACCGTCTCGCGCAGCGCGTGCAGGTCGGCGGCGCCGTCGCGACCACCCGTGTCAGTCGTCGTCTGGCTCATCGTCGTCTCCTTCGTCAGCAAGAAAAGTTGATGTATTATTGTATCATGTTTTTTTGATGCGTCAAGGGCATTGATTGACGCTGCGCATTGCGACGACTCTACCCAACCGTGCCAGACTCCCGGCGGCGACGCACCGCGTTCTCCAACGCCTCGACGAGCTCACTCTTCGTCCACGGCTTCACGATGAGTTGCTCCGCGCCGGCGGCGGAGCGCGCCACCGACATCGTTGTGGGATCCGGAAGGCCGGTGAGAATGATGCGCTCAGTCGCAGGATACAGCTCGCGCGCCTTCTTGAGAAAGGTGAGACCGTGCACGTCGGGCATGCGGAGGTCGCTCACGATCACGTCGAACGGCTCGCCCGCCGCCATCAGCGCGAGGGCATCCTGCGCAGTCTGCGCGATCGATAGATCGTACGCGGTGCCGAGCTGTCGCTTCAACAGCCGAAGCACTTGGGGATTGTCGTCCACGCAAAGGACGCGCGCCCGAGGCTGTCCGTGCTCGGGCGCCGGCTGGGCCGCCACTGCCTGTGGCGGCTTCTCGGATCCATGCATGGCATCGGCGATGGCTCGTACCGGCCGCCGGAACCAGTCAGGAACGATGTTGCTCATCGCGTGTCTCTATCTGAGGTGTCCATCTCTCCAGGATTCTCCAGGATCGGCATGCGAGGCAAACACCAGGCCACCCCGTCTAGGATAGGTGCTCCTGAGATATCGCTTGGACAGCGATGCCTCGCTCGAGCGTCTGCTTGACCGGACACCGGTCGGCGATCTGAAGCAGTCGCACTCGCTGCTCGTCGCTCAGGGCGCCATGGAACTCGATCTTTCGCTCGATACGCGTGATGCCGACGGCGGAGCTCTCGCAGTTCTCGCAGTCGGGCTCGTGCGAGCGTGCGATGCGCAGTTGCACGTCGATGCTCTCCAGCGGCCAGCCTTTGCGGTTGGCATACATGCGAAGCGTCATCGCTGTGCAGCTACTCAACGCGCCGAGGAGATACTCGTACGGCGTCGGCCCCGCATCGGTGCCGCCGAGCGCGACGGGCTCGTCGGCGGCGAAGGTGTGCGTGCGCGCCGTGACGTCGGCGCGATAGCCGGACGAACCAACCGTTGAGGCGACCCAGCGACCACCGTCCTGGTCGTTGCCACTCTCCGGCGCTTCGCTTTCGGTCATGGTGTTGTTCTCGGTTGGGGGACTGACGACGTCAACGCCAACTGCTCAGGACCAGCACTCCGGCGGCGACCCTGCCGATGCCGAGCCACTCGCGAGCGTCCGGTCGCTCTCCAGGAAAGATGACGACCGTGCGCAGCAACGTCGCGAAGTCGGAGTCGATTCCTTCGAGGCCGACCTTGACATGCAGCGCTTTGAGGCGATCTGGCCGAGCTATATGTCGCCAGCGCGCAAAGTGTTGGGTGCGAAATGCAAGCATGATTTATTCGCGACGCATTCTCTCATTTGCCATTAACAACGGCGCGCAGAGTTCATCTCACGAGCAGTGTCCCACCAAGGAATGTCACGGTTCGTGGATCATAACTTCTATAGGAGAGATCGTATCATGGAACAGCAGCGCAGCTTCGCCCGTCTCGCGATCGCGATAACGGCTTCACTCTCACTCATTGCCGGGTGCAACAGCAGCAACGTCGCGGCCCCGCTCGTGGCGGCGGCGATCTCAGCCGTCCAGGGAAGTAACGCGCAGATCGGGACCGTGGGGCAGCCGCTCGCCAATCCGGTCACGGTCAAGGTGCTGGCCGCGAACGGGTCCCCAGTAGCTGGCGTGATGGTCTCGTGGTCAATCGAGTCGGGTGCCGGATCGATCAGCATCACCTCCTCATCCACTGACTCCCTCGGCATCGCAGCGGTGAGCTGGACCCTCGGCACCGTGGCCGGTACCGATTCGCTGATGGCGTCGGTCAGCGGCCTCACGCCAATCGTGCTGTCCGCAACGGCGAACGCCGGGGCAGTCGTTGCGCTGGTCAAGGTGAGCGGCGACGCGCAGGTCGTGGCGACAGGCTCGTCAGCGCAGCCATTCGTCGTGAAGGCGGTGGACGCGTACGGTAACGCCGTTGCCGGCGTCACGGTCAGCTGGATTCCTGACAGTAGTGGCACGCTGAGCGTCAACACGACCGTCACCGGCAGCGACGGGCTTGCACAGGACACGCTCGTCGCGGACCAGGCAACGACGTATCAGGTGATGGCGGAATTGCAGAGCAATGCGACGATCGAAACGACGTTCACCGGAACTGAGAACTGACACAGCGAGGTCCCACCTCATGCGCACCGCCCACCAGCGCTTGGAACAAGGCCCGCAGAGTCACCGACTCAGCGGGCCTTGTTCGTTAGCGCCCGGACCACACGGTCCGGACGCTTTTCCTGGTCAAGCAAAAACCCTTAGTGGCTGATGGCGATGAACCACGCAGCGAGGATCGGGCCCGGCGTGGGCCGAGTGCCCGCGGGCGCACCGGCGGGCGGCGGCGTCGAGGGGCCACGCTCGGGCTGGAACAGATACGCCATGTGCCGTACCGGATCGACGGCGATCGTCTTCGCGCCCGGGACCGTCTCGACCGTTGCAATGGTGGTGTACTTGTCCGGCGAATCCTGGCGGACGACGGTCACGGTGCCTTTGCCTCCGCCACCCGGGATGTAGATCAGCTTCTGCGACTCGTCGTAGCCCAGCGCGTCCACACGATCGCCGTTCTCGATCTCCGCAACGATCTTTCCGTTGCTCGCGTCCACCACCACCGACTTCTTGCTGCAACCCGCGAAGATGCGGTTCGACTTCGTGTCGTAGGCCATGCCGGTCGGGCCTTCGCACGGCGCGAGCGGCCACGACGCAACCGCCTTCATCGATTTGACGTCGATCACCTGGATCGTGTTCTTGCCTTCGTTGTTGACGAAGATTCTCCCCTTGCCGTCAGCCATCGCGCCTTCCGGTGCGTTATCCTCGAGCTCGGCCGTGCCGGTGATGTCGCCGCTGTTGGGATCGAGCGCGACCGCCGTGCCGGGCTTGCTGTGATTCGTCAGAATGATCTTGTCGTCGGCGGCGTCATACATGATGCCGTCGAGACCGCCTACCTTGACCGGGATCTTCTTGATGACGGCAAGCGTTTTCAGGTCGAACATCGTCACGGTGGAATCGCCACCATTGGTGGTGAAGCCATGATTCCACTTGGACGCGAGCCCGACGCCGTGCATGCGCGGCGTATTGGGGATGTCGCCGAGTACCTTGCCTGTGGCACCATCGACGACCATCACGTGCGTGCCGCGCGACACGAAGACGCGGCCGGTCCCGGGTTCGGCGGTCACGTAGTCTGTGCCACCCTCGCCGCCGATGTTGTACTTCTCGACTCTGAACGTCTGCGCGCCGACCAGGCTCGGAAGCGCCAGCACGGCGGCGGCAAGCGCGGCCTTCATGGTTGCTGAGGTACGGGTCATGCCAGCCTCGATGGGAGTGTGGGGTCGCTCGGAATAGACAACCTTAACAATAAGGCCGCGCACCTGACGGGGAGATGACAATGGGCGACACCCTCACGCATCGTCAAGTGATGGTCGTGTTCAGCGGGCTGCTGATGGTCATGCTGCTCGCTGCCCTCGACTCCACGATCGTCTCGACGGCGCTGCCGACCATCGTCGGCGAACTCGGCGGCCTCGAGCATCTCGCCTGGGTCGTCACCGGCTACCTGCTGGCGCAAACGATCGTCACCCCCGTCTACGGAAAGCTCGGAGATCTCTACGGCAGAAAGATCGTGCTCCAGTCCGCGGTCGTCCTGTTCCTCGCGGGCTCAGCACTTTGCGGATTGAGCCAGACGATGACGCAGCTGATCGTCTTCCGGTTCGTTCAGGGCCTGGGTGGCGGCGGCTTGATGGTGACGACGCAGGCCGTCGTCGGCGAGATCGTGCCGCCGCGCGATCGCGGACGGTATCAAGGCTTCTTCGGCGCCGCGTTCGGACTCGCGAGCATCGCCGGCCCGCTACTCGGCGGCTTCTTCACGACGCATCTCTCGTGGCGCTGGATCTTCTACATCAATCTCCCGCTCGGGATCGCGGCGCTCGGCGTGCTGGCCGCCACGCTTCCGGCGAGACCGGAGCGCCGAGCGCATGCGATCGACTATGCCGGCGCCGCGCTGCTCGCGGTGGTGCTGAGCGCGGTGACTCTCATCGCCGATCTCGGTGGGAGCGCGTATCCGTGGACATCCTCGCTCATCGTCGGGCTCATCATCGCCGCGATTCTTGCGCTCATCGTCTTCGCGCTCGTGGAGCGAGCCGCGCGGGAGCCGATTCTTCCTCCGCGGCTCTTTGCGGAGCCTGCCTTCGCGGTGACTTCCGCGGTGGGACTCATCGTGGGGTTCGCACTGTTCGGCTCCATCATCTACTTCCCCGTCTTCCTCCAGGTGGTGAAGGGTGTGAGCCCGACCGCGTCCGGTATGCAGATGCTGCCGATGATGGGCGGCATGCTCACGATGTCGATCGTCTCCGGACATCTCATCAGTCGGACTGGACGCTACAAGCTCTTTCCCGTGATCGGAACGGGCATCATGACCACCGCGCTGGTTCTTCTTTCCCGGCTGTCGCTCGGGACGACCAGCTTTATGACGGCGACCTACATCATGATGCTCGGTATCGGTCTCGGCATGGTGATGCAGGTGCTGGTCATCGCGGTGCAGAACGCCGTCGAGTATCGCGATCTCGGCGTCGCAACCTCCGGTGCCACCCTGTTTCGTCTCATCGGCGGCTCGCTCGGCACGGCAATCCTCGGCGCGGTCTTCGGCGCGCGGCTGTCGGCGAATCTCGCGCGGCTGCTTCCGCCGGGCGACGCGAGCGCGAATGCGAGTGGAGCCGGCGGGATGACCGCGCAGGCGCTGGCCCAATTGCCGCCGATGGTGCGCGATGCCTACGGCGCGGCGTTCACTGCCTCGCTCAACACTGTCTTTCTGGTTGCCGCATGCGTCTGCGCGGTAGGCTTCGCGCTCACGTGGTTGCTCCCCGAGCGGCCTCTGCGCGCGACGGCGGCTGCGTCGGCGGCCGACACGGGCAATGAAGTGGCCGAGGCGTTCGCACGCCCCGACGATGAGACGAGTGCCGAGGCGCAGCTGTACGCGGCGCTGGCCTCTCTCTCGGATCGCGCGGTGCAGCGCGAGCATATCGAGCGCATCGTCGCCCGTGCAGGCGAGACACTCAGCCCGATTGCCGCGTGGCTGCTCGTGCGCCTCGAGCGCCAACCGGAGCGAAGTCCTCTCGAGATCGGCGGAGAAGGAGACGTGACGGCGGAGCGTGTGCGTCTTGCGCTCGACGAACTTCGCCAACGCGCTCTGATCGACGAACGAAGCGCTGGCGCATCGGCTCTGCCGAGATACGAGCTCACGCCAGCGGGATGCGACGTGCTCAACGTGCTGGTTGCGGCGCGGCGCGCCCACCTCTCGGAGCTCGCCGCGGATTGGGATCCGAATCGCAGCGAGAACGCGGCGCTGTATCTCGCGCGGGTGGTGGGTGACGTCGTGCCCGATGCGCGGCGCACTGCGACTGCACCCACCGCCTAGCAGGTCGAGTGTATGAGGGCGCCAACCGGTTCAGTGGCGCAGAGGGCGTTGTAGCGGGCGATGGCTTCCGGCGTGCGGAGAACGTGGACCGGTACTCCGCGCCGCTCGAGCACTGCCAATGTCTCGGGCGCAACGCGCAATGCACCGAGGACACCGCGCGAAAGGACCACGACGCGCGCGCCTCGATCCAGCAGTTCGATGACGGCGCTCGGCTGAATGCCGACACGGTGGCCGGTTCCGCTCTCGCGCCAGTCCCATGCATGGACGCCACCTGGAAACAGCGTCGCGTCCCGCAACGGGACGAGCGCTGTCTCGACGACCATCCGTCCCCAATGCCACGACAGGATTTGCGGAGATCGAGCCATGCTCAATGCTAGCGTCGGGCGTGGCAGCTCGGTGTCGGGATATCCTCGCCGCCGGCGCCAGCGAGCCCATCGGCGAAGACCTCACAAGGTTTGGGCGTTCGCCCTACAGACGCTGGGGCCTTCGGCGCGGAACTTGAGATTTGCGTGCTATAGCGCGCGAGGGGCTCACCCTGAAGGATCAGGAGCGTCGTATGAAGACCGACATGCAGCTCCACAAGGACGTGCTTTCGGAGCTCACGTGGGACCCGCGGGTGAAGGAGAAGGAGATTGGCCTCGCGGCCAAGGGTGGCGTCGTCACGCTCACCGGATCTGTCGAGAGTTACGCCGAGAAGTGGGCGGCCGAACGCGCGGCGGAGCGCGTCGCGGGCGTCAAGGCGGTGGCCAACGACCTGGCCGTCACGATCCCCAGTGCCTTCAGCCGTGCGGACACCGACATCGCACACAAGATTGTGGATTCGCTCGCGTGGGACATCCAGGTGCCGCATGACAAGATCAAGAGCAAGGTGACGAATGGCTGGGTGACGCTCGATGGCGAGGTCGAGTGGCAGTACCAGCGCGATGCCGCCGCGCGCGCCGTACGCAACCTTACCGGGGTCTGCGGCGTGACCAATCTCATCAAGGTGACGCCCCAGCGCGTGTCGTCACACGACGTGAGCAAGAGCATCAAGGAAGCGCTCGAGCGCCGGGCGGATCGAACCGCCGCGCGCATCGTCGTGGAGGCAACGGGGCGCGTCGTCACGCTCACGGGCAGCGTGGCCTCGTTCGGCGACCGGCGTGCGGCCGAAGGAGCAGCGTGGTCCGCACCGGGAGTCGCGGAGGTTCGCGACGAGTTGTCCGTCGTGTTCTGATTCTCTGATCCGTTCGATCAGGCTCACGCGCGCATGGCCGCAAGGCTGTGCGCGCCAGGCGCAGGGAGGCTCAATGACCAGAACGATGGGTGCGGAGGGCGGGATGCAGACGATCATCATTCCCGCCGGCGTGATGCTCCGTGGCGATCTCACGATTCCGCCGACCGCGAAAGGGATCGTGGTCTTTGCGCATGGCAGCGGGAGTAGCCGCCTGAGTCCGCGCAACCAGGGTGTTGCGGCGCGGCTCCAGGCGGGAGGCTTCGCGACGCTACTCTTCGACCTGCTCACCTCGGACGAGGAGTCGGTCGACGCGCGCACGGGAGCGCTCCGCTTCGACATTCCACTGCTCGCCGAGCGGTTGGCGCGCGTGACCGACTGGCTCACGTCGCAGCCGACCACGCACGCCCTGCACATCGGTTACTTCGGCGCGAGCACCGGCGCGGCGGCCGCGCTGGTGGCGGCGGCGACACGACCCGACGTCGTCCGCGCCGTCGTCTCGCGTGGCGGCCGGCCCGATCTCGCGGGCTCCTATCTCGGACGCGTGAAAGCGCCGACGCTTCTCATCGTCGGAGGCAACGACACGTTGGTCATCGGCATGAATCGGTCGGCGCTGATGCAGCTTGCGTGTCCGACCAAACAACTCGTGCTCGTTCCCGGCGCCACCCACCTCTTCGAGGAGCCTGGCACGCTCGAGCGAGTTGCCGAACTGGCGGTGGCCTGGTTCGAGCAACATCTCGGGGCGATGATCGAGACGGCAACGGACGTCACCTCGGAGATCTCTTAGCGGCAATCCTCCGGCGGAGGGATCATGAGCGCGACAAACACGAAACCGACGGGGTCGGCACCGCTGCCGAAGCTGTCGAATGACGAGATCGCTGGCCGGCTGGATGATGTCGCGAATCTCCTCGAAGACCAGGGCGCGAATCAGTACCGCGTCCAGGCGTGGCGCGGCGGCGCGGCGAGCATTCGGCGTTTGGAGCGCCCGGTGGGTGATCTGCTTCGCGAAGAAGGACTGGAGGGGCTGGACCGTCTCCCCGCGATTGGCCCCGCGCTGGCGCGCGCGCTGGGCGAGCTTGCCGAGACAGGAAGACTGGGGACGCTCGAGCGGCTGCACGGCGAGAGCGATCCGTTCGCGCTCCTCGCCTCGGTCCCTGGCATCGGCGACACGCTCGCGGAGCGCATTCACGATGCGCTCGGAATCGAATCGCTCGAAGAGCTGGAGCGGGCGGCGCACGACGAGCGGCTCGCACGCGTACCTGGCCTGGGCGCGAAGCGCCTGGCCGGCATCCGGGACGCGCTGGCGACTCGTCTGCGCGCACGACGACGGCATCCGAATTCGGAGACACTGCCGACCGTCGCCGAACTGCTCGACGTCGATCGCGAATATCGGGAGCGCGCTGCGGCGGGAGAACTGCCGACGATCGCGCCACGTCGCTTCAATCCAACCGGCGAACGCTGGCTACCCATCCTGCACACGACGCGCGGCGAGCAGCACTACACCGCGCTGTTCTCCAACACCGCGACCGCGCACCGAGTGGGACGCACGCACGACTGGGTCGTGATCTACGTCGACGGCAGCGACGGCGAGCGGCAGTGCACAGTCGTGACGGAACTCAAGGGACCGCTCGTGCACCGGCGCGTCGTTCGCGACCGCGAGATCGAGTGCGTGACGTACTACCATCTGGCAGCGCGCGAGGCGGCCCACCCTCCGCTCGCGAACGCACTCCAGTCACGCCGCCGCTCACGCGTGTGACGCACCACGAACGCCATGTGCCGCTCTCGAGCATGGATACCGTATTCCAATCTCGCAGTGGCATGCAGTAGCGCGCCGCCGCGATCCAATTATCATTCAAGCAGTGGCACGGGGTGTCTACGCATCGACAAGTCGAGCGCAGGCTGAGATCACACCCGTCGAACCTGATCTGGGTAATTCCAGCGAAGGGAGCGTCACTGGCTTGGCGGCTGGTCCCGAGACTTCGCGACTGAACTCGCACTCTCATTCCTCCAAAGCCCCGCTCCCCTCGCGAATCACGCGACACACCGGAGCGCCAAGTGCTGACACTCGCCGTTGCTTTCCTTCTCCAGGCCGTTCCGCAGAGAGCGCACGGAGCCGACACCCTGCGCACGCGCGCCGACTCGCTCGCCGCCGATTCATCGCGCGCTCGTCGCGCACAGCAGCTCGAGGGCGTGCAAGTCACCGCGATTCGCGGCCGCTCGGCGCCGATCTCCGAGAAGACCATCGAGCGCGCCGAGATTCAGCGCCGCTACACGGGACAGGAGACGCCCATCCTTCTTCAGACTGCGCCGGGCATCACCGCGTATTCCGAGAGCGGATCGGCGTCGAACTATTCGTACATGCGTCTTCGCGGCATCGACCAGACGCGCATCAACATCACCCTCGACGGCATTCCGTTGAACGAGCCGGAGGACGAAGGGCTCTACTTCTCCAACTTCCCCGACTTCTCCAACAGCATTGCGTCGGTTCAGATTCAGCGCGGCGTCGGATCGAGCACGCACGGCGTCGCGTCGTACGCGGGCTCGGTGAACTTCGAGTCGGTTCCCATCGCGAGCGTGGCGCGTGGCGGCGAGGTACAGCTCACCGGCGGATCGTACAATACGTCGCGCGGCAGTGCGATCTACGAGACGGGCATGACGCCGAGCGGATTCGCCGGGTACGTCCGTGGGTCGGCACAGCACACCGACGGCTATCGCTACAACTCCGGCAATAGCTCTCGCAGCGCGTTTGCGAGCGGCGGATGGTTCGGCTCGAGCGACGTCGTGAAGGTCAGTCTCCTCGCTGGGCTCTCATCCAACGAGCAGGCGTATCTCGCGTCGCCCTTGAGCGTGTTGCTGAAGACACCGAGGGACAACCCGTACGGCAATACCCGCGAAACCGCAGTGAACGATCGCTTTCACCAGGATCTCCTCAGCGTGGCATGGACGCGCGCGCTCTCGACGTCGGCGAGCATCGGGACGACGGCGTACGGCTTCGACGCAGGGGGCTGGTACGACGTACCGGGAAGCAATGGACTGAGCGACGCCTCCAACTACAACCTGCACTCGCGCTGGGGCGGCATCATCAGCGCGCTCGACTGGCAGGGCGAGTCATCGTCCGCATCGGTGGGCCTTAACGTGGGGCGTTATCAACGCGAGCACTGGCTCTATACACGCCCCGATCTCGCAACGCGGCTGTACGACAACACCGGCTACAAGGGCGAGCAGAGCGCGTTCGCCAAGGGATCCGTGGTGCAAGGGCACGCGACCATCTTCGGCGATCTGCAATTCCGCCTCGTGCAGTTCCGCTATCAACCAACCGTCGGCTCTGGCGTGGCGCCCGCGTCGGTGAGCTGGTCGTTCGTCAATCCGAAAGTCGGCGTGAGCGCGGTTGTCATGGACGGACTCGTCGCTTACGCGAGCGTCGGGATGAATGGCCGCGAGCCAACCCGCTCCGACATGTTCGCCGGCGCCGACGACCTGGACAGCGTCACGGCGCGCTCGGTGCTGCCGCTCACGCGCGTTCATCCGGAGACCGCGTACGACCTGGAGACGGGCGTGACGTGGCACCGCTCCACGGTGCATGCGCAGGCCAACCTGTTTCTCATGCAGTTCCGCAACGAGATCGCACCGATCGGTGAGATCAACGAGATCGGCTACGAGCTGCGCAAGAACGTCGCGCGCAGCGCTCGACGCGGCGTGGAAGGCGATCTCTCATGGCGGGCGTTGCCCGCCTTGGTCGTGGTCAGCACGATGTCGATATCGGACGCGCGCATTCAGGACTATCGCGACGATGCCTCGGGGTTCGTCTATCATGACGTCGCCGCGCTACTGACACCGAAGTTCGTGAGCGGGCATGGCGTGCGCGCCGAGCTTGCGCCGTGGCTCTCGCTCGATCTGGATGGTCGCTACACGTCGCGGATGATGCTGACCAACACCAACGACCCTCGCTTCGTGGTGCCGGAAAGCTGGTACGCCGATGCGGGAGCGACCTTCCGCGTCGCGGGTCAGTCGCTGCTCGTACAGGTGCGCAACCTGTTCGACCGGCGCGTGTACACCGGCGGCTATCCGGGTGCCGCGGCGGGGAGCAGCGATCCGAACGCGATGGAGCCGTACTACTACACGCTGGCGCCAAGGAACGTGTCGGTGAATGCGCGGTTCAGCTTTTGAGACACTGCGCGTTGAGGGGCGTTGATCGGCGGCAGCGCCCCGAGCGACGCCCTCGCCGTTTCGCAATTACAAACGCACCGCCCTGAGCGCGATCTCCCAACGCGCCTCCCAATCCTCGCGGACAACGACGACGCGCGCACCATACTCCGCAAGCGCATCGCGAAACAGTACAAACATCGCATCGCGATTGACTGGGCGATCGCGGATGCCATCGGGGATCCACGGGACATCCACGTCGCAAAGCAGATAGAGATCCGCTCGGCGCGCGCGCTCCTGGCGCTCGAGCCACTCAGACGAACGCCCGTAGTAGTGCCGAGCATACACGATCGTGCTGAGGAGATCAGTGTCGAGCACCAGCACCTTCCCTTCCCGTGCGTGAACGCGCTCGGTCGCGGCATCCGCGAGCGCGATGTGTTCGCGCGCGATCGGCTCCACATCGGCTGACGTCAGCTCACGCGCTACACGCTCGGCATAGACGCGCGACGCTTCCGGCACCCACTCCGTGCCGAGCGATTCGGCGAGCCGCCGCGCAAGCGTTGTCTTGCCGGTGGATTCAGGACCCGTGACGCAGATGCGACGCACTCGCGTTGACACCGGCGTCGTCAGGCCGCGACCGGCTGCGCGCCCGCGAGCTCCGCCATCGAGAGTCGCCAGTCGATGTAGCCACGAACGGCGAGCGCGAGAAAGACCGCGTAGAGTCCCGCGGTGATGTAGAGGTGCTTGAAGACGAACATGCCGACGTAGAGCACGTCCACTCCGATCCAGACGAGCCAGTTCTCGAGCTTCTTCTTCGTCATCATCCACTGCGCGACGAGGCTCGTGCTCGAGAGGAAGGAATCCATGAACGGCAGTGCCGCGTCGGTCGCGCCGCGCAGGAACACGCCGAGCGCCACGGAGCCGGCGAGCGCGATGAGGGTGAGCACTGCGCCGAGCCGAGGAGCGGTGCGCGTGACGTGCAGCTCGGTGCGATTCGCTCCGCCATACAACCACTCATACCACCCATAGACGGACAGCGCCGCATAGATGACCTGCAGTCCCATGTCGGCGTACAGCTTCGCCTGGTAGAAGACGAACGCGTAGACCACCACGTTGACGATGGCGGTGGGCCAGCTCCAGATATTCTGGCGGACGCTCAGGTACACGCTGATGGCGCCGAGCAGGGCGGCCAAGAGCTCGAGAGAACTCACGAGGGTATGGATACGAGGAGGACGAGGAGCGCTCTGGTTCCCAAGATACGACCGAAGCGCGTTGGGCGGGCAGATCTGTGCTATCGTCTACGACCACTCCTTCCTACGCCCCGCCCGCCACCAATGCACACCATCGCCCAGCTCAGCGCTGCCCTCGCCGGAGCACTTGGCCTATCGCGGCGCAACTATGCTGGATAGCCAAGTCATGATTTGCCCGGCACCTGCTTCACCATCTCCCGGATCTCATCGGCCGTGAGCACGCTCAGCGATGGACCGGCCCTGCCACCCGCGTTCCGCATCACCGTCACCCCTACGAATCGTCCGGACGTGTCGAAGAGGGGCGAGCCCAGTGCGTTGCCGCCCGTTACCAGGTAGTAGGTGCGCGGCCGTTCAATCACGATCTGGACATAGCCGAACGATGCGACGGGTCGCCAGTCGGTGGCCTCGTTCGTCCGCCGCAGGCCAATCACCAGATCCATCGTGGACGGCTTTCCGCTGGGGCCCGACATCGACGGCATCGGCGTGGCAGCGGGCTCGGTTGGCCTCAGGAAGGCGAGGTCCAGATCCGGATCCCGCAACACGATCTGCGCCGGCACCTCGCGCCCGTCGGCCAGGCGTATGCGAAGGTCCGTCAGCTCGCTGGACATCTGCGGCTGCGCCGCCCCGCTCCGCTGCGCCATGCGCGCCATCATGCTTTCCGGCTGCAGCGTGGAGAGGGACGCGACCGCGATGCCGGTGGCGTCGAGCACGGTCGCGTTGACCTCCACCGGCTGATCGCCCGTTTGTTCGTGCCCGCCCGTGCTCATGCGGATCTTCACCGTCGCCAGCACCATTACCACGGCGTCGGATCGCTTCGCCAACAGGTCGCGCGCCGCGGCGCGTTCCTCGGGCGTCTGCGCCCCGCCAGTCCTGAATACGCCCGCGAGCAGCAGTCCCACCGTCGCGATCACTCGCCGGCGCATCCAGCGGCCTCCATTCATTTCCATGTCGGTTGGACCTCCAGGAACATTGTTCGTATGCCGCGGCGAATCTCGAGTACCGCAGATGCAGGGCGCTTGGCGGCGGTCTGCTTCATTCGCGCGGCAAGGTCGTCGACGTTGTGAATGGGGTGCGCGTCGACCGCCAGGATGAGATCACCGCCTTGCAGATGCGCCAATGCGGCCCATCCACCTTCAGTCACCGACTCCACGATCACTCCGTCGGCCGCGTCCTCAAACCGCGGATCGTCGCGATCGGTCTCGGCGAAGTTGCGCGCGCGAAAGTCGAAGTCCAGATCCTGGTAGGTCTTCATTTCGCGCGGCTGCGCCCGAGTGGTACCCAGCACCACCGGGACCGCGACCTCGGCGCCGCTCCGGCTCACCGTCAGATGCGCCGTGGCGCCAATTGGATATCGGCGGATGGCCGTGGCGAACACGTCATCGTCGTTAGGAGACGACGCGCGAACGGGCTCGCTGTCGATGGCGAGGATCACGTCGCCAACCCGCAGCGGCGTCTTGTCGTCGAGTACGCGCGTCACGCGCGCCCCGGTTTTCCCCTTGAGCCCCAGGCGATCGGCAAGCTGCGGCGTGAGCGACTGGACGGTCACGGGAACCCACGCTTTCCTGGCGTCGGGCGCGAAAACGTTCGGTGTGGGGTCTCCCATGTCGACGACCGTCAACCGTCGCTCCAGACCGCGATCGTATCCGACGAGCACGTTCACCTTCTTGGCCGGATCCGCACTCAGCGCGGCGTGCGTACGCGACTCGAGATCCGCGAGGGTGTGCACCGGCTGGCCGTCGATCTCGCGAATCACGTCGTCGCGGATGAGCGGCGGCTTGGCCTGCTCGGACGGACCGCCCGCGCGCACGCTTACGATGCGCACGCCATCGGCCGACTTCCGCCCGGCTTCGCTGGCTTCCACCGGTGTGAGATTCGACACGACGAGCCCCCACTGCCGCAGCTCCGAAGGAATCGACGCCGACGGTGGCCGCTCAATGGGCGTGACCATGAGCGTGACGTCGCCTTTGCCCTCGCGGCGCACCACGAACGCCGACGGCTTGCCGATGGGGAGCGAGAAGAGCAACTGATTCACCGGTGGAAGCTCTTCGGCGAACCGCGCGTCCACTGGCGCGTCGTTCACGCGAACGAGCATGTCGCCCGCCGTCACGCCGGCCGCGGCGGCGGGCGACCCGTCGGCCACCCACGCCGCGAGCGCCCCAGGTCCTGCCATGCTGCGCAGCCTCGGTTGCACTTCGAGGCCCGTCCAACTCCGGTGCACGCGCCCATCGCGAATCAGCGCCTCGACGACGGACTTGGCCAGATCGCCGGGTATGGCGCCGCCGAGTCCGAGGCTGATCTCGTTGATGCCGACGATCTGTCCGCTGAGATTCACCAGCGGTCCACCCGAGTTGCCCGGATAAATGGAGGCGTCGTGGCCGATCCATCGCACAATCGTGCCCACGTCTTCGCCGTCGAGCCGGCCGGCGCCGAAGTCACCGAAGAACCGCGGCATGATCATCTCGGTATTGCTCACGATGCCGCGCGTGACCGATTGCGACAGCGCGAGCGGACTGCCCATGGCGAGCACGGGGTCGCCGCTGCGCAGCATGGCCGAGCTGCCAAAGTGCGCGGCGGGAAAGGTGCGGGGAGTCGCCGGATGCAGCTTGAGAACGGTCAGGTCGCTGAGCGGGTCGGTGCCGACGAGATCGGCCGGTACCTCTTCCCGGTTGGAAAGGGTGCACTTGATGCGCTGCGCCCGGCCGGCGACGTGGTGGTTGGTCACGACGTACCCGTCGGGGCTGATGATCGTGCCGCTCCCGGCAATCTCGTGCTTCACTTCGCGGCCGCCAAACTGATCGGAGGTCACGGCGAAGATGCGCACGAGGCTGGGGTAGACGGTGGCGATGGCGTGGTCGATCGCGGCCCGGTCGGCGGAGGTGGCGGCGCCCGCTGCCGGCGGGCTGGTTGTGTGGCTGCCGGCGTGACCAGTCGTCTGCGCGACGGCGAGCGGTGCGGCGGCGATCTGCGCGCCGAACATCAGGAGAAAGAATCGGTGCACGCGATGCCTCGTTGGCGATGGATACGTCATGAGAAAACTCATCTGCTCCCGCTCACGAACTGCCGTTGGCCTGACCCGGCAAGTTGCCGTTCGTCGACCGATACTCGAAAGAGTCTTCTTTCCGACATCTGTTGATGATGGTTGTTTCGTCGAGCGGAGCCCCCATCGTCCAGTACACCAAGCCGGCTTCTTCATAACGTACAATCTTGTTTTGATAGAAGCGACCGTCGTATTTGCGCCGACGGTTGGCGTGGTGATGTCTGCTATCTCGCGGACCCATGCCTAAAACATAGTGACCGATAGCGGCCAGCAGGCGGCGGCGGTGTGATGAAGCCGAAAGCAAGAAGGGCGGTCAGCGCGACGACCGCCGTCACGCGGTCCAGGTACCGGCCTCCGTGCCGGGAGGTCCTGGATCCGACGACGGCGGACGCATCATCGCTATTTCCCTCGCTCGCCGGCCTCGCGTTCTGCGGATGAGCCGCCTGCGCCAGCCGTGCCCTCCGCTGCCGGGACATAGCCGGGCCGCACTTCGGTATGACGGATCTGCCCGCCGAGGAAACCAGTATAGGCCATGAGTCCAGCTCCCACGACAGCGCCGACGACGGTCGCGCGCACGATCATCGCAGGTAGTATCGCCGGCCGGCGGTAACGCCACAGAGCCCAGAGGGCGAACGCGCCGAGTACGCCGACGACGATCGCCGCAATCAGCGCGATATCCGAGTGCTGCTCGATGAGCGTCTTGGTGACACCCGGGAGGTTCTTCACCGCGTTCTCCGCGCCGTCACCCGTGAGATAGGCGGGAAGCGCACTCAGCGCGCCGCCAGCGAAAAACGCGAGCGCCACACGCGCGAGGTAGTCGTCGCGTCGCCACACCGCGATGGCGATGAGCAGAAGACCGAGTGCGGTGACGATGATCGGCAGGTGGTTGAGCAGCAGATGCAAGTGAACGGTCGTGAACATGCTTGCCTCCTCGCGGTGGTTGGGAAACGGGGATAGAATGCGTGCGCGCCTCTGTGTTGTCTACCGGGAGATTGCCTGCATGGCCGCCAGCGTGCTGGCGGGTGGCGTTCGCGCAAGCGAGTTTTGATGAGGGCGGTGATTCTGTGTCGTACCCACATTCACATGACGCCACAACCATGCCGTCCATGATCGCTCGTTCGATTTTCGTTCTCGGCCTCGCGTCATTGCCGTCGTACGCGCAGGCGCCCATCGCCGGCGCGCGCCCCGCCGCCGACACCGTGGTCCGATCCGTGAACGCGCCTCATACGCCATTGCCGAGCGAGGCGCAGAGTGCCGGCGTGACGCGTTTTTCGTTCATTGCCTACGGCGACACGCGTGGGCGACTCGACGGCACGGCGTTGCAGCATGAACATGGCCTCGTGGTCGCGTCGATGCTGCGCACCATTGCCGCGCGCGCGAACAGCGCAGACCCCGTGCGCTTCATCGTGTCGAGCGGCGACGGGGTGGTCGGCGGCGGCAACGTGCAGATGTGGAACACGAGCTTTGTGGACGTCGTCAATCGGCTCACGACCGAGGCGGGCATGCCGTTCTTTCCGACGGCCGGCAATCACGATGTCACGGGCGTGTTCAACGTTGCCGACACGCTCAGGTTGAAGGGGCTGCGCAACTTTCTGAGCGTATTCAAACAGCTCATCCCCGCCGATGGCTCCTCGCGACGACTGGCGGGCTATCCAACGTACGCGTTCGGTTACGGCAACACCTTCGTGCTCGCCATGGACTCGAACATCGGCGGCGACTCCGTGCAAGCCGCGTGGATTCGCGCTCAGTTCGAGGGACTCGATCGCGGGCGGTACCGGAACGTGGTGGTCGTGGTGCATCACCCCGCGTTTTCATCCGGTCCCCATGGCGGG
>Ga0208080_1000300_pt1 | contig 24653 bp, 19 predicted proteins | sample NGESurdeep092012_3_FD_184476 | JGI IMG/M metagenome (GOLD analysis project Ga0208080, IMG submission 184476) | Arctic peat soil microbial communities from Barrow, Alaska - NGEE Surface sample 210-3 deep-092012 (SPAdes) | ecosystem: Environmental > Terrestrial > Soil > Wetlands > Peat ...
CGGAAGTCGGCCCTCCGCCGGCGCCCCGTGCGGCGATTGCCGCCGTGCTCGGTCTCGACATCGCCGACTTGCTCGATGATCCGTGGATGCCGCAGGCGCTCTCGTGCGGACTTCCCTTCCTGTTCGTGCCGCTGCGCGACCTGGCGGCCGTGAAGAAAGCTCGGCTGCGGATGGACGCCTGGGAGTCGACGCTGAAAGGCGCGTGGGGATCGGAGGTGTTCGTATTCGCGCGCGGTGGCGAGCGGCCGGGCTCCGACTTTCACGGGCGAATGTTCGCACCTGCGCTGAATGTGCCGGAGGATCCGGCGACTGGGAGTGCGAACGCGGCGCTCGCGGGTTATCTCGCGGCGCGCGACCCGCGACGGGATGGTGTGCTGAAATGGCGCGTGGAGCAGGGATTCGAGATGGGGCGGCCGAGTATTCTCGAAGTGGAGGCGGATGTGGCTGGGGGGAACGTGACGGCGGTGCGGGTGGGTGGAGCGTCGGTGGTGATGAGTGAAGGGATGATGGAGATTTTGTAGCTCAGGCTGTTTTTTTTCGGCGTGCAACGCTGATTGCGCCACCCACTCCAACCGCGCAGCCCGCGGCGATGAGCACGACGCCCCCGTACGCCAGGTATCGGGCTCGATCGGCTGCCGCGAGCGCGGATTCGCTTCGCGGTCCAGGGTGCTTGTACGAGAGCTTTCCGATCTCCTGAAGACGCAGGCTCGTCGCGTAGCAGAGCACGGCTCCGGCGAGGATGCAGGCGAGCGAGACGAGATCGACGAGACGCGCGTTGCGCGAGACGGTGGACATGGACCCGAATATGCCCTTCGTCGTGCCGACTTCCAATGGGTTGTCCGCGACCCGTCGTCACGCCAGCTTGCGCATACCCGCTTCCACAGACGCCCGTGCCTTTCCGAATTCTCGTCACAGACGATATCGACGCCGACGGCGTTGCGCTGCTCATCGCGGAGCCCTCGTTCATCGTGGACGAGGTGCCGACCCTGCCGGCGGCGGAACTGCTCGAGCGCATCGGCGAGTATGACGCGTTCGTCGGACGCAGCGCGACACGTATCACGGAAGAGCTGCTCAAGCGCGCCACGAAGCTGCGCGTCGTCGGGCGCGCCGGCGTCGGCGTCGACAACATCGCCATTGAGGCGGCGACCGCGCTCGGCGTCGCCGTCATCAACGCGCCCGCGGGGAACACGGTCGCGGTGGCCGAGCTCTTCTTTGGGACGGTGATTGGCCTGTTGCGACATCTTCCGCACGCCGCCACCTCCATGCGCGACGGCAAGTGGGACCGTGCGCAGCTTCTTGGCACGGAGCTCAAGGGAAAGACACTCGTCATCGTGGGTGTTGGCCGCATCGGGGGAGAGATCGCGACGCGGGCTCTCGCGTTCGGGATGGACGTCGCCGGCTTCGATCCGTATGTGGACGACGACCGCTTTCGCGCGCTGAAGATCCGGCGTCTCGCCACGCTCGAGGACGGGCTCGATGAAGCGGACATCGTCACGGTGCACACGCCGCTGACGGAAGAAACGGAGGGGATGATTGGACGACGCGAGCTGGCGCGGCTGAAGAGTGGCGCGATCGCGGTGAACATGGCGCGCGGCGGGATCATCGAGGAGGCGGCGCTCGTGCAGGCACTTGAGAGCGGCCAGCTCCGCGGCGCAATCGTCGATGCATTCAACAAGGAGCCGCTCGCCGCGGACAGTCTGCTCCGCAGCGCGCCGAACACACTGCTCACACCGCATATCGGCGCGGCGAGCGCGGAGGCGCAGCGCAACGTTGCCGTGGACGCCTGCGCGGCCGTGCGCGACGCGCTGCTGCACAACGAGCTGTCGCGCTCGATCAATGTGGCGGGCGCCGGCGGCGGCGACTGGAAGGAGCTGCAGACGGCGTTCCACGTCACGCGCCGCGCCGCCGCCGTGGCGCGCGCGATTCTCGCCGACCGTGGAGTGCGTGCGGTGCAACGCCTCTCGCTGCGATGCGGAGCGGAGCTGGCCGGCGCCTCCGCCGCGCTGCTCGCCTCCGCGGCAGTCGGCGTGCTCGAAGGTGTCGTCGGCGTCGAACGACTCAATCTCATCAACGCCCGCTCTCTCGCCGAAGCGCGCGGCATGGAGCTCTCGTGCTCCGAAATGACCGCGCTCGGACCGTACGGTGTGCAGGTCAGTCTCAGCGGAGGGATACAGGAGATCGCCGTGGCCGCTGTCGCACCTGAGGGGTCCGCAGGACGGCTCACGCGCATCGGCGGATTTCACGTCGACGTCGCGCTGCGAGACACGCTCGTCATTCTCACGAACCACGACGTGCCTGGCGTGATCGGCCGCGTCGGCACGCTGCTCGGCGATGCAAGAGTCAACATCGCGGAGTATCATCAGGCGCGGCTCGCGCAAGGTGGAGAGGCGCTCGCCGCGATCAGCGTGGACGGCGCCGTCGGCCCTGGCGTTCGCGAGGCGCTGCTCGAGCTTCCCGACATCACCTCGGCAACCGTCGTCCACTTTCGCGGGGTCTAGTGGAGCGATCGCGCGCACCGGAGATTTCGCGCGACGAGAGCGTGCGTCGCGCGTACGCGACCGACGCATCGGGGCTCGTGCTGGTGCCCGACGGCGTCGCGCGACCGGCGAGCGCCGAGGAAGTCGCCGCGCTACTCGCTGAATCAACGTCAACGGGAACACCGGTGACGGCCGCCGGCGGACAGACGAGCACGACCGCGGCGTCGATCTGCGATCGTGGCGTCCTGCTGTCCCTTCGCGCGATGCAGCGTGTGATCGACATCGATCCCGTCGCGCGCACGGCGCGCGTCGAGCCCGGCGTGCTTGTGGGTGAGCTCAAGCGGGCGTGCGCCGCGCACGACCTCCTGTTCGCTCCCGACCCGACGAGCGAGGAGGAATGCACGCTGGGCGGCGCAGTCGCGTGCAACGCGTCGGGGGCGCGCTCGTTCCGCTATGGCGCGACGCGACCGCACGTACGCGCCCTGCGCGTGGCGCTCGCGGACGGATCGATCGTCGATCTGCGACGTACGACGCTCGAGAAGAACACCGTCGGCTACGCGCTCGCCCACGATCCGGTGGACTGGTTCGTCGGCAGCGAGGGGACGCTCGGCGTTATCGTGGAAGCGGAGGTGGCACTGCTGCCTCTGCCTGAGCAGGTCGTTGGTCTCGCCATACCATTTGCTACCGAGCTGGATGCACTGCAGTTCGTCGTCGCGGCACGTGAGAGCGGTGCCGTGCACCCGCGCTGCCTCGAGTTCTTCGACGTGCTCGCGCTGGCGATTGCGCGCGAAGCCGAAGAGTCAACCGGGTGGGCGGTGGCAGCGTCGGCGTTCGTCTATGTGGAGGAAGTGCCGCCGAAGGGCACGGATCCGGCGCTCGACGAATGGCTCGCACTCGCCGAAGCGCATGGCGCGATCGTCGACGACGTGCGCGTGTACGAGGGCGAGACGGCCCTGCGCGAGGCGCGGCGGGTGCGACATGCCGTGCCCGCGCACATGAACGAGCGCGGTGCCGCGCGTCGTGCCGATGGCGGCCGTAAGGTGTCCACCGACTGGGCGGTGCCCTATCAGTATCTCGCGCACGCGATCGGCCGCGCCCGCGCGCTCGCCGGCGAAGCGGGGATCGAGCAGGCGGTGATCTATGGACATGCGGGGAATGGGCATCCACACCAGAACTTCATCGCCGAGAATGCCGGCGCACTCGCACGCATCGAGCGCGTCGTCGAGGCGACGCTGCGCGAGGTGATCGCGCTCGGCGGAACGGTGGCCGCGGAACACGGGATCGGGAAGATCAAACGAAAGTGGCTTCCACTCCAGATGTCGCCGCTTCAGGTGCGCACGATGCAGGCGGTGAAGCGCGAGCTCGATCCGGCTGGCATCCTCGCGCCGGGCAACGTGCTGTAATGACGACCGGCTTCGCGAGCGTCATTCTCGACGTCGATTCCACCCTGTGCGGGATCGAGGGAATCGACTGGCTGGCGGAACGCCGGGGGTCAGCGGTCGGCACGCAGGTGGCCGGTCTCACCGACCGTGCGATGCGCGGCGAGATCGCGCTCGACGCGGTGTACGGCGAGCGGCTCGCGCTCGTACGGCCGAGCCGAGATGAGATCGGTGCGCTCGCGCACGCGTACGCGAGCTCGTTCGCGCTGGGCGCGGCGCAGGCGATTCAGCGTCTACGCGCGGCAGAGCGACGCGTCGTGCTCGTGAGCGGCGGCATATGCGAGGCGATTCTTCCAGTCGCGCGATTACTCGCTATCGCGGAGCACGACGTGCACGCGGTGTCTCTGCGCTTCGGATCGGACGGTGCGTACGGCGGGTTCGACACCGGGTCGCCGCTCGCAACGGCAACGGGCAAGCGCGCCGTCGCCGCATCGCTCGCTCTGCCACCGCGCGTCCTTGCGATGGGCGATGGGGCCACCGACATTGCGATGCGTCCCGCCGTCGATGCCTTTGCCGCGTTCACCGGGTTCGTGAGTCGCGAGAGTGTCGTCGTCGCGGCAGACTACGTTCTCGAATCGTTCGATCAACTCGTGGAGCTCGTTCTCGCATGACCATGCCGTTGCTCACACACGGAACCTTCTTCTTCCCCGGACCCACCGAGGTGCGGCCCGAAGTGCTGCACGCGATGACGCAGCCGATGGTCCCGCATCGCGGGCCGGGCTTCGAGGGGCTGTACGCGCGTCTTCAGACGTCGCTGCAACAGATCTTCTGCACGTCGCGCCCGGTATATATCAGCAGCTCGTCGGCGACGGGGCTGATGGAGGCAGGCGTTCGATGCGCGCCCGCGGGGCGGATTCTCTCCATTGTGAATGGCGCCTTCTCGGCTCGCTTCGCCGCGATCGTGAAGGCGACCGCGCGCGAGGGCGACGTGATGGACGTAGCCTGGGGAGAGACTGTCGATCTCGACCGGCTCGCCGAGCGGTTGCGCGCGACACGCTACGCCGCGGTCACCGTCGTGCACTCGGAGACATCCACCGGTGCACTCACCGACGTGCGCACCGTCACTCGGCTCGCGCGCGAGAATGGCGCGGTCTGCCTTGTCGATTCGGTGACGGGGATTGGCGGCGCCGAGCTGCTATTCGACGCATGGGAACTCGACTATGCGCTGACGGGATCGCAGAAGGCGCTCGCGCTGCCGCCGGGCCTAGCCTTCGCCGCGGCGTCGAGTGCGTTCATCGACGGTGCCAGGACCCAGCCGGGACGTGGCCTCTACTTCGACCTCGTGGAGTTCGATGCCTATGCGCTGAAGAATCAGACGCCGAACACGCCGGCGATTCCACTCTTCTTCGCTGCCGACGTGCAACTCGCCGCGATTGCCGCCGAGACGATGCCGGCGCGCTGGGATCGTCATGCGGCGATGGCGCAGAGGACGTACGCGTGGGTCGACGCGCTCGCCGAGCGCCATGGCGACGCGCTTCGTGTGCTCGCGACCGCCGGCCGTCGCTCGCCATCAGTGACGAGCATCGTGCTGCCCGCGTCGCTCACCGCGTCGGCCGTTCTGCGTGCGGTCGCCGAGCGGGGATTCACGATCGGCAGCGGCTATGGGAAGAACAGGGATACCAGCATCCGCATCGGCCACATGGGCGATCACACACTCGAGGGTCTCGAGCGCTGTCTCGCGGCGTGCGACAGCGCCTTCGATGCGCTCATCACCGCATAGTCGCCCGAGCGCTGGTGACCGCGCTCCAGACGCGCACGCAGTTGCGGCCCGCTCGCTTGGCTTCATAGAGCGCGTCGTCAGCCTGCAGCCAGAGCAGCTCGGCAAAGTTCGGCTCGCCGCGCGGAGCGCCGTCGGCCACGCCGATGCTCGTCGTGAGCGTGATCGGGGCGAGATTACCGCCGATCTCGAAGGGGAATTCACGAATCCGCTCGCAGAGACGCGTCGCGAAGAGATGCGCGCCGGCCGCGCCGGTATCGGCGAGGAGAACGGCGAACTCCTCGCCGCCGACGCGAGCCACGATGTCGCCGGCGCGTCCGGCGTTGACGAGCAGAGATCCGACCGCGCGCAAAACGACGTCACCGGCAAGATGGCCGTACGTGTCGTTGACCTGCTTGAAGTGATCGAGATCGACCGCGAGCAACGCGAATTCGCTTCCGGCTCGCGTCGCGCGCCCGACCTCGCGCGTGAGCGACTGGTCAAAGCCGCGACGATTGAGGCAGCCGGTGAGCGGATCGGTCAGCACCATGCTCGCCAGCTGCGCCCGGACGCCATTGTACGTCAGTCCGACTCGCGTGATTGCGTCGGGCAGTTCGTCGGCCGCCACATCGTACTCGCGCGAGAAATCGCCGACCTCGGCATGTTCGAACAGCCCGATGATCGTCCGAAGCCGTCGCCGAACGTCGCCCGCTTGCACCACCATCAACACCATGCCCACCACACACATCGCGAGGGTCCACACCTCCTCTGCGACGTCGATGTACATGCCGCGCGCGACGACCGATGCGATGATCAGCAGATAGCCCACGACGCCGATCTGCATGACGCGCCAGGCCTGGCGGCGTCCGAAGAAGAAGTTCGCGACGTGGACGATGACGATCGTACCGAAGAGGGCGCGCTCGTAGTGATCGGGCGTCATCGCCGTGATCGTGAGGCCGAAGACGAACAGGAGATCGGTGATGAGCGCGACGCTCACGAGCGATGGCGACGCGCGGCGTCGACGCTTCACGAGCGCGTGAATCCCGCCCACGAGGAGGATGTAGGTCATGACCACGCCAATGACACCGGTCATCGTCCGATCCACCCAGGCTCCGAGGGTGACGCGGTGCAGGAGCCCGAGTTGCAGGACGGCGATGACGATCGCTGTCAGCGCGCGCGTGGCCGAATGCGCGCGAAGCACGTCCGCGGCGGCGAACTCTCGCAGATCCTCGCTGGAAGGCTCGACGTCACCCCGTGACCCGAACCGATGCCGGTCGGGCAACGTGACCGAAAATTCGTCTTGGGGGACCAGTCCGCTCATAACGTTGGCAGAAACGTGAGCATCATGTCATTTGAACTTAATAGCGCTCAGTCCCCCGCCACCGCAAGTGAGGGCGCTGCGCCCGGGATCACCGGAACGACCGCCGAAGTGCGCCGCTCGCCCACCTGCTGCCTCCACATGGCGTAGTAGAGCCCCTTCCTGCCGAGCAGATCGTCGTGACGGCCCTCTTCGACCACGCGGCCGCGCTCGAGGACGAAGATGCGATCGGCGTGCAGGACGGTGCTCAACCGGTGCGCGATCAGCACCGTGATCACGTCCGCGCCCTCGGCGACGTCGCGCATCGTGCGGCTGATCTCTTCCTCCGTCAGCGAATCGAGCGAGCTGGTCGCCTCGTCGAAAACAAGGAGATGCGGGTTACGCAGCAGCGCACGCGCGATGCTCAGGCGCTGCTTCTCGCCGCCGGAGATCTTCATACCGCCCTCGCCAATCACGGTATCGAGGCCCTGATCGGCGCGCGTGAGCAGCGAGTGCGCGGCGGCGCGGCGCAGCACGGCGAGACACTGGTCGTCCGTCGCATCGGGCCGCACGAAGAGGAGGTTCTCGCGAATCGTGCCGCTGAAAAGCTGCGCGTCCTGCGTGACGAAGCCGATGCGCTCGCGGAAGCGATCGAGATCGACGCGCTCGCTCGACACGCCATTGTAGAGAATGCGGCCGTGGCTCGGACGATAGAGTCCGACGAGAAGCTTGACGAGCGTCGTCTTGCCGGCACCCGAGGGCCCGACGAAGGCGATCGTGTGCCCCCGTTGCACGTCAAATGAGACGTCGGCGAGCGCGGGCTGCGCCGCGGTGGCGTGCGTGAAACTCACACCCTCGAAGGCGAGCATGCGCAGATCGTCCACCGCGATCGGATCGACCGGCTTCGGATCGATCGGGACCTCGAAGATCGCGTCGAAGTTCGCGAGCGATGCCTCCGTCTCCCGGTAGATGTTGATGACGTTGCCGAGCTCCTGGAGCGGGCCGAATATGAAGAAGGAGTAGATGAGCAGCGAGAAGAACTGTCCAACCGTGATCTGCTTCTCGAAGATCAGGTACAGCATGAGGAAGAGGATGCAGGTGCGCAGGAAGTTCACGAACGTTCCCTGGATGAAGCTGAGGGAACGGAGATAGCGCACCTTCTTGAGCTCAAGGCGCAGAATCTTCTCGGTGGTGGCGTTGAGCCGAAGCTCTTCCTGCTTGGCGAGTCCGAGGCTCTTCACGAGCTCGATGTTGCGCAGCGATTCGGTCGTCGCGCCGGCAAGCGCGGTGGTCTCGGCGACGATCACCTTCTGGATGACCTTGATCCGCTTGCTGAGCACCGAGCTGAGGATAGCGAGCAGAGGTACGGTGAGCAGAAATGCCGGCGCGATGGACCAGTGCACATTGTAGGCGTAGACCATGACGAAGATCACGCCGACGATCGTCGTGAACACCATGTTCACCAAGGAGGCGATGAAGCGTTCCGTGTCGGAGCGCACCTTCTGTAGCTTGCCGAGTGTCTCGCCGCTGCGCTGGTCCTCGAAGGTCTGGAAGGGCAGCGCCAGCGAGTGACGGATGCCGTCCGAGTACAGATCGGCGCCAACTCGTTGCACGACCACGTTGACGAAGTAGTCCTGGAAGTTCTTCGCAATGCGTGACACGAACGCGACGCCGACGGCCATGCTCAGCAGGAGGGAGACGCCGCGGAAGAACTGCGAGCGATTGTACTTGCCGTACTGCGTGGCGTAGCCGTCTATGATGTGCCGGAAGATCAGCGGGTCGAGCAGCGAGAAGACCTGGTTGATCGTGGCAAGGACGAGCGCCAGGGCGACGACGCGCCAGTAGGGCTTCAGGTAGCGAAGGAGCGTATTCATGACAAAGTGTAACTCCGCCAGCCCCCGGAAGGTTCGTGGCGCTCAAGAGACGAGGGGCATGCCCTCCTCAGAGCTAAAACCGAGCCTCGACATAAGTATCGATCCGCCACTGCCGCTCCGGATTGATCCCTCGCGCCACATCGAATCGAATCAACCCATCCATGATGGACGTTCCCGCGCCGACGCCGGACATCGGGACGCCAATCCTGCTCCAGTTGCGCCGGTCGCCGGCCCATCCGAAGTCGGCGAAGACGACGGGACGGATGACGCCGACGCCATGCGCGGCTTCCACGCGGGCGAGCCAGAAGGCGTCGCCGGCCTTACCGGGCTCGATGCCGGGACGCTGGCCGCGCACGGTCTGCGAGCCGCCGAGATACCAGAAGCGCTGCGTGGGGAGAAGTCCGACCGAGCTGCCTGCCGCGACGGTGAGTGCGGCGGCTCCGTCGCCAATGCCGTGCGATGCGGTGATGTCGAGCGCGGCGCGACCGTATGCACCCGTGTCAGCGTACGCACCTTCGAGACGGAAGTCGGAGAAGAGCCGGAAGCCCTGCGGATCGAGCCCGTAGGTGCCCGTGTATCGCGTTCGCGCGCCCAGATACGCGCCTCGCACCGCCTCGAGGTTGGGCTCGAAGGTGGAGCCGTGCACGAGCCGCGCGAGCGAGAGCGTCGTGCGCTGACGTGCCGTTCGCTCCTGTTCCGCGAACAGCGACCAGGTGAGCGCGCTGCTACTCGGCTCATCCGGCGCCGAGCCGAGCTCCAGGCCACTCGCGCGATAGTAGAACCCCTCGTCCCGGCCAAAGAGAAAGGCCGAGATCGAGCTGCCCAGGCTGAGCGGATTGCCCCAGTCGCCGGCCGAGACGAGGCGATTGTAGGCCGTGATGGAGAGCGTGCGACGTAGGTCGCTGCGCGAGCCACTGAGCTCGATGTTCGGCTCGCGATCCGCGACGCCGATCCGGCCGGTAGCGTGCAGCGAATAGCCGGCGCCGAGCGTCTGATCCACGCGTCCGCCGACGGAAAGACCCTCGACACGATTGTAGCGCAGGTTCTCGAGCTCCATCGTCGGCGGAAGCGGCGCGAAATCAGGCTGCGCGCCCATCGACAGGGCCTGCGCAACGAGCGCGTCCATCTCCACGCCCCCGAACACGTCGTCGCCCTTGTCGAAGATGGACGGAGGGAGATCGGGCGAATTCGCGAGCTTGAGCGAATCGCACGAAATGCGCGTCATCACGGGGTCGGGATTGCCATTGGCGCGACCGACGCGGGTGGAGCTGTGCATGCCGGTGCTGTCGCACTGCGCTTTCCTGCGCGCGGTACGGCTTGCTTCGCGAATCGAATCGGCGCGGCTCGGTCCACCAATCATCACGCCCACGCTCCCACCGCGTCTCGGCCGGGAACTCGAATCCACCACGATCGGCGGCAACTTGTCGCCGCCATTCACCTGATCGTATTGGAACTTCTGCTCGAGCTTGAAGGGCACGCGCATGAAGCTCACGTTAGCGCCGCCTTCCAGCACCTGCACGCGCGGCAGCCAGAACCGTCCCTGATAGAGTCCGTACTCGACGCCGATCGCGCTCACCGACGCCGTCATTGGAAAGAGCATCGGCTTGATGAGCGCCGGCACATCCTTGAACGATGTCGAGTCGTCCTGCTCGGCGACGGCCTTGATGTCCATCGGCACGCTCATGCGGTATGCGGCACGCACGAGCTGGCCGCCGGAGAGGTCGAACCACAGCGAACCGACGGCGAGATTCCATTTCGGGGTGCGCGGACGGACCTGAAGCTCGCGCAGGCGAATGGCTTTGCCGTCAGGCAGGCGAAAGGTCACCGAGTCGCCGGTGGCATAGGTGTAGTACGCCTCCGAGCCTTCGGCGAGCGGGTGGATGATGCCCTCGTTCTCGTCCACCGCCCGATTCGCGGCAGCCGAACCGATCCACAATGTCTCGCTTCCGGGATAGTACGGAATCGGCGAGAAGTCGCCGTCCATCCGTACGGTCCCCGACTTTCCGGCGATCGGCACAACAAAGCGCGATCCGGTCACATCGACATACGCACCGATCCCTCGGCGCCAGCGAACATGCGTCGCCTGTTCGCTGCGGAATGCAAGTCTGTCGCGTCCGAACTTCGTGAAGCCGAGCCCCGCCGAGATGCGTTGATACGTGGTGGCGTCGTAGCTCTGTAGCGCGGAGTCCTGTCCCGTCCGGGCCGCGCGCGCGAGAAGCAGCAGCTCCCTGGCTCCCGCGTTCTTGTAGGCCGTCGCCAGATGTTCGGGGGTGACGGCGATGCGTTTGGCTTCCTTCTTCGGGCGATGCCGGCCTGTCGTCGAGTCGCGTTCCGGAGCCGTCGCGGCCTTCGCAGGCTGTTGCGGTGCGGGAGCGTGAGACGTGGCGTGCAGGAGGGCGACGACGAGATGGGTCAGCATACCGAACGGCCCTGGAAGGGAGGGAATGTTCTTTCTCGTACGCGCGAGGCATCCGAAAGTTTCCTCGACGCCGCTCGGTCAGGGCTCACGGTGATCGGCGGAGAACTCGTTACTCTTCATGACATCTCTCTCATTCGCCCACCAATGAACGCATCGTTGAAAGGCCTGCTCTTCCTGCTGCTCCCTACCGCGCTCTCGGCGCAGGCGATGCCCGCGCGGCCCGTGGACTGGGCCGCGATGCAGACGGAATCCGTGGATGTCCTGCGTCAATATCTCCGCATCAACACGACGAACCCGCCTGGCAACGAGATCGAGACGGCGCGCTTCCTCAAGGCGTTCCTCGAGAAGGAGGGCATCGAAGCACAGATCCTCGACACCGTGGAGCTGGGAAAGGGGCGTGCGAATCTCTACGCTCGGCTCAAGGGCAATGGGACAAAGAAGGCGATCGCGCTGGTGCACCACATGGACGTCGTCCCCGTGACGCCCGCGTACTGGACGGTTCCCGCCTTCTCGGGCGACATCAAGGACGGCTTCCTCTACGGCCGCGGCGCGCTCGACATGAAGGGTCAAGGCATTGCACACCTGATGGCGCTCGTCGCGCTCAAGCGCAGCGGCGTGCCGCTCACGCGTGATATCGTGTTCATCGCGAACGCGGACGAGGAACTCGGCAGCACCGGCGCGCTTGTGTTCGTCGATCGTCACGCCGACCTGATCAGCGACGTGGAGTACCTGTTCACCGAGGGCGGCGCGAACGTCTACCGCAGCGGCAAGCTCGAGTATTACAGTGTGGGCGTCGCCGAGAAGCGCACCTTCTGGCAGAAGGTCATCGTGCACGGCACGCCGTCGCATGGCTCGCGACCGACGAAGGCGAATCCGGTGCCGCGCCTCGTTGCTGCGCTGGACAAGATTGCTCGCTACGAGACGCCGCTGCACGTGACGCCGGCGGTGCAAAAGTTCTTCCACGACATCAGCCGCAATTACTCGGGACGGCAAGCAGCGTGGTTGAATGACGTACGCACATCGCTGTCAACTCCCGTGGCGAAGGAATGGATTCTGAGCGATGTGTACTGGAATGCGATTCTGCGGAACACCATCTCGTTGACCGGATTGCAGGGATCGAACAAGACGAATGTGATTCCGGCGGAAGCGTCAGCCGAGCTCGATATTCGCTTGCTGCCCGATCAGGAGGCTGACGCGATGATCGCGACGCTGACGCGCATCGTCGCCGACACGGCGGTACACTTCTCGACGCTCATGTCGCCGAAGACTCCTTTCGAGAGCCCGACGAACACGGAGTTGTTTCGCGCGATCGAGCGGGTCGCGAAGGAGCGCGATCCCGGTGCGTTCGTCACCAGCTCGATGATGACAGGGGCAACGGATCGGCCGTCGTACCGCAAGCTCGGCATCATTGCCTATGGGCTCGATCCGTTCAAAGTTGAAGCGGTGGATGAGCAGCGGGGCGTTCATGGCAACGACGAGCGGCTGTCCGTCGCGAATGTCGGCCCGGGCGTGAAGTTCGTGTACGACATTCTGCGCTACGCGCAGTGACACTATTTGCGGTCAGTCGACCTGTCGTGATGGCGTTGTTCACGCCAGGCTGACCGCGTTCCCATCGAGCGGGCGCGAAACGGCCACCGCGGCGTGGGGCCCTCGCATACTCCACTGGCCGCGATGCTGTGTGCTCCGCTCGGGAGCGGGAACCATCCTTCTCTCTGGGGCTCCATGGCCCATCGGGGGAAGTCCAATGTGGCCGCGCAACGTCACGGTAAATCCTGGCGTAACTCTAGTGGTTATCCTTACGGCGGTTCGGGCGTTTGCTCATTAGTATGAACGAGTCGGCGGCCACCCGGCTGCCGCATCTATGATAAAGGGGGAAGTCATCATGAACGGCACCCCAGTGGCAGTGGCGCGCACCGAAATGTGGCGCCCGGAGCCCGGGCTCGGAGTCCCGTGCCGCGAGGCACAGTGCGATGGCGTGCCGTGCCTGCAGCTCAAGGTTGACTGCGCCAACTGCGACCGGGCGCGCCCACCTCTCGAGCCCCTGTCCACTCGGCGACCGGGAGTAGCCGATGCGTGAACTGCGCTTCCACGGCCGCGGCGGTCAGGGAACCGTCGTCGCCTCCAAAATGCTGGCCGTAGCACTCTTTCTCGAAGGACACCAAGTCCAGTCATTTCCAATGTTTGGCGTCGAACGCCGCGGCGCACCGGTCACCGCATTTCTCAGGATCGACGACGCTCCGATCCTTCTCCGCTGCGAGATCCTCGCTCCCGACGACCTCATCGTCCTCGATCCCACCCTCGTGGGAGCGCTGGATGTGACCGCCGGACTCAAGCCCGGCGGCAATATCCTGATCAACTCGGACCAGGCCCCAGAAGAATTTCCGCAACTGCTCGAACGTTTTCGCGTGAGCACCATAGACGCCAGCGGCATCGCGACCCGTCACGGCCTCGGCGCAAAGACCCAGCCGATTGTGAACACCGCCATCCTCGGCGCCTTCGCCACCGATTCCGGCCTGGTGCGTCTCGCAACGGTGTGCGAAGCGATTCGCGAAGAGGTGCCCATGCACATCGAAGAGAACATCGCCGCCGCCACTGAAGCGGCCGGCGCCCTGCGGCGAATGCGCGAACGGGAGGTTGCCCGTGCCTGGTAAAGTGGCTGAGAAAACCGGCACGCGGGGTATCCCGCCGGTCGCCGTAAGCCAAACGTCGACGCTTGTTACCCGTACCGGGTCGTGGAAGTACATGCGCCCCGTGTACCACGACCGGGTGGCACCGTGCAACCAGGGGTGTCCGGTCGGCATCGACATCGAAGGCTACATGAACCTGCTCCGCGAGGACCGTGTCGACGAGGCGCGCGACCTGTTACTCGCGGAGAACCCGATGCCCGCGGTTACCGGGCGTGTTTGTCATCATCCGTGCGAGAATGCCTGCAACCGGCGGTTGTTCGACGGAGCCGTTTCGATCCACGCGGTTGAACGGATGCTGGGCGACCTGGCACACGACGGGCCCTCTCACGTGGCGCCCGCGGCGCCGCGCGAGGAACGCGTCGCGGTCGTTGGCTCGGGTCCGGCGGGACTCGCCTGCGCATACCACCTCGCGCGTTTCGGCTATAAGGTGACCGTGTTCGAAGCGGCTCCGCAGGCTGGCGGCATGCTGCGTCTGGGCATTCCGGAGTACCGCTTGCCGCGCGCGGTACTCGACTGCGATATCGATCGCATCGAGGCGCAGGGAGTTGAGATTCGCTGTGGGACGCGCGTGGGCAACGATCCGAGCTGGAAGGATCTGCTCTCCACGTTTAGCGCGGTGTGCGTCGCGACCGGGGCCCACGCAAGCCGAGCGCTCGGAGTGAAAGGAGAAGAACTACCGGGCGTGAGGCCGGGGCTCCAATTCCTCAGGGAAATCAATGGGGGCACCCGTCCGAACCTCGGGCGCAACGTGGTCGTCGTTGGAGGGGGCAACACGGCGATGGACTGCGCGCGCTCAGCGATGCGCCTCGGCGCGTCCGTCACGGTTGCTTATCGCCGCACACGCGACGAAATGCCCGCGATCGACGATGAGGTCGAGGAGGCACAGCGCGAGGGCGCCCGAATGAGCTTCCTTGCCAATCCCGTGGAGTTCGTGGAAACGAACGGCCGCGTGAGCGGGGTCGTGTGCGAGCGAATGGAGTTGGGTGAGCCCGATGCGAGCGGGCGGCGGCGTCCAAATCCGACCGGGCAACACTTCACGATCGCGGCGGACACCGTGCTGTCGGCGATCGGAGAATCGTCGGATCTCGATGGATTCCCAGACGACATCGTGCGCAGCGAATCGGGCATGCATGTCGATGCGCTTGGCCATACGAGTCACGCGTCGCTCTTTGCGGGCGGCGACGTCACAGACCTGGAACGGACGGTCGCCGACGCGCTCGGCGCTGGCAAGCGAGCGGCGATAGGTATCGATCGGCATCTCCGCACGATCGCTCGTGACGACTACGACGGGAAGGATCCTGCAGCGTCGCGCTTCGGCGGCGGTAACATCAGCGCCATCCGATGGCTGGGGCGCGACCCGATCGATCGCGTCGCACCGGTGAATGACGTGGTTGGGTTCGACGACCTGAACGTCAACCATTTCGTTCCGGTGTCGAGGCAAGCTGACGCACACACCGCGAGTGCGCTCGCTCGCGCCGGATTCGACGAAGTGAACTTCGGGCTCACGGCCGCGCAGGCGATCGCAGAAGCACATCGCTGCTTCAATTGTGGTGTCTGCACGCAGTGCGATCTGTGCCTCATCTTTTGCCCCGATGCCGCAATCACACACAATGCGGACGGTGCGTACCAGATCGCGCTCGACTACTGCAAGGGATGCGGCATATGCGCGGCCGAATGCCCCAGGGGAGCGATCACGATGACGCGGGACCGGCTATGAAGAAGGTGATGATAGGCAACCATGCAGTCGCCTGGGGAGCGCGACTGGCACGCGTCGAGGTGATTTCCGCGTACCCGATTACACCACAGACGCAGGTGGTTGAGAAGCTCTCGGAGATGTGCGCAGATGGCACGCTCCCCGCTCGCTTCATCAAGGTGGAGTCGGAACACTCGGCGATGGCCGCGTGCATCGGTGCGTCGGCGGCCGGCGTCCGGACGTTTACGGCGACGTCATCGCACGGACTCGCGTACATGCACGAAATGCTGCACTGGGCCGCGGGGGGCCGGCACCCCATCGTCATGGTCGATGTCAACCGTGCGCTCGGGCCCGGCTGGAACATCTGGACCGATCAGAACGACAGCCTCTCACAACGCGACACGGGCTGGGTGCAGCTGTACTGCGAGACCAGCCAGGAAGTGCTCGATACGACGGTTCAGGCGTTCAAACTCGCGGAGGTGCTCGACCTCCCCGTGATGGTGATGCTCGACGGTTTCTATCTGTCGCATACCGCCGAGCCGGTCGACGTCCCCGATCAGGAGATGGTGGATCGGTTTCTCCCTCCTCGCGTGGCGCGGTTCAAGCTCGATGTGGACGACCCGCACGCGTTCGGCGCACTCGTCCGCCCCGACACCTATATGGAGATGCGGTGGTTGCAGCAGGAGGCATTACGGGAGGTTCCGCGCGTATTCGAGAACGTCGAGGCAGACTGGATGCGCATGTTCGGCCGCAGTTACGGTGCGGTCGAGTCGTATCGCGCGGAGGACGCCGAACTGTTGCTGGTCACGTCCGGCACAGTGACTTCGACGGCGCGCTTTGTCGTCGACCAGCGAAGGGCTGCGGGGGAAGCGATTGGACTCGTGAAGGTCAAGATGTTTCGCCCGTTCCCGACCGCGCTCCTGCGCAAGGCGCTCGCTGGCGTAGAACGGGTGGCAGTACTCGACCGGAACATCTCGCCGGGTCACAGCGGGATTTTCGCCGAAGAGCTGCGCGCGGCACTGTACGATGCCCCCGCGGACGAGCGCCCCGACGTCTACGGGTATGTCCTCGGGTTGGGAGGGCGTGACATCACGCCGGCGGTAATTGACGATGTGATCGAACGCACGCGGCAGAGCACGAAATCCGAACGTGAAGACCTTTGGGTGGGAGTGAATCCGTGAGTCAGACGCGCATAGGTCAAGAGATTCCGGCTGGCGAGTTGATGACACCGGGACACCTCGCCTGTCCCGGGTGTGCGGCGCCATTGGCGATGCGCCTCGTACTCAAGGCGCTCGGCCCCAATACGATCGTCGTCATGCCTGCGAGTTGCTTCACGATCATCGCGGGACCCTGGCCGCAGTCGTCGCTCCAGGTTCCGCTCTACCACACGGCGTTCGCGACCGGCCCTGCCGTTGCGTCGGGCGTGCGCGCTGCGCTCGACATACGCGGAAAGCCTGACACCACCGTGCTCGTGTGGGTTGGCGATGGCGGCACGTTCGACATCGGACTGCAGTCGTTGTCGGGAGCGGCGGAGCGCAACGAGAACATTCTCTACTGCTGTTACGACAACGAAGCGTACATGAACACCGGCATCCAGCGGTCGTCGGCCACACCGTGGGGCGCGTGGACCACGACCACGCCGGCGCAACATCCGGAAGCAAGCAACAAGAAGGACATTCTTGGCATCCTCGCGGCGCACAGGATTCCCTACGCGGCGACCGCCACGGTTGCCTATCCCGTGGACTTGCTTGCCAAGGCGACGCACGCTCGCAATTTGCGCGGCACGCGGTTCCTGCACATCCTCTCTCCCTGCCCTCCAGGGTGGAAGTGTGGCGACGACGAGACGATCGAACTCGCGCGCATGGCGGTCCAGAACTGCGTGTTCCCGCTCTTCGAGGTGGAGGATGGCGAGCGCTGGCGGTTCACTGTAGACCACGCGCACGATGCGGTCGAACCGTATCTGCGCCGGCAGGGACGCTTCCGCCACCTGAGCGAAGAACAGGTCGCGCATATTCAGGCGGAGGTTGACGCGCGCTGGGCCTCGCTCAAGCGCCGCGTCGCAGCAAGCACGAGCGAGGGCGCGGTTCCCCCAAGCCTGGCAATCGCGTAGACTGACCGTTTCAGGCTATCAATCGCGAGCGGACGCTGGGCGCCAGCGGCCATACCGCACCCAATTATGGAGACTTCAGTATGAGGAGTTTGGCAGTGTCACGCCTCGGCTTCTGCGTCGCCGCCGCAATCACGATCGGGGGCTGTAGCGGGAGCAATCGCGAAGCGCCGAAAATTCCACTCGATCAGATACAACGCGAGAACATGGGCGCGAGCGGCGCGACCACTCCAGGGGCGATGGGGGGCGAGGCCAAGACGGCCCTTGATAGCGGCAACATCCTGTTCAGGGCGAAGGCCTATGACCGAGCGCTCGTGCAATACCGCCGCTCAGCGGAGCTGGGCCCGACCGAGTCGGCACCGCTCCTCGGCATTCTCATGGTCGCCGACGTGACGAAGAACACGAAGCTTGCCGACAGCACGCTCGCGCGCATGCGCGTGCTGAATCCTGGGGCCGCGGATTCTTCGGCCGCTGCGTCTCAGGCCGAGATCCTCAACATTCATTCCGGCGCCAAGAAGGCCCCACCTCCGCCACCCACGAAAAAACCATAACGAAATAGATGAAGACGAGGTGTCGTGGTATCCGGCGTCCTGGTTCACGCGTGAGGGCGCGACCCAATCAACCGGAACCACTACACGCTCTTCGCCGCGACGATACTACAGGCTCCGACCACCGACCACGTGACACGTGAGACCGGCATGATCATCGCCGCCGGAAGCGAATGTTGGTGACACGGCCCGCCTCGACGGTGAACGACTGCGGCGGCGCATTGCCCGCTCGGTCGAAATGCAGCGCCAACTGGCTCGCCATCGCGTCGCCAGCGGCGAGATAGGTGTCGGGCCCCGCCGCCTGGAGCTTCGCATCGGGCAAATTGGGCCGCCGCAGCACCAGCCCACCATCTGCCGGGACCAGCCGGTACGTCACATCCAACTCGTCGCTGTAGTAGTCGCCGGCGAGACGACTCACCTCCGCGGCGTCGAGCGACGCGGTGGGCGGAGTGGTGCGCGACCGCCGCGCGGCCGCGGCCACGGCCGGCTGGGTCATCCGATCGCCGATGTAGATCTCGGCGATCTGCCGCGCGATCGGCCCCGGATCGATCGTACCGAGGTTGCAGGTCTCGATGACGCTGAACCGCTGGTCGGGAAAGCGCAGGATGTGCGCCTTGTACCCCATCAGGCTGCCGCCATGCTCGTCAGTTCTCAGCCCGCGATACGTCGAGACCTCGTTGCCGAACGCGTACTTGATGGTGTCGCCATTGGTGAGCACACCGCGCGTGTGGATCAGCGCCTGCAGCGCGTCGCCGCCGACCTTGTGGGTATAGAAGTTCTCATCCCACTTCCGCAGGTCCTCGACGGTAGAGTACAGCCCGCCGGCGCCGATCTTGTCGAAGTTCTGGAGATAGCTGATCCGGAAGCCGCCGCCGGGGGCCGGCTCGTAGCTCATCGCGCGCCCCTTCATGACGTGACCAGGGTCGTCGTGGTAGTGCGTGTGCGTCATCCCGAGCGGCTGGAAGATCTGCTCGTCGGCAAAGACGCGCAGCGACTTGCCCGTCACGCGCTTCACGATCTGCCCGAGCAGCCAGTAGGTGGAATTGCTGTAGAGGTACTCGGAGCCCGGCTTGAAGTTGAGCTCTTTCTGCGAGGAGATCAGCTTGAGCGCCGTCTCGTCCGTCATCACGTCCTCCATCCGGATGCCGGCGAGGCTCATCAGCGTGTAGATGTCGCGAATCCCGCTCGTGTGGTGGATGAGCTGGTTGATCGTGACCGGCACCCCGTACGTCGCACGGTAATCAGGCATCTCCGGGATGTATTTCCGGATGTCGTCGTCGACGTTCAGCTTGCCCTGCAGCTGCAGCAGCGCGATGGCGGCGGCCGTGAACTGCTTCGAGTCCGACCCGATGTAGTAGACCAGCCGAGGCGAATTGGGGATGTCGTAGTCCAGGTTCGCCATCCCATAGCCGCGCTCGTAGATGAACCGGCCATCCTTCACGACGCCGAGCGCGCAGCCGGGCGAATCCGGCTTGTCCCACTGGGCAAAGAGCCGGTCCACGCGCGCGTTCGCGGGAAAGCGCTGTGCGCGCGCGGCAGAGGGCAGGAGCGCAATGCCAATCGCGGCGACGAACGCCGCACGACGCAGGTTGACGAGATGTCGCATCAATCGGTTCCTCGATAGTAGTTGCCGTCATGGACTACTGCACCAGCGCACGATACTTCTCGACCCAGACGGCCATCGTCGTGATCTTCGCCGCTTCCACCGCCGGATGACGGACTGATGAGAAGTCATACTACGCTCCCCAAAGTGTCTCGTCCAATCGGGGTTCACAGCAGACTCGGGGTGGCAGACGGCGCAACCAAAGTGCCGAGCGCTGTCGCGCCCTCGGGCTCGACGCTATCTTCACGCGGCACACGGGCGACTTCGGTTCCCATGGGCGACAGCATCGACTTTCCGCTCGGCCACATCCTCAGTGGGCTCGGTATGGGCGAGACCTGCGCTGTTCACGCTGGCGTGCGGCGTCGCCGGCGGGAACGGGCTCTGCGCGCGGCGGTTCCTGCCGAAGGCGGCGCTCGGCAGTCACTAACTCTGAGGGCCCATTGTCCGCTGCCATAACGCCTGAAACGCCGGAGACGGTCCGAGAATTGGTCGTCGCCTGGCGTCGTCATCTGCATCAACATCCCGAGCTCTCGTTTCACGAGAGGCTCACCTCGCAGTTCGTCGCCGAGACCCTTGCCTGGTTTGGGGGACTCGAGATCACCCGCCCGACGACGACGAGCGTCGTTGCGCGACTGATCGGAGGTGGCCCGGGCCCCGTGCTCGCCATCAGGGCCGACATGGACGCGCTGCCGATTCAGGAGGCCAACAGCCACGACTTCGTGTCACAGACAGCGGGCGTGATGCACGCCTGTGGGCACGACGGCCACACCGCCATGTTGCTCGGCGCGGCGAAGATACTCGTGACCCGACGCGATGAACTCCGCGGGGAAGTCCGCTTTCTCTTCCAACACGCTGAGGAGCTCCATCCCGGTGGTGCATCGGCGTTGGTAAAGGCTGGGGTCCTCGACGGCGTGGATCTGATCATCGGAGCACACCTCTGGCTCGACCTGCCGTGCGGCCAGGTGGGCGTCAAGTCGGGCCCGCTCATGGCCTCGCTGGACACCTTTCGTATCGTCATCGAGGGCATTGGGGGCCACGCGGCGATGCCTCAGCAGACGGTCGATCCGATCGCCGTGGCGGCGCAGGTCGTCACGAACCTGCAGCACGTCGTCTCGCGCAACGTCGACCCGCTCGCGTCGGCGGTTGTCTCGGTCACGCAGATTTCCGGCGGGACGACGACCAACGTGATTCCGGGATCGGTGGAGATGGCAGGCACCGTGCGCACCTTCGATCCTGCCCTGCGGGCCAGAATCCCCGAGCTGATGGAGCGCGTGATCGCGGGCGTGACGGCGGCACACGGCGCGCGGTATCGCTGGGAGTACGAGCCGGGCTACCATGCAGTCATCAACGACATGGAGGCGAGCGAGTTGGTGCGACGCGCCGTCGTTCGCGCGCTCGGCCAGGAGTCGCTCGTCGAAGCCACGCCAACGATGGGCGCCGAGGATTTCTCCGCGTATCAGCAACGCGTACCGGGAGCGTTCTTCTTCATCGGAGCGCGCAACGAAGAGCGCGGCATCGTTCACCCGCACCATCATGAACGCTTCGACCTCGACGAACGTGCCCTGGATCATGGCACGCGCATCTTCGTCGCGGCAGCCACGGAGCTACTGGCGGCGGACGGCGATGAGCGCTGAGACGCCGACGCCGCGCCCCGTGCGGCAGCGCGGACAAGAGTGGCACGCGTACCATGCACTCGCATTGCTGCCGACAATCGGCATGCTTGGCGGTCTACCATTCGCCAACCGCGTCTATCCGCTCGTGCTCGGGCTACCGTTCCTCATCGCGTGGCTCGTCGGGTGGGTAATCGCGACATCCGCGCTCATGGCGTGCATCCTGATGCTCGATCGAGCGCGAGGGCTGGCATCCGACCGGGTGCCTGGCGAGCTGCCCGAGACGGGCCAATCAGCGACGGGCCCATCGGAGGGGGCGCCATGACGGTGTCGCTCGCGATCCTGGGCGCCGTCTTCGCGATCGCCATCACACTGGGACTGCTGGCGCAGCGTGGCCATGCCATGACCCTCGAGCAGTGGAGCGTCGGCGGCCGTGGCTTCGGCAGCATGTTCGTCTTCCTGCTCATGGCCGGTGAGATCTACACCACCTTCACCTTTCTCGGCGGGAGCGGCTGGGCGTATGGCAAGGGCGCGCCGGCCTTGTACATCCTGTGCTACCTCACGCTCGCGTATAGCCTGTCGTACTTCCTGCTCCCCGCCATCTGGCGCTACGCGCAGGAGCGGCGACTTGTCTCCCAGGCGGACTTCTTCATTGCCAAGTACGAGAGCCAGGCGCTTGGGATGCTCGTGGCCCTGGTGGGCGTCGCGGCGCTCATCCCATACCTCGTGCTGCAACTCAAAGGGCTGGGGATCATCGTGTCGGAGGCCTCATATGGCGCGATCTCCCCGGCTACGGCCATGTGGAGCGGAACTGCCGCGCTCGTGGGCTACGTCGTCGTATCGGGCGTCCGTGGCTCGGCGTGGACGGCCGCCCTCAAGGACGGAATGATTCTCGTGATCGTGGTGGTGATGGGCATCTACCTGCCCTACCACTATTATGGCGGGTACGGCGCCATGTTCGAGACGATCGATCGCGCAAAGCCAGGGTTTCTCACGCTGCCAGGCGCGGGGATGAGCCCAGCCTGGTTCATATCGACGGTGCTGCTCACGTCTCTGGGTGTGTATGTGTGGCCGCAGTTCTTCGCCGGGGTGTACACGGCGCGAAGCGAGAACGTCTTCCGCAAGAACGCCGTGATGCTGCCACTGTACCAGCTCGTGGTTCTGTTCGTCTTCTTCGTCGGATTTGCCGCCACTCTCGCAGTGCCCGGGCTAACGGGCTCTGACGCGGACCTCTCGCTTTTCCGCATTGCGAAGCAGACCTTCGCCCCATGGGCGGTCGGGATGATCGGCGCCGCAGGGCTGCTCACGGCGCTCGTTCCAGGCTCGATGCTGCTCATCACCGCGGCGACAATTCTCGCCAAGAACGTTTACGGGGTGATCGCACCGTCGAGCAGCGATCACACCATCGGCCTGGTGGCGCGAGCGATGGTGCCGGTCCTCGCGCTCTTCTCCTTGCTCCTCACGCTTCATGGCGGACAGGCGATCGTCGCGCTGCTGCTCATGGGCTACAACGTGGTCACGCAGCTCTTTCCGGCGCTCGTGCTCTCGCTCGGCCACAAGCCACGTATCAGTGCGACGGCCGCTCTGGCTGGAATTCTTGCTGGCGAATTGACGGTCGCCTCAATCACCCTCTCCGGTGCCTCCGTTGCCACACTCGCCCCCTCGCTCCCACAAGTGGTAAAGGACCTCAATGTCGGAGTCATTGCCCTGGCCGTGAACGTCACCGTGATCGCGCTCGTGTCGCTGCTGACGCGGCAGAGACCCGCGACGGAATCGCGTTCGACCGCGAACGCGGCGGTACCCGCCTAGGCTGTTGTCCGAATGGTCGGTGTAGTAGAGTAAACAGGTAAGGCAAGTGTCCCACCTATCAAGGACCACACATCGGCGGTCAGGCCGAATGGAGTCATCATGTTGGTGTACCTGAACGGGCGCTTCGTGGAGAAGGACCAGGCGCTGGTGTCGGTTGACGACCGCGGGTTCCTGTTCGGCGACGGGGTGTACGAGGTGATCCGTGCGCGGAAGGGCCGGTTGTTCGAGGGGGCGGCGCATTTTGCGCGCCTTGCGACCGGCCTGCGAGCGCTGCGTTTGCCCACGCCGTCACAGGATATGACGACGTTGCGCGACGTGTGCGTGGAGCTACTCGAGCGTAACCAGCTCGTGTCCGCAGATGCGACCGTCTATCTGCAGATCACGCGCGGCGTGGCGCCGCGCACCCATCAGTTTCCCAAACCCGATACTCCGCCGACGGTCTACCTCGCGGCCGGGCCGTTCACACCCGCGCTGTCGGCGCAGGCCAAGGGAGTGCACGCCATTACGCATCCGGACATTCGCTGGGCGCGATGCGACATCAAGACCGTCAACCTGCTCCCGAACGCCTGGGCGAAACAATGTGCAGTTGACGCAGGAGCCGCCGAGGCGATCTTCATGCGCGACGGCGTACTCACCGATGGCGCGTCGAGCAACGTGTTCGCGGTGATCGCGGGCGAACTCTGCACGCCGCCGCTGTCGACATACCTGCTTCCCGGGATCACACGTCGTGTGGTGCTCGAGCTGGCCCATGAGCTTGGTCTCGCTCCGCGTGAGCGACCCATTTATTTCTCCGATCTGCGCACCGCGGACGAACTGTTCATCACCGGTACCACGACTGACGTCACTCCGGTCATCCGACTCGACGACTGGACGGTTGGAAGCGGTGTGCCGGGAGCAGTCACCACAGCGCTGCAGCGTGCGCTGCGCGCGCGCCTCGACGCGGGCGCGGAACACACGCCCGCGTCGCCGCGGGCGAAAGCCGGCGCCCTGTCGTGACGAACATTCGCTTCCGGCGACGCTGATTGCCCCCTCGCGCGGGTGCCGCTCGATCTCCTGCGCTCGCGCGGCGAAATGGGCCGCTGGTTCGGCCGCGTCCGCTGAGGCGGCGGGCATTCCAATTCCTTCTCGAAGTCCGCGTCATGCGATAACGATACCCCACCTTTCCGTCCGTGCGCTCCTGCGCATCCGTCTCTCATCCCCCGAGCACACCGGTTCATGATCTCTGTATCATCTCATCACCCGACCAATAGGAAGACGCCACGGCCGCGCACGCGCTCCTGGGCGTGCTTACTGCGTCTCGCCATCGGCCTAGCGATACCGACGGCGCTCTCTGCCCAGACGATCTCCGGGCGCGTCACGGCCAAGGACGCCGGGGCCCCAATCTCCGACGCGCG
>Ga0208080_1000301_pt1 | contig 24618 bp, 29 predicted proteins | sample NGESurdeep092012_3_FD_184476 | JGI IMG/M metagenome (GOLD analysis project Ga0208080, IMG submission 184476) | Arctic peat soil microbial communities from Barrow, Alaska - NGEE Surface sample 210-3 deep-092012 (SPAdes) | ecosystem: Environmental > Terrestrial > Soil > Wetlands > Peat ...
GTCAAGACGACGCCATCCCGGACGGTGTGGTGTTCATCCCGTTTGCCTATGTCGAGGCGGCGGCCAATATCCTGACCAACCCGGCGCTCGATCCGTTCGGCAAGATTCCGGAATTCAAATTCTGCGCCGCCAAGGTGGAAGCGGCGGGGGCGCGGCAGCAGGCGGCGGAGTAAATCCGTCACCCTGAGGTGGCCGCGCGCCGCGCGGCGCTCGAAGGGCGACGGCCAATCCTTTGCGAACCTTGGCCGCTCATCCTTCGAGGCTCGCTTCGCTCGCACCTCAGGATGACGGCTGATGCGTATCAGCTGTTCGTCCCGCGAAGGCGGGCGGTCCAGTAAACGCACGCGGGATTTCAAGCCGAAACGATTCTGATTACTGGCTGGCGCGCTCAATGAATTGTCGGCGTGTCCTCTCCGACCACGCGCAATTTCATCCGCCCGATCAGTTCCGCCCGCAAGGTCTCGGCGGCGTGAAGGTCGGCCTCGGTCTGCGCCCAGGTGGTTGTATTCGAACCCAATAAGACGATGCCGCCGAGCAGGGCAGCAAGCGCAGCGACAAATGCGGTGGGATTGAATGGAATGATCCACAACATAACAAGCGCGAACCATACCGCGCCGGCGGCGACGGTGAGCTTCGAGGCCAACGATATCTTACGGCATCGCTCGATCGACGCTGTCAGCGTCTCGATGCGCGCCTCGATCTGTTCGATGTCATCGCGGAAATTGTTGTCGAGCATGGGACCGTGACCAACAGCGCGCCATCTGTTCCGCGCCTTCGTGCGCGGCGCCTTTTGCGAGCCTACGCCTTGCGCTCCGCATCCAGCATGAAGTCACGGCGAATCGGCACGGCGTCGCGCGTGGTCGCGACCAGCATCTGGAATACCATATGCGAGCCGTGCACGAATTCGAGCTCCACCGCCGCCAGATAAAACTCCCACATCCGGCAGAACCGCTCGTCGTAGATCTGCGCCGCGCGTTCCCGGTTGCGGGCGAAGCGCTCGCGCCAGTGGCGAATGGTGTGATAATAATGCAGCCGCAGCACCTCGATGTCCGCGACCCACAGCCCGTTGCGCTCGGTCGCGACGAGAACTTCCGACAGCGCCGGCGAGTAGCCGCCCGGGAATATATATTTGCGGATGAACGGACCGGTGGTTCCGGGCGGCGACATGCGTCCGATGCAGTGAATGAAACCGTAGCCGCCATCCTTCAGCAGGCTGCGGATTTTTGCGAAGTATTCGTCGAAGTGCGCGATGCCGACGTGCTCCATCATGCCGACCGAGACCACGCGATCGAAGCGCCCTTCGACGTTGCGATAATCCAGCTCGCGGAATTCCACCAGATCGGCGACACCCGCGGCCTGGGCGCGCTCGTTGGCGATCCGAATCTGTTCCGGCGAAACATTGATGCCGACGACGCGGGCGCCCGTCTGTTTGGCGAGATGAATGGCAAAGCCGCCCCAGCCGGAGCCGATTTCGACGACGGTCATTCCCGGCGCAAGCTGCAGCTTGGCGGTGGCATGGATCAGCTTGTAGCGTTGCGCGTCCTCGAGGCTGTCGTGTGCGGGATCGCGGAAGTAGCCGCAGGAATACTGCATATCTTCGTCGAGAAACAGCCGATAAACATCGGTCGACAGGTCATAGTGATGGCGGGCCTGCTTGGCTGCCTTGCCGACCGGATTGGCCTGATGCCAGCGCCGCAGAGCGCGCCACAGTCGGCGCAGCAATTTCTGCGAACCATGCGCGGCCAGACCGGAGCGATTGACCGAAAACAGCAGCAGCAGATCGTGGATGGCCGATCCATCCTCGAAGGTGAGATCGCCATCCATGTAAGCTTCGGCGGCTTTGAGTTCCGGGTTCAGGAACAGCGTGGTTTCGAGCCCGCGCCGATTGATGCGGAGCGTTACCGCCGGTCCGGGCAGTTTGCCGCCGAACGTATGCAGCTTACCGGACGCATCGTAGAGACGGAGCGTTCCGTGTCTGATGAATTTGTCCAGGAGACCGGATAGCAAAAACACTGAACGTCACCTCGTTTGCAACGCGCTTCGGCGGCCGGGGCGCGGCCGCCACATTCGTCAGCCCGCCGGCTTGTCGCGGAAATAGGCCTCGACCTTGCCGGTGAGCTTGATCGTCAGCGGATTGCCGAAGCGATCCTTGGCGTTGCCGGCGGCGACGCGAACCCAGCCCTCGCTCACGCAATATTCCTCGACCGTGGTCTTCTCGACGCCCTTGAAGCGGATGCCGATCCCGCGCGTGAGCACCGCGGCGTTGAAGTGCGGGCTGCGCGGATCGTTGGAGAGGCGGTCGGGCGGGGTGTCGGGTAAGGGTTCGGTCATGCGCCCTTTTCACATAGCGCCGAGGGCCGAGGCAAGCGGTGAGATCCGGGGTTGTTTCGGCTGTCGTCCCTGCGCAGGCGGGGGCCCAGTAATCACAGAGGGAGCAGTGATTACTGGATCGCCCGGCCAAGCCGGGCGATGACAACAGTGGCCCGCCCCATGCTATCTCTTAAGGCGTCATGAGCGCTAACTCGCAAGACCTCATCGTCGTCGGCCAGGGCGCGGCCGGCCTGGCGGCCGCGTTGGCGGCGGCGGAAGACGCGCGTCGGCGTGGATTGCCGCTTCGCATCACGCTGGTGGACAAGGCCTCGGAAGCCGAGGCCGGCGGCAATACGCGCTGGTCACCGTCCAATATGCGCATGGCGGCAATCGACCGCGTCGAGCCGAGCTTCGTGCACGACATGCTTGCCGCTACCAAGTTCCAGGGCGACGAGAGCTATTTCGCCCGCCTCGCCAAGGACGCGCCGGCGACGGTGACGTGGATCGCCGCGCAGGGCATCGAGTTCATCCAGCCGACCTACTATCTCGCCAAGGGTCCGCCGCGCATCCAGCCGGTCGGCGGCGGATCGGCGGTCGTTAGCCAACTCGCGCGCGCGGCGAAGGCGGCCGGCGTCGCCTTCCGCCACGGCTGCACGGCGCAATCGCTCGCAAGCGAGCACGGCCGTGTCACCGGCCTGGTCGTCGCGCAAGATGGCAAGCAAGGCGACGCGCACGAGACGCTTGCGGCCGCCGCCGTCATTCTCTGCAGCGGCGGCTTCGAGGGCGACGGTGCCAGCATGCGCGAACATTTCGGCGTGGGCGCCGAGACGATGCGGCTAATTTCGCCGGGCGGGCGTTTCAACACCGGCGACGGCATCAAAATGGCGATGCAGCTCGGCGCCGATCGCGCCGGCGACTGGAACGGCATGCACGCCGAGCCGGTCGATGCGCGAGCAAAAAATTCCGCGCCGGTCGTGCTGGTTTATCCCTACGGCATCGTGGTCGACAAAAACGGCCGCCGTTTCTTCGACGAGGGCGGAGGCCTCGTGCACGAGACCTGGGAATGGTTCGCGCGCGACATGCATTTCAAGACGCCGGGCAGCATCGCTTTCGCCATCCTCGACAGCCGCCTGCTCGCGATCGATGGCTATGAGCGCGCCATCCGCTCCGAAGTGCCGCCGGCGCGCGCCGGCACGCTTCCCGAGCTTGCCAAACTGATCGGCGTCGACGCCGAAAATCTCTACGCAACGGTCGCTTCCTACAACGCGGCCTGCGTGGGCGATCCGGAAAAATTCGACGCGACACGCTGCGATGGGCTCGCCGCCACACGCACGTTGCAGCCGCCGAAATCGAACTGGGCGCGCGCCATCAACGAGCCGCCGTTCCTTAGCTTTCCGTTGGTCGGCGCCGTGGCCTACACCTTCGGCGGGCTGGCCACCGACGAATGCGCCCGCGTGCTGCGCGACGGCGCGCCGATCCCCGGTCTCTACGCCGCCGGCGAGATCACCGGGCATTTCTATGCGACCGCTCCCAACGCGGTTTCGGTGCTGCGCGCTTTCGTGTTCGGGCGCATTGCGGGGCAGGAGGCGGTTTCGTTCTTGCTTGGGCGACGCGGATGAGAGATCGCCTAGCCGCCTCGATCCCGCCGCTTTTGCCGGCTGAAGTTGTCAGCCGTATTTGGTGTCAGCGAGCCGAGAGCATGAACGAGAGAGCGAACAAGCCATGAGATTGACGCCGCATTTAGTGAGCCTCGGCATCCTGTTGGGCGCGACGGCGGGCGTGATGGCAAAACCGGCCTATGTGGCCTCGACCGTGAACCTGCGCGCCGCGCCGGGCACGACCAGCGGGGTGGTCAGGAAAATCCCGGGCGGCAGCCTGGTCAACGCCGACAATTGCAGCGAAGGCTGGTGCGCGGTCACCTGGCAGGACAATAACGGCTTTGCCATTCAGAGCGCGCTCGACATGAGCGGACGCGTGCCGCGGCAGCGGGCCGCGCGGTCGCCGCGCTACCCGGCGCCGCCGCCGGATTATGTCGAGGGGCCGGATTACGTGGTCGAGGGGCCGCTGGTTTATTACCAACCGGCGCTGCCCTATTACTACGGTTACGGCCCGTATTACCGGCGGCATTCCGGCTGGCGGCGGCATTGGTAGCGCATGATCCCGAAAAAGCCTGCCCGCGGACTTGATCCGAGAGTGGCAACCGGTTTCCCGCCTTCGCGAAGCCCGCTTCGGCGGGCGAAGGAAGGTCGGACAAGATCGTGCGTCAGAAAATGCGCGCGGCGGCCCGCGTTATTTCGCGCGCGTTTCCGTTCCTAGCACCAGTCCCAGCGCGACCAAGGTGACGATATAGGCGAGCACGCCGGCCGGTATGGCGATGTATAATTTCAGGCCGAGCTCTTGTTCGAGCCCGAACAAGACGGCAGCGCCGACCAGCACCGCGACGATCCTGCTGATGCGGTGCTTGTTCATCGGCGCGTAACATTTTGCTGGCGCACGATCTTGTCCGACCTTCCTTCGCCCGCCGAAGCGGGCTTCGCGAAGGCGGGAAACCGGCTCCCACTTTTCGGGATCATGCGCTAGCGTTTGGCTTTGGAATCATCGGCGCCGCGCATGTTTGACCATGGATCGGCCCGGGGTGCCGTGGTTTCCTGGCGCGTCTTGTCGAGCGTCGATTTGTATTGTTTGTCGATCGCCTCGGCGTCCTTTTTCTTCTGTTTTTGGTCCATAATGATCGGGTCGTCCTCGTTCGACGCCTGAGCGAAAACAGGCCCCGTCAGCGCGGCGAGCGCGACCGTGGCGGCGATCAATCTTTTCATGGCAAGCACCCGGTTCTTGGCTACGCGGAAGGTTACCACGTCACCGTTCGGCGCTACAATCCAATGGAATCATGGCGAAATTGGCCTTCGATCTTGCTATAAACTTGAGCGTAACGGCGACCGCATTCGCCATCGGATCGAAATCCCGCGCGGTCGCAGGCGGCCTGCCCAGAGGTTAACTGATGTCGCTTTCCCACCACACATTGCCGCACGCGGTTGCTAGCCTGCCCCGCCATGACTGGAGCCGCGAGGAGGTGAGGGCGCTGTTCGCTTTGCCGTTCCCGGAATTGATGTTCCGCGCAGCAGGGGTGCACCGGGAGAATTTCGATCCGACCGAGGTGCAGATTTCGACCCTGCTGTCGATCAAGACCGGCGGCTGCCCGGAAGATTGCGGCTACTGTCCGCAAAGCGCGAAGTACGACACCGGCGTCAAGGCCGAGAAGCTCATGAGCCTCGATGCCGTGCTGGCCGAAGCGGTCGCGGCCAAGGCCTCCGGCGCCTCGCGCTTCTGCATGGGCGCGGCCTGGCGTTCGCCCAAGGACCGCGATCTCGACAATGTCTGCGCCATGGTGGAAGGCGTGAAGGCGCTGGGCCTGGAGACATGCGCCACGCTCGGCATGCTGACCTCCGATCAGGCGCAGCGGCTGAAAGAGTCCGGCCTCGACTACTACAACCACAACCTCGACACCTCGCCGGAATTTTACGGCACGATCATCACCACGCGCACCTATGAGGACAGGCTCGACACGCTCGACCACGTGCGGCAGGCCGGCATCCATGTCTGCTGCGGCGGCATCGTCGGCATGGGCGAGGGACTGGAGGATCGCGTCGGCATGATCGCGACGCTCGCCAGCCTGGCGGTGCATCCAGAAAGCGTTCCGATCAATATGCTGGTGCAGGTGGCAGGCACACCGCTTGCCGGCGCGGGTAAGCTCGATCCGCTCGATTTCGTGCGCACCATCGCGGTGGCGCGCATCACCATGCCGGCATCGGTGGTGCGGCTCTCGGCCGGGCGCGAAGATATGAGCGAAGAGACGCAGGCTTTGTGTTTCCTGGCCGGCGCCAATTCGATCTTCTACGGGCCGAAGCTGCTCACCACGCCCAATCCTGAGCGCGACCGCGACATGCGGCTGCTGGACAGGCTCGGGCTGCGGCCGAGCGCATGATCCCGAAAAAGCCTGTCCCGGACTTGGATCCCGAGGGTGGCACCTGGTTTTGGGACAAGATCAGGCGCAAGAATAAAAACGTGTGAGCGCAGCGTTATTTCTGCGGGGCAGCCGCGGGCTTGCCATATCGGAGAACCTGCACTTTTTCCAGCGTGATCAGGCCACTCGACATCATGCCATCGAGCACCGGCAGGAATGCGTCGATCTTTTCCTGCGTGTCGACGATCTCGACCACGATCGGCAAATCCTGCGACAAGCGCAGAATCTTGGTGGTGTGGATGCGGCTCATGTGTCCGAAACCGACATGGCCGCGCAACACGGTGACGCCGGCGAGATGCAGCTCGCGCGCCTTCAGCACGATCGCCTCGTAGAGCGGCAGGCGTTCGAATTTGTCGTCTTCGCCGAAAAAAATGCGGAGCAAAACGGCGTCGCGCGGGAGCTGCATCGTCACACCCATTTCATGGCGTTGAGGCTGACGGCGAGAATGTGCCCGGCCCACACGGCGGCAAGGCAGAGGATCACCGAACCTGTGATATTAGTGCCGGCATACAGCCACTCGCCATCATTCACCAAGTTCAACGTCTGCAAGCTGAACGATGAAAACGTCGTGTAGCCGCCGCAGAAGCCCAGCATCACGAATTGCCGCGCTGTCGTGCCGACAAATACGCGCCCGTCTGGACCGGTCAAGGTAGCGAAGAAGCCGATGATAAAGGAACCGACGACGTTCACGAACAGCGTGCCCCAGGGGAAGGTTTCGCCGATCAGTCGCGCCGCGACGCCAGAACAAAAATAGCGCGCTATGCCGCCCAACGCGCTGCCGATGGCGATCCAGAAATACGCTGCCATTGAATTTGCGAGTCCCGTGTGCCGATTTCGAATCGCGGAGCGAATGTCATTATCACATGCGCAGTGATGCCGATCGGTCGAATTTTGGAGATATGCAGGTTACTTCACGACCAGTACCGGACATGATGCCAATTGGATCAGCCGGTCCGCCCGGCTACCGATCATGCGCTCATAAAACGCCGAATGGCCGGTTGCGCCGATCACAAGCAGATCAACCTTGAGCTCGGCCGCCAGCTCAATGATATCGCGCACCGGGTGGCCGGCCAAGACATGGGCATGCAGTTTCACATGCTGCTCTTGGGCCATCGCGGTCGCACGCTGAACGACGGCATGGTAGCGGCGCGCGGCCGTGCCTTTCTCCTCGCGGACCTCTTCGATGAATTCGGGCATATAAGGAATTTCTTCGATCGACACCATATGAAGTTCAGCCTTGTTTTGCTTGGCGATATTGAGCGCAAACGACAAGGCTTTGAAGGCGTGATCGGACCCGTCATTGGCGTGGAGGATCTTCTTGAACATCGGCAGCCTCGTTGGCTCTATTCGGCGGCCGCGGCCGCTTTGGCGCCCGTCGACGCGGGCTTTTCGGTGTCAGGCATTTCGTCGGTCGATTTCGGCAGCAAATGTTTCGGCAAGTAGAATGCATTCGCAATCAGTGTCGGGATGACCGCACTTGCGATCACGCCAGCGACGAGGATCGAATATTGCGATTGGCTGATGATCCCGTGCGAGAGCCCAAACAGCGCTGAAATTGTTCCGAACGTGAGCCCTGTCGACATCAGAAGGGTCGTGTACTTCGCCTCCTTGCTCGGCGACTTGAAGAATTTCGTCACCGGATAAACGCCGACGATCTTGGCTCCGACCTTGACGACCAGAAGGAAGATGAAGGCGATAGGAGCGGCGATAAGGTCGGGTATTGAAACGAAAGAGCCCGCGCGGATGAAGTAGAATGGCGTGAGTAGGCCGAATGTCAGCGTGCGCAGGCGGCGAATCAAGGAGTGATTCTTGCCGACCGTTCCCGCCAGCACCATTCCAATCAGATAGGCCGGAAGCACCGCTTCGCTATCGGCCCAGCCCGCCAGCGCGCCCAGGCCCAATAGGCAAAGCAGCAGGTATTTTGTTTCGAGCTCGGACGGTCTGTTGCCGTACAGGCGGAAGAAGCGCGGTGTCAGCCAGGGCAGCGTAACAAAGGCGACGACAAGCGCCACGGCAAAAACCAGAGTCTTCAGCGTGAATGGCGCAAAGATGAATCCCAGGGCCAATACCGTTCCGAGATCGGTGATGAAGCAGGCTGCCAGCACCGTCTTGCCATAGTCGGTGGTATTGAAACCGAACTCGATCATGACCGCATAGACGACCGCCACCGACGTGGTTGATAGCGCGACGCCGGCGAGCCAGCTCGGCATCAAGCCCCAATCGAGCACGTAGTAAGCCGCGGCGGCGCAGCCGATAAACGGGAATAGAAAGCTGGCCAGTCCGATCGCAGTGGCCTCCTTCCATTTGCGCCTGAACACTGCGGGGTCGAGTTCGGCGCCCGCGAGAAACGTCAGGACGATCGCGCCGATGCCGGATAGGAACTTGACCCAGGACTCGTCGGTGCCGAGCACGGCCGACCCGACGGCGGCGCCAATGATCAGTTGAGCGATGGTGCCGACGACGATCTCGGACAACGCGGATGAAATGCGAAGCCAGATCGACACCAGCGACGCAATGAGCGCCAAGCCGAGCCATAGCGCCGCTAATGCCCAAACGCCGGTCATCTCCACCTCACCGCTAATGGCCGCAGCCGGCCAAAAAAAAGCCCGCCTTGCGGCGAGCCACGAACGGACTCCTACCGCATGTTTCACGGTAGGAGTCATCAGCCTTTAGCGGGCGGTTTTGGGGGACTCCATCCCCATAAAATAAAAGTACCGCGCACTGGCGGGACGGTCAATAACGCAACACGTTAATGCATGCGGCATTGATGACTTGAACGGCGGGCGGCGTCCGCGCAGGATGCAGTCCGTTAACGTCAGCCACGAACCTCGCATTGTCATCAGAAGACCCAACCCCGCCACGCCGCCGCCGGCGCGCATTCGACTGGTCGACGGCGACCATTGCCGCATTGGCGTTTGCGGCCGCGGCGGCCGTCTATTGGCGCGACGGGCGTGCGCATTTCCTCACCATCCTGGTCGGCGATCTCACGCTGTTCGGCGAGATGCTGCCGAAGGTGCTGGCCGGCTGCCTGATCGGCGCTTTCGTCACGCTGATCCTGCCGCGCGAGATGGTGGCGCGCTGGGTCGGCCATGAATCCGGCTTCGCCGGCCTGCTGATCGCGGCGCTGTTCGGCTTTATCCTGCCCGGCGGCCCGATCACCATCTATCCGGTGGCCGGCGCGTTTCTCGCCATGGGCGCCGATGCCGGCGCGGTGGTCGCCTTCATCACCAGCTGGACGCTGATCGGCTATACACGCGCGCTGGTCTGGGAGCTGCCGTTCTTCGGTCCGGACTTCGTGATCTGGCGGATCGTCGCGGCGGTGCCGCTGCCGATCATCGCCGGCGTGCTGGCGCGGATCGCGGTGCGGGCCGGTTTCGCGCGCGAAAAAATAAAATCATGACGCTCGCCATCAACATCCTACTGTGGCTCGTGGTTGGCGCCTTGGCGTTCTTCGCCGCATTGCGCGGCCGCGTGTTGCTCAACGACGGCGTGCGCGAGGGGCTAAGCGAGTTCATCCGCCTGCTGCCGCGCATCGGCATCGGCGTCGTCGGCGCCGGCTATGTCGCCGAGGTGCTGCCGAAGGCTTTGATCGCGCCGTGGCTCGGTCCGGAATCAGGCTTGCTCGGCGTCGCCATCGCGACGCTCGGCGGCGCGCTCACACCGGGCGGGCCGGTGGTCGGCTTTTCCATCGGCGCCGCCGCGCTCAAGAGTGGGGCCGGCGCGCCGCAGGTGATCGCTTATTCCACCGCCTGGGCGCTGTATGCGATTCACCGGTTGGTGATCTGGGAAGTGCCGATGATGCCGGCGCGCATTGTCTGGCTGCGCGCGGCCGTGTCGCTGCCGCTGCCGTTCATCGCCGCCGCACTGGCGATGCTGCTCGGAAAACCTTAGCGTATGATCCCGAAAAAGCCTGTCCCGGACTTGGATCCCGAGGATGGGAACCGGTCTCGCGCCTTCGCGAAGCCCGCTTCGGCGGGAGAAGGAAGGTCGGCAAAGTTAATGCGCAAATATAATTTTTGTTAGAGCAAAGTCGGCGCCGGATCGCAGGCAGCGGCAACGCAAACCGTCAGTAGCCTCGCCGCCGTACCTTCTTTGCAGCCTTGCGTGCTGCGTAGCGCGCATCCCGTTCGGCTTTTTGCTCGGCCTCCAGCGCCGCCTGACGTTCGGCCTTTTCGGCCGCAGCGAGAGCCTCGAGCTGCTCTGCTTCGCGTTGGGCCTGCGCAACGAGTTTAGCGGCACGGACAGCTTGTGCAGCCTGTTCGGCCTTTCGCGCGATTTTGGCGGCTTCGCGCTCGGCCATGCGGACCAAGCGTGCCTCATTGACTGCCAATCTGGCAGCCTGGCGCTCGGCAATGGCGGGATCTACGGACGCGGCGTGAAACTTTTCCATCAACGCCTTCTTTGCGGCGGCGGCGGTCGTCTGACGCTCTTGAAGATTAGGGTCCCTAAAGCTGCTCATTTCAGTCCTCTATGATGACTTCTTCGACATTACACCCGGCCCGCCAGCGGCGCGTGCTCTGCGCCAGCCAATAACCGCCGCTTCAATCGCCTCGCCGGACTTCATACTGCGCCACGCGTCGTTTACCCAACTGCAAGGGAAAGGAACGACGTAACTGCCACAATGATCTTCGCATAGCAATTCGAACGGCTCGCCGGCTGGCGGCTCGCCAGCGCCATCGAAGTCGTCCAATCGTTGCTGCCGAGTTGCCATGCGTTTCCTTGAAGTAACACGCGTTTCCTTGGCGTAAGCCAATCACGGTGCGCGCTTGATTTTTTTGGTTTTGGGCTTCACCGCAGTCTCCATTTCAGCCGTCTCTCTGGCCAATCGAAGCGATCGCAACCGCGCGGTCTTTTCCCGAATAGCGCGAGCGTCGGTTTCATACTGCGGGCTGGCTTGCCCGGCCCCCTGAAGCCTTTGCGCCTTCTTGAATTGCGCGTTGGCTGCTTCCTTAGAATTACCGGCCAATGCTGGCTCCTTTTCGGTGGGCGGAACCGCCCAAAATATTGCGCGCTAGGATGGCTAATGGCACCCGCACCAAACACAGTTCAATTTGAAGCGTTATGGTGCCTACCGACGGCACCTGCACTGCCAACTGGAAAAAACGGGACTTCGGTAGGGCCCGTTTCAGGGGCAGCCCGCAGGCCAGCCACCGCTTGTATTTGTGGCTTTATATAGGGTGCCGGACGTAAAACACAACCGTGGGTCAAGCAGTTAAGCGCTGAGTAATCATAAGTTCGATGCTTATGAGTCCACGCCCTAATGCACCGCCGCGCCGGCGCGCGGCATGATCGCACCGCGATGCCGAATCACGTCGCCGGCGAGTTTGTGCGCGGCACCGGCGGCCTCGACGGCGTTGCGTCCGGCCAGCCGGGCGGCGAGATAACCGGCATTGAAGCCGTCGCCGGCCGCGGTCGGATCGACCGGCACCACCACGTCCGGCACCGGCACAGCGTCGCGCTGGCCGGAGGCCGCGACCAGCGCGCTGTTCGGCCCGTTCTTCACGACGATTTCAGCCACGCCGAACGCCTGCAGCCGTTCGATGGTCGCGTCGGGCGAGGGATCGCCCCACAGCACCGCCTCGTCGTCATAGGCCGGCAGCGCGATATCGACGCGCTTGAGCGCTTCCGCGAACACGGTGCGGGTGCGGGTGAGGTCGCCGTTCCAGCCGCGCGGGCGGAAATTTCCGTCGAAGGCGATTTTGGCGCCGCTGTCGCGCGCCAGCTCGACGGCGGCAAGAAACCGCCCGAGCCCGATATTGGAGTAGAGCGAAAGCGTGATGCCGGAGAAGTAGATAAGCCGCGCAGCCGTCAGGCCTTCCGCCAGGCGGCTCCAATTCGGCAGTTCGAATAAGTCGCGCGCCGGCGACGCCTCGCGCCAATAATACGTGCGCCGCGCGCCTTGTGCGTCGGAATCGACGAGCGCTAAGGCCGACAGCCGCCCGGGCACACGCATGATCAGGTCGGTGCCGATGCCTTCCGCTTGCGCCAGCGACACGATCGCGTCGGAATAAGGATCGTCGCCAAGCGCGCTGGCGAATGCCACCAGCACCCGCGCGCGGGCGAGATAGATCGCGGTGTTGAAGGTGTCGCCGGAGCTCGCCAGCGCGAAGCGGCCGTCGCCGCCGCGGGCGAGCTCCACCGTCGCCTCGCCGATGCAGATCACGCGTCTCGCCGGTTCGCTCATGGGTCTCTGCCTATCACGGCCCGGCGCCGCTCGCATCGTTTTACGAAAGTGGCAAACGTGTTACGCTCTTCAACGGGGCGCAGCGTTCACGATCGACGCACTGCACAAAGACCGGAAAAAATTCCGGTCGGTTAACAATATTGGCTTCGCGGGCGGAAAGTCGGCCGGCGGACGGCGGGGGACGATGGCTGAGGACAGCAAGCTAGATTCGGAGATTTCGGCCGAGGCGCTGCGCAAGGCCGAGGAATACGTCCAGCAGGAAGAAGGCGCCGGCAACCGGCTTACCGGCTGGACCGGAACCGCCGTGACCGCCATCGCGGTCGCGATGACGCTGTTCCACCTGTACGCGGCCTACGACATCGTCCCCACCCAGGCGCTGCGCTACATCCACGTTTCCTTCGTGCTGCTGCTGAGCTTCCTGCTGTTCCCACTCGCCGGCCGCTTCCGCAATCGCGTCCAATGGTTCGACGTGATCCCGGCGCTGGCCGGCATCGGCATCATCGCTTATGCGCTGTGGGGCGGCGACGATTTCTTGGACCGCGCCGCGGTGCCCGAGCGCTGGGACGTGATCCTCGGCGGCATTTTCGTCGTACTGGTGCTGGAAGCTGCGCGCCGCACCACCGGTCCGATCATGCCGGTCGTGGCGGTGCTGTTCATCGCCTATGCCATGTTCGGGCCGTATCTGCCGCCGCCGTGGACCCACCGCGGCTTCGATGTGGCGCGCCTGGTGGGCCATCTGTTCATCACGCTCGAGGGCATCTTCGGCGTGGCGGTCGATGTGTCCGCCACGCTGATCATCATGTTCACGATCTATGGCGCCATCTTGCAGCATTCCGGCGCCGGCAAATTCTTCATCGACTTCTCGCTCGCGGTCATGGGCGGCAAGCCCTCGAGCGCCGGCCGTGCCGTGGTCGCCTCGTCTTTCCTGCTCGGCGGACCATCGGGGTCGGGCGTTGCCACCACGGTGATGATCGGCACGGTGGCGTGGCCGATGTTGAAAAAGGCGGGGTTTGAAAAGAACGCCGCCGGTGGCCTGCTGGCCGCGGGCGGGCTGGGCGCCATCATCTCGCCGCCGGTGCTGGGCGCCGCCGCCTTCCTGATCGCCGAGTTTTTGAAGATCAGCTATCTCGACGTGATCTGGATGGCGACGATTCCGACCTGCCTGTACTACCTGTCGCTGCTGTTTATGGTCGAGCTCGACACGCTGCGTTTCGGCGCGCGCGAGGTGGTGTTCAAGCAAGAGATGACGATCTGGGAAATGACCAAGCGCTACGGCTTCCATTTTGTCTCGCTGGTCGCGGTCGTCGTGTTCATGGTCATCGGCTATTCGCCGATGCTGTCGGTGTTCTATTCGACCATTCTTGCCTTCGCGATGAGCGCGCTGGCGCCCGAGACCGCGTTGGGTCCGAGAAAAATCCTGATCCCGCTGTTGGTCGTCTACGCCGTGGCGGCCGTGCTGCTGCTGATCCCGGGCGTCGGCTCGACAGCCGTGGCGGCCTTGTTCGAGTCCTACTTCCCGATGGTGATTTTGCTGTTGATCGCCGGGATCGCCATTGTCGGTCTGATCCCCGCCGGTCAGCAGATCGTGCCGTCGTCGAAGAAGCTCACGACCGCGCTGGCCGACGGCTCGATCGGCGTGCTCAGTGCGGCCACCACCTGCGCGGCCGCCGGCATCATCGTCGGCGTCGTCACGCTGACCGGGCTGGGACTGAAGTTCTCCTCCATCGTCATCGACTTCGCCGGCGGCAGTCTGCTGATGACCGCGATCTACACCGCGCTGGTGGTCTGGATCATCGGGCTCGCTGTGCCGGTGACGGCGTCCTACATCATCTGCGCGGTGATCGCCGCGCCGGCGCTGATCAAGCTTGGCGTGCCCGACTACGCCGCCCATATGTTCATCTTCTATTATGCGGTGTTGTCGGAAGTGTCGCCGCCGACCGCGCTGTCGCCGTTCGCGGCCGCCGCCATCACCGGCGGCGACCCTTACAAGACCACGATGCAGGCGTGGAAATACACGCTGCCGGCGTTCCTGGTGCCGTTCGTTTTCGTGTGCGATCCGCTCGGCATCGGGCTGTTGATGAAAATTCCGAAGGACGGATCGATCATCGACATTATCTGGATCACCGCGATCACCGGCGCCGGGCTGGGCGCGCTCTCGGTAGCGGCGCAAAGTTGGGCGCTGCGGCGGACCACGCTGGTCGAGCGCGGCCTGTTCCTGTTCACGGGGCTGTTGCTGGTTTTCCCCAGTCTGCTGGAAGCGATGGCGGAGAGCATTACCGGGCTGGACATTCCGCATCCGGCGCCATTCGGGTTGGCGCTCGGTGCCGGCCTGCTGATATGGCAGTGGATGCGCCCGACGACGGCCGCCACTGCGGCCCCGTAACGGCCAGGCCCAACATTTCATCGATATTCTGCTAGGATGGATCAAAGAGAAGAAGCAGAAGAACGCGCAAAATCAAGGGGGACGGATATGAAGCGGGGATTCACAATCGTAGTGGCCGCCATCGCCGCCGTGGCGTTTGGCTTCGGCATCGCCAATGCGCAGCAGCGGACCATCGCGATCGGCACCGGCGGCACCGGCGGCGTCTACTATCCGATCGGTGGGGCGTTGGCCAACCTGCTGTCGAAAAATATGCCGAACATGCAGGCCACCGCGCAGGTGACCGGCGGCTCGGTCGACAATCTCAAGCTGATCAATTCGGGCCAGAGCGAGATCGGCTTCTCCATGGCCGACGCTGCGGTCGATGCGACGAACGGTGTCGACAAGTTCAAGGGCACCAAGGTGCCGCTGCGTACGCTGATGGTGCTGTATCCCAACATCATGCATGTGGTGAGCATCGAGGGCGCTGGCGTCGAGAAAATGACGGACCTCAAGGGCAAGCGGGTTTCCACCGGTTCGCCCGGCAGCGCCACCGAGGTGATGGCGTTCCGCGTTATCGAAGCGGCGGGCCTCGACAAGGACAAGGACATGAAGCGCGAGCGCCTGTCGGTCGCCGAATCGGTGAACGCGCTTAGGGATCGCAAGATCGATGCCTTCTTCTGGGTCGGCGGGCTGCCGACCGCGGGCGTGACCGACCTCGCCGCCACGCCGGGAGTGAAGATCAAGCTGATCGATCACTCCGACGTCGTCGCCAAGATGAATGCCAAATACGACAACCTCTACGCCACGTCGGTGATCAAGGCCGGCACCTATCCCGGCCAGGACAACGACAATCAGGCTTCCGCGGTGTGGAACATCCTGGTCACCAACGATAAGATGTCCGATGCGGACGCCTACAACATCGTCAAGCTGATCGTGGACAAGAAGGCCGATCTGGTCGCCGTGCATAAGGATGCGGCGAGTTTCTCGGTCGAAAACCAGGTGGTGGCCAATTCCCCGATCCCGTGGCAGCCGGGTGCGGTGAAGTTCTTCAAGGAGATGGGCGCCAAGATGTGAGACGATAAGCTTCAAGCTGGATCATCGATCCAACAACGGCCCCGCTTCGACGGGGCCGTTTGCGTTTCAGCTTTCAGCTTCGTGCGGAGCGTGGTCGTGCGCCCCGCCTGCGCGCAGCGAAGGCAGCCCCAGGCACACGAAATAGCCGAGCGCGCTGAGCACGGCGATGCAGAAGCTCACCGGCCAGTCGGTGTAATAGGCGATTACCAGGCCGAGCCAAGCCTCGCTGAGGGCGAGGGTGGCCGACAGCACCAGCCCGCTCCACAGCCCGGTGGTGACGCGCTGCGCGGCGGCGGGCGGCCCGACCATCAGCGTGAACACCAGCAGCACGCCGACAATCTGCGCGCACTCCGATACGGCAAGCGCCACGATCGCCAAAAATGCCGTGGAGATGAAGCGCAGCGGCACGCCTTTGGCCTCGGCCAGTTCCGGCTGCAGGCTGGCGAAAATCAACGGGCGCATGATGAGCCCGAGCGCGGCGAGCGTGATGGCGCCGAGCACGGCCAGCGTCGCGATCATTGCGCGATCGACGGCGAGCACATTGCCGAACAACAGTGCGGTCGCCTGCGTGGCGAACGACGTGTAATAGTGCAGGAACAGCAGGCCGAAACCGAGCGCGAGCGCCAGCACGACGCCGATAGCGACGTCGCGGTTGCTGATGCGGTCGCTCAGCAGGCCCATCACGATGCCGGCGGCGAGCGTGAAGCCGAGCAGGCCCCAGAGCGGCGCCAGCCCGATCAATCCTGCGCCGGTCGCGCCGGCAAAGCCGATATGTGACAGCGCGTGGCCGGCGAAGGTCTGGCCGCGCATCACCAGGAAATAGCCGACAATGCCGGACACCACCGCCACAATGCCGGCGGCAGCGAAAGCGTTTTTCATGAATTCGTATTCGAACATGTCAATGATGATGGTGGTCGTGGCCATCCCCGTTACGATCGTGATCGTGCATGTGATCGGTGCGCTCGACGTCGAGCCCGCGCGACATCACAAAGATGTGGCCGCCGGCGCGCACCACGTTGATGTCGGTGCCGTACAGGCGCGAGAGCACCGGCGCGGTCACCACGTCGTCGACGTGCCCGAGCACCGCCTGGCGGTTGCCGAGATAGAGCACGCGGTCGAGCGTGCCGAGTAGCTGGTTGAGCTCATGCGCGCTGAACAGCACGGTAATGCCGCGCTCGCGGCAGACCTTGCGCACGACGTCGATCGCCACTTCCTGGTGGCGCGCATCGAGGCTGATCAGCGGCTCGTCGAGCAGCAGCAATTTCGGCGAACCGATCAGCGACTGCGCGAGCAGCAGCCGCTGCCGCTCGCCGCCGGACATGTCGCACATCGGCCGCTGGCTAAGTTCGCGGGCGCCGACGGCGGCGAGGGTGTCGTCGATCATGCGGCGATCGGCATGGGCGTGCCACGGCAGTCCCCAGCGCTCGCCATGCATGGAGCTGGCGATGAAATCGAGGCCGCGCACCCGCAGATCCGGCAGCACGGTGCGCAATTGCGGCAGATAGCCAATGGCCTGGTCGCCACGCTGCGGCGCGCGCCCGAATACGCGCACGCGTCCTGCGCTCGGCGGCAGCAGGCCGAGGATGGCGCGCATCAGCGTGGTCTTGCCGGCGCCGTTGGGGCCGAGCACGCCGATGAACTCGCCGGCATTGATGGAAAAGCTGGCATCCGCCAGCACGATGCGGCCGCCGATCCGGATGGTGGCGTGGTCGAGTTCGACGATCGCCGTCACAACGAAGGCCCCGCCAGCGCCTTATCGAGCGCGTCGAGCTCACTTAGCATCCAATCCTGGAACGTGACATTCGCCGGCTGCGTCTCGGTCACGCCGACCACCGGCACTTTCGCAGCTTTAGCGATATCGAGCAGCCGCAGCGTCAGCTTCTCGGACACTTGGCTGTTGTAGAGCAGCGCCTTGACCTTGTGCTGCTTGAGGTCGTCCTCGAAGGCGGCGACGTCGCGCGCGCTCGGCTCGGTGTCGTTCATCATGGCGAGCTGGAAGCGCTGGTTGCGCATCGTGAGACCAAGGGCGTCGGCCATCGGGCCGAACACCGGCTCGGTGGCGGTCAACGGTTTGCCGGCGTGCTTGGCCATGATCTGGGCGACGCGCTGCCCGATGCGCTCGAGCGACGCCAGCGTCGTCGTGAGCCGGTCGGCATAGTCGGCGGCGTGCGGCGCATCGGCCTTGACGAAGGCGGCGGCCAACGCCTTGGCGACCGCGGGCATGGTGGCGGGGTCGTACCACAGATGCGGATTATCGCCGGCCTTTTTGGCCGTGAGCTGCGCGGCGGTGATGACGCTGCGGCCCGGCCGCGGCGCCGCGGCCAGCAGCTTTTCCATCCAGGGGTCGTAGTTGGCGCCGTTGAGGATGACGATTTGCGCGCCGGCGATCTGCCGCACGATGCCAGGGGTCGTTTCGAACAGATGCGGGTCCTGGTCGGGATTATTCAGAATGCTGACGACATCGACCCGCTCGCCGCCGATTTGGGCAGCGATATCGCCATAGAAATTCTCCGCCGCCACCACGGCGATTTTGCCCTCCGCGGCGCGGGCGGCTTGCCCGCAGCCGAAGGTGAGGACAAAGGCGAGGGCAACGCCGGTAATGGCTTTCATGGCCGGAAACCCTGAACTGGCGCGCAAATAGGAGTGGAGCAGGCGGCCGATGTAACAATATAACATATCAAATGGCAAGCCGGTGGCGCCCGGAAGGACTCACGTCTGCTCCCTCTCTAAACTACCATCCAACGCAATGCAGGTCGGTCAACGAGCCTTGCGCGCATCGGGGAGACGCCCACGTGAATAAGGCCTATCGACAAATTTTGACGCTGGTTCCGCAAGCGCTCGGCGCGTTGGTGCTTTTGCTGAGCGTGTTGGCGGTCGGGCAAGCGCGCGCCGCCTGGCCCGAGCGCAACATCACCATCATCGTTCCGTTTCCCGCCGGCGGCCCCAACGATCTGCTCGGCCGGCTGCTGGCGGCAGAGCTGGCGCCGAAACTGGGGCAGAGTGTCATTGTGGAGAACCGCGCCGGTGCGGTCGGCAATATCGGGCTCGCCACCGGCGCGCGCGCCGCGCCCGACGGTTATACCCTCGTGGTCGTCACCGTTGTGGTGCTGATCAATCCGAGCGTCACCAAAGTCGCCTACGACCCGCTCAAGGATTTCGCGCCGATTGCCTATCTCGGCGCCGCGCCCAACATCCTCATCACCCGGCCGGCCTCCGGCATCACCAGCGTCGCCGACCTGATCGCCAAAGCCAAGAAGGATCCGGGCAAGCTCACTTATGCCTCGCCCGGTGTCGGCAGCGTCTCGCAGCTCGCGGTCGAGCTGTTGAAGCTGCGCGCCGATATCGACATGACGCATGTGCCGTTTTCGGGGGCCAATCCGTCGCTGCAGGCGGCGCTCGCCGGCACCACCGACATCGCTTCGGTCAGCATTGCCGGATTGCTCGGCCACATCCGCGCCGGCACGCTGAAGGCCTTGGTGCAGACCGGCAGCGAGCCTTGGCAGGACTTAGCTGATGTTCCGACCATGCAGGAGGCCGGCATTCCCAATGCGGTGGTCGAAACCTCGCAAATGTTTTTGGCCCCAATGGGCACGCCGCCTGACGTCATCACGCGCCTGGCCGAGGAAACGCGCGTCATCCTGGCCAAGCCCGACATCAAGGAAAAAATGCTGAAAGCCGGCTTCATGGTGAAATATGAAGGGCCCGACGAGCTGCATGCGCGCATGGTGCGCGAAGTGCCAATCTGGAAGGAGATCGTCGAGCGCGCCGGGCTGGCGAAAAAATAGCGGCGACGCTACGCCCGCTTGTTCGCGAGATAGACGGTTTGCGTGAACGGCTTGTTCTGCAACGGGTTGTGAAACGTCACCGCCTCGGCGCGCGCGCTGGCGAAAACTTGGGCCAGACGTGCGATGAAGCCGTCGTCGGCAAGCTCATTGGACCAGAGACCAAACACGCCGCCCGGGCGCAGATGCGCGGCCAGCCGGGCAAGCCCCGCCTCGCCGTAGAAGGCGGCGTTGCGCGTATCGAGCAGCGCGTCGGGGGAATGGTCGATGTCGACTAGCACGGCATCGAATTTGCGCCCGGGCGCGGCCGGATCGAAGCCTGCGTCTGAGGCGGCGAGTGCGAAGAAATCGCCGTGAACGAAGCGGCAGCGCGCATCGCCGGTGAGCGTGCGCCCAAGCGGGACGAGGCCGCGGCCGTGCCAGTCGATCACCGCCTCGAGCGCCTCGACCACGATCAGCGAGCCAACCGTCTTGTGCTCCAGCACGGCCTTGGCAGTGTAGCCCAGCCCCAGCCCGCCGACCATGACATCGAGGGCTTGGTCGGATCCTTGGCCGGACAGCTCCGCAAGGCCGAGCTGTGCCAAAGCGATCTCGGACGCCGTGAACAGGCTCGACATCAGAAATTCATCGCCGAGCTTGATCTCGAAGACGTCGACGCCGAGCGTCAGCTCGCGACGCCGGCGCAGGCTCAGCGCGCCAATCGGCGTCTGGCGATAGTCCAGCTCTTCGAACGACAAGCTCATCGGTTGGCTGGCGCCCTCGCTCAGTCTTGCTCGCCGTATCTCTCAGCGACAGCCGCGGCGACGAACATCTTGCGCCCTTGCCGGCCCGGGGTCGTGCCATGCGCGGTGCACCAATCCGGGAATGTGGCCGGATCGATGCGGACACGCATCACCACGTGTCCGTAAGCCTTGAGGCCTTTCTCCATCTCTTCGGCAATCTTCAGCCATTCCTTCCAGCTGCGCGGCAGCACCTTGCCGTCGTCGAAAATTCTCAGCACCGCCGGATAGTCGGCCTCGTCGATCCAATAGGCGCCCACAATGGGGAGCGGTTTATCCTCGAAATCGGTCATAGGGCTAATCCTAGCACAGTCGCCGCGGATCTATTCCGGCGGGTAGGCGCTTTGACGGGCGCCGTTTTTTGATGTCAGCTTTCGGCGGGAGACGACCATGTGTCGCGGTCTGTCACCGTTAGTGCGCTCAGGGCTTCGCTACAACGAGGACTCGCCATGACCAATGACATGACCAATAAAATCGGTTTGCCGCTGTTCGCCGCAGCTCTGCTCAGCGCGGCCGTCCTGTTGGCGCCAAGCACGCCGAGTGTCGCGCAAGAGCGATCTGCCACCAGCACCGAGTTTTCGGCGCAGCAATCGCAAGACAAGAAAAAGAAGGCTGCCCCGGCGGCGCGCGGCGCGCAACCGCGCGTGGTCACGCAGCCGAAGGGCACTCCGCGGCTGGCTGCGCCGCACCGGACGGCTCCGCGCACGGTCACGCAGCCGAAGCGCACGCCGCGCACGGTCGCGCAGCCGAGGGTCACGCCGCGCACGGTCACTCCGCGCACGGTCACGCAGCCGAAGGTCATTCAGCGCACGGTCACGCAGCCGAAAGCGCTGCGCGTGGTCACGCCACGCGGCACGCGGGCCGTTACCGCGTCGCGCTTGCGCGGGGTGCCGGCGCGCGGCGCCGGCCGCACGGTCATTCGCGGCCAGAATTACTCGGCCTGGCGCAGCGGATATCGCGTCCGCCGTGGCAGCGGCTGGCGCACGTTCGTCGCGCTCAGCGCCTTGGGCGCCATCGCCATCGGCGCGAATGAATTCTATCCGTACGCCTACGTTTCGGCGCCCGAGCCCTATTGCGAAGGGCTGACCGAAGACGGCTGCGAGCTGATGTGGCAGGAGGTGGAGACGCTTGAGGGCGACGTCGTCAATCAATGCGTGGCTTATTGTCCGTGGCAGTAAGGCCGCTTGTGCAAGCCGCAAACGCCCGCTGCGACGCGCAGCGTGACGACACGGCGGGCACGCTTGGCTTTGCCCCGCGCCTTGCTCTGGCTCAGCGCGCGAGCTGTCTCAGGTAGAGCCACACCACCCCGACGGCGGTGACCAAAGCCGAAACGAAGGCGACGAGGCCATCGGCGGCCATCGGCAGCGCGGCCGCCGCGCCCTCGGACACCACCTCGACCCAGCCGTGCGCGTAGCGCAGCGAAACCAGAATCGCGAACAGCAGCACGGCGGCGAAAAGAACAACGGCGAGCGCGGGCGCGACGGCGCGGCCGAAATTGGCAGTGTGGTGTGGATGCGTAGCGGTGGCGCGATCGACCATCGGACCCTCCTACTAATTTAACTTGTTATAAGAAGACAAGGCCCGCGCAACCGCATTGCGCTAGATCAAAACGCCGCTGCGGTATTAGCGCGCCGCCGGTAGTCCCGATCGCGCGCCCGTCATGGCCGGACTGGTCCCGCCCACGTATCAAGGGCCGAAAAGCAGCGGGGACGAGGGCCGCAAGCGGTGGGTGGGCGAAGGCGGGAACGCGGCCCGCAGCCATCGGTGCGGTCGGTACGGCAGGGCCGATACAACCCAATGATACGTCGTTCATTTGCCATAAATATTGCCCAGTTTAGAATGTCTCAACCTGCATAAGTGGCGAATCCAGCGATCGAGGTGAAATATGAAAAGGCTTGTACTTGCGCTCGTGATCGTAACAACCGCAATTTCCGCCATCGCGGTCCCGAGCGCCAAGGCGGAAAATGGCCAAGTCGCCGCCGGTGTCGCCGGAGGGTTGCTTGGCGGGTTGCTGTTGGGCGGCGCGCTTGCTCCGCGACCTCATTACTACGCCCCTGGTCCGGTCTATGTGCAGCCCGAACCGGTTTACGTCGAGCCGCGGCCATATCGTTGCTATTGGACGCGCGGGGAACCGTTTTGGGATGACTATCGCGGCGTCTGGCGACAACCGCGGGTCAGGGTTTGCGATTAAGTTTCGCCAACAGCGAGCGTAACCTCTGGCATTGCCGATCACCCGCGCGGTCAATCGTGACTGCGCATCATCCACGGCAGCGCGCTTAACGCATTGAGCGTCGCCACGTTCGGACAGTAATCTTGCCAGGCTTGGTCGGCGGCATCGCCGTCGAGGTTGACTGCGCACTGCCGATAACTTTCACACCCGCTGCAAGAGTTCTGCAGATCGCGCAGCACCTCGGGTTCAATGCGGCGAACGTTGTTGTGGTCGATGTCGAGCGCCGCCATGCGGCGTAGCAAGAGCATTGCCGCTTCAGCACTCTGGCTGGAGCGCCCGCTGAACGTTGGTGGCGATACGCGCGCCAGTCGCCGCCACCATTGCGCACTGGCGGCGATGAACGAGCGGCATTTTTCCCGAACCGACACGACGCCTACCTTGCAAACGCCGACGCCAGGAAAATTACAGTTACAATTTCAAACAGTCCGCATTGATCCAGGTCAAACGGCCGATCATGCCGGCGTAAGCGGCGCCCACTGCGATGGCGCGCCGGCTGGTTTGACATCCGGCATCGAAAGTTAGAATCTAACTAGGCAACGCGCCGCCAAGGGCGTTGTCCTATGGGCAAATCCGGAGGTCTTGATGGCACCACCCAGTATAATTGCCGCGTGACCGCTGTTGCACTTGTTCGGGCTGCAGCGTAGCGGCTTCTCACGAGCAGCGCGCCGGGAGCGGCCTATCGGGCTGCAGCAGTGAGGCATTGCCCAACCTGGCCCCCTTCCGGCGTGCAGTTATCGGTACCGCCAGCGGCGGCCGGACTCAGGCGCCGGCTTTATCCGCGGTAGCGAAGCGTAGGCGGGACCGCGGCCACCCGAAAAGGAGCCAACCCCGCGTTTGGTTTCGAACCAGGCTAACAATAAAAACTTTCTCGAGTTTGTCGTAAAGGGCGCCGCTATCGAAGATTTTGTGGCGGCACTGACGAAATCATAAAAGAACAATTCTAATCAAAAACTTTTGAAAACGATAATTTATTCGCATGAGCGCGTGAAAAAGATTGCACAGGAGATTGCCGACCCAAACAAGGCTGCTAAATACTCCTTTGAAATAATTAAATATTTCCGAGATAGAATAAGAACCGTTTGCCTAACGGTGACGGACGAGAATGCGGCTTATACTTTGTTTGAAGCGCTGAATGACAGAGGGGTTGATCTTTCGCCTCTTGATTTGGTCAAGAACTTTCTTTTCAAAAAGGCAGCAGGCTTATCCGCTGCAATACTAAAAGACATGCAATTTCGTTGGGTGCAGATGATTGCGACGCTGCCCAATGTGAAAGCCACGAGCTTTCTCAAAGTGTTTTGGACCTCTCGTCATGGTCGAATAAGAACAAATTTGGTTTTTGACACCTTTCGAAAAGAGTACAAGGACCCTCACAAAGCCGTTAGCTACTCACTAAAATCAATAAAGATTTGGGGGCGAAGGGCTTTGCGGCAAAGAAAAAAGTGTATGTCGTCAGTGATCTGAAAACGACCAGTGAAGTAACCGCTTTCGCAAATTGGAATCGCGCCTCGATCGACAAGCGTCAAGAAGAGATGGCCAAGAGGGCGAAAGCGATTTGGCGCTTTGCGTAACGGGCCGCTGCATATGTTGCTAGGGCGGGAATGCGCCGAGCCAACGCCTGCGGTCACCCCCTCCCTGTCCCTCCCCCTCAAGGGGGGAGGGAACGCTAGAACCGAGCCACCGAGGCTTCGTCAGGGGGGCCGTCCTTTTGTACTCCCGCCCAAGATTGCCTATATGACCCTCCTAACGGAGCTCCATTCCCCCAATGACCGCGCCCAATACCCCCGCCAAAATCCCCGTCACCGTGCTCACCGGCTATCTCGGCGCCGGCAAGACCACGCTGCTCAACCGCATCCTGTCCGAGCCGCACGGCAAGAAA
>Ga0208080_1000302_pt1 | contig 24617 bp, 23 predicted proteins | sample NGESurdeep092012_3_FD_184476 | JGI IMG/M metagenome (GOLD analysis project Ga0208080, IMG submission 184476) | Arctic peat soil microbial communities from Barrow, Alaska - NGEE Surface sample 210-3 deep-092012 (SPAdes) | ecosystem: Environmental > Terrestrial > Soil > Wetlands > Peat ...
GGGCAGCCAGTCCGAGGAGGGCGAGCGCACCATCGCGCGGCTGCTCTCGGCCTCGGTCACCTGCCGCCTGCAGCGCCGCTCCCTCTTTGCCTACCTCAGCGACGTGCTCGCCGCCAAGATCCGCGGCGACCCCATCCCGCTGCTCAGCTGAGTACGGCGACGGGGAACTGAACGCTTACCATTTAACCGTGATTTGCAGGGGAACGACGATCAAACCATGGTCCAGAATGATAGAGGGAACGGGGTCATGAGAGCGTTCTGTCCTTCTCGATTTTCAGCGGCCTGCTGCTAGGCCGCCGGACACAGCGACCTGATGGGGACTTGTGCGCAGGCGCGACGCGGTTTACTCTTTCCTCGTCTTTCCTCGCAGTTCCTCTCCCCTCTACATGAGGTGCAATCTATGAAGAACCACGTCTTGAGACCCCTACTGGTCGTCATCGGCCTTGTCATCATTCTCCTTGTTTTTCGGTACTTCTATGTTCCACAGGATTTCGGCATACAACGAAATGGATTCACGTACGGATTGTATCGAACAGGTGCCATCGAGGACTGGAAGAAGGTCACGGTCAAGTACCAGGGGAATGAATCCTGCAAGGCCTGTCATCAGGACGTGTTCGACAAGATGGCCTCGTATCCGCATGTGATCATCCAGTGCGAGAACTGCCACGGTCCCGCACTGAAGCATCCAAGCAGCCCGCCGAAGCTCGTGATCGACACGACAAGGGCGTTCTGCCTGAGATGCCACAGCAAACTGCAATATCCTACGAGCGGAAGGGCGGCGATCACCGGCATCGACCCCGAGACTCACAACACCGGTTTTGAATGCGCCAAGTGCCACGACCCGCACCGACCCAGCGTGCAGTTTCTGCGCTTCAGCCCTCAGGACTTTGCGAAGCTCACGTACCGAGGGAATGACTACTGCAAGGGCTGTCATCCGAACGAGTTCGACAAGGCTGGCGGGTATCCGCATCAGCACGCGACCCTCCAGTGCGAGACCTGCCATGGCCCCGCGACCAGACATCCGGTCAACCCGCCGACGCTCCCGATCAACACGACACGGGAGCTATGCCTGAGTTGCCACACCAAACTGCCGTACTCCTCGACCACGGCGACGGGCATCAAGGGCGTCGACCCGCTGAGTCACAACGCCGGCGTCGAATGCGTCACCTGCCACAACCCGCACCACCCGGCCCTGCAGCTCTTGGACTGGACAAACGTGCGGTCCTTCGGAGGTCCTTGAGATGACTGACAAGATCTCACGAAGAGATTTCCTCAAGAAGACGACAATAGCCGCGGCTGGAATCTTGGTGCCGGTGGCGGCCTTGGAGATCCTGAGCCCCGCACGTGCCCAGGCACTGAAGACAGACCCGGCGTTGCGCTGGGTGTTTCTGGTCGATACCTACAAGTGCGTCGGTTGCGGGCTTTGCGTAAAGGCCTGCAAACTGGAGAACGAGGTCCCCTACAATGCCAGCGCCTCGCGTACCTGGGTGGAGCGATACGTGCTGACCAAGGACGGCGGATTTCATGCTGATTCTCCAAAGGCCGGCCGCGACGGCTTCACCGATCCCAGGATCGATCAGAATGCAAGCGGATATCTCTCCATCAAACCTGAAGAGATCGACAAGGCCTTCTTTGTCCCGAAGCTCTGCAACCAGTGTGACAAGCCACCCTGCGTGCAGGTCTGCCCCGTCGGCGCCACCTTCCAGTCCCCTGACGGTGTTGTTCTCGTCGACAGGACATGGTGCATCGGCTGCGGCTACTGCATCATGGCGTGCCCGTACGGCGCCAGGTTCTTCCATCCCGTGTATCACACCGCAGAGAAATGCACGTTCTGCTATCACCGCATAACCAAGGGGCTGAAGCCGGCCTGCGTGGAGGCATGCCCGTTCGGCGCGCGACAGATCGGCAATGTGAAAGACCCGAACGATCCCGTTACAAAAGTGATCACTACCGAGCGCGTCGGCGTCCTGAGGCCAGAATATGGCACCAAACCCAATGTCTTCTACATCGGGCTGGATAGGGAGGTGCGCTGAGATGATACCGGGACAACTGTGGACGCTGAAGGACCTCTTCGTCCTGCCGAACGAGTACATCTACTGGTCCATTCAGATCGTCATGTACCCTTTCATGACCGGCCTTGTCGCGGGGTCCTTCGTTCTGTCATCTCTCTATCATGTCTTCGGCATCAAGCAGCTCAAGGGCATCGCCAGCTTCGCCCTGGTACTCTGCTTTGCCCTGCTGCCCGCGGCGATGGTGCCGCTTATGCTGCATCTTCAAAACCCTTTGCGCGGCATCAATGTGCTGATGACACCTCACTTCACTTCTGCGATCGCGGCCTTCGGCGTCGTCTTCTCCACGTACTTCGCGATCGTTTCATCGGAACTGTGGTTCCTCTATCGAAAGCACTTCGTCGAGCAGTCTCTGTCCCTCAAGAAGAAGCCGCACAAGACCCTCACCGAGAGACTGCTCTACCCCATATTCACCGTGCTGACCCTAGGCTCATTCGACATCTCTCAGCAGGCCCGGCGCAAGGATGAGAAGGCGATAAAGGTCCTCGCGACTGCGGGTATTCCAGTCGCTCTGTTCCTGCACGGCTACGCAGGCTTCATCTTCGGGTCGGTCAAGGCGAATGCCCTCTGGATGACGCCGCTGATGCCGGTCATCTTCATCATGTCGGCTGTCGTCTCAGGCATCGCCCTCTGCATGCTCACCTATATCGTGACCATGGAGATCAGGAAGTTCCTGGCCCACAGAGAGCAGTCGCAAACGGATGTTGTTGAGCGCCGCGAGGAGATCAAGAGCGTTGAGATCAGCGTCATCAAGATGACCTCCAGATACCTGCTCTTCTTCCTGATCTTCGCCATCAGTCTTGAGCTTCTTGACCTCATCTTCCGGGGATACACGGGCATCGCCTCGTGGGATGCGTTGAGGAGCGTTCTCTTCGGCAGGGACTTCACCAAGATATTCGTTCTCCAGTACGGTCTCGGCAATCTCGTACCTTTGGTCCTGTTTCTCATTCCAGGCCTGACCATCAGAAGGACCATCGTAGGCGTCACACTCGTCTTGTTCGGCGTCTTCATGATGCGCTGGAATGTCGTTATCGGGGGGCAGGCATTCTCTCTCACTCTTCAAGGGTACATGGATTACCTTCTGCCGGTCATTCCGCATAGCTGGGAGACTTTCAAGGAGGGAGTGGCCGGCGCACTGACCGTTCTGGTATTCCCGTTTGTGCTCTTCTATTTCTACAGCAAGATCTTTCCGGTATTTCCATCGAGCGAGTCACGTTGATGCAGGGGGAAAGAGGAAGGTCCTCTGCATGCCCATCCCCGCCGCTCAGGTGCCTGTGAGCAGCGAATAGGGCGCTGGGCCGGTGTAGAGGACGCAGCGGTTTGAGCACGCGTCGGAACAGGTCCTGGCGTTGGTCGTGGCGATTGAGCCGGTAGCAGTACTCGTCGAGGTAGGCCTGCAGGTGGCCAGGGCTGACGCCGTGGAAGATATCCAGTGTCCAGCGCTTGAAGTTGGAGAGCACGATGTGCGACAAGGGCAGCCACTGATCGACGTCGGCGCCTGTGCACAGCCTGCAGGGAAGATGGCCGTACCCTGGCGCGCCCGAGGGCGGCGTAACCCTTCCAGGCGTCGGTCTGCACGACGCTGCCGGCGGCGCTGGCGACCATCGTCTTGCCGGGCTGGAGGCGTCCGCGACTCGCCGGTCGCGTGCGCTTGCCGCCGATAAAGCCCTCGTCAAGCTCGACGATGCCGCGCCGCAGGAGCTCACCCTCGCGACGAGCCATCGCCTGGGCGATCTTGCGACGCATCAGCCAGGCGGTCTTAACCGTCACGCCGAGCTGACGGGAAAGCTCGGCGGCCGAGGGCGCCTTCTTGGTGGAGGCCAACAGCCAGATCGCCAGCAACCACTTGCGCAGATCGGCGCGTGCGAGAGGAGAGGATCGTGCCGGCGGTCAGGGAGCTCTGCTAGTGGCAGCTGGCGCACTCAAGACAGACCGCGGCCGCGCAGGTACCAGGCGCGCTAGTGCCCGCAGCGGCGACACCTGAACCCGTGCGGCCAGCGCTGCTCGAAGATCGCCTGCCGACACTCCTCCTCGGTGGAGTAGAGCTGCATGAACTCGATCAGCGTCTTCGGATGCCTCATCTCCGCCTCCCTTGCCGGCAACTGCCCGTGAGGCTACTCGGGGCACCGGACGGAAGGGGATGGGCATGCGCGGCGAAATCCTCAGCCATCGTGCCCTTGGCGTTCCTGACGACTACCCGCGCCGTGTGCCTGCCGTCTCGTTGTCCGCCGCCGCCCGCAGAGAGGAGGGTCGCCTCGGTGCGCGCGCAGGCCTGCGTTTGGGCAGGTCACGTGAGAGGGCCCGGTAGGAGGCGGCGAAGACGACCGCGGCCAGCGCCACGATCGCGGTCACGGTATAGAGCGTCTTGGATGTGTCGGTCCCAGCGAGGGCTGCATGGATACTCACTGACCAGAAGACCACGTAGCTCGCGATATGGACGTCACGCCACCACTTCTTGGAGAGCCTCTTCATGGCAAGAGCGGTCAGCTCGACGGCGATGAGAAGCCAGAGGGCGACGACCCCCACGGCGATCGCCGTGGGTCTCCACGTGCTCGCGAACGGGACCAGAAGGTCCCTAAGGCCGAAGGGTGCGTAGCTGTCAAAGAGCAGGGTGACCAGGTGACCGACAATGAAGAAGAAGGTGAGTCCGGCGAGCCAGCGATGCATGCCGAGGAGCCACGCTGCTCGGCGCCACCTGGGGAAGAGATCCGTGGCGAGCACGATCCCCCAGAGCACCGACGCAGTCAACATGAGCCACGCCACGATCCCCGAGGCCCGTGAGAGATACCACCAGATGTGGGGGTTGTTCATACCAAGCTCCCTTCGGTGACACCGGCACTTTCAAGAGCCGGGCTCATGCTGGTAGTCCCGTCGAGGGTCGTCGCGAGCCCGTCGAGCAGGTGGCCGTCGAGGTAGTCGAGAGCCCGCTCTGCGCCGCAGAGGAGAGCGGCAGTGGCGTGCACCTCTGCTTCCCACCCGGCCCTTGCGATCACGGTCACCGCCGCGAGGTCTGTCGTCGCGCACATCTGGGTGATGGGGTCGATGACGTGGTGACGGCGGCTGCCGTCCTGGATCCATGAGCGCGACAGGGTGCTGGACGTGGCGACTCCGCCCACGTCGAGAGCAAGCGTCATGAGATCTCGAGAGGAGTCGAGCGGGTGTTCGACGGCGACATACCACCCTGCCGCCGTGGGCGGAGCGCCGGCTGCGGCGAGATCGCCCCCGACGCTCACGAGAGCGCCACCGGTGCCGTCACTGAGGAGCTCGGTAACGACCATGTCGGCGGCAAGCCCTTTCCCTATCCCTCCGGGGTCGAGACCGACACCGGCGGGGACAATCACGGCCGAAGCCGCGGTGTCGATCTGCACATCGGCGATCGTGTATCCGCAAGCCGGGGACCCGGCCATGCGGCTCGTCTTGCCGGATCCGTCGATGCTCGTCGAGTAACCGGCCGCGTTGATGGCGGCGAGCATCGTCGGGTCGTAGCGACCATCCGACAGGCGCCAGGCCTGCTTCATGGTCGCCAAGAGAGCGATGGTGTCCGAGGACACAATGACCAACGCCTCCGGCGTCGTGTTCAGTCGCGAGATGTCGCTGCCCGGCAGAAACCGGCTCCAGCGCCGTTCCAGCTCCTGGAGACGACTCCAGGCGCAGTCTTCGGCGCCCTGGGCCGGGTCGACCAGGATCACGTGAGCGTCACTGGCCATGACCCGGAACGTCAGCTCAGTGACTGCCACCGGTACTCGCTACAGGCGCAGCTGCAGGCGCCGGGGCGGCCGCGTATCCGGACCCTCCCGAATACGACCCTCCCGATCCTCCAGTCGCCGGGGCGCTGACAGTGTGCACCACGGCGTGAGCGGTCAAGACGATCGGACGGATGACCTTGGCGGCAGCGACCTTGCCGGGCCCAGCCGCAGCTCCTTGGTGCACGCCCTTCGCGGCGCGTTGAGACACCAGGGCCGACGATGGGGCGGGGTTAGCCGACGGGGTCCGGCCGTCTGCGACCTCCATGTTGGCCACCAAGCCCAGCATCGCCGCGATCCCTATTCCCGCCACGGCGATCCGGCCTCCGGCGACAGGGTGCCGACGGCGGGTACTGCGAGCGCCGGGGTCTGGCGCCCCTTTATCGCGGGGAGTCGTTTTCTCTCGGGGGACCCCAAGGGGTCGTGGTGTCTCTCGTGGTGCCTCGTCAGTCATCGGCTCCTCCACCTTCATGTGAGTCGCCCCCGCCGTCGCCGCCCGCGTGCGTCGGACTCGCTGTCACTGGGCTCGGCGCTGGACTCGCCACCCAGGAAGCCGAGCTCGCCGACGACGCGGCAGGGGTGACCTTGGTGATCGGATGGTCGACTTTAGCCGTGAGCTTGCCGTGACGGCCGACGACGGCCACGAACGTGTAGGTGGCGGAGTCGTGCCGGAACGTGACGGTCAGCTTCCTGTCGCCGGTCTGTGCCAGTTCCCACTTCCAGTGCCGCTTGGCGGTCACGTCGACAAGTCGCACACCGGTCTTCGTGTAAGCGACCTTTACGGCGCCGGCTTTCTTGATGATGTACTTCTGAGAGGCGGCAGCCTTCTGGGCGCCGGCATACTCCTGAGTCGGCTTGGGAGCACTCGCACTCGTTTGGACCACGGTCGCCGCGGACAGCTGCCCCACGGGTCTCGAGTCTGCGACGGTGAGAATGCCCAGGTTGGCGCCGACAGCAATGGCGCCGGCGAAGACCACTGCGGCGATCGAGCCTGCGGTGATCAAAGCGGTGCGGTGTTTCATTCACGGCTCCTTTCTCGAGCGGCCAATCCGGAGGCTTGTCTGGGCGGACCCTACAGAGCGGCGATCCAAGGCACAGCCAACGAAGGGTTAGCGTTTGGCAAAGGTCCATGCTTTCGTGCGAACATGTATCCATGCGCCTACTGGTTGTAGAGGACGATCCCACGATTGCCGAGCCGCTGCGGACAGGTCTGCTGCGCGAAGGTTTCGAGGTCGATCTGGTCGACACCGGAGCCGGAGCGCTCGCTGCCGACGAGTGTGACCTCGTGCTGCTCGATCTCGGTCTTCCGGACCTCGACGGGCGAGTCGTCTGCCGGCAGCTGCGAGAACGGTCCAACGTGCCGATCATCGTGGTCACCGCCCGCGGAGATGAGATCGACCGCGTGATCCTGCTCGAGCTCGGCGCCGACGACTACGTAGTGAAACCGTTTGGGTTCCGCGAGCTCGTGGCACGGATCCGAGCCGTTCTGCGACGGACCGGGCCCAACCAGCCGCAGGCACAGACCGACGTCCGGATCGAAGTCGGACTTCTCCAGATCGACACGCGGACCCGGAACGTGAGTTACGACGGCCGACCCGTCGCGTTGACGCCGAAGGAGCACGATCTTCTGGTTTACCTGGCACGTGACCCGGACGTCGTCCACACCCGGGAGCAGATCCTCGAGGACGTATGGGACGAGAACTGGTGGGGCTCCACCAAGACTCTTGACGTCCATATCGCTTCGCTGCGCAAGAAACTCACCCCTGAGACCATCGAGACGGTGCGTGGCGTGGGGTTCCGTCTCGTCGACAGCACCGCCTCGCCGTGACAAGGCGGCTGCTGCTCGGCTATCTGACCGCCGCCGTCATCGTGCTGCTCGTCCTCGAGGTCCCTCTCGCCATCTTCTACCAGCAGCGCGAAACGAACCGCCTCACGGTGGACGTCGAACGCGACGCGACGGTCCTGGCCGGCCACTACGAAGAGGCCCTCGAGCAACGGACTCCACCTGACCCGTCCTCTGCCTCCACCTACGCCAAGCGGACCGGCGTCCGCGTCGTGGTCGTCGACAAAGCCGGCAGCTCCCTGATCGACACTTTCGGGCCCGCCGGTCGCGACTTCTCGACGCGCCCCGAGATCAAGACCGCGCTCAGCGGCGCTGTCGCCGAGGGGACGCGACGTTCAGACACTTTGAACACCGACCTGCTCTACGTGGCCGTACCGGTGGCCTCGGGAGGGGAGGTGTACGGCGCGGTTCGTCTGACCCTCGACACGCAGGAGGTAAACGCACTGGTCCATCGCTACTGGCTGGGCCTGATCGGTGTGGCCGCCGTCGTGCTCACCGCCATGGCCGGCATCGGATGGGCCATCGCCCGCTCCGTGACCCGGCCCCTCCGCCACCTCAATGCCGCAGCAGCTCGATTCGCCACCGGGGACCTCGCCACGACCAATCCAGATCCCGGTGCGCCCCCTGAGATCGCGGCTCTGGGAGCCACCATGAACACCATGGCGCAACGCCTCGAGCGGCTCCTTGCAGAGCACCGGGAATTCGTGGCCGATGCTTCCCACCAGCTGCGCACGCCGCTCACCGCCCTCAGGCTTCGCCTCGAGAACCTCCAGAACGCCTCAGGCGTTCCCGACGATACAGAAGACCTGAGTGCCGCCATCGAAGAGACCAACCGGTTGGCCGGCCTCGTCGGCGATCTCCTCCAGTTCGCCCGAGCCGAAGAGACCGCCGCGCCAGAAACCGTCGACCTCGTTCGACTTGCCGCCGACCGCGTGGACACCTGGTCGGCCATCGCCGACGTCGCGGACGTCGCGCTGGACTTCACATCCCCGAACGGCCCCGTCTTCGTCGGCGCCGTCCCCGGCGGAGTGGAGCAGATCCTGGACAACCTCATCGACAATGCGATCACCGCGGCTCCGCCGGGCACACACGTCTCCGTGACCGTCGTCCGCGGCCGCACCGACCATCAGTTCACCATCGCCGACGAGGGCCCCGGCCTCAGTGACGACCTGAAGGCGCGGGCGCTCGACCGGTTCTGGCGGTTCGACCACTCCGAACCGGGGACCGGGCTCGGACTACCCATCGCCAATGCGCTCGCCAAAGCGTCTGGAGGGTCACTCCTCCTCCACGACAGTCCTGCGGGCGGTCTCGCCGCCACCGTCACTCTGCCCGCGACAGGATCCAAGCCGTAGCCGGGGCCGGCTAACGGGGAACGTGCACCTTGGTCGCATCGCGGGCGACGTGGACCTTCAGCAGGGTGCTGCCAGTCTTGTCGGTCCCGCGAGAGACGGCCGCACGGCCGAACTGAGAAGGTGACCATTTGCAGGCGAGAACTTGTGTCCTGGGGAAGAAGTCTAACCTTCGACATGAGGTTTAGGATGACCGCCCGGGGGCCGCTCGGAGCCACAGTCCGACCGCCGCCGGCGTGAGAACCCATCCCTGCGGGAACAGGAGCCGGAAAGGAGCCTACGGAGGGAGAGCCAGATGCATGTGACGGCAGTGGTAGGGAGTCTGCGACACCGTTCGTACAACCGCATGACCTACAACGCGGCCGCCTCCCTGGCGCCCGACGGTCTAACCTTCGAAGAGGCCGACATCGGATCGCTGCCGCTTTACGATGACGACCTCCGCGCCCAGCAAGGCTATCCACCCGCGGCGTCGCGCCTCAGAGAACGCATCGCCGCCGCCGATGCCCTCCTGATCGTCTCGCCCGAGTACAACTACTCGATACCGGGCGTGCTCAAGAACGCGATCGATTGGGCGTCGCGCCCGCCTGACCAGCCGTTCAAGGGCAAACCGGTCGCCATCATGGGGGCATCCACCGGCCGATTCGGTACGGTCCGCATGCAGCACCACCTTCGCCAGACGCTCGTTTTCGTGGAAGCCCTGCCGCTCGCCAAGCCGGAAGTCATGATCCCGTTCGCTGAGCAGGCCTTCGACGCCGACGGGCGACTGATCGACGAGGCCGCTCGTGAAGCCATCACGGCGCAGCTTCAGGCCTTCGTGGCGTGGGGGCGGCGGCTGGGCGGCGGGTGAACGACACGGGCAGCATTTCGGCAACTTGGCCGATTCGGCGGCAGACCGCTGCACCTCGGTAACCGAGGCGGGAGGGGTAGCGAGTCGCCTCCGATCACGCGGCCTGATCAGAATATGTTCAGGCCGCCCAAGAAGATCCCTATCACGATCAGCACGACTCCCAGGATCAGACTGCGGCGGAAGAGGGCCACCACTCCAACGACGATCAAGATGATGCCGATCACCCACACCAGCGGAACAGCCCCCCCGCTCAGGACGGAAGCCAGCAGTGACGCCACGAGCGTGTTGTGCATCGTATCCTCCCCTTAATCTCGGCTTTCCCGTTGCGCGGTTTCGCAAGGGTTTTCAGTCTCATGCGTTCCCGTTGACCAGTCAAGTGTCATGCGCAGCCCGGTGACCAGTCGCCCTCCCAGGCACTGCGCCTGCTGCACGACATGAGGCCGAGCGACGTTCACGCCATCCTGCACGTCACGTGCTTGCGCCAGGCGGGCGCGGCGCGCCAAGAGCGTCGCGCCCGGAAGACCACGAGGCTGCTGCTGCCGCCACGGTGGCGCGCTCGATACTGCGCCGGATGCTATGCCGGCCGACTGCCGGAATCCGGCGCCTACTTGAGATGCAGGCTGACTCCGAACAGGATGAGCGGCCAGAGCACCACGGCAAGTACCGCCGAGAGCACGGCCGTGAGGCTGGTCAGATGCGTGAAGTAGTGGTGAGAGTTCGCGACGACAACGCCGACAACCAAATAGACGATGATGAGAATATTGCGAATCACGCGCCCCTCCTAGAGACGGGCCCCCGGTCTCGGGTTGAGCCCGAGAGCCTCGTATTTGCATCGGCAATCCGACATATGAGCGATTCCCGCCGCCTCCCCCTTCCAAGCGCGTCTCCGCGGCGGGCAACAGCGGGCGCTCACGAACGGTTATTGACCTCCCCCCTTCAGTGGTCCACTTCCTATGATAGCGCGAGAGCCGGTTCCTGTGTGAGTGCCGGCGGCGCGAAGTCTTTGAGCGAGAACCCCGGCCAGACGATCGTCTCCGGCGCCGGCGGTAGTAGCTGACATCACCGATGCCGGTCGCGTTGACCCTCTCAGTCACGGGGCAGCGGGGCCACGCCCCTCGAGCGCCTGCGGATCTTCCCTCGCGCGTGCGCTGCGTTCAGCGACGGCGCCGCTCAGGCGATGAGAACGATCTTGCCGAGCTTCCCGCCGCCGGCGAATCGCTCGTAGGCAGTCGCTGCTTCACGCAAGGGGAACGTCTCGCTCACCGGCACGCGCAAGCGGCCGCTCGCCAGAAGGGGCAGCGCGCGCGCCCCGACGGCGGCGACCAGGGCCGCCTTCTCGTCACGGCTGCGCGCCCGCAACGTCGAGGCGAAGAGGCGCGCTCGCCGGCTCATAAGCTGGAGCAGGTCGACCTCCAGCTTGGCGCCGCTGCCGACGCCGATCACGACGACCCGCCCTGTGGTCGCCAGGCCCTCCAGAGCAGCCGGTAGGCTGGCGGCGCCGACGAGTTCGAGCACGACGTCGTAGGGGCCGCGCTCGGCGACCTCTGCGGGCTCGATCACCTCAGCCGCGCCGAGCCCGGCGACAGCCTCATGCCGCGCTCGGTCGCGCACCGCGGCGACCACATGGGCCCCGGCCAGCGCCGCGAGCTGCACGGCCGCGCAGCCGACGCCGCCGGCCGCCCCCGTGACCAGGAGGCGCTCGCCGAGCGTGAGGCGTGCCTGGCCGAAGAGCGCGTCGAAGGCGGTCGCGAAGACCTCCGCAAAACCGCCGGCCTCAGGCCACGGCAAGCCGGCGGGGACGGCCAAGGCGTGCGCCTCATCGACCGTGGCCAGCGTCGCCTGGGCGCCGCCGCCGACGAGCGCCATCACCCGGTCGCCGGGCGCGAACCTCGTCACGCGCGGCCCGACGCTCACCACCTCACCGGCCATCTCCAGACCGGGGATGTCGCGCGGCCAGCCGGGCGGCGCCGGGTAGAGCCCCCGGCGCTGCACGAGGTCGGCGCCGTTGACCCCGGCAGCGCGCACGGCGACGAGCAGGTCGTGATCGCCGACCTGCGGGTCGGGACGCTCCTGCCAATGAAGACGGCCACCGTCGATCACCACTGCGTGCACGTCGAACCTCCTGGCTCACTCATACCCCACACGTGCCGACCCAATCGAGAGGTGACCTGTGGAGAGATGCCGACGTTCTATCTCCATAGGCGCATCACGGGACAGTCATCTCGGCGAGCACAACGCCCTTCCACTGGTCGTCGCGGATCTGGTCGACCACGCCCTTCAGGGCCTCGTCGGTAACGATGAACACGTCCCTGTCACCCACGGCTTCCTGCTCTGTGCGTTTCGGCCGTGAAGAGTGTCTTCCCGCGGATCAGCTCGTGTAGTACTTGATCAGCGCCTGTTCCTCCGCCGGGGTGATGGTGGCGCCCTGCTGGATCATCTGGTCGATCAGCGCCTTGGCGTCCGCCGCGCTGGAGGCGCGGAACTGCTGCGCCGGAGCGCTCGAGTGGCAGGAGCCGCAGCGCGCGTCGATGATCGTCGTCGGGTCCGAACCCAAGGACGAGCCCGAGGACGAGCCCGAGGACGAGCCGGCGCTCGACGACGAGGCCGTCGGCCCGGAGCCGTTCTGCTGGTCGGCGAGCGACTGCTGGAAACCGGCGAGGAGTCGCTGTTTGTCGGCCGCGCTGAGCTTCGCCCCGGGGTGCAGCAGCGTGAACTGCAGGGGCGGCATGTTGCGGTCGAGAGCGTGCTGCAGCCCTTGAGCGCTCAGGCTGCCGCTCCACTCCGAGAAGTTGACGCGCGCGCGGCCGGCGCTGATGTCGTGCTGCGCGAGCCACGAGAACGGGGCGATCTCGATGGCCCACCACCACTTGGTCTTGTTGCTGTGGCAGTCGTAGCAAGAGCGCTTGGCGATCGCCTTCGCCTGCGCGGAGCTCCACTTGAACGGGGCGGTCACCGGCGGGTTGCTGTGATCGCGGCCGTAGGGCGCGAACTGGATCAGCACGAACACGCCGAGCAGGGTCCCGAGCACCAGGAGGACGGGGCGTGCGCGTGAGGGCTTTCGTCGGTAGTAAGTCGTGGGCATGTTGACTCCATGGGTCGCCGGACGATCTCGCGCACCTTACACGAGCGGGGCGCTTGCCGACACCGCGACGCACTGTTCTCCCCCGAGATTTAACGGGACCACAACAGAGGCTTCACATCGCGCTACGTCGTCGGGGCCCTCGGCGCCCATCCGCCGCGCGGCTACTCCGCCGAGATGGCCCCCAGCAGCACCACGGCCGCGCGGCCGGATGATAGTGTGACCTCCGCAAGGCCGGCCGGCAGACGCGGCCGCGGAAGGCAGGTGAGATGAGAACTACCGAGAGCGCCCGGGCTCGCGTGCTCGTCATCCTGATGAGCCTGATCCTTACCCTGATGCTGCTCGCCCCGGCCGGCGCGGCGGCGAGCATCAAGACGAGGATCGCCTCCGCCCTCGCTAAAGGGGGGCTCGCCGGCTCGGGCACATCGGTCGGCGTCTACGACCTCACGGAGAGGCGCTGCCTCTACTCCCTGCGCTGGGACGTCCTGCGCCTGCCCGCCTCCAACGAGAAGCTGGTCACCTCGGCCACCGCGCTCGCCAACTGGTCGGCGACGTACCGCTTCGGCACGCAGCTCTTCCTCCAGACGGCCGGCCCCGACGAGGACGGCGTGCTCGCCGGCAGTGTCTACCTGAGGGGCCTGGGCGATCCGAGCCTCTCGACGTCGGCGTTCCAGACCGGCCACCTCGGCATCCAGACCTCCAACCTGCGCGACTTCGTCGCCCGGCTGCGAGCCCTCGGGGTGACGAGAATCACGGGGCGAGTGGTGGCCGACGACGGCTACTTCGACCGCTCCCGCACGGTCTCGTCGTGGCGCGCGAGCATGACGGTTTTCTGCGGGCCGCTCTCGGCGCTCACCCTGAACGAGGGGTTCGGCCCCAGCGGCGACTACGTCAAGGACCCGTCGCTGTGGGCGGCCACCAAGCTCACGAAGCTCCTGCGAAGCGCGGGCATCGGGGTGACGCACTGCGCCACTCGCGGCACCGTGCCGGCCACGGCGACGCTCGTCTACACCGAGAGCTCGGCGAACCTCGGGCGCCTTCTGGCGGCGATGAACAAGCCCAGCGACAACTTCTTCGCCGAGGAGCTCCTCAAGGGGCTCGGCGCAAGCTTCGGCGGAGCCGGTACGACCGCCGCCGGGGCGGACGTCGCCAGCCAGTACCTGAAGAGCATCGGCGTAACGCAGGGCTTCCGCATCCGCGACGGCTCCGGACTCAGTTACGCGAACAAGCTCAGTGCCCATGCGATCATCAAGATCCTCGGCGCCATGACGAAGCGCGCGGACTTCGAAGTCTTCTGGAGCTCACTGTCGGTCGCAGGCGTCGATGGGACTCTCAAGGACCGCATGAAGGACACCAGGGCGGCACGCAATGTGCACGCGAAGACCGGCACCCTGTCGGCGGCGAGCAGCCTTTCCGGCTACGTCACGAGCACCAACCGCCACGCGCTGGCCTTCTCGATCCTCATGAACGGCAGCGGCCTGCCGCTGGCCAGGGCGCACGCCGCGCAGGACGCGATCGCGGAGATCCTGGCCGGCTCCACGCCGTGAGGGCATGCCGCCGGCGATTCCGGCCGATCGCTGGCGAGACGACAGTCACAGCGATCCCGCCGCTGCGGGCGACCATGACTACCCGGCCGGGCTCGACTCGCTGCTGACCGGCATCGGGGCCTCCCTCGGCTGACTGCGGGCTGTCACAGGTTATGGAGACCTGTCTTGCTGGGCTTCCGCGTCCGGCCTCCACTCAAGTATGGATACTCGCGGCGTAGCCACGTTGCTCATACGTTGCTCATAGACCGCTTCATCGCCTCGGTCCAGCTCCGGTGACTCGGCAAACTCGTGGACTTTGCGCACGCTGACCCGCTTGAAGGGGTGCTAACGCCTGTATCGCGCTGCGAGCTCCGTCGAGCGCGCCGCAGTCAGGACCGCCTGCTGCAGCTCGCGCATTCTCTCGAACAGGGTCGCGTCCTCGAGAGTCGGGGCGCACACCGTCTCGCCGAGCTCGAGCCCGACGACGATGGCCTGTGCCACGTCCCCGGCGGTCATGAGCGGAACACCGGCAAACCTGCCGCCGCCGATGCCGTGGAACTCGCTCTCTACCATGCCCGGGAGGCAGACCATCGCGTGAACGCCGCTGCCCTCGAGCTCACCGGCCAACAGCTGCGTGAAGGTGAGCAGAAATGACTTGGCCCCTGCGTACGTCGCCCGGCCCGCCATGGGCAGGCGCAGCGGCCCGCTGAGAGCCAAGAGGGAGGCGACGTTGACGACGGCTCCACGACGGCGCGCCATCATGCCCGGAAGGGCAGCCCGTGTGAGTCGCAGCGGAGCCACGATGTGGATCGCGGTAAGGCGGTCGGCGACGCCTGGCTCGATCTCGGCAAAGGGGCCGTAGCCGGCAAAGCCGGCGTTGTTGACGAGCAGGTCGAGCCGCCCCTCCCGGGCGATCCGATCCTCGACGAGGAGGAGTTGCTCGGGATCCGTGAGGTCGGCGACGAGGAGGTCGACATCGACGCCGGTCTCGGCCTGCAGACGGGCGGCCAGCGCCTCCAGACGCTCCCGCCGGCGGGCGACGATCAGCACGTCGCGACCGTCCTTTGCGAGGCGTTCCGCAAGCGCCGTTCCGATACCTGACGAAGCGCCGGTGACAAGGGCCAGGTTGCGGGTGGACTCCATTTCGAACCTCCCGTGGTGAGCGGCTGTGCCGGGCATGACGTCGCCGCTCGCACAGGAACCTAAACCAGCTCGAGTCTAGGCGCTCGAGAGCCCACACTCCGGTAGAGCAGTCGCTGGAAGCGGTGCCCGGAGCCCAACGGGTGATGCAGGTTCTGCAGTCGTCGTGGGCTGGCATTCTCGGTCCTCCGCCGACGGGAAGCCGCCACAAGAAGTGGACCAAGGCATGGGGTCAGGCCAGCTCGCTACCGCAGCTTGCGCTCGATGAGCGGCCAGAAGCCGGCGGCCTCCTGGCTCATGACCCAGATGCTGATGCCGGCGATCTTGGCATGGCGCGCGCGCAGCTCCGCGAGCTTGGCAGCGATAGCGGTCTGATCCTGGAAGAAGACCTCGTGCGTGACGCCCTTGTCCGCGAAGCGCAGCGTCGCCTCCTGGGATCCGGGGTCGCGCCCGATGGCGACGTGGTAGCGGGCGGCTAGCGCCGCCCCCGTGCCGGCACGCACGGCGCTGACCGCTCCGTGGTGCCAATCGAACCCGTAGAAGGGCACGCCCATCGAGATCTTGCGCACCGCTACCACGCTCTCGGCGAAGGAGAGCACCCGGTTCACCCAGGCCAGCGGCGCCTGCGGCCCCGGGCCGCCCCACGGCCCACTGTAGCTGTAGGTCATGATCTTGAACTCGTCGGCGGCCCTGCCGAGGCGCACCCAGTCCGCGAAGATCTGGTTGTCCCACTGCCCCGGCTCGGAGGTCTTCGGAGCGACGGCGATCGAGAGGAAGCGATGCTTTCCGTGCAGGGCCGCGGCAAGCTCCGCGACGAAGGACGAGAAGCGCTCGCGGTCGGCCGCTTTGAGCGCCTCCCAGTCGAGGTCGATGCCGTCGTAGCCCTTGTCCTCGACAAGCGTGACGAGGTTGTCGATGAGGCGGCGGCGCAGCTCCGGCGAAGCCAGGATCGCCGCCGCAATGCCGTGGCTGAAGGCGCCAGCGGCGTCCGCCGTGTTGGTCACCGTGGCGAAGATGTTCAGGTTGTGCTCGCGAGCGGCCGCGACCAGGTTCAGGTTCTCATTGTCGGCCGTGACGGTGCCGTCGGCCTGCGCGTGGTACCAGTCGAAGTCGACCTCGTCAAGCGCCTGGGCGCCGGTGGCCGCGTCGAGCGACGCGACGCTGCCGAGCGTCCACGCACTCACCCGGTAGTGACGCCCGCCGAGGGGCTTCCTCAGATAGCCAAGGGGAGGCTTGCCGGGTCGTCCGAGGTGCCCGGCGAAGGGCCCCACGGTGTAGAGCAGGACGACCACCAGCGCGAGCGCGCCGGCGAGCAGCAGCAGCGCGAGCAGGCGCTGCCGCCGCAGGCGTCTTCTCCTGGTCTCGCGAGGCGGGAGGGTCACGGCGAGCGCTCACGAGACGGGCCGGTCATCAGCAGCACTCTACCAGCCCCGGCCCGGGGACGGGGCCCGCGGCCCCTGCATCTGGCCGGCGGCGGACGGGCCGACACTGGGTCAGGTCACGCATGCTCACAGGTCTTCATGACCCGTGGAACGGACGTAACCTCGGATCCCTCCCTTGAGGCAAGTCAAGTTGCCTCACCGTTGCCCGGTGGTACCATCCCGTCAGAGCCTAATCCCAACCATTGGAGTAGGGTATGACGATCACGCCCAAGACCACCGTGCACACGTTGCTCAAGGAGTACCCCTTCCTCCTCGACTATCTCGCCGCCTACCACCCGGAGTTCGGCAAGCTCACCAACCCGGTGCTGCGCCGCACCATGGGTCGCATGGCGACCCTCGACAAGGCGGCGCAGCTCGCCAACGTGCCCCTCAACCAGCTCATGAACGACCTGGCCGGCGAGGTCCAGGCAAAGACTGGCGCGCGCCCCAGCGTCGCCGACGCGCCCGGCGTCGACACCGTCGACCCAGCGCGTCTGGACGAGCTCGCCGCCATCGTCGGCGAGCTGCACGCGGGCAAGACCGCCGATGAGGTCAAGCCGCGCTTCGAAGAGCTCATCGCCGACGTGGAGGCCACCGAGATCGCCGCCATGGAGCAGAAGCTCATCGAGGGCGGCGTGCCCGCGGACGACGTGAAGCGGCTCTGCGACGTGCACGTGCAGGTGTTCGCCGACGCCCTGGAGGGCCACGAGCCGATGAGCGTGCCGGCCGGTCACCCCATCGACACGTTCCAGCGCGAGAACCAGGCTCTGCTGCAGGTCACCGCTTCGCTACGCAAGGTCGCGGAGGCCATCGGCGAGCCGCCGGCGCCGGATGCGTGGCGGCGGCTCAAGACCGCGCTGGCCGGCGCCGTCGACCGCGTCGCCGAGGTGAACCTGCACTACCTGCGCAAGGAGAACCAGCTCTTCCCCTACCTGGAACAGCACGGCGTCGAGGGACCCAGCAAGGTGATGTGGGCGATCCACGACGACGTCCGCGCCCTCATCAAGCAGGCTCGCGAGACGATTGCCGCGGACGATGCCGCCCTGTCGGTGAGCACCTGCCTGGCGCTCGCGAAGATGGCCGACGACATGGTCGGCAAGGAAGAGAAGGTGCTCCACCCCATGGCCTTCGACACCCTGAGCGACGAGGAGTGGGCCGCGATCCGCGCCGGCGAGGGCGAGATCGGCTACGCCTTCGTCACGGGGGTGCCGGCGTGGCCGCCGGCGGACGAGACGGCGGGCATCGGGGCCGGCGCCGCAGGCTCCCCGGCCGGGCCGGCTGCGCCCGCCGGCCTCCTGCAGCTCACCACCGGCGGCCTCACCCTCGAACAGCTGGACCTCATGCTCACCACCCTCCCCATCGACTTCCAGTTCGTCGATGAGCACGACCAGGTGCGCTACTACAGCGAGGGCGAGCGCATCTTCCCGCGCAGCCCCGGCGTGATCGGCCGCAAGGTGCAGAACTGCCATCCACCGTCGAGCGTGCACAAGGTGCAGCAGATCATCGACGCCTTCCGCGCCGGCGACAAGAGCACCGCCGAGTTCTGGATCGAGCTCGGCGGCAAGTTCCTGCAGATCCGCTACTTCGCGGTGCGCGACGCGGCCGGCGCCTATCGCGGCGTCGTCGAGACGGTCCAGGACGTCACGGGCATCCGCGCCCTTGAAGGGCAGCGCCGGCTGCTCGACTGGTGACCCGCGGACTCGGGCGGCGGGCCGTGCGGCCGGCTCGCCCATGGGTGCGATACCATTGACGGCGCTCAGGCGGCATCACACGAAAGGTGGTCCGGCGATGTATTGGCAGCGCGGCACGCTCAGTCCCGAACAGTCCAGGCTGGTCCTGCGCGACCTGCCCATCGACGTCAGCTTCGCCGACGAGAACGACGTGCTGGTGTACTGGAGCGGCGCCACCTACAAGACCTGCGACGCACGCTACATCGGTCGCGACGTGCGCGACTGCCACCCCGAGCATACCCTTGAGTGCCTCGAGGAGATCCTGCGCCGGTTCAAAGCCGGCGCCAGGGACGTGGCCGAAGGCTGGGAGCAGGACGGCAAGCGCTTCAAGTACACGCGCTACACGGCGGTCCGCGACGACGCCGGCGCCTACAAAGGCATCCTCGAGGTGAACCACGACGTCACCGGCATGCGCGCCCTCGAGGGTGCGCAGCGTCTCCCGGGCTGGTAAGTAGGAGCGCACGTCGAGATGCTCGCGCTCCTGGCGGGAGCGGCGCAAGAAGTGAAGCCTACCGCCGGCGCACCAACAGTCCGTCGCGGCCGGCGAAGTCCAGGACCATGAGCCTGACGCTGCGCGCGTGGCCGTCGCGCACGCTGAAGACGACCGCCGTGTCGGTCTCGGGCTGGCGCCAGGTGTCGCCGTCCCACGGCACGTAGCGCAGCGTCACGCCGCGACCGAGCCGCACGCTGAGCCCCGAGCCCGGACCGCGGCGCACCGTCACGCGCCCGTAGTAGGCGTTCGCGAAGGCGCCCTCGTAGACGGCCCTGTCGCGCGGCGACGCGGCATCGGGCGGCGGTTGCGGCGGCAGATGCTCGTACGGGTCGAGGATCGATCCGTTCAGCTTGTCCTGCAGCAGCGGCTGTTCCTCCGTCAGCCAGTCCTCTTGCTGCGCACCTTCCATGTAGAGGTCGTACAGCGTCTTTGTCAGGGCGGCCGCGAGTGCATGACCCTCCGGGAACGCGTTGGTGAGCACGACGATGCCCACGCCGTCGGCCGGCGCCATGCTGATCATGGTGCTCACGCCGGCGCTGAAGTCGCCGCCGTGCTGCACCACGCGGCGCCCAAGGTAGCCGTAGGTCTCCCACCCCAGTGCGTAGGCTGTGGGGCCGGTGTCGTCGTCGCCGATCACCGTGGTCGCCGCGTGGGTCGCCGTCAGGGCCTTGTCTCCCGCCACGCGCACGCCGGCGAGCGCCCCCCCGTTCAGCTGCATGCGCAGGTACGACACCATGTCCGCGATCGACGAGCTCACGCCCCCCACGGGGGCGAAGGTGTCGTCGTCCGCCGGAGCCCCGGCCTGCATCGTGCCGTCGACCATCGTGTGCGACCCCGAGCGGTCGGGCGCGTCAAGATAGTCCCGGTAGCTGAGGACGGTCGCGTCCATGCCGAGCGGCGCCAGCACGCGCGTGCGCACGAGTCTCTCCCACGACGCGCCCGTGGCCCTCGAGGCGCCCTCGGCGGCGGCGGTAGGCAGGGCGTTCTGGTAGGCGTAGGCCGCACGGAAGCCGGCGACCGGCTCCAGGTAGCGGAGCCGGCGCAGGATCTCCATGCGGCCGTAGCCGAACTGCTCGAGCTCGTCGCCGGCGTGCTCGGGTAGCCCGCTGCGATGAGCCGTGAGATCGCGGAACGTGACGTGCCGGCTCACCCAGGGATCCCACAGCGCGAAGCCGGGCCAGTACTTCTCCACGGGGTCGTCCCAGCCGATCTCGCGCTCGCCGACGAGCGCGGCCAGCATCGTCGTGGTGAAGCTCTTCGAGATGGAGGCGAGCTGGAACACGGTGTCCTTGTCGACCTTCTCCGGCTTGCCCACCTCGCGGACGCCGAAGCAGCGCACGTAGACGGCGCCGTCGCCGGCGACCACCGCCACGGCGGCGCCGGGCGCCCGGCTGCGCGTGAAGATGTCCTGGGCCTGCGCGTCGAACTGCGGGAAGATCGCCTTGACCGCGACGGTCGCCGCCGCCCGCCTCGCGGCGGCGGCCTCCGCCGACGGCGTCGGCGAGGGCAGCGGCGCGACCGAGGGCGAGGGAGTCGCGGCGCCGGTCGAGGAGGGCGACGCCGAGGCCGCGGCCGAAGGCCGCGCGGCCTTCGTCGGCGTCGCCGCGGGCGTCGCCTTCTCGGTGACCTTGACGCCGCACGCGGCCGGCAGCGCGGCGAGACCGGCGACCGCCAGGAGCAGCAGCGCCAGGGTGCGCATCTTCATCAGCGTGCCTCCTCGTCAGGTGGGGCGGCAGGGCCGCGGTACGACCGGTCGTACCCGCGTTCGCGGCCTCGCCTCTCCTGTTCGCCGCGGGCCCGCGCATACCCCCCGCCGCGACACCGCTCCTGGTATAGACTGCCCGAAGGTCCGAACACGGGGGGCGAGATGGGTATCTGCAGGACTGGGCACACCGACAGAAACGTGACCGACGCCGTCCGGGTCGTCCTCGACGACCTTCTCGCGGCGCGCACCCCGACGCGGATCGCCGAGTCCTCTCTCCCCGAGGAGGCGCTGCCGCTGGTGCAGGTCACCAACCGGCTGGTGGGCTTCATGGAGGAGCTCGCCGTGTTCGTGCTGCCCCTGGCGCACGGCGACCTCTCGGCGCCCATGCCGTCCCCCGACAACGCCATGGCGGCGCCGTTCGTCGAAATGCACAGGCGCCTGAGCAGGCTCACGTGGCAGACCGGCGAGATCGCTCGCGGCGACTACAGCCGGCGCGTCGACTTCATGGGCGATTTCTCGCACGCTTTCAACTCGATGGTGCAGCAGCTCGCCGAACGCGAGCAGAGCCTCAAGGCCGAGATACAGCGGCGGCACGATGCGGAGGAGACGCTCCAGCGCGAACGCGACCTGCTGGTCGCCGGACCGGTGGTCGCATTCCGCTGGGACATCGGCGACGAGGGCACGGTGCAGTACGTCTCCCCCAACATCTCCGACTTCGGCTACAGCGCCGAAGAGCTCCTGAGCGGACGCCGGACCTACGACAGCATGGTCCACCCGGACGACCTGGCCTGGGTGATCGAGGAGAGCCACGAGAAGGCGCGCAGCGGCCTCGAGACGTGGACCCAGGAGTACCGGCTCGTCGACGCGGCCGGCGAGACGCGCTGGATTCGCGACTACACCCACGCCGTGCGCAGCGCGCAGGGCGCGGTGACGGCCAACGAGGGCTACATCATCGACGTCACCGCGCAGAAGCGCGCCGAGATCGAACTGCGTCGCCGGGAGGAGCAACTGCGCATGCTCTCGCTCACCGACGAGCTCACGGGTCTCTACAACCGGCGCGGCCTCTACGCGCTCGGCGAGCACATGATGCGCAGCGCGCACCGGCACAAGTCGGGCATGGGCGTCGTCTTCCTCGACCTCGACGGGCTCGCGGCCATCAACGAGCGCTTCGGCCACAGCCAGGGCGACGAGGCGCTGCGCGACCTGGCCGATGTGCTCAAGGCCTGCACCCGCGAGTCGGACGTGCCGGCCCGCGCGGGCGGCGACGAGTTCGTCGTGCTGGTCGAGGACGACACGCCGGCGGCGGAAGCCTTGGCCGAGCGCATCCGCCGGCGCATCGCCGCCGGCCACGCGAAGAGCCAACGCCCCTACAAGCTGGAGGCGAGCCTGGGTCTGGTGTACTGGCCCGCCGGCGAGGAGGCCACGCTGCAGGGGCTCATCGAACGCGCCGGCCGGAGTGGCGACGCAGCGAAAGGCGCGCCGCGGAAAGGCTGACGGCGGCGCGCGGCAGGGAGGGATCATGGCACGCAGCCCCAAGCAGACCGAGCCGCCCGAGACCATGGAGCGGCAGTGGTCGCCGCGCGTGAGCGCGGCACTGCTCGAGCGCCTCGCGGCGCGAGCCGCCGTGTCGGCGGCCAAGAAGACCATCGCCGTCGAGGCGCCGTTCACCGGCGAGGTGCTGGGGCACGTGCCGCACGGCACGCCCGCCGACGTGGTGGCCGCGTGCGCCGAAGCGCGCGAAGCGCAGCAGGAGTGGGCGCGGCGCTCGTTCGCCGAGCGCGCCGCGGTCATGCTGCGCTTTCACGACCTCGTCATCGACAACGCCGCCGAGATCCTCGACATCATCCAGCTCGAGTCCGGCAAGGCGCGCCGCCACGCCTTCGAAGAAGTGCTCGACGTCGCCATCCAGGCGCGCTACTACGCGCACACCGCGGCGGCCTTCCTGAAGCCGCGCCGCCGCCAGGGCGCGCTGCCCGTGCTCACCAAGGCGTGGGAGCATCATCACCCGCGCGGCGTGATCGGCGTCATCGCCCCGTGGAACTACCCGCTCACGCTGGCGGTGGGCGACGCCGTCCCGGCGCTCATGGCCGGCAACGGCGTGGTCGTCAAGCCTGATGCCCTGACGCCGTTCTCGGCGCTGTGGGCCGCGGGGCTGCTCGAAGAAGCGGGGCTCCCCCACGGACTCCTGCAGGTGGTCACCGGGCGTGGCGCCGAGCTCGGCGAGCCGCTCGTGGACGGCGCCGACTACCTCATGTTCACCGGGTCGACGGCGACGGGCCGCAAGGTCGCGGCCATGGCCGCCGAGCGGCTCAAGGACAGCTCGATGGAGCTCGGCGGCAAGAACGCCCTGCTGGTGCTGCCCGATGCGAGCCTGCGGCGAGCCGTGCCGGGCGCGGTCCGGGGGATCACCTCCAACAGCGGGCAGCTCTGCATCAGCATCGAGCGCGTGTACGTGCACGCCGCCGTGTACGACGTGTTCGCGGCGCGGCTCGCGGAGTCGCTCCGCGCCGTGAGGCTTGGCCCTAGCCTGACCTTCCTCGAGGACATGGGCTCCCTGATCGGCGCCGACCAGCTCGCGAAGGTCGAGGGCCACGTCGCCGACGCCGTCGGCAAGGGCGCCGAGGCGCTGGCGGGCGGCAAGGCCCGCCCCGACCTCGGCCCGTCCTTCTTCGAGCCCACGTTGCTGGCCGGCGTCACCGACGAGATGGACCTGTGCCGCGCCGAGACCTTCGGCCCCGTCGCGGCCGTCTACCGCTGCGACTCGGTCCAGGAGATGGTCGACCGCGCCAACGACTCGAGCTACGGCCTCAACGCGAGCATCTGGACGCGCGACACGCGTTTCGGCCGCGAACTGGCCACGCGCGTGCAGACGGGCACCGTCAACATCAACGAGGCCTACTCGGCCACGTGGGCCTCGGCCAGCCCCATGGGCGGATTCAAGGAGTCGGGCCTCGGGCGCCGCCACGGCCGCCAGGGCATCGCCAAGTTCACCGAGGCGCAGACGGTGGCGGTGGAGCGCCTGCTGGCCATCGACACGCCGCCGTTCCTGAGCCACCAGCAGTACGCGGCGCTCATGAGCGCCGCCATGAAGCTGCTCAAGCACGCGCCGCTCATCAAGTGACCACGGACGGAGGGATGCCGTGACGACGATCAACAACAAGCACGTGCTCATCACCGGCGGCGCCTCCGGCATCGGCCGGCGCCTCGTCCTGAGATGCGCCGAGATGGGCGCCGCCGTGACCATCTGGGATCTCGACGAGGCCGGCGCCAAGGCGGCCGCCGCCAAGGCGGCGGCCCGCGGCGCCGGCCCGGTGCGCGCCTTCGCCTGCGACGTCGGCGACCGCGAGCAGGTCTCCGCCTGCGCCGCCGACGTCCTCACCGCCCAGGGCCCGGTGGACATCCTCGTGAACAACGCCGGGGTAGTCAGCGGCAGGCCGCTGCTGGAGCTCTCGGACGAGCACATCGAGCGCACCTTCAGGGTCAACGCTCTGGCGCTGTTCTGGACGACCAGGGCCTTCTTGCCCGCCATGGTCGCTCGCGGCAGCGGGCACATCGTCAACGTGGCCTCGGCGGCGGGCCTCGTCGGCTCCCCGCGCGAGACCGACTACGCGGCCAGCAAGTTCGCGGCCGTGGGCTTCAACGAGGCGCTGCGCCTGGAGCTGAAGCGCAGCG
>Ga0208080_1000304_pt1 | contig 24568 bp, 20 predicted proteins | sample NGESurdeep092012_3_FD_184476 | JGI IMG/M metagenome (GOLD analysis project Ga0208080, IMG submission 184476) | Arctic peat soil microbial communities from Barrow, Alaska - NGEE Surface sample 210-3 deep-092012 (SPAdes) | ecosystem: Environmental > Terrestrial > Soil > Wetlands > Peat ...
TTGCCCAGCAGGCTGTCGTAGAAGGGCGGCACCATATACCCCTGGTACACGTGGCTGTCGAAGCGCACCCACGGCCCGCCCGGCGGCACCCACTGGGTGACGAGACCCGGTGAGGGCATGAAGTTCGCCTCCGGGTCCTCGGCGTTGATGCGGAACTCGATGGCATGACCCTGCACGCGAACGTCGTCCTGGGTGATCGGCAGTCCCTCGCCGGCGGCGATGCGGATGCCGGTCTTCACGATGTCGATGCCGGTGACCATCTCGGTGACGCAGTGCTCGACCTGCACGCGCGCGTTCATCTCCATGAAGTAGAAGATGCCGTCGCTGTCGAGCAGGAACTCGACGGTGCCGGCGCCCTCGTAGTGCGCCGCCACGGCGGCTGCCACGGCGGCTTCGCCCATCTGCCGCCGCAGCTCCGGCGTGACGGCCGGCGAGGGCGCCTCCTCGATGAGCTTCTGGTGGCGCCGCTGGATGCTGCAGTCGCGCTCGCCGAGGTGGATGCCGTGGCCCTTGCCGTCGGCGAGCACCTGGATCTCGATGTGCCGCGGCGAGCCGATGTACTTCTCCACGTACACGGCGCCGTTGCCGAACGCCGCCTCTGCCTCGCCCTGGGCCTGACGCACGGCGGCGGCCAGCTCCGAGGCGTCCTTGACGATGCGGATGCCCTTGCCGCCACCCCCGGCCGACGCCTTGACCATCACCGGCAGGCCGATGCGGCGCGCGACGGCCGCGGCCTCGGCGGCGTCCTCGATGATGCCCTCGGAGCCCGGGGTGACGGGCACCCCGGCGGCGGTCATCGTCGTGCGCGCCGCCGCCTTGTCGCCCATGAGGTCGATCGACTCCGGGCTGGGCCCGATGAACTTGACGCCATGTTCGCGACAGAGAGCGCTGAACTCGGCGCGCTCGGCAAGGAAACCGTAGCCGGGGTGGATGGCCTCGGCGCCGGTCTGCAGGGCGGCCTGGATGAGGGCCGGCATCACGAGGTAGCTCTGCGCCGCCGGCGGCGGGCCGATGCAGACCGCCTCGTCGGCGAACCTCACGTGCAGGCACTCCGTGTCGGCCTCGGAATAGACCGCGACGGTCTCCACGCCGAGCTCCTTGCAGGCGCGGATGACGCGGATCGCGATCTCGCCGCGGTTGGCGATGAGGACCTTGCTGAACATGCCCGCTCCTTGCCGACGGTCGCAGGATTATAGCAACAGGGCGGGCGGGCCGCCGGAGGGCGAAAGCGTTGCCTGCGACTGGAACGCTTTCGCCCTCCGGCCCCTCAACCATGACCCCGCCCTGCCGATACCCAATGAGAGACCGGAAAGGACTACTCACCGGGCTGCGGCCCGGCATCTCATCCTCTCTCTCAGCCGGGCCGGTCTCCTTCGATAGATACACGGACAGCCCGCATCCGCGTGAAGGCCCCCGCCGGCCCGGCACTTTTCTCTCTCGGCCCACCGTCCACCCGCGTGTGTCAACGTCTACCTCGCCCCGGCGCCGCTATGCGCTAGACTAGTCTTGCGACCACGCGGGAGGTCACTGTGCCGAGCGCTGCCAAGAACGCCCTGGCGATCATCGACGACGACACCGATCTGCGCGACCAGCTCGCGCGCCACTTCGCCGGCTCGTACGCCGTCGCGATCAACCGCGGCGACCCGGAGACGCTCAGAGTGCTCCGCGAGCGACCGCCGGCCGCCATCATCCTCGACCTCGACCTCACCACCTGCGACGGGTTCGAGTTCCTGCGCATCGTGAGCACCGACGCCCAGCTGCGCGGCGTCCCCGTCGTCGTGCTCAGCTCTAACGGCGATTTCGCCACCTTCGAGAGGGCGCATCGGCTGGGCGCCTCGGAGTTCGTCAGCAAGCCCTTCTCCCCCGACGAGCTCGGCGCCAAGGTCGACAACCTGGTGAGCGGGCGCAAGCAGCGCTCCGCCGGCCGCCTCAAGCTGGGGGCGCTCCTCGTGGCCAGCAGCCTTGTGACGCAGGCCCAGCTCGACGGCTCCCTCAAACGCCAGAGCAGCGACGGAGGCCGCCTGGGCGAGGTGCTGGTCAACGAGGGCCTCGTGACCGAGCAGGACATCGTCAGGGCGGTCGCCGGTCAGATGCGCATCGGCGTGGTCGACCTCACCCAAACGGCGCCGCAGGCCAACGCCATCGGTTTGCTGCCGCGCGATTTCATCATCCGCCACCGTCTCATGCCGCTCAGCCTCGACGACCACGGCAGCCTCATCCTGGCGATGACGAACCCCCTTGATGTGATCACCGTCGACGAGGTCGGCATGCGCACGAAGAAACGCATCGTCCCTCTCATCTGCACAGAGTCCGGCTTTGACGACGCGGTCTCCATCTACTTCAGCTCGCGGGGCAAGCTCAAGGACGCCCGCGAAGGCGCCGGCAACGGCGACGAGCCCGCCCCCAGCGCCGCCGACATCGACGCGAGCATCGTCGAGATCGTCGACAGCCTGCTCGCCGACGCGGCCAGCATGGACGCCTCCGACATCCACTTGGAACCGCGGGAGGATTCCCTGCACGTGCGCTGCCGCATCGACGGCGTGCTGCACGACCTGCGCGAGTTCCCCAAGGAGCTGCAGGCCGGCATCCTCAGCCGCCTCAAGATCATGGGCAACCTCAACATCGCCGAACGGCGCCTGCCGCAAGACGGGCGCACCACGTTCGAGCTCTCCAGCGGAGAGGCCGTCGACCTGCGCCTCGCCTCGATCCCCAGTCTGTACGGCGAGAACATCACGATCCGCATCCTCGAGGTGTCGCCGCTGCCCCCCACGCTGGCCGCGCTGGGGCTGGTCGGCGAGAACCTGGCGCGTTTCGAGGTCGCGCTCAAGGCCCCGGAGGGCGGCATCGTCATCGTCGGACCGACCGGGTCGGGCAAGTCCACGACCCTGTACACCACGCTCGAACTCATCAAGACCCCCGAGCGCAAGGTCTACACCGTCGAAGACCCCATCGAGCGCAAGATCGCCGGCATCATCCAGACCGAGGTCAAGCCGACCATCGGCCTCACGTTCGCGCGGGCGCTGCGTTCGCTGGTCCGCGCCGACCCGGACGTGATCATGGTCGGCGAGATCCGCGACCTCGAGACGGCCAAGATGGCGGCCGACTCCGCCGTCACCGGCCACCAGGTGTTCAGCACGTTGCACACCAACGACGCTTCGTCGGCGGTCAATCGCCTCGTCGAGATGGGCGTGCCCCGCTACCTGGTGGCCGCCGCCTGGCGCTGCTTCGTCGCCCAGCGGCTGGTGCGGCGCCTTTGCCCTCACTGCCGCCAGGCCGAGACCCTCAGCGACGCGCGCTGGGAGGAGCTCGGCCTGGGGATGGCGCCGCAGAAGCGCATCCACGTGTACAACCCCGTGGGCTGCACGAAGTGCTTCGGCACCGGCTACCGCGGACGCGTCGGCCTGTACGAGGTGCTGGTCGTCGACGACGAGCTGCGCGACCTCATCGCCACGGGCGGCACCGTCCTCGAGATCCAGCGCGCCGCCCGCACCAAGGGCGTCGGCTCGCTGCGCGACGACGGCGTGCGCAAGGTGCTCGACGGGAGCACCAGCTACCTCGAGCTGCTGCGCGTCACCGTCTAGACGACTGTTCTATCCCGCCCGCTCAGTCGCCTCCCGATAATGGTGGCAGGAGACCGAGATGGTTTGAGGAGAGGATTCTCGAAGACGGTTTCGCCTGTGACCGGCGGTACGAAGCGGGGGCTCGTATCGCCGGTCGTTCTCCGTACGCACTCAGGGCCCGAGTCGCAACGCTCTGGAGCCCTAGCCTCAGCTGGGTCTGTTGTCGATCACCCGCTTGGCCTTGCCCTCGGTGCGCTCGAGCTTGCCCGGCTCGACCAGCCTGACCTTGGGGCGCACGAGCAAGGCTGAGCGGAGCCGCTCGGTGACCTGCTTCTCGAAGGCGCGCAGGTCGTCGAGGCTCTTGAGGTCGCCGGGCGCGCAGCCGACGTCGTCGAGCTTCGCGCGGTAGTGCGGGACGCGCTCGTAGAGCCGCGCGAGCATGCCCTGCAGGCGCTTGAGCTGCAGCGCCTGCAGCTTGTCGCGGTCGATCGACTCGTGCTGCTCGTCCCAGATGGCCATCGTGCCGTCCTCCTGCCTGCCGCGTGCCGCCGGCCATCATACCGGCCGGCGCCGGCGCCGGCCCGCGCGAAGCGCCCGCTGTCTTGACTCTGCTGAGCACCACGAGGAAGAATGTCGCCGACCTGACCGCGCGTCGTGAAGGAGCCGCACGTGAGGGATGCTCGGGGCCAACGTCGGCGTACGACCATAGCCGTCGTAGGCGTCGGCCTGCTCGCCGCCGGCGCCCTTCTGGCGTTGCCGTCCGCCGCCGTCACCGAGGCTGACACGACTGAGGCGGCTGTGCCCGAGATGGTTCGCGCCGACGCCGCCATCCCCACCTGGAAGCTCCGCCACTACATCAAGGTCGGCGGCGAACGGAGCTTCAAGCTCGATCTGGTCGACGAGCTGCCGCAGCCGCCGCAGCTCGTGATCTTCGGCGGTTCGCGCATGCAGCGTTTCGAGCCCAGCCTGGCGCTCGACCTCACCGGGCTTCCCGCGATGAACTTCGCGCTCAGCAACTTTCGCACAGAAGACGCCTGGGCCATCTCCAATTACCTGCTCACGCGTTCGCCCGATACTCGTCTGCGCTGTGTGTGGGGCCTCCAGGTGGGCATGTTCGGCGATGCCACGTTCGCACCCGGGCTCGTGTACGACCAGAGGCTGTCCCCGTGGTTCACGCCCGAACTGCTCGCAGAGCAAGCCAAGCTTCTCGGCGAGGTGCACCCTGCCGACCTTCTGGTCACCAACCGCTACGCGGGGCGCGGCTACCTGCGCTCGAGCAACTACGACGTGCGCCGCGCCGCAGGCGAGACGCTCAGCGCATCCCTCGTTAAGTGGATCGCCAGATACGTCACTGCCCGCTCGGCCGTGACCCACGTGCAGAGTCGCTCCCGGTCGTACTTCGAGGCCACACTGGGGCTCCTCAACCAGCACGGCGTCACGCCCTGCATCGTGATCATGCCATATCACCCGCGCGCGCTCGACGCGTTGACCAACGCCGGCTGGCGACCCCGGCTCACGGCCCTCACGGCATATCTGCAGGGCTTGCGGGCGACGTACCGCTTTCATCTACTCAACTACAATACCGTCGCCGCGTTCGAAGGCCACACGGGGTACTTCTACGACGGCGCCCACCCCACAGTGGAGAACAGCCGCATCCTCCTCCGTCACGCGGTCAAGGCCGCGCCTGAGTCCTTCAGGTAGGGCGAGGTCACTGATGCGCCGGCGGTCCCGCCGGCTCAAGAGAGTCGCTCGAGTACCCTGCTGGGTATACTGGTGAGGCCATGAGCGCCAAGAAGACCACGGTAGAGCTCCCCATCACCGGCATGACCTGTGCGAGCTGCGTCGCGCGCAACGAGAAGGCGCTGCGCAAGGTCGAGGGCGTGGACGACGCCTCGGTGAACTTCGCCACCGAGAAAGCGACCATCGCGTTCGACCCCGAGGTGGTGTCGGCGGACGAGCTGGTGCACGCCGTGGAGGCCGCAGGATACGGCGTCGTGACCGCGCAGGAGACGCTTTCGATCCTGGGCATGACCTGCGCGAGCTGCGTCAGCCGCGTGGAGCGCGCCCTGCGTAAGCCGCCCGGCGTACTCAAGGCCGACGTGAACCTGGCCACCGAGAAGGCGACGGTCACCTACATCCCCGGGCAGGCGAGCCGCGACGACCTTGTGGCCGCGGTCAAGGCGGCCGGCTACGACGTGATCGAAGAGCCGGCCGCCGGCGCGGCGGACGCTACGGCGTCCGCCGGCGAGGCGGCGCGCGCCGCGGCCTACCGCGCCCTCAAGATCAAGGTCGTGGCCGGCTTCGCGCTGAGCATCGTCATCTTCGCGGGCACGATGCAGCCGGACTGGTTCCCGTTCCTCCCCGCGTGGCTGCACAACGGCTACGTGCTCTGGGCGCTGGCCACGCCCGTGCAGTTCTGGGTCGGGCGCCAGTTCTACACCACCGCGTGGTCCGCCCTCCGTCACGGCGCCACGACGATGAACACGCTGATCGCCATGGGCTCCTCCGCGGCCTACTTCTACAGCGTCCTCGGCGTGCTCTTCCCCGGCTTCTTCGAGCACCGCGGCCTGAGCATGCCGATGTACTTCGACTCGGCCGCCCTCATCATCACGCTGATCCTGTTCGGGCGCCTGCTGGAAGCGCGCGCCAAAGGGCAGACCGGCGCCGCCATCAAGGCGCTCATCGGCCTGCAGCCCAAGACGGCGCGCGTGCGGCGGGGCGGCACTGAGGTCGACGTGCCCGTGGCGAGCGTCGTGACGGGCGACCTCGTGGTCGTGCGCCCCGGCGAGAAGGTGCCGGTCGACGGCGTGGTCGTGAGCGGCTCGTCCGCGGTGGATGAAGCGATGCTCACCGGCGAGCCCATGCCGGTGCTCAAGAGCGAAGGCGCCGAGGTGATCGGCGCCACCATGAACACCACCGGCTCCTTCACCTTCCGCGCCACCAAGGTGGGCGCGGAGACCGCTCTGGCGCAGATCATCCGGCTGGTGGAGCAGGCCCAAGGCTCCAAGCCGCCCATCGCGCGCCTCGCAGACGTCATCGCGGCGTACTTCGTGCCGGCCGTGATCGGCGTCGCTGCGCTCACGTTCGTGGTCTGGCTGGCCCTCGGCCCTTCACCGTCGCTCAACTACGCTCTGCTCAACTTCGTCGCCGTGCTCGTCATCGCGTGCCCCTGCGCCCTCGGCCTCGCCACCCCGACGGCCATCATGGTCGGCACCGGCAAGGGCGCCGAGAACGGCGTGCTCATCCGCGACGGCGGAGCGCTCGAGACGGCGCACAAGCTCGACACGGTGGTGCTCGACAAGACCGGGACGATCACGGAAGGCAGGCCGCGCGTCACCGACGTGGTGCTGTTCGGCGGTGGACACGGCCTGGACAACGACGGCCTGCTGCGGCTGCTGGCGGCAGCGGAGCGCGGCAGCGAGCACCCGCTCGCCGCCGCGGTGCTGGCGGCCGCCGCCGAGCGCGGCCTCGAGGTGCCGGCGGCCGCGCGCTTCGAGGCCGTGGCCGGTCACGGCATCAGGGCCGTCGTCGACGGGCACGCCGTCGTGGCCGGCAACGAGCGCCTCGCCGGCCCGGCGGCAAGGCACGCAAGCGAGGAGTTCGCGGCCGAGGGCGAGACGGTCATCACCGTGGAGATCGACGGCGAGCCGGCCGGCGCCATCGCCGTGGCCGACACCGTCAAGACGGGGTCGGCCACGGCCGTGCGCCGGCTCCGCGAGATGGGCCTCGAGGTCGTCATGCTCACCGGCGACAGCCGGCGCACGGCAGAGACGATCGCCGCCCAAGTGGGCATCGACCGCGTGGTCGCGGAGGTGCTGCCCGCGCAAAAGGCGGCGCAGGTCGCGGCCCTCCAGGCGAAGGGCAAGAAGGTAGCCATGGTGGGCGACGGCATCAACGACGCCCCGGCGCTCGCCCAGGCCGACATCGGCATCGCCATCGGCACGGGCACCGACGTCGCCATGGAGGCCAGCGACGTCACCCTCATGTCGGGCGAGATCGGCGGCGTCGCCACGGCGATCTCGCTGTCGCGCGCCACCATCCGCGTCGTCAAGCAGAACCTCTTCTGGGCCTTCGCCTACAACGTGGCGTTGATCCCGCTGGCGGCCGGCGTGTTCTACCCCGCGTTCGGTGTGCTCCTGAACCCCATCTACGCCGCCGCGGCGATGGGCCTGTCGAGCGTGACCGTCGTGACCAACAGCTTGCGCCTCCGCCGCTTCCGCGGCGTCTGACCCTCCGCGATCGTCCGGTCGCGCCGCGCGTCGCTTCGTCCTCCGCGCCCCCACGTCTCATCTCGCCGCCACACCGGCCTCGTACGCCAGGAGGGGGACGGTCCTCACTTCGGGAACGTCCCCCTCTCGGATGACGACACGATGTCTGTCAACCTGTTCATCGTACTCGCCCGTCACTTACTGCGGCTGCGCTCTTCGCCCTTACCTTGGTCTTGTAGAAGGGGACGAGACCCATGGTGTTCACCTCCTTCCTGGCACAAGAGCACGCAGCCGCGCCGATCTGCACCCCGGCGCCGTTCCACCGCCCCCTACAGCTCGGGTGAAGGCCCCACTCGGCTAGCCAGAACGGACAACACGGGCGGGAAATGTCCGTTCTCGCGTCCATTGTCAGCTTCGGGCGGCGGGTGCGAGGATGAACGGGGGGCGGGCGGCCTCTGACAGCAGCCACCACGGGCCGACCTGCGGAAGGGGTCACATGCTCAGCATTCTCGACCGGCACGCCATCGGTCAGCTGCTCAGGACCAAGGAGATCGACGCCTGGGGCGTCGCAGCGAACACGCCGCGCTTGCCCTTGGCCCCCGACTATCCCAACGCGATCTCGATGCTCATGCGCGTCGACCAGCTCGTGGTGCGTGGCCTGCGGCACGGACCCACCGAGGACTACTACGAGGAGTACCTGCGCCTCAACGTCGCGCTCGACAACGCTACCGGGACGCTCGTCGACGTGCTGCGCGTGCACGGCCACGCAGCGGAGCGCGTCGTGGCGACCGGCGGCGACGCGGGCAACGGCCACAGGCCCTTCCCGCACAAGACGGCGGCGACGAGCGCCGGCCTCGGCTGGATCGGCAAGACCGCGCTCTTCGTCTCGCCGCGGTTCGGCCCGGCCGTCCGCCTGGCCACCGTGTTCACCGACCTGGACCTGCCCGTCGGCGACGCCATCGCCGAGGGCCGTTGCGGCGACTGCCGCGCCTGCGTCGACGCCTGCCCCGCCGGCTGCGGGCGCGACGTGCAGTGGCGCGCCGGCATGGCTCGCGACGAGCTCTTCGACGCCGCCGCCTGCCGGCGCCAGATGGCGCTCTTCGACAACGACGACGCGCAGATCTGCGGCATCTGCATCGCCGCCTGCCCGTACACGCGGCCGCACTAATCGGCGAAGCGCTATTGAATGCCCGCGGGCCCGAAGGGCTCCGTCGCGGGCCGGACTAATCGGCGTAGACCTATTGAGCGGTCCGCGGGCCCGAAGGGCTCCGTCGCGGGCCGGACTAGCCCCGCGCGGGCGGGCGCCCGCCACTCCGCGCGCCGCGCACGCGTTGCGCACCTGCCTCGCGCCTGCTACGCTCCGTTTCGCGCGAAACTGAAAATGGTTTTCAGTTTCAGATGACCGGAGGCTCGCTGTGGCCCTTGACGCCGACCAGATCGCCGGGACGCTCGCCGCGCGGGGCCTGCGCTTCACGCGGCAGAGGCGCGCCGTGCTCAACGCGGTCGCCGAGGCGTCGTCGAGCGTGAGCCCCGTGCAGGTCTTCGATGCCGCCCGTGAGCGCTGCCCCGAACTGGGCCTCACGACCGTGTATCGCACCCTGGATTTGCTCAGCGAGATCGGCGCCCTGCGTCGCGTGCACGGGCCCGACCACTGCGAAGCCTTCGTGCCCGCCGGCACGGCGCACGGCCACACCGTGGTCTGCAGCCGCTGCGGCCAGGTGATGGAGTTCACCGAGTGTGACATGCAGGCAGTCGTCGACGCCGCCGCCCGGCAGACCGGCTTTCGCATCACCGAGCACTTCCTGCAGCTCAGCGGAGAGTGCCCGGCGTGCGGCAAGCGCGCGGGACGGGCGCGGCAGACGGCCGGAGACGGCGCGTGACGGCGCTCAGCCCGAAACGGCGCGTGACGGCGCTCCGCGCGAGACGGCGCCCGAGCGCATGGCTGCTCTTCGCTGTCCTCTCCATCGTAGCCGTGGCCGCCGTGCTCGGGGCCGCCGGGTGCGGGGCCGGCGGCGATGCGGCAGGCGGCGGCGCGCTCGAGGTCGTCGCCGCCGAGAGCTTTCTCGCCGACATCGCCCAGAACGTGGCCGGCGACCGCTTCACTGTGCGCCCGCTGATCCCGCCGGGCGCCGACCCGCACGCCTTCGAGCCGACGCCGAAGGACCTCGGCGAGGTGGCCGCCGCCGACCTTGTGATCGTCAACGGCGGCGGCCTCGAAGGTCCGCTGCTCAAGATGCTCGAGAACGCCGGCGGCGAGGCGACGATCGTCGACGCCTCCGCCGGCCTCCAGAGCCGCTCGCCGCAGCCCGGCGAGCCGCCGCTCGGGAGCTCCGAGACGGATCCCCACTTCTGGCTCGACCCGGTGCTGGTGAAGACCTACGTGGCCAACATCCGCGACGCGTTCAAGAAGGCAGACCCGGCCGGGGCTGCGGCCTACGAGGCCAACGCGGCCGCTTACACCAAACGGCTCGACGAGCTGAACGCCTGGATCAAGAGCCAGGTCGCGACGGTCCCGGCGGCGAACCGTAAGCTCGTCATGAACCATGCCAGCCACGGGTACTACGCCGACGAGTATGGCTTCTCTGTGGTGGGTACGGTCATCCCGAGCGTCGGCACCGGCGAGACGCCGACGGCGAAGCAGCTCGGCGACCTCACGGCGGCCATCCGCAAGAGCGGCGCCAAGGCCGTCTTCGTGGAGATCGGAGAGAACCCCAAGCTCGCCGAGCAGATCGCCGCCGAGACCGGCATCACGGTGGTCGACGACCTGCTCGACCACTCGCTCACGGAGCCCGACGGCGTGGCGCCGACGTACATCGACATGATGAAGTTCGACACAAAGAGGATCGTCGAGGCTCTGCAGCAGTGATCGCCGGCGACGGCACATCCGAGTCCTACCTCGCCATCGAGGACGCCACCGTGAGCTACAACGGCCGGCCGGCCCTCGACGCCGTGACCATGCACGTGCCGCACGGCGCCCAGGTGGCGATCGTGGGGCCCAACGGAGCCGGCAAGTCGACGCTCTTCAAGGCCCTGGTCGGCCTGCTGCCCCTGCGCGGCGGGCGCGTGCTCCTGCACGGCCGCGCGCCCGGCGGCCAGGCGGATCCCATCGCCTACGTGCCCCAGCGCGAGGAGATCGACTGGAGCTTCCCCGTCACCGTGAGCGACGTGGTGATGATGGGGCGCTACGGCCGCCTGGGCTGGCTGCGCCGCCCGCAGGCGGCCGACCGCGAGGTGGTGGCGCGCTGTCTGGACGAGCTCGGCATCGCCGAGCTCGCGGGGCGCGCCATCGGCGAGCTGTCCGGCGGCCAGCAGCAGCGCGTGTTCCTCGCCCGAGCGCTCGCCCAGGAGCCGCACGTGCTGCTGCTCGACGAGCCTTTCACCGGCGTGGACGTGAACGCCAAGGAGGCGATCCTCGGCCTCCTCGCGCGGCTGCGCGAGCGGCGCCTCACCGTACTCGTGAGCACCCACGACATGCAGACGGCTGCCCAGCGCTTCGAGCTGGTGGCCCTCCTGAACGGGCGGCTGGTCGCCTACGGCCCGCCGCCCGAGGTCTTCACCCCCGAGCACATCGGTACGGCGTTCGGCGGTCAAGCCCTCTTCCTCGAGGGCATGGTCGTGATCGACCAGTGCTGCCCGGGTCACGTCGGCGACGGCGAGGACCACCGCCACAGCCACGAGCCGCACGGGGGGCCGCGATGATCGCTTGGCTCACCGACCCGTTCGCGCTCGAGTTCATGCAGCGCGCCCTGATCGCCTCGCTCATTGTCGGGGTGGTGTGCTCGGTGATCGGCTGCTTCGTGGTGCTGCGCGCCATGGCCTTCCTCGGTGACGCGCTGGCGCACGCCATCCTCCCCGGGGTCGCCATCGCCTATCTGCTGGGCGCGAACCTGCTCGTCGGAGCGCTCGTCGCGGCGCTCGTGGTGGCCGTCGGCATCGGCCTCTTCTCGCGTCGCGGCGGCGTCAAAGAAGACACGGCTATCGGCATCCTGTTCGCCGCGGCGCTGGCCCTCGGTGTCGTGCTCATCAGCACCGTGCGCTCATACGCCACCGACCTCACCCACATCCTCTTCGGCAACGTGCTGGGCGTCAGCGCCGGCGACCTCTGGCTCACCGGGCTGCTGGGGCTCGCCGTGCTGGTCACGCTGCTGGTGCTGTTCAAGGAGTTCCAGCTGGCCTCGTTCGACCCGGTGCTCGCGCACATGTTGGGAAAGCGGCCCGAGCTCCTGCGCTTCGCCATGCTGATCCTGCTGGCGCTGACCATCGTCGTCAGCCTGCAGACGGTGGGGGTGGGTCTCGTAGCGGCCCTGCTGGTCACGCCGGCGGCGACCGCCTACCTGCTCACCCGCCGCCTGCCCACGATGATGGCCGTCTCGGCCGCGATCGGCGCCGTGTCGAGCGTCGCCGGCTTGTACGTGAGCTACTACCTCGACGTGGCCTCTGGAGCGGCCGTCGTGCTCATCGCCACGGCCGCCTTCCTGATGGCCTTTGTGGCGGCGCCGGGCCGCGGGGTCCTGGCGCGGCGGGCGGCGGCGCGGCGGGCGGCGTAGCCGCCCCGTTTTGCCGCCGCCCCCGGCGAGCATAGTTGCCCCAGGGACCTACTCAAGGAGGACGCGATGCCCACGACGCTGGTACTCGGCTACGACGGTTCGGACTGCTCCCAGACGGCGCTCGCGCGCACCATCGACCTGGCCGGCGCGCTCCCGGACGCCACCGTCGTGGTCGTCTACGCCTTCGAGTTCTCCATCGGTTACGTGCCGATGGGCATGACCGACTCGCCGCTGATGATGAGCGCCGAGTTCGACGATCACGCGCAGCTTGTGCGCGGCTACGGCGAGGGCCAGGTGGCGAAGGCCGCCGAGAAGCTCGCCGCCGCCGGCGTGAAGGCCGAGAAGGTGGTCGCCGAGGGCCGCCCCGTCGAGGTGCTGCTCGACACGGCCAAGGAGCACGACGCATCCCTGATCGTCGTCGGCAGCCACGGTGACGGCGCCGTCTCCGCCGCCTTCCTGGGCTCCACGGCGCTCAAACTGCTGCACCACAGCGAGATACCGGTGCTCGTGGTTCCGCGACACCACAAGGACTGAAGTGGTCGCGATGACATGGCGCAAGCCGCAGGAGGACCTCGTCCAGCTCCTGCACGACGTGATCCCCGAGAGCCAGGCCCCCGTCGAGTTCAAGCCCATGTTCGGAGGTCCCTGCTACTGGACCGGAGGCAACATGTTCGCCGCCGTCCACCAGGAGAGCCTCTTCGCGCGCCTCGACGAGAAGGACCGCGCCGAGCTGCTGGCGCAGCCCGGCGCCCACCTCTTCGAGCCCATGGAGGGCCGGCCGATGAAGGAGTACGTCGTCTTTCCCGACGCGCTGGTCGCCGACCGCGAGGCTCTGCGCGGCTGGATGGCCAGAGGGCTGGCCTACGCCGCGAGCCTGCCGCCCAAAGAGAAGAAGCCGCGCAAGAAGAAGGCGTAGGCGCGGCCCTCGTGTGGCGCGTCTACGCTACGGCCGCGCGGTGATCACCTCCATCAGCACCACCCCGGACGAGCAGTCGAACGAGAACAGCACGCCGTTCGGAGTGGGACGGATCCAGAACTGCCCGATCAGCCCGCGCCCATCCCTGTTCGCCCAGGCGGTCTCGGCGTTGAGCCGGAACCATGGGTCGAAGGACGTGATGTGATTGTCTCGGGTGAACTTCAGCGCCCACCGGCAGAAGATCCCCTTGAAACCGCCGCCGTTGACGTTGCCGCCCGGGCTCTCGCTGCGCATGATGCCGGCGGTGGTGAGGTCGCGGCGCGCCGCGCGCAGCGTGCTCAGCGCGTCGTTGTAGTACGACTGCCGGCCGGTAGCCTCGTGCAGAAGGTCCGCCGCCCCTATGAACGTGCCCTGGTTGTAGCTCAGGACCGTCGGATCCATGACCGTGGGCTGGACGGAACTCGGCTGCGCGACGGTGATGCTGTCACGGACGATGCCGGACGACGGGTCATACAAGTAGGCCCGCACCCACGCGTACAGCCCGATGGCTTTCTGTAGATACGACGGGTCGTGCAGGCTCTGGTAGAGCAGGCAGGCGGCGATGGCGGCCGGACAGTTGGTGGTCACGTTCTTCCGCCCGCGGTCGGTTTTCCACCACAGTCCTCCGCCCAGGTCGTTGCTCCAGCCGCGCGCGTAGGTGCCGTCGAAGTTCTTCTTGGCGACGGCCAGGTAGTGCCTCTTCCCGGTGATCTGATAGGCGCGCAGCGAGGCGATCACCATCCACATGATGTCGTCGTTCCACGTCCGCTTCAGCCAGTTGCGTCCGTACAGACGGCCCGCGCCGGCGAGGAGATCCACCACCATGCTCTCGTACTTGGGTGAACGGGTGGCCGCATACGCGTCCTCGACCATCTCGATCATCTCGGCCTGTTTCCAGAAGTCCGCGCGCCCCCCGAGAGTGCTGGTGTGGTAGTACGCCTGCCCGTTGGAGGCTGCATAGAAAGCCGCCGTGAAGGAGGCGAACGCAGTCGCCGCCTGGGAGCTCGTGAGGCTCTCGCGGGGGTGGGGCTGCGATGGCATGGCTGCGCCGGGCTGGGCCGTCGCGGGGTCGCCTGAGCGGCCGCCGCAGCCCGCGAGGGCGACCACGGCGAGGGCCACCGCCAGAGCTGGAAGGGCCCGGCGGGCCCGGCAGATCAGAGGCCCCGTCGGCCCGCGCCGCGGTGTGAGGTTCCATCCGCGCCGCCAGTGGGCACTATAGCCTTCGGAGTCATGGCGACGGAGCTGCAGAGTCGGGATCGACCAGCCGAACAGCCGACACCAGAAGAGGACGGCCAGAAGTCTCTTCTGTGGCCGGCCTTGGCTGTAGCGCTGGCCTCGCGGGCCGCGCTGTTCGCGCTCGCGTACTTCTGGCCGGTCGACCTGCAGCACGTGAGCGCCAAGCTGCTGTTCCCCGCGGCGCAGGTCTACCAGGGCGCGCTGGGCCGCCTCCTCAACCCTTGGGCCCACTGGGACGGGGTCTGGTACATCAGGATCGCCAGCGGCGGATACGCGCCGTTCCCGCACAGCGAGGCCTTCTTTCCGCTCTACCCGCTCCTCGTTCACGCGATGGCGCTCCCTCTCGGCCGTAACTACGAGCTGGCCGGCATCGTGGTCTCGCTGGCGTGCTTCACTGCACTCTGCGTTCTACTGTACAAGCTGGCGGCGCGCCAGTTTGGCGCCCGGATCGGTTTTGCCACCGTAGCCTTCCTGTGCGTCTTCCCGACCAGCCTGTTCCTCCAGGCCGTGTACACGGAGTCGCTGTTCCTGCTGCTCATCGTGGCCTGCTTCTACTTCTCGCACCGCGGGACGTGGGTGCTGGCAGGCCTCAGCGGCCTCCTGGCCACCGCGACCCACGTCTCGGGGATCGTGCTCGTCGTACCCATGGCGCTCCTGTACATGAGCGAGCGCGACTGGTCGCCGCGGCGGGTGCGAATCGATGCGGCCGCCATCCTGCTGGTGCCGGCGGGCCTCGGTCTGTGGATGGCGTACCTGCAGGCGAAGTTCGGCGACGCGCTCCTCTTCCGCCGAGACGAGGCCCACTGGGGCCGTCGGTTCGCCTGGCCGTGGCAGACCGTGTGGCGAGGGATCCAGGCCGTGCACGACGACCTGAGCGGCGTGCCGTATCGCGCGTTGGTGGAGAACAAGCCCGATCACATCGTCCAACGATTCGCGCAGGCCTACGCGGCGCACCCGGAGCTCGGCGAGTCGCTCACCATCAGCAACGTCGGCTCCCTCCTCGCCCTCGTCGTCGTGGGCGTGGCCATCGTCCTGAGCCTGCGGCGACTGCCGCTCGCTTACACGGCTTTCATGGTGACGCTGGTCGCCCTGCCGTTGTTCGGTCCCACCACACTGAAACCGCTGATGTCGCTGCCGCGCTTCGCCCTGGCGGCATTCCCGATGTTCATCGTGTTCGCTCTCGTGACCGACAAGCACCCGGTGGTGCGCGCCGTCCTGCTCGCCGCGTTCGCGGCCGCGCTCGCCTACTTCACCGTGCGGTTCGCCGGATTTCGCTGGGTGGCTTAGGGCTGCCGCAGCTGCTGCAGCAGGACCACGGCGGACGAGCAATCGAAGGCGTGGAGCTTGCCGCTGGGCGTCGGTGACGACCAGTCCTGGCCCATGAGGCCGCGCGCGTCCCTGTGAGACCACGCGGCCCCCGCGTTCAGGGCGAACCAGGATCCGTGCGAAGTGATGCGGTGCTGCCGGACGAACTCCACGGCGTACCTGGCGAAGATGCCTTTGAAGCCACCGCCGTCCCGCCCGACTCCCTCCTCGCGGAGCACCCCGTCCACGGTGAGGTCGGTCTTGGCGAACTCGAGAGCCCGTTGCGCATCGTCGTAGTAGGTGGAGGCGTTCGTGGTCCGGTAGAGGAGGTCGGCGGCGCCGATGAACGTGCCCTGGTTGTAGGTGTAGACCGCGCGGTCGACGCGGTCTGAACCGTCTTCACCGCGCGAGACGTTGTCGTACACGGCCCCCGTGGTCGCATCGAAAAGGTGCTGCCTGAGCCAAGAGTACAGGCGCCGGGCCTTGACCAGATATGAGGCGTTGCCGAGCGCCCGGTAGAGGTGCCGAGCGGCGATGGCCGCGGGACCGGCGACGCAGGCGTTCTTCTCCTGCCGGTCGGTCGTCCACCAGAGCCCCCCGCCGAAGTCGTCGCTCCACCCGCGAGCGAAGGCGGCGTCGAAGTTTCGCTGGGCCACGTCGCGGAACGCGGTGTCGCCCGTGATCTCGTACCCCCTGAGGAAGGCGAGGACCATCCACATGACATCGTCGTTGTACTTGCGGTGGCCGGTCCAGTTGGTGCCGAAGCGCGCCAAGACGCCGCGCCGGAGCTCGCGGACCATGCGCCTGTAGACGGGCCTGCCGGACCGCTGATAGGCGTCCTCCACCATCTCGATCAGCTCGGCCGAACGCCAGAAGGGCGGCCAGGTGGAGGCCGTGGTGGTCGCCCTGAACAGACCCGCGCCCTTGCTCTCCACGTAGAACGCCACGTTAAAGGCGCTCATCGCGGCGTCGGCGTCGGCGGCAGCCACGCCGAGCCCCGCAAGCTGTGCAGAAAGGCCGTCAGCGCCGGACGAGGCGAGCGCGGGCGGCTGTGCCGCCGGAGTGGTCGGGGGCGATGCCGCCGGAGCGACCGGTTCGGACAGCGACCACGCCGAGATCACCAGGCAGAGCCCTACGAGGACCGCGAAGAGAAGATGACGTTGGATCGTGCGTTTGAGTATCGACAGGAGAGCACCTGCTCCGTAGCCGATCGGGATAGGTCACTATAGGAGGACGTCGCCGTGGCCGCAAGCGCCGACGCGACCGCCCGACCCGGCACGCAGCGCCGGCGAGGGCCCGGCGGACATGAGCTTGTGCGCGCGGCTACCTATTCTGCTCCGGAGCCGCCGCCGACCTCGTTGACCAGCTTGATGGCCTGGGCCTCGCCCTGCCCCGGCGAGGATCTTGGCCTGCTTGACGCCCTCCGCCTTCTTGATCTCGGCGCGCCGCTGCCTGATCGCTACTTACGGACCGGCGTGGTGTTCACCGGCGGCTTCACGGGCACGGGAGCGATGCCGGCGAGGTCGCCGACGACATTCACGAGCTCGCCGTTGGCCGGCACGATGATCTTGGCGTTCTGCCAGAACGCCTTCTCGACCGTCTCCAGCTTGCGCAGCACCTGGGCGTTGCCGACGAAGTACTGCTCGGCGGCCTCGTTGACCAGCTTGATGGCCTGGGCCTCGCCCTCCGCGGCGAGGATCTTGGCCTGCTTGATGCCCTCCGCCTTCTTGATCTCGGCGCGCCGCTGGCCGTCGGCCTGCGTCTCGGTGGCGGTGGCGTAGTCCACAGCGGCGATCTTCTCGTTCTCCGCCTTGACGACCTTGTTCATCGTCTCCTGCACGTCCACCGGCGGGTCGATCTCCTTGAGCTCGGTGCGCAGGATCTCGATGCCCCAGCTCGCGGTCTCGTTCTTGAGGGTGCCGCGCAGCTCCTCGTTGATGCGCCCGCGCTCGCTGTTGGCCGATTTGAGCGTGAGCGTGCCGATGATGTTGCGCAGGGTGGTGCGCGCCAGGTTCACGATCTGGTTCTCGTAGTTGGTGACGTTGTACTGCGAGGCCTTCACGTCCTCTTCGTCGGCCTTGACCTTGAGGTACACCTGCGCGTCGACCTTGGCGTTGAGGTTGTCGTTGGTGATGATGGTCTGCGGCTGCGCCTCGACCAGCACTTCGCGCACGTCCACCTGGAACATGCGCTCGATGCCCGGGATGATGATGTGCAGGCCGGGGTTGCAGTAGCGGTTGTACTTGCCCAGGCGCTCCACGAGGCCGCGGTGCGTGGGCCTGATGATGCGAATGCCCATGGCGAGGATCACGATGACGATGACGACGATGACGCCTGCGACGATGAAGCCCATGAGGTCCCCCTTCGGCGGGCGCGGCCGGCGGCCATCCGCGAGACTCGCCCGCTCTCTTCTTCGTGCTTGATGGTAGGGCCGCGCCGGGCGGCTGTAAAGGCGCCGGCCGGGCCGCGATCGCCGACCCTGCGTCAAGCCTCCGGCGTCGTCGCTCCCTTGAACGCGACCACGCGGTCGCGCCCGGCCCGCTTGGCCACGTACATCGCCCAGTCGGCCTTGTCGAGCAGCTCGGCCTTGGACCCCGCGTCGTCGGGGAAGGTCACGACGCCGATGCTCACCGAGATCGCACCGTTGTTCGTGTTCTCGGCTCTGATCCCGCTGCGGATGCGCTCGGCGGTATCCAGGGCATCGGCCGCGCCGGTGCCCAGGAGCGCCACGACGAACTCGTCGCCCCCGTAGCGGGCCACGAGGTCGATACGTCGCGTGCGCTTCTCGACGGCGCGCGCGACGCGGCGCAGCACCTCGTCGCCCGCCTTGTGACCGCGCGAATCGTTGAACACCTTGAACTCGTCGAGGTCGATGAACAGCACCGATAGCGCCTCGTCCTCCAGGCGCGCGCGCTCGATCTCCTCGTCCAACCGGACCTGAAGGTACCTGTGGTTGTAGAGGCCCGTGAGGCCGTCGGTGATCGCTTCCAGCTCGGCCCGGCTCCAGCGGACCGACGCCGCCTGCAGCATCGCCGAGAGGTCCTGTGACAGATCGCGGTGGAACCGCTGCAACGGGCCGGATTCCCCGGCCGGCATGTCGACCGTGACCGCCGCCGCGACGTCCCCGTCGCCGCCACGAATGGGGGCGACACACGTCACCCAGACGCCGAACTCGTCGGCGTTCACGACGTTGGCGTCCAGGCTGTCTCCGGACAGCACCGCGGCGAGCTCGTCATGCGGGAGCCACGGATCCCCGACGTGGGAGAAGTCCTCCGGCGTCTCCCCCGTGTCGAGCACCGTGATGCACGTGTCGCCCTGAAGGGCGAACGTGGTGATGAAGCGCACCGGGGGGCTGGCGTCGCGGAGCTCGCGCAGGGCGCCGACCATCTCGGCGTACTCCGGCCGGGCCTCGTCGGCGCGTGACCGCAGCAGGGCATGCCTGTCGGGATCGACGAGCGCCGCGGCCTGCTCCGCCACGGCGACGCCGCGGCGGCGGCGTTCCTCCAGGCGTTCGAGCGCGCGGACGAACGCCGCCACCAGATCCGGGTCGAACTGGGCGCCACTGAAGCGCCTCATCTCCTCGAGGCACTGCCGACGAGTCAGGCCCACCCTGTATGGCCTGCTGCACGACATCGCGTCGTAAGCGTCGACGAGGCACATGGCCCGCGCGACGAGGGGGATGGCCGCGCCGGCCAGACCATCGGGGTAGCCGTCGCCGTCGAAGCGCTCGTGATGATGGCGCACCGCCAGGGTCAGCTCCCCGTTGAAGAGGGGACGCACGATCTCGGCGCTGATGCCCGGGTGCTGGCGCATGAGATCCCACTCCTCGCTGTTGAGCGGTCCAGCTTTCAGGAGCACACGGTCGGACACGGCGATCTTGCCGATGTCGTGGAGGTAGGCGGCGTCCTGGACCTCCGCCAGGCGGTCGTCCGTCCAGCCCAGTTCGCGCCCCAGCAACGTCATGTACGCGGATACACGGGCGGCGTGACCGAGCGTGTAGTAGTCCTTGGCGCTGAGCGCCGAGCTCAAGGCCTTGAGGTTGCCGAGATGGAGGTGCTTCACCTCTTCGTACAGGCGCGCGTTATGGATGGCCACGGCGGCCTGTTCGGCGACTCCGCCGATCAGCTCGGTCTCCTCCTGCGAGAAGACGCGCTCGCGCTGTGTCTCAATGAGCACGAGGATGCCGAGCGGCTCGTCGCCGAAGTGGAGGGGCACGTTGAGGCAGGTCTGCTCCCCCCAGCGCTCCATCGAGGCGCGGGAGTCCGGCGCGATGTCCGGGTCGGAGATCGTCTCGACGACGACCCGCCGGTTCTCGAGCAGTACCCTGTCGGACGGTGACTCGCCGAGCGGGAAGGGCACGCCCAGGTCTTCGTTGCCTTGCGGGTCCTCCTCGTAGAGGGCCTTCGCCGTCAGGGTGTCGGCCGCGGCGTCGTAGTCGAAGATGACGCATTCCGGAGAGCCAAGGGCTTCCGCCGCCTTGTGCGCCAGTGTGGCCAGCACCTCGTCGACGTGGAGCGACGACGCGACGGCGCGACCGCAGTCGCGCAGCGTCGCCAGCCTGCGCATCCTCTCCTCCTGCTCGCGAAAGACCCTGGCGTTGTGGATGGCCAGGGCGGCAGGCACCGCCAGCAGCTCCAGGAACTCCTTGTCCTCGTCGCTGAAATGGCGCACGAAACGCTTCTCGGTGCAGCCCAGCAGACCGATGAGCTCGCCGCCGTAGAGCAGCGGGGCCACGAGGCCGCTCTTCTCGTCCCAGCGCGCCGCGATCTCACGCTCTCCGGGCGGCCAATCGGGGTCGTCGAGCTGTCTCTCGATCAGTCTGGGCTCATCGACGCAGGCGTAGTAGCCGGGGCGCTCGTCGAGAGAGATGCGAAAACCGAGGTAGTCCTCGTCCTCGGGCGTGATGTCCAGAGCCCAGTAGCCGGAGGCGACCATGGCGTTGTCCGCCGCCGAGTAGTCGAAGATGTCGGCGGCGAAAGTCCCCATCGCCTCGGCCGTCGTGCGCGTCACGAGCTCGAGGACGTCCTCGAGGACGAGCGACGAGGTCACCGCCCGCGTGGCCTCGAACAGCAGGGCCAGCTTGCGGTCCTGTTCGAGCTGGGCCACCGCGGCTTCGGCGCCCGCGCGGGCACGCGCCGGCGGCAGCAGCAGCGCCGCGAGGTCATCGCGCGAGAACCGCCTCTGGCCGCCCGGTGTGCGCCGCGACGCCACCTTTTCCGAGTCCGCCCAGCGCCGCAGTGTGCTCGCGCTGACGCCAAGCAGTTCCGCGGCCTGCCGCACCCGCAGCCACTCCGCGCGTCGCCCTCCGGATGCCAGGAGATCGCTCATCCCTCGGGGTATCGGCCTGTGTGCGGGGAAACTTCATCATCTCTTCCATCTCCGATCCCCAAGGCGCCGCAGGGATGGCCCGCACTCAGCCTGCGGACGCATGACTTTGTTCGGGGCTGTACTGCTGGCGTCATACTGTTGCCGCACACGGGGGGCGCCGATGCACACTCCACAACGCACTCTGCTCTGCGCCTTGCTCCTCGTGGCGTTCTTGGGCGGCGTGCGCGCAGCCGCGGTCGTCGACCTTCAGGTGCGCGCCAGCGAAAGCCCGCTGGTGCCGGAGTCGGGATTTGAACCCGAACGCCGCCGAGGCGGCAGAGGATTTTAAGTCCCCGGCGTCTACCAGTTCCGCCACTCCGGCACGGGAGGAGTATACGCCGGGGGGCGCCGGCGCGGGGCGCCCGAGGCGATCTGTCTGCTCCGCTCTCTTCGCCTCAGCTGTGCGCACTCTCGACCGCCGCCACTCTGAGACCCATCGCCGCGCGGCCCCGGCCGGCCGGATGAGACTCAGCCTGGGCAGGACGAACGCGGCAGCCCCGCGGCCACTGCCGGTCCTCAGCCAGGCCGCAGCGAGCCCTCCGCAAGAGCGAGCGCCGCGCCCTCGAGGATGTCGGCCTCGCTGCAGCGCACCTCGGCGAGGCCGAAGGCGCGGCAGGCCTCCCGGGCGATCAGAGCGCCGGCGAGGATCACGTCCTCGCGCCCCTTCTGGATGCCCGGCAGGCGGCCGCGCTGCGCGTTGGTGAGTCTCGCGAGCTCGGCGATCGCGGCGTCGATGTCGGCCAGGCTGAGCACGTGACCGTGGACCAGCTCGGAGCGGTACTCGCGCAAGCCGAGCCTGTGGGCCACGAGCGTGGTGTAGGTGCCGGCCACGCCCACGGCGCCGCGCGCGGCGCCGCGCACCGTGGCCGGCACGCCATCCGCGATCGCGCCGGCGACGTACGCCGTGAGCCGGCCGAGCTCTGCCGCCGCCGGCGGATCGTGGTGCAGAAAGCGCTCGGTCAGGCGCACGACGCCGATGTTCAGACTGCGCACGAAGTCAGGCTTCGAGCCGGCGGCGCCGACGGCGAACTCGGTGCTGCCGCCGCCGATGTCGGTGAGCACCAGAGGCGCGCTCGCGCGCCCGGCGAGCTCCGCCGTGCCGCCGCGGAAGGCGAGGGCGCCCTCCTCTTCGCCGCCGAGCACGCGCGCGGGCAAGGCGAAGTCGCGCTCGACGCCCTCGAGGAAACCGCGGCCGTCGGCCGCGTCGCGAAGGACGCTGGTGGCCACGAGCAGGCGCCGCGCGGGGCCGTAGGCCTCGAGGCGCGGCGCATAGCCGGCCAAGCAGGCGCGCGTGCGCGCCACGGCGGAAGGGTCGAGATGTGCGGTCCGGTCGACGCCCTGGCCGAGCCTCACCACGGTCGTCAGGCGCGCGACCGTCTTCACGTCGCCGGCGTCGCCCACCTCCGCCAGCAACAGACGGCAGGTGTTGGTACCCAGGTCCACCACAGCGACTCTCACGGCGCCGCCTCTGCCGAGGGCACGAAGGCCGCGCAGCGAACGTCGTCGCACCAGGAGTCCCCGGCTTCCGCCAGCACGGCTCGGCCGAAGGTGTAGCCCGGGCGCGCGAGGGCGTGGGCGACGTGCGCGTGCAGGCACTTGACGGCGCGCACGTCGCCCACGCCCCCCACGCCGGTCGTCAGCGAAGCGCCGTCGTCGACCATTGCCAGGTCGTAGCGACGGACCAGCTCCCGGCGGCGGCGGCGCGCCGCGGTCGCGGCCGCCCCGACGGCTCGCGCCAGCACCGGGTTCGCCGCCAAACGCACAGACCAGGCCTGCACGCCGCCGTCGCTCTCCAGCCGCGACACGGCGGCCACGAGCGTCGGACACGTGAGGTAGAAGAGCGTCGGGAACGGCCTGCCGCCGGCGTCGTACGGCAGCGTCTCGACCGCGGCCGGGAACCCGAACGAGCAGCGCGCCACGACGCGACTCATCGCGCGAGGCGTCCGGCCAAGCTGACCGGCCACGACGGCGAGGTGGGCGCCGTCGACCAGACGAGGTGTGGTGCGCGGGTGTGAGCTCACCGCCGGGTCAGCGCAGCAGGGTGCGCCAGAGGTCGTCGACGCGGTCGAGCACGGAGATGGAGCCCGTCGTCGGCTTCGTGGTCGTGGTCACGGCGATCTCGGCGTCGCGGCCCGGAAGGCCTTTGACCACGAACACCTGCGTGTCGGGCGGCACGAGCATGGAGTCGGCGCGCGCCGCCTGCGCCACATAGGTCTTCGTGGTGAGCCGCTTCATCTGCAGGTCAAAGGCGGCGTTGTCGGCGCGCGCCGCCTGCAGCGCGTCCGCAGCGTGCTGGTAGCGGTCCTGCTGCGCGAAGAACGCGCGCAGCGGAGCCACGTAGAACGACGCGCCGATGAGGACGAGCACGAGGATCACCAGCCGCCCGAGGTGCAGCCGCGGCGCGCCGCCACGCCCGTGGGCGCGCCTGCCGCCACGGCGAGGCGTCCCCGTCTGCCGTTCGACTGTCGCCGCCTGAGCCAAGCCTTCGCTCCCGTTGCCGATCCGCCGGTCGCCGTACGCGCGGCGGCCACCATGTCCCTAAGGATTCGGGCACGACCACCCGGCTCCTTGAAGCAGAGCCGGGCGGTCGTGCCCGAACAGCGTATGGGACGGGCTTGCCGGCCGTGACTCCGTGGAGCCGGCGCCCGCAGGGACCTTCCCCTGTCTTACTTCGGCAGCGCTTTGAGCTGTGCGTCGGCATCTTTGCCGACCTGAGAAGCAGGGTCGATACTCACGGCCTTGGTGTACGCCTTGGCAGCCGCCACGTTGTCGGTCTGGGCCGTCTTCTTGTCGCCCTGCTGGTCGGCGATCCGCGCCTTGTGGGCAAGGTAGTTGCCGAGGTTGAAGTACGCGGCCTGATAGTCCGGGAACTTCTTGATGACGAGGTCGACCTGCTTGAGCGCCGCGTCGATGCTGCCGCCGTAGAACAACGACGTCGCGAAGTCGGTGCCCACGGCCGGGTCGGTCTGCTGCTTCTTCCACGCCGCCGCGTAGGTCATGGCCGCAGCCTGGAAATAGGCCGACACCTGATTCATGTTCTGGCTCTGGAAGGCGGCGTTGCCCTTGTCATAAAACTCGTTGCCCTTTTGCACGAGCTCGCGGTAGCTGCCCGTGGTGACGCCCTGCACGGGCTGCACCGACGCGTTGCCGCTCGGCGTGCCGCTGCTCGACTTGCTGCCGACGAACCCGCCGGAGAGTATCACGACGACGATGATGACGATCACGCCGACCGCGCCGAAGCCGCCCCAGATGACAGCCGGGGAGAGGCCGCGGCCGACCGGCTTCGCAGGCTCCGCGGCCGTCTGCCGGCCCCCGCCCTTGGCGCCCTGACCGCCTCTGCCGCCCTGCTGGCCGGTGGTCCTGCCCTTCAGGGTGTTCTTGAGACCGGCC
>Ga0208080_1000306_pt1 | contig 24550 bp, 17 predicted proteins | sample NGESurdeep092012_3_FD_184476 | JGI IMG/M metagenome (GOLD analysis project Ga0208080, IMG submission 184476) | Arctic peat soil microbial communities from Barrow, Alaska - NGEE Surface sample 210-3 deep-092012 (SPAdes) | ecosystem: Environmental > Terrestrial > Soil > Wetlands > Peat ...
GCCATCGCGGTGCCGGGGGCCATCGCGGTGCCGGGGGCCATCGCGGTGCCGGGGGCCATCGCGGTGCCGGGGGCCATCGCGGTGCCGGGGGCCATCGCGTCCACAATTCGGGCCAGGTCGTCGACGGAAGCAAACTCCACCACGATGCGTCCTTTCGACCGCCCCAGCTCCACCTTGACCCGGGTGTCGAACCGGTCGGACAACCGGCCTGCGAGATCATCCAGGACAACGGCAGGGCGTCGCGGTCGTCGCGCCGCGGCGGGACGGTCGCGAACGGATACCGCCTCCTCGACGGCCCGCACGCTCAGGCCCTCCGCGACGATGCGGCTAGCCAACGCTTCCTGCTCAGCCGGATCGGGCACGGCGAGCAGTGCGCGCGCGTGCCCGGCTGATATCACCCCCGCTGCGACCCGGCGTTGCACGGCCGGCGGCAGTTGTAGTAGCCGGAGGGTGTTCGTGACGTGAGAACGGGACCGCCCCACCCGGGTGGCCAACTCCTCATGGGTGGCGTGAAAGTCCTCCAACAGCTGCCCATACGCCGCGGCCTCCTCGAGCGGGTTGAGCTGTTCGCGATGGAGGTTCTCGATCAACGCGTCCCGAAGCAAGGCATCGTCGGGCACCATGCGGATGACGGCCGGCACCGTTGCCAGTCCGGCGGATTGGGCGGCACGCCACCGCCGCTCGCCCATCACCAGCTCATATCCGCCGGCCATCGGCCGCACGATGACCGGCTGCAGTAGCCCCACCGCCCGGATGGACGCCACCAGGTCCGCCAGCGTCGTCGGGTCGAAGTGCTGGCGCGGCTGCCGGGGGTTCGGGGTGATCTCGGCTACCGGGATGTCGGCGAACTGGGGTTCTGAGCCCAGCGGCAGACGGCGGTCAACATCACCGCCGGCTGCCGGTGGCGCGGGCGTCGACCACGGCGTACCAACCGGTTCTGCCACAGTAGGGATCAAGGCTCCCAGGCCACGCCCCAACCCACCTCGCCGTGCATTCACCGCGCGCCCTCCGTCCGGAACAGCCGCCGACTAACCGCCCTCGGCTCGGCCGCGTGCCGCCAGTTCCACCGCGGCCGCACGGTAGATGCCTGCACCCCTCGAGCCGGGGTCGTAGGTCACAACTGACTGACCATAACTAGGGGCCTCGGAGATTCGGACGCTTCGCGGCACGACACTCCGGAGCACCACATCGCCGAAGTGGGCGCGGACCTCCTCGGCAACCTGCTCCGAGAGGCGGGTGCGGGCGTCGAACATGGTTAGTAGGACCGCGCTGATGCGCAGGTCTGCATTCAGGTGGGTACGGATCAGGTCGATGTTGCTGAGCAACTGACCGAGCCCTTCCAGGGCGTAGTACTCACACTGGATCGGGATCACGATCTCGTCTGCCGCTACCAGGGCGTTCACGGTCAGCAAGCCAAGTGACGGTGGGCAGTCCAGAAAGATGTAGTCGTAGTCGTCGCGGACGGAGGTCAACGCGCGCCGCAGCCGCGACTCGCGCGCGACGACGGAAACGAGTTCAATTTCCGCCCCAGCCAGGTCGATGGTGGCGGGGACGCAATCAAGTCCAGGCACGCTGGCTGCCGGTCGAATGACCGTGCGTATCGGCACGCCGTCGATAAGAGCCTCGTACGTCGAGGGGACCCCACTGCGGTGATCGACACCCATGGCCGTCGACGCGTTTCCCTGCGGGTCAAGGTCGACGAGCAGGACGGCTGAGCCGCTCAAGGCCAGCCCTGCTGCCAAGTTGACCACCGAAGTGGTCTTTCCGACGCCGCCTTTTTGGTTGGCGACGGCAATGACTCGACCGCCATCGTCCCCGCGGGTTTCACGTGAAACTGGACCTGGCGGGGCGGTCGGGTTGGCTTCGTCCGTCACAACCTGCTCGGCGCCGGGGCGGGTTTCACGTGAAACCGCAGGAGAGGAACTGGCACCGTCACCGCCGGGCACGGGCCATCCCAGGCCCGCAGGATGGCTCTGCTGCGGCTTGGCCCATGACGACGCCCGACCGGTTGCGGTGGCGGCGTTCGCCCAGCCCAACCCGGTTGAGGCCATCGCCAGCCGACGGTCGTCGCCATCCTGGCTCATCGAGCTGTCGTCTCCTCATCCCGCGATCAGTACCCCGCGATCGCGATTCACGGACGGCGCGGGGGCGTCGTGACCGCAACGACGGTTGCTGGGTGGCGCAACCAAGCTCGCCCACAGTGTCGAACTTCTCCCCGCGCGCCAGCGGCGGCCAGCTCCGTGGCACTGGCGGCCAGCTCGGCCGTGCCTGCGGCGCCCTTGAGCGCCAGCAGCGAGCCGCCGGGCTGAAGCAACGGCAACGAAAGCGTGAGCAGCCTAGGCAAGGGGGCGACGGCGCGCGCCAACGCGACGTCGAATCGACGGCCGGTCAACTGTTCGGCTCGGGTCTGCACCACCTCGACTCGATCGAGTCTCAGCGCGGCGACGCACTCGTGCAAGAAGGCTGTTCGCCGCCGCATCGGCTCGATCAACACCATGTCAAGGTCGGGCCGAAGCAGCGCGACCACAATACCGGGGAGCCCCGCCCCGGATCCCAGGTCTGCCACGCTGGCAGCGCCGGGCACGAGTTCGGCCACAGCGGCGCAGTTGAGGAGATGGCGGGCCCAGATCCGGGCGCCCTCGCGTGGACCCAAGATTCCTCGGTCCACCGCGGTGGTGGACAGCAGCTCGGCGTACCGGCGGGCGAGCGGCAAGGCGGACCCGAAGGCCATCAGGGCGACCGGCGGGGGCGACTCGACGGTCCGCGCCGCGGTTGACCCGGGTGGCGCTACCGAGCTCAGAGGCTCACGTGGGGACAATGACGACGTACCGGTCGGGCTCAACCCCTTCTGATTCGCTCCGCACGCCGTCGATCCCGGCGACCGCATCGTGCACCACTTTGCGCTCGAACGGGTTCATGGGGGCGAGCGAAGCGGGTTCGGCCGCGGTCAACACCTCGCGGGCCACCTTCGTCCCCAGCCGCGTGAGGTCGGCTCGGCGGCGCGCCCGATAGCCGCCGATGTCGAGCATGAGTCGGCTGCGGACCCCGGTCTGCTGCTGTACGGCGAGCCGAGTGAGCTCCTGCAAGGCATCCAGCGTTGCCCCGTTCGAGCCAACCAGCTTGGTCAACCGATCACCGACGATCGCCACGACCGCTCGGTCGCCCTGGACGTCCATGTCCAGGTCCCCGTCGTAGTCCACGATGTCGAGCAACCGCTCTAGGTAGTCGCCAGCAATGTCGCCTTCCTTGACCAACACAGCGTCTGGTCGATCAGTCAGGGATGCGATGGCTGCGCCTTCGCCGTGTGGCGGAGTTGACCCAGGCTCGCCCGGCGGGTCGGTTCGATCGGGTGCCGCCTCAGTCACGCGGGGTTGTCCCTCCTGGCAGCCAGTACCTCGGCTGCAATGGTCGGTCGGGCTGCAATGGTCGGTCGGGCTGCAATGGTCGGTCGGGCTGCAATGGTCGGTCGGGCTGCAATGGTCGGTCGGGCTGCAATGGTCGGTCGGGGCTAGTGCCGACCGCCGCGACGCCCCTTGCGCTTCGTCCGGTTGGTGTTGGGTCGACCGCCGTTGCCGCGGGTGGGGTCCGGGCGACGGGGGGCTCCGGCACCACTCCCGGAAGTGGCGCGGCGTACCGGAGCAGCTCCGGCGGAGCCGGTCGGTTGCCCGGTTGGCGGTGGTGCTGCTGTCGGCGGTGGTGCTGCGGTCGGCGGTGTCGGCGTGGGTGGGTCTTGGGGCACTGTGCCGCGGCGCCCGAACCGGCCGAGCGAGAACGCCCCAGCAAGTCCACCAAAGTGGCCGTTGGCGGCGGGTTGGCCGTTGGCTGCCAACCCCGGCTTACCGTCTCCCCGACCGCGGTCCACCATGGGCCGTGCTCCCGGTCGCGTCGATGCCGCCGGTCGACCCGGACCAATGCTCGGTGCCGATCCGGCGAGCGCCGGTGGTGGTGGCATGCGTCGAATGACGAAGAACTGCTGCCCCATGCTCCACAGGTTTGTGGTCAGCCAGTACAGCAACACCCCGATCGGGAACTGGAACCCGAAAACGGCGAAGGAGAACGGCATGACGTAGAGCAGAACCTTCTGCGTCATCGCCTGCGTTGGGTCGACGGGTCCGGTCCGGCCCATCATCTGACGCTGGGTGAAGAAGGTGGTCAGACCCATCAGCACGATGAGGACGACCGACAGCGTCTTCACCGAAGTAGGTGAAGCCGCGAGCTGGTGCAGTAGCGACGTCGGTGAGCTGAAAGCGGCCGCAATGGGGGCGCCAAAAATCTTCGCGTGCGCGGCGTTGTCGACCTGCTCGGGAGTAAATCCGTACAGACCCGGTCCGTTCGGTCGGATGGTGCGCAGCACATGGAAAAGGGCGTAGAACACCGGCAGCTGCAAGATGAGGGGGAGGCAGCCGGCCACGGGGTTGGCGCCGTGCTCCTTGTACAGCGCCATCATTTCTTTGTTGAGTGTCTCGCGATCACCCTTGTGCTTTCCCTGCAGTTCCTTGACCCGCGGCTGCAGCGTCTGCATGGCCCGTTGCGCCCGGATCTGCTTGACGAACAGCGGGAAAAGCAACAGCCGGATAAGCACGGTCAGAAAGACGATGGAAAGTGCCCACCCCGGACCACTCTTCGGGTCGCTGAATACGACGCTCAGCCCGCTATGGATCACAAGGATGACCCGAGTGATGATCTCGTACAGCGGGTCTAACACTCAGTTGCTCCTGCCGAGGTTGAGACGGCGCCCGGACGTGCGCCTCGTGGCGGGTCGCCCAAGTCTGTCGTCGAGCTCAGCCGCAGTCGCGGCACCGGGTCGTAACCGCCAGGGTGAAAGGGGTGGCAGCGCACAAGCCGTCGGAGTGCCAGCCAGGTGCCGCGAATAGCACCGTACTCGGCGATGGCCTCGGCGGCATAGCTACTGCAGCTGGGCGCGAATCGACACCGCGGGCCGAGCATTGGACTGACCAAATGCCGATAAGCGGTGATCGTCCACAGTAGGAGCCGCGCGACCGGAGCCCGCCGATGGATCGTGCTCACGCGGCCGTCCGCAGCACTCGGCGTAGCGCCCGGTCCAAGTCGGCCCCCAACTGGTGCGCTGGTCGCAGCGCCGCGGCCGGCAATGCTCGGACCACAACCAGTGATCCGGACGGGACTGCGCCAACCCGCGTCCACCGGACTCCGACCAGGTGTCGTAGCTGGCGGCGGACGCGGTTGCGGACGACCGCACCTCCGACCCCGACCCCCACGACGAAGCCCACCCGTGGAGGCAACGACGCGGCCGAGTCACCCTCACCGGATGAGAGATCTGCGCTGTCGTCCGATGGCAGAAAATGCACGACTACGGCACCGGCGCCGGCGTGCCGGCCTTGCCGCACGACCACGGCGAACTCGGTGGACCGGCGAAGTCGGTTGGCAGCGGGAAGCACCGGAGCAGCCGCCGGCTCAGGCCGACAGCTCCCGGCGGCCCTTGGCCCGCCGGGCGGCCAGCACGGCCCGTCCTGCCCGAGTGCGCATCCGAAGCCGGAAGCCGTGAGTTTTCGCCCGACGGCGGTTGTTCGGCTGAAAAGTACGCTTACTCACGGTCAGGACTCCAACGGCACAGGCGGCGGCAGACTTCGCGGGCATTACAGCAACACGATTGTATCCGGGATGGCCGAGCACCGAAGCGGTCGAGCGGCGCAAGCCGACAACGGCCGACGCCCATCAGACGTTCCGATGGTTCAACAGGCCGGCTGGCGGAGCGTGGACAGACTTAACCAGAGGGTACGGATGGTCCAAGACACGGTCCGCTCCTAGTGTACTCGGCTTCAGGCGGTCAGCTCGTCTCACCACCCCCCGTAGTCACGCGGTGACCATCCTGTATCTTTCAGCCTTGAAGCGTCCGCATCCTGCTGTTAGCGTCGCGGTCGCCGGCCCTCCCCCGCCACTGGTCGTGGCGCACGCGGCCCGCACCTGCCGGGCCATCTGACGGGCGCGTGTACCGGTGCGTCGTCTAGCGACGGCGTGACGCCGGCCTGCGGGCTCGGCTGTCTCGCCGTTGTGTGGCTGCGTGCACAGTCTGTGGATATTCATGTGGATGAAGGATCCCCGGCGCTGCTGCGACCTGGTCGACTGGCGACGAGCGGTTAGGGAAGTGGACGGGAGACATCCGGTGGCGGACGAAAACGTCGATCTCGACGAGGTGTGGCGGCGAGCTATCGCGAGCCTGTCCGAGGGCGCGATCAACGGCCAGGACCGGGCCTGGCTCAAGTTGTGCCGTCCGGTCGGTCTGGCTGATGAGACGGCCTTGTTGGGAGCGCCCAGCGAGTTCGTGCGCGACATCATCGAGGCGCGGCTGCTCCCGTTAATCGGAGCCGCCCTGTCGGCGCAGCTGAACCGCATCGTGTCGGTGGCGATGACCGTGCCGCACGACGGCGGTGCCGGGGCCGACGAGCTGGCGATGGTGGTGGACCTCACCGACCGAGCCGCTGGACGAGTAGGCGCCGGCCGGGTGCCCGACCCGCGACCGCACCACGCCGACGACGACGCGGCCTGGACGGCCACACCCACTCGCCCCGGGTTCGACCCCGGTGGTCATGCCGCCCGATCTAGTGAACCGGCCCGGTTGAATGCCCGCTACACTTTCGACACGTTCGTTATCGGGGACAGCAACCGGTTCGCCCATGCAGCCGCCTTTGCGGTCGCCGAAGCGCCAGCCAAGGCATACAACCCGCTGTTCATCTACGGCGACTCGGGGCTGGGCAAGACGCACTTGTTGCACGCCATCGGCCATTACGCGCAGCGGCTCTACCCCGGCATCCGGGTCCGCTATGTAAGTTCCGAGGAGTTCACGAACGACTTCATCAACTCGATCAGGGACGACAAGGCGTCCGCCTTTCAACGTCGATATCGCGGTAATGACGTGCTCTTGGTGGACGATATCCAGTTCTTAGAGAACAAGGAACGAACTCAGGAGGAGTTCTTCCACACGTTTAATACCCTGCACAATGCCAACAAGCAGATCGTGATCAGCTCGGACCGCCCCCCGAAGCAGATCTCGACATTGGAAGACCGACTGCGTAACCGGTTCGAATGGGGCCTGATTACTGATGTGCAACCGCCGGACCTGGAAACCCGCATCGCAATTCTGCGAAAGAAAGCCGCTCAGGAGCGCTTAGGTGTCCCGCCGGAGGTGCTGGAGTACATCGCCAGCAAGATTCCCAGCAACATCCGCGAGCTTGAGGGCACTTTGATTCGGGTGACCGCCTTCGCCAGCCTGAACGGCCAAGGCGTCGACCTGGCGCTGGCCGAGATCGTCCTAAAAGACCTCATTCCGGCGGAGGGTGGCCCGCAAATCACGGCTGCGACGATCATGGCCGCCACCGCAGAGTACTTCAGCGTCTCGATGGACGACCTGTGCGGTTCCTCCCGGACCCGGCTGTTGGCCAACGCCCGGCAGATCGCGATGTACCTGTGCCGGGAGTTGACGGACCTGTCGTTGCCGCGGATCGGACAGCTGTTCGGCGGTCGGGACCACACCACGGTGATGCACGCGGAGAGAAAGATCCGCAAGCAGATGAGCGAACGTCGGGTGACGTACAACCAGGTGACTGAGCTGACGAATCGGATCAAGAGCAGAGGTGCTCGTTGATGTGGCCGCCGAGCGACGTACCGGAGTCACGACAGGTTGCGAAACCCGGACAGACCGTACACAGGGTGTGGAAAAACCTGTGGAAATGTTCGAGCTAGCGGTGCACGGCTCGGTGGGCACTCCAGCGGTCCACGGCCGGCAACTAGGCGTCCACCGCTCAGGCACACCGCACTGGGGGTCGATATACGGCCTCCGACGTGCGGTTTTACACCTTGTCCACACCATCCACCGCGGCTACGACTCCGGTGATGGATTGGTAGGCAAAGAGCTTCAACGAACAGACTCGGGCTCCGTCAGAATGTGGGCAGCTGACCGACAGGGGGCCGCCAAGCCCGTCCTAGTGATCGGGAGGGGCGTTGAGCGATGAAGTTCCGCATGGATCGAGAGGCTCTGGCCGACGCCGTGGCGTGGACGGCCCGCAGCCTGCCGTCTCGACCCACAGTCCCGGTGCTGGCCGGCCTGTTGCTCACCGTCGACGGCGACACCCTGACGGTGTCCGGCTTCGACTACGAGGTCTCGGCTCGGGCTGAAATGGCGATCGACGCGGGCGACCCGGGGGCGGCGTTGGTGTCAGGGCGACTGTTGGCGGAGATCACTCGCAGCCTTCCGGCCCAGCCGGTGCAGTTCGCGACCGAGGGCACCCGCGTGGTGCTCACCTGCGGCACCACGCGGTTCGCGCTGCCTACCCTGCCGGTGGACGACTACCCGACCTTGCCGGCGATGCCCGAGCCTGCCGGATCCCTAGAAAGCGACGTCTTCGCGGCCGCGGTCGCCCAGGTGGCGCTGGCGGCCGGCCGGGACGACACCCTGCCCGTGCTCACCGGTGTGCGGCTAGAGATCGAGGGTGACGCGCTGACGCTGGCGGCCACCGACCGCTACCGGCTGGCCGTCCGCCAGCTGTCTTGGCAGCCGCTGCAGCCAGGCCTGAGCACGACGGCTCTGGTGCCGGCCCGCACGCTCGCCGACACCGCCAAGGCACTGGCGACCGGACCAGAGGTGGTCCTGTCGCTGGCGATCGGCACGGTGGGTGAAGGAATGATCGGGTTCACCGGTGCCGGCCGACGGACGACGACCCGGCTGCTCGACGGCGAGTTCCCGAAGTACCGCTCGCTGCTCCCGGTCGAGTCCCCGGCGTCCGCGCTGGTCACCGCCAACCATCTGGTGGAGGCCGTGAAACGCGTCGCGCTGGTGGCGCCACGCAGCAGCCCGATCCGGCTGTCGTTCGCGGCCGGAGAAGTCGTTCTGGAGGCCGGGGGCGGCGACGACGCCCAGGCTACTGAGTCGCTTGAGGCCAGCTATGAGGGCGAGCCGATGACGATTGCCTTCAACCCGGGTTACCTGCTCGACGGCCTGGGCGCCATCGACTCCGACGTCGCGCGACTGGCGTTGACGACCCCGGCCAAGCCGGCAGTGATCACTGGCAAGGAGCCGGAGTCGACCTACCGTTACCTGCTGATGCCGGTGCGGTTGGCTGGCTGAGGATCAGCGAGTCGCTGGCAGCAACCACTTCAGAACGGAGGATCGGCGTGCAGATCGGGATGGTCGGGCTCGGCAAGATGGGCGCCAACATGGCGGAGCGGCTGCGCCGGGCCGGGCACACGGTGATCGGGTTCGATCGGGCGCCGGAACACCGCGACGTGGCCACCCTGGAGGAGCTCATGGGCCGACTGAGCACTCCCCGGGTGGTCTGGGTGATGGTGCCCGCCGGCCAGCCGACGTACGACACGGTGGATGCGCTGCGAGAGCTGCTGGCCGCGGGCGATGTGATCGTCGACGGCGGCAACTCCCGCTACACCGATGACCAGCGGCATGCCGCGGACTGTGCCGAGAAGGGCGTCCGGTTTGTCGACGCCGGCGTGAGCGGTGGCGTCTGGGGACTGGAGAACGGCTACGCCCTGATGGTCGGCGGCGAGCCGGAGGCGGTGGCCGTCGTCCGGCCGATCTTCGATGCGCTCAAGCCGCCCGGGGACGCCGGCTTCGTGCACGCCGGGCGGGTCGGCGCCGGGCACTTCGCCAAGATGGTGCACAACGGCATCGAGTACGGCCTGATGCAGGCGTACGCCGAGGGCTGGGAGCTACTGACGGCCACCGACGTCGTCGACGATGTCCCGGGAGTCATCCAGTCCTGGACCCAAGGCACCGTGATCCGGTCTTGGCTGCTCGACCTGCTGGTTCGCGCCCTCGATGTTGACCCCGGGCTGGGCGAGCTGCGTGGCTACGCGCAGGATTCCGGGGAGGGCCGTTGGACCGTGCAGGCCGCGGTTGACCATGCCGTGCCGCTCCCGGTGATCACCGCGGCGCTGTACGCGCGCTTCGCCAGCCGGCAGGACGACTCACCGGCCATGAAGGTGGTGGCGGCGCTGCGCAACCAGTTCGGCGGCCACGCCGTCACTTCGGCGGCGGGCTCGGTTGAGCTGGGCGCCGACGCGCCGGGGGCCGACGTCGACCATGTCGCCGAGGCGAACGTCGCCCAGACCAAGCGCTGAGCGAGGACCCACCGAGGCCCCACCCATCGAGCCGAGACTTCGATCCGCGGTGTACGTCGCCCACCTGTCGCTGACGGACTTCCGCGGCTACGCGGCCTTGGAGCTGCCGTTGGAGTCGGGACCGAGCGTCTTCATCGGAGCAAACGGCGAGGGCAAGACCAACCTGCTCGAGGCGGTCGGGTACGCCGGGTCGCTGAGCAGCCACCGGGTCGCCGCCGACCTCCCGCTGGTGCGGGCGGGGGCCGACCGGGCCGTGGTCCGGGTGGCGGCCTCCCGGTCCGCGCGGTCCACGCTGGTGGAGATCGAGATCAACCCGGGCCGGGCGAACCGGGCTCGGCTGAACCGGGTGCCCGTGTCGCGGCCGCGAGAGGTGCTCGGCGTCTTGTCGGCGGTGATGTTCGCGCCGGAGGACCTGGCGTTGGTGAAGGGAGATCCGGCGGACCGACGCCGCTTCCTCGACGACCTGCTGGTGACCCGCGCTCCCCGCCTTGCCGGCGTACGGGCCGACTACGACCGGGTGCTCAAACAACGCAACGCTCTGCTCAAGTCTGCGAGCGCCGCCCGCCGCAGCGGGTCGGAGCTGGCCACGCTGGATGTCTGGGACACCCATCTGACCCGGTACGGCGTGGAGCTGCTGGCCGCCCGCCTCGACCTGGTCGACGCGATCCGACCGCTGGTGGCCAGCGCTTACGCCGCGGTGGCCGACGACGACGGCCGGACCGGGATGGAGTACCGCAGCTCGCTCGGCGCCGACCTGCCCCCCGCGCCGGACCCGGATGGGCTCGCCGCGGCGATGCGGGCGGCGCTGGCGCAGTCTCGTCGCGCCGAGCTGGAGCGGGGGGTCAGTCTGGTGGGACCGCACCGCGACGAGCTGGTGCTGTTCGTCGGTGGGCTGCCGGCCCGGGGCTACGCCAGTCATGGCGAGTCCTGGGCGCTGGCGCTGGCGTTGCGGTTGGCGTCGTACCAGCTGTTGGGCGCGGACGGAGCGGACCCGGTGCTGTTGCTCGACGATGTGTTTGCCGAGCTGGACAGTGGCCGGCGGGAACGGCTCGCCGAACTAGTGCAGCCGGCCGAGCAGGTACTGGTAACGGCGGCCGTGGCCGAGGATGTGCCCAAGCAGCTCCAGGAACGGCGCTATCGGGTGGGCGGTGGGACGGTGACCCGTGTCGAGTGAACCACCAGAGTCGTCGGGAGAGGCAGCGGCACCCGCCACGGCCGGCTCGGCGCTGGCTCGCGACGCCCTGGACCGCGCCCGGGCGCAGGCCCGCCGCAGCGGCGTCGCCGCAAGCCGGAAGGGTGTTCGCGGTCGGGGTGCCGGTTCCGGCGTGGCTGGCCAGGTGCCACGGGACCGCCGGCGGGGCACCGGGGCCGGCCGCGACGACCGCGACCCGCAACTGTTCGGGGTGGCTGTTGCGGCGCTGCTGGCCGAGCGGGGCTGGGAGCAGACCGCGCGGTCGGCAGCGGTGATGGGCCGTTGGGACTTACTTGTCGGCCCGGAGCTGGCCGAGCACTGCCGGCCGGTAAGCCTGCGGGACGGAGAACTGGTCCTGGTCGCCGAGTCCACGGCTTGGGCAACGCAGGTGCGGCTGCTCGGCCGGCAGCTGATCGCCCGACTCAACCGTCAGCTGGGAGCCGGTGTCATCCGCCAGGTGCGGGTGCACGGACCGACCGCCCCGTCCTGGGTCAAGGGACCGCGCCGGGTGGCCGGTCGGGGCCCGCGCGACACCTACGGCTGACCGCCGGCGTACCGGACGAGGCCGAGACGATGAGGAGCGGGCCGGTACCCCTGTATGCAACCGGTGGCGCAGCGCGCCACACACGTCCACAGGTGCCGCGGTGAAGCCCTGTGGCTGGCCAGGGCAGGTACACTGAACAGCACGATCAGCCGCCGCGAGGCATCACCGACGCGGTGGTCAGTTGGTGATGCTCCGGTGGCGGAACACCCGCGTCGTCCCGCCGTCCGCATCCGCAGTCGGCAGTCCGTCGGCGCGACCCGCCCCCGTCCCCCGTGCGTCGCGGGAGAGAGCAGCCTGGTGGCAGCCAACTCGCAACCTCGTCCGCAAGCGAACGACTACAGCGCAAAGTCGATCACGGTTCTGGAGGGCCTCGAGGCCGTTCGCAAGCGCCCGGGGATGTACATCGGGTCGACCGGCGAGCGCGGGCTGCACCACCTCGTCTACGAGGTAGTGGACAACTCCGTGGACGAGGCGCTAGCCGGCTTTTGCGACACCATCACTGTCGTCTTGCTGCCCGGCGGCGGCGTCCGAGTCCGGGACAACGGTCGCGGCATCCCGGTGGACCGCCACCCGGTCGAGAAACGACCCGCCGTCGAGGTGGTGCTCACCACGCTGCATTCCGGCGGGAAGTTCGACGGCAAGTCCTACGCCGTCTCCGGCGGTTTGCACGGCGTCGGCGTGTCCGTCGTCAACGCGCTGTCCAGCCGGCTGGAGGTGGAGGTCCGTCGCGACGGTTACGTGTGGTTCCAGCCGTATCTCGCCAGTCGCCCCGCCGCCCCGCTGGCCCGCGGCGCGGCAACCCGGGAGTGCGGCACCACGATCACCTTTTGGGCCGATGACAAGATCTTCGAGACCACTACCTACTCCGCGGAGACGCTGTCCCGGCGGCTACAGGAGATGGCCTTCCTCAACAAGGGCCTGCGGATCAAGCTGCGAGACGAGCGTGGCGAGGACGCCACCGAGGTCAGCTACTGCTACCAGGGCGGGATCGTCGACTTCGTCCGCCACCTGAATAACGCCAAGAAGGATGCCCTGGTAAACGACCGGGTGATCTCCTTCGAGGCCGACGGCGAGGGCATCTCGGCCGAGATCGCACTGCAGTGGAGCAGCGCCTACTCGGAGTCGGTGTACACCTTCGCGAACACGATCAACACGCACGAGGGCGGCACCCATGAGGAGGGGTTTCGGGCGGCGTTGACCAGCGTGCTCAATCGCTACGCCAGGGAGAAGAACCTGCTCAAGGAGAAGGACGAGAACCTCACCGGCGAGGACGTCCGCGAAGGGTTGACCGCCATCGTCAGCGTGAAGCTGGCCCAGCCGCAGTTCGAGGGTCAGACCAAGACCAAGCTGGGCAACACCGAGGCCAAGTCCTTCGTCCAGCGGGTCTGCAACGATGGACTTCGGGAGTGGCTGGACGCCCACCCCGGCGACGGCAAGGCCATCATCGGCAAGGCCACCCAGGCGGCTCGGGCCCGAATGGCGGCCCGCCAGGCGCGAGACCTGACCCGGCGCAAGGGTCTGCTGGAGTCCAGTTCGCTCCCCGGCAAGCTCGCCGACTGCCAGTCCGGTGACCCGCGCGAGTGCGAGATCTACATCGTCGAGGGGGACAGCGCCGGCGGCTCGGCCAAGGGCGGCCGGGACTCCGCCTTCCAGGCCATCCTGCCGATCCGCGGCAAGATCTTGAACGTGGAGAAGGCCCGGATCGACCGGGTGCTGCGCAACAACGAGGTGCAGGCGCTGATCACCGCGTTGGGCACCGGCATCCACGACGACTTCGACATCGCCAAGCTGCGCTATCACAAGATCGTGCTGATGGCGGATGCTGATGTCGACGGCCAGCACATCCGGACGCTGCTGCTGACGCTGCTGTTCCGGTTCATGAAGCCGTTGATCGAGGCCGGCCACGTCTACCTCGCCCAGCCGCCGCTGTACAAGATTACCTGGGGCAAGGACGACATGGAGTACGCCTACTCCGACCGGGAGCGCGACGGCCTGGTGGAGGCGCGGCAGGAGGCCGGCACCCGTAAACAGCCGCGGATCGGCCGGTTCAAGGGCTTGGGCGAGATGCCGGCCAAGGAGCTGTGGGACACCACCATGGACCCAGCCACCCGCATCCTGCTCCAGGTCACCCTCGACGATGCGGCGCTCGCCGACGAGCTGTTCAGCGTCCTGATGGGCGAGGACGTCGAGGCCCGGCGGTCGTTCATCCAGCGCAACGCGAAGGACGTGCGCTTCCTGGACATCTGAGCCCGCGACGAAGGCGGCGAGCGGCGGCATCTCGCCGTACCACTAGCGACCGAACGACAGAAAGGGGCGACCTCGCGTGGTCGACCTCACCACTCCACCCGGTGACCGGATTGAGCCGATCGGCATCGAGGTCGAGATGCAGCGGTCCTATCTCGACTACGCGATGTCGGTCATCGTAGGTCGGGCCCTGCCGGACGTCCGCGACGGCCTGAAGCCAGTGCACCGTCGGGTGCTGTACGCGATGTACGACTCGGGATTCCGGCCGGACCGGGCGCAGGTCAAGTGCGCCCGGGTCGTCGGTGACGTGATGGGCAACTACCACCCGCACGGCGACTCGGCGATCTACGACACGCTGGTCCGGTTGGCGCAGCCGTGGGCCATGCGCTACCCGCTGGTCGACGGTCACGGCAACTTCGGCTCGCCCGGCAATGACCCGGCCGCCGCCATGCGCTACACCGAGTGCCGGCTGATGCCGCTGGCCATGGAGATGCTGCGCGACATCGACTCTGAGACTGTCGACTTCGTCCCGAACTACGACGGGTCCACCTCCGAGCCGTCCATTCTACCCAGCCGGATCCCCAACCTGTTGGTCAACGGCTCGTCCGGGATCGCCGTGGGGATGGCGACCAACATCCCGCCGCACAACCTGCGCGAGGTAGCGGCCGGGGTGCAGTGGCTCCTCGACCACCCGGACGCCTCGGCCGAGGAGCTGCTCGAGGCGGTGGTGGCCCGGGTGAAGGGGCCGGACTTCCCCACTGCTGGCTTGATCGTCGGCCGCAGTGGCATCGAGGAGGCCTACCGGACCGGGCGTGGTTCGGTGCGGATGCGCGCGGTCGTCCAGGTCGAGGAGGACCGCAAGGGTCGGCAGACGCTGGTGGTCACCGAGCTGCCCTACCAGGTCAACCCGGACAACCTGGCGGAGAAGATCGCCGATCTGGTCAAAGACGGCCGGCTCGGCGGCATCGCCAACATCCAGGACGAGACTTCGGCCCGGATCGGCCAGCGGTTGGTGATCGTGCTCAAACGCGACGCAGTCGCCAAGGTCGTGCTGAACAACCTCTACAAGCACACCCAGCTGCAGGACACCTTCGGGGTCAACATGCTGGCGATCGTCGACGGCGTACCGCGCACGTTGCGCCTGGACGAGATGGTGCGCTACTACGTCGCGCACCAGGTCGAGGTGATCGTCCGGCGGACCCGATACCAGCTGCGCAAGGCCGAGGAGCGGGCGCACGTCCTCGCTGGGCTGCTGATCGCGCTGGACCACCTGGACGAGGTGATCGCGCTCATCCGCAACGCCGAGTCCGCCGACGCGGCCCGCACCCAGTTGATGCAGCGTTACGAGCTGTCCGAGATCCAGGCCACCGCAATCCTCGACATGCAGCTGCGCCGGCTGGCCGCGCTGGAGCGGCAACGGATCATCGATGAGTACGCCGAGCTACAGCAGCGCATCGTCGGCCTGCAGGCCATCCTGGCCAGCCCGGAGCGGCAGCGCGGGATCATTGCGACCGAGCTCGGTGAGATCGTCGAACGGTACGGCGACGAACGCCGGACTCGGATCATCCCGTTCGAGGGCGACATGTCCGACGAGGACCTGATCGCCGAGGAGGACGTGGTCGTCACGATCACGCGCTCCGGGTATGCCAAGCGCACCAAGACCGACCTCTACCGTTCGCAGCGCCGCGGCGGCAAGGGCGTGCAGGGCGCCGCGCTGCGGCAGGACGACCTGGTCGAACACTTCTTCGTCACCACCACGCACCACTGGATCCTGTTCCTGACGAACAAGGGCCGGGTCTACCGGGCGAAGGCGCACGAGCTGCCGGAGCAGACCCGCACCGCCCGCGGTCAGCACGTGGCCAACTTCCTCGCCTTCGGCCCGGACGAGCGGATCGCCCAGGTGCTCGACATCCGCGACTACGAGGTCGCGCCGTACCTGGTGCTCGCGACCCGGCAGGGGCTGGTCAAGAAGACGGCGCTGAGCGAGTTCGACTCGAACCGCTCCGGCGGCCTGATCGCGGTGAACCTGCGCGACGACGATGAGCTCATCGCGGCTGCCCTGATCGGCCCCGAGAACGACCTGCTGCTGGTCAGCCGACGGGGCCAGTCGATCCGCTTCCCCGCCGACGACGAGTCGCTGCGCCCGATGGGTCGGGCGACCAGTGGGGTGATTGGGATGCGGTTCCACACCGCCGACGAGCTGCTGGCGATGGAGGTTGTCAGCGCCGGGACCGACGTGCTGGTGGCGACCGACGGCGGGTACGCCAAGCGGACCAAGATCGAGGAGTACCCGGTTCAGGGCCGTGGCGGGAAGGGGGTCCTGACCGCCAAGATTGTCGCCAAGCGTGGGCAGCTGGTCGGTGCGTTGATCGTCAAATCGGAGGACGAGCTATATGCGATCACATCCAATGGTGGTGTGATTCGGACCACCGCTCGGGAGGTGCGCCAGGCGCAGCGCCAGACAATGGGCGTGCGGTTGATCGACCTGCCGGTGGGAGTCACAGTGGTCGCAGTGGCGCGCAACGCCGAGGCCGCCCGCAGCGCGGACCTGTAGGAGGCAGACGACGTGACAACCGCCGACCGCCAGGGCTCGCTGGCGACGACGACACAGCCGACCCAGACCGGCGAGACGCCCAGTGCCGGGTCGCCGAGCGCTGTCGACGCGGCTGCGCCCGGGGCAGCACCGGTTGCAGCGCGGCCGCGGCCGCAGCCGGCGGCAGGATCTGGCGCGACCGCCTTCCGTGGGCCTCGCCGAGCTAGGTTGCTGGTTCGGCGGGTCGACCCGTGGTCGGCGCTCAAGATGACGCTGTGCTATTCGCTGTGCCTGCTCGTCGTACTGCTGGTTGCGGTGGGCGCCCTGTACGCGGTCTTGTCGGCAATGGGGGTCTTCGACTCCATCAACACGGCGGTGCGTGATCTCACCGACTCCGGTGGCCCGGGCGCGACCGGCGGGCTGCAAGTGATCTTCTCGGCCCGGCGCGTCCTGCTGTGGACTGCGCTGTTGGGACTGGCCAATGTCGTGCTGCTGAGCGCGTTGGCGACTCTGGCGGCGTTCCTCTACAACCTGTGCGCGGACATGGTTGGGGGTGTCGAGGTAACGTTGGCCGAGCAGGACTAGGGCCGGTCACCGCCGCCACCGCCCACCGTCCCGCCCCACGCCCGCCCACGCCCGCCCACCACCCGCCACGATGTTGAGCCCACGCGCGGATCCGCGGCGTCGATATCTACGTAGGGTCAACATCGGCGCCAGGTGGCGGCCCACCGTTCGGGTGTGGGGTAGCCTCGCCAAGGCGCCGCGAGGCGGTGCTAAGTCCCGGGCCTGTAGCTCAGCCGGTTAGAGCGCATCCCTGATAAGGATGAGGCCGGAGGTTCAAGTCCTCCCAGGCCCACCGCGGGCGTACGCCCACTCCGCCGACTCGTCAGGAGAGCCTTGTGTCGAGAAAGCTGCTCACTATTGCCTCGCTGATCGCCGCGACTGCTGCACTCGTTCGCCGCAGGCGTCAGCGGCGCGAGGAGCAGGACCTGTGGACGGAGGCCACCGCGCCGCCGGACCTGCGCTGACCTGACGGCAAGCGCTAGCTCCAGATCGGGTCCGAGAATCGGGCCACCTACGTGGATCTCGGGGACGTAGCTCAACTGGCAGAGCACCGCCTTTGCAAGGCGGGGGTTGGGGGTTCGAGTCCCCCCGTCTCCACGCCGGGCCTGATCCGGCCGTGCCGCTCCACGACTCGCGCCCCGTGCCCCTGACGGGAACGGGGCGCGAGTCAGTCCGTTCCGCGCACCACCAGATCAACCTTGACGGCCCCCAAACTGGCGACCGCCGGGCGTTGGTGATCATGCCGCCGACGCTCTTCCGGGCCCCCCAGGTGCCGGTGCACCCCTGCACGCGTCCGGCCAGCCGGTTCTAGTGGTGTTGGCCCTGCCAGCCCGACCGGGGCCACTAGCCCACCCACCGTCAGCGCCGATATCGCCGCCAGGACCAGGGTGCGGCGCCGTCGCAGACGCCAGGACCAGGGTGCAGCGCCGTCGCAGGCGCCGGGGTGAGGTATGCGCTTAATCACCCAGAGTAACAATTGCAGCGGTCGGCCATTGGAGTGATTCCCTTCCGTTAGGGCGGTGGACCAGTGTGTGACGACGCAGCTCGCCGGCTGCCCGCCGGTGCCCCTCCACAGCTTCACCCGCCTACGGCACAGCCGGCACGGCGTGTCGCAGCCTGCAACTGTGCCGGCGGCGGGTGAAGGCACCGGGCGAGGCCCCCTTCACCCGGCTACGGCATCGGCGGACCAGCCGCACCGTGAGGCCGGCGGGCGCTAGCTAGCCGGCGTCCCGTAGCCGTCAAGGCATCGTTCGGTCCCGCCGTTGACTACCGTGTTCACCACGGACGAAGGGGGAGCGCGGTGCATCAACCGGACGGGTTCGAGGCCGCGCTGGCCCGGACCGAGTCGGATCTCGGGTCGGCCGCCCGGTCGACGGCGACGCTGCTGCGAGAGCTGCGGCGCGCTCGCACGGCGGCGTCTCTGGGTCAGGTTCGCGACCTGCGCCGGGCGCTGGACGGGGCGCAGGAGCTGACGCAGCAGCTGGCCGAGCAGGTCGAGCAAGCCCGACAGGGCTACGCCGTAGACGAGATCGCCGTGCTGTCCTCCGGGGACTACCGCCAGGAGCTGCTCGCGGCCGCCTCCGCCGCCGGGGTCTCGATGTTCGAAGAGGACGAGCGGCTGCTCTGCTACCCGTCGCTGGTTCGAGTGTTGCCCGCGGAGCTGGCGCTGGACATCGACCGCCGACGGGAGCGCCGCCTCCGGCCCTCCGTGGTCGTCGAGCTGCTGGCCGCGGCGCAGCGCAGGGGGCCGCGCTTCCGACCGGAGCCGTTTCTGCGCAGCCTGCTGTCCGGATACGAGCTCGTCACCGCCCAGCAGCACAAAGCAGCCGGCGCGGTTGTCCGACTGCTGGACGTCTACGGCGTGCTGACGCTGCTCCCCGGCCAGACCAAGGACTACAGCAAGCAGGAGTTCGCCCGCGACCTCTATCTGCTCGACCAGAGTGGACTCACCGCGCTGGTGGGTGCAGGTCGCCGGCTGCGCTGGGCTGCCAGCACCGGCACCAGACAGCCCGGCGTGCTCACCACCGTCGCCCGCAGTGGCCAGCAACAGCGCTACTGGGGGATCGCTTTCGAGGAGGTGGGCGGTGACTGACCTCCTGGGCAGTGGTCTCCCGCTCGGCGGCGCCGGCCTGACGACCGAGCAGTACGTCGACTTCGTCGCCAAGGAGTACCTCGGCGACTACGTCCGCTCTGGAGGTGCCGCCGTACGTTTCGTGGTCGTCGGCAACCCGGAGGTCGGGCAGCGGTGGCACCGCGGGCTGGCCGCCGCGGCCGATGCGGACGGCTACCTCTACGTCGGCGTGGATGCGGCCGACACCCGCGTCCACATGATCGACCAGGTGTACGCCGCGGTAGCCCGCCAGGTCGACTGGATGGAGCTCGCGCGCCGTGCGGTGGCGATCGCCTGGGAGGAGATCGGGCTGGTCGCTCCGGCGCCTGATCGGGTCACGGTGGCTGCCGTGGCCGCGCATCAGGAGGTGGACAAACGGGAAGCTGCCCGCAGCGTCCGCCGACAGCTGGAGGAGACGCTGCTGCGCGACACCACGTTGGCGCGGGAGTTCCGGCTGGCCGCATTGCGGCTGTGCCAGGCGGTGCTCGGGACCGGCGACGTGGGCCGGGAGGAGCGGGACGCGGTGCTCGGGTGGTTACGAGTCGAGCCGGTGCCCCCGCGCAGCTTGCGCGCCGCGTCCATCTACACCAAGGTCGGCCGGCACAACGCTCGCTCGATCCTCGTCGCGCTCGCCGCCTGGCGGGCTCGCGTTCTGGGCACCGGGCTCGTGCTCGACATCGACCTGTCCCGGCTGGCGATCGGCCGACGGCCGCCGGTGGAAGAGCGCGCCGGCACCTACTACACCAAAGCGGCGGCCATGGATGCCTACGAGGTGCTGCGTCAGCTCGTGGATGCCACCGATCAGCTGCGCGGGGTCTTCGCCGCGGTGACCGTCGTGCCTGAGCTGCTCACCGACGACGTCCGCGGGCTGCCGGCGTACCTCGCGTTGCAACTCCGGATCGTCGACGAGGTTCGCGACCGCCGCCGCCCCAACCCGTTCGCGGCGCTGGTCCGGCTGGAGACCCGGCTGGAGGCGGTGCGATGACCGCGGTCACGCCGGCTCACCGGCTGTCCGCCCGGCGTGCCGTCGAGGCGCTGCGCTCCGGCGTGCCGAGCGGGGATGCGGTCACCGCCTTGGGGAGCGGGCAGGCCGAGGTAGAGGACCGCTTCCTCGAGCTGCTCAACCATGCCGGCGCACCCACCGCGTCGACCCGCGACCTGTTGATCGGGGGTGGATTCGGCACCGGCAAGAGTCACGTCCTCGAGCATTTCGCCAACCTGGCCCGTGCGGAGGAGTTTGCCGTCAGCCGGATAGTGGTTAGCAAGGAGACGCCGCTGTACGACCCGGTGAAGGTGCTCCGCGCCGCCGTCGCGTCCGCCGTGCTGCCCTCCGGAGCCGGCGAGGCGGTGGCGGAGGCGGCCGCCGGGCTCGACCCGGGAAGCCCGGCGTACGCCGAGCTGCTTCGCTGGACCAGTGGGGGGCGCGCTCCGGTCGACGAGCGCTTCGCGCTGACGCTGACCCTGCTGCCCCAGGTCACGACGACCGATGGTGACTTCGCCGATGCCATCGTCCGGTTCTGGTCCGGCGATCCGCTGGGCGTGGCCGAGCTGCGTCGACAGGCCAAGCAGGTGGGCGCGGGCCGACCAGCGCTGGGCGCCGTACCCCGCCGGGAGCTGGCCCGGCAGCGGTTCCGTTTCCTGGCCCGGCTCTTCGTGGCCGCCGGGTGCCGCGGTTGGCTCCTGCTCTTCGACGAAGTGGAGCTCATCGGCCGCTACAGCCCGCTGCAACGTGGCCGCGCCTATGCCGAGCTCGCCGGCTGGTTGCGGCCCGACCCGGAGGACCCCGGCTCGCCGCTGGTCAGCGTGCTGGCCATGACCGACGACTTCGACGCCGCCGTGCTGACGACGAACAACGACCGCCAGACAGTGCCGACGAGGCTGCGCGCCAAGCAGACGAGCGAGTACGACGAGTTGGCTGCGGCCGCGGAAGCCGGGATGCGCGCCATCGAACGCCAGATGGTCGTGCTCACCCCACCGGACAACGCCGAGCTGGACCGAGCGTATGCGCGGGTCAAGGCACTGCACGGCGAGGCCTTCGGCTGGGACCCACCCGACGTGCCGGGCCTGGAGCGCCTCGGCACCACCCGGATGCGCCAGTACGTCCGGGCATGGATCAATGAGTGGGACCTCGTCCGGCTCGATCCCGACTGTCGGCCGGCCAGTGAGGTCGTGGAGCTCGCGATCGGCTACGACGAGGACGACGGGGTCGGCGGCGAAGACGACGGGACATGACGACATTGCCGCCGCCGCGGTCCACAGCGAGCGGGCTCGTGCCCCTGGGCTAAAGCGCCGGTGGGTCGACCGGCGGGCACCGACCGACGCCCGTAACCGTGGTCACCGGCCGCCGACCAGCAGTTGGGCGAGATGTTGCCCGCGGACGCCGCCCAGGTGGTTCAGCTGGGTGCGGCAGGAGTACCCGTCGGCGACCACGAGCGCGTCCGGCCCGGCCGCGCGGACGGCGGGCAGCAGCGCATGCTCGGCGATCCGCGCCGAGATGTCGAAGCGGCCGCGTTCGAACCCGAAGTTGCCGGCCAGCCCGCAGCAGCCGGCGACGGGCTGCAGGGTCGCCCCGGTGCTGGCCAGGAGCGCGCGGTCCACGCCGTACCCCATGACGGCGTGCTGGTGGCAGTGCGGCTGGACGACGACGGTCGTCCCGGCCAGGGACGGCGGCTGCCAGTCGGGCCGGCGCTGAGCGATCAGCTCGGCCAGCGTCCGCGTTGCCCCGGCGACCTGTCGGGCGCGGGGGTCGTCGGGCAGCAGCTCAACCGCATCCGAGCGCAGCAGCGCCGTGCACGAGGGTTCCAGCCCGACGACGGGGGACCCGGCGGCCACCGGCCCGGCGAGCGTGCCGAGTGCCCGGCGAAGCTGCCGGCGGGCGCCGTCGAGCTGCCCGGTGGTGACCCAGGTCAGCCCACAGCACGCGCTGCGCTCCGGCAGCTCGACGCGGAAACCCAGACCTTCCAGTACGTCGACGGCGGCGAGCCCGACCTCGGGGGTGAAGTGGTCGGTGAAGGTGTCCACCCAGAGCAGCACCGGCTCGCCGTCCGTCTGCAGGCCGCGCCGGCGGACCTGCTCCCGGAAGGTCCGCGCCGCGAACGCCGGCAGCGGCCGCCGGGCATCGATGCCGCCGAACCGCTTGGCCAGTGCTGCCACCGGCCGGACGCCGATCGCTGCGTTGGTCACTGCGGGCGCCATGGAGGCCAGTCGAGCCCACCGCGGCAGCCAGCCCAGCGTGTAGTGCGCCGCCGGCCGCCGCCGCCGCCGGTAGGTCTGGTGCAGCACCTCGGCCTTGTAAGTGGCCATGTCCACTTCGGCCGGGCAGTCGGAGCCGCAGGCCTTGCAGGCTAGGCAGAGCTCCAGGGCCTCGTGCACCTCCGGCGAGCGCCAGCCCGCCCGCACCACCGAGCCGTTGACCATCTCCTGGAGCACCCGGGCCCGGCCGCGGGTGGAGTCTTTCTCGTCCCGGGTGGCGAGGTACGACGGGCACATGAAGGAGCTCCGCTCGGTCAGGTCGGCGCGGCACTTGCCGACGCCGACGCAGCGGTGCACCGCGGCGGCAAAGTCCCCATGGTCACCGGCGTAGGCGAACCCGAGTCCGGAGCGCACGGGCCGGGCCGCCGGCAGGCGCAGGTCCGCGTCCAGTGGACGGGGCTCGACCAGCACCCCGGGATTGAGCAGGTTGGCCGGGTCGAAGACCGCCTTGATCTCACCAAACGCGGCCAGCGCGTCCGGGGAGTACATCAGCGGCAGCAGCTCGCCGCGGGCGCGGCCGTCTCCGTGCTCGCCGGACAGCGACCCGCCGTAGGAGGCGACCAACCGGGCGGCGTCGAGCAGGAAGCTACGGAACCGCCCGGGCTGACCGAACGGGAAGTCGATCCGGACGTGCAGGCAGCCGTCGCCGAAGTGCCCGTAGGGCAGCCCGTCCAGGCGATGCTCGGTCAGCAGCGCGTCGAAGTCGCGCAGGTAGGCGCCGAGCGTCGCCGGCGGTACGGCGGCGTCCTCCCAACCCGGCCAGGCCGGCTCCCCGGCCGCGGTCCGGCCGGCGAAGCCCGCGCCGTCCTCCCGGATCCGCCACAGCGCCACCGCGCCCGGCCCAGCGGGCTCCACCAGCGCCGCCAGCGCATCGGCGTCGACCGCCATCCGCCGCGCGGCCGCCAGCGCCTCGGCGGGTGTTGCGCCGCCGGTCTCCACCAGCAGCCACCCGCCGCCGCGGGGTAGCGGCGGCACGCTGCCCGGACCCTTCCGCGCCTTGACGACGTTGACCAGCCGGGCGTCGAGCCCCTCCATCGCGATCGGTGCGTGCGGCAGCAGCGCGGGGACGGCGTCCGCGGCGGCGGCCATGTCGGCGTACCCGAGCACCGCCAGCGCGGTGGCCGGCGGGGCCTCGACCAAGCGCACGGTCGCGCCGAGCACTACCGTGCAGGTGCCTTCGGTGCCAACCAGGGCCTTGGCCAGGTCCCGGCCGCGCTCGGGCAGCAGGTGCTCGAGGGAGTAACCGGAGACCTGGCGGCCGAACCGGCCGAACTCGGTCCGGATGGTGGCGAGATGGCGCTCGACCACCGCCGCTAGCCCCGGCACTGCCGCCGACCCGCCCGCCGCCGCGACCACCCGCTGGCCGGCACCGGTGACCACGTCGAGCGCGACGACGTTGTCGGCGGTCTTGCCGGCGGCCAGCGCCCGCGGTCCGCAGGCGTCGTTGCCGATCATGCCGCCGAGGGTGCAGCGGGCGTGGGTGGAGGGGTCCGGGCCGAACCGCAGGCCGTACGGCGCCGCCGCCCGCTGCAGGTCGTCGAGGACCACGCCCGGCTGCACCACGGCCGTCCGGGTGGCCGGGTCGACGGCCTGTACCCGGGTGAGGTGTCGGGAGCACTCCAGGATCACTCCCGGGCCGACGGCGTTGCCGGCGATCGACGTACCGCCGCCGCGGCTGGTCAGCGCCAGCCCGTGTTCGCGGCAGAGGTCGACGACGGCGAGCACGTCCTCGACGTGGCGGGGGAAGACCACTGCCGCCGGCACGACCCGGTAGTTCGAGGCGTCGGAGGAGTACTCGGCCCGCCGCCGCCGGTCCACGTCGACCTCGCCGGTGACCCGAGCCCGCAGCAGCGCGGCCAGCCGCTCACCAGCGGGTCGCTCCCCGGCTGGCGAGGCAGCGGCCAGCCGGCTCACCGATAACCCGGGCTGGAAGCCCCGCCGTTCAGGGCGGGGAGGAATGCCCGGTCCGCCGGATTGTCGGACCCGGCCGAGAGACTGGGCGGG
>Ga0208080_1000309_pt1 | contig 24418 bp, 25 predicted proteins | sample NGESurdeep092012_3_FD_184476 | JGI IMG/M metagenome (GOLD analysis project Ga0208080, IMG submission 184476) | Arctic peat soil microbial communities from Barrow, Alaska - NGEE Surface sample 210-3 deep-092012 (SPAdes) | ecosystem: Environmental > Terrestrial > Soil > Wetlands > Peat ...
AAGACGCGCGCCGGGCTCGTGGGGCGGGCGCTCGGGCGTTAACGCACTAACCCGATCGGGTTATAGACAACGCCGACTGTCCTGCTACAGAGTTACCGTAATTTCATAGCTGGTTTTGTTTCGCTCTGACGCGGAGGACCCCGGATGGCTTCATCCTGCCGAGCGGCTTCCCCTAAGGCTGGGGGCTCCCCATCCTATTTCAGATCTCTGCGCCGTCGAGCGCCGCCTTCGCGGAAAGCCGCGGCCGCTTACGGCCGAGGAAGACTCGTCATCGCCCTCGTGCTCAACTCGGCCTTCCTCGCTGCCGGCGGGTGCTCCCCGACGCCTCGGCCCTACAAGCCTCTCCCGAGCGACGTGAGTCCTGCCGCCATCGTCCAACAGAACGCCAGCGACGCCTTCGAGACCTTTTTCGATCGGCAGAATGACGCCCAGGCCTTCAGGGACTTCCAGTCGCAGACTCTGTCGGCGACCAGTCGACACTATCTCATCCAGGGCTGGAACGCAGTTTCGCCCCTAAGCGCTAAGGGAACGGACTTCCTCATCGAGAAGGTCTTCTCGAAAGCGGAGGCCGATAAACGCTGGCCGAAAAGCGCGCCGCCTGAGGCCGACTACGTAAAGGGAGTCCGCGATGCAATCGTCGCCTTTCTGAGGGCCCCGCCATGACGGCTCCTCGCGTGGGCCTTGCTCTTAGCGGCGGTGGATCGAAAGGTGCCTTTACGGTCGGCGCCCTAAAGGTCGTCCGCCAGCATCTCGGCCTCGACGCCTTCGCGGTCATCTCGGGGACCAGCACCGGCTCGCTCATCGGGACGATGTTGACGGTCGACGATTGGGCGACCCTCGTCAACATCTACTCGAAGGTCACGACGAAGAGCATCGTCAACCCTCACTACCCCCTCGTGGCGGATATCGCCGGCCCGCAGTCGGTCCTTTTCGCCGCCGCTCTCGTCGGGGGCCGGGCGATCTTCGACACCGCCGCGCTCAAAGCCACCATCAAGGCCAACGTCGACTTCTCGGCCGTCAAGGCTGCAGCCGACAAGACGCTCCTCTATCTGAACACGGTGGACCTCCAGACCGGCGAGGTCGTCGCATTCAACAACAAGGATCACTCCGCGACGGTCCTTCTAAACGCCCTCATGGCCTCTGCCAGCATGCCGGTCCTGATGGACCCGGTCGAGATCACGCTCGCTGGTGTTACCGACCAGTACGTCGACGGCGGCGTTCGGGAATTCCTACCGCTTGGAGCGCTCTTCGACAGTGACGTCGAAGTCGACTACATCTTGGCGATCTCGACGGCTCCGATCGAGGCCCAGAAGCACCCAGCTCGCTACGACAAGATCACTGAAATCCTCGCACGGACGATCGAACTACTCGACACGGAGGTAGGCGCCAACGACTATTTCGGCTCCCTGGAGTACGACACCATCCTGAAGATGATCGAAAACGCCGGGTCCGCCGGCGTTTCAAGAACCGCCCTGCTCAAAGACATCCCCGATCCCGTCCGTAAGAAACTGCGCGACAAGCGCTCCGTTCCCGTGGTTCTGATTGCCCCCGACGACCACCTGCACATGGACGCCCTCACTTTTGAACCCGCCGCGATGCAGGGCGCCATGAAGCTCGGGACGGCGGCGGCGAAGAAGGCACTGAAGGCGTTGCCGTGAGCAAACCTCCCCGGGGCCTGACATGAGGCGCGTGCGCGCCGCGGTGTTGTTTTCAGCCAGGCTGGCGCGATGAGCGCAACGACAGGCGATCCTCGGCCGTATCCGCAGGCGACGGTTCATGCGAGCGAGAAGTACCTTCCGAAGCCGGCCGTCGAGAGAGATGGAATCGGTCTGTGTCTGTCTGGAGGCGGCTACCGGGCTACGCTCTTCCATCTCGGGGCTCTCTTAAGGCTCAACGAGCTCGGGATCCTCGACAGAGTCAAGACCATCTCGTCAGTCTCCGGTGGAAGCATCATGGCTGCGGGGCTGGCGGCGGCGATCGTCAAGAGGGCGGGGGCCCTCGGCGGTCTCTCTCGAGCAGAGTGGGAGAAGGACGTCTCGGGGCCAGTCCGGGAGGTCACGAAGAAGAACATTCGGACATGGCCGGTGCTCAATCGCCTTCTCCCGTGGAACTGGCTCCGGAGCGCGACGGGAGTCGAGACGCTCGCCGCAACCTACGAGAAGGAACTCACGCCCCTTCGCCTCGCACAGCTTCCGATCACTCCTAGGTTTGTCATCTGCGCGACAGATCTCTCGTTTGGTGTCAACTGGACCTTCACCAGGGAGGATCTCGGCGACTGGCAGGCGGGTTACAAGGCGCCGCCCGGGGACTGGCCTCTGGGACGGGCGGTGGCAGCCTCCTCGTGCTTCCCGCCGGTCTTCAATCCCCTGCCGATAGGAATGGAACCGTCCGAGCTCAAGCTGGGGCACGCTCCCCAAGGACCAACCCGCGACAGCTGCATCAAAGGACTGCGTCTCTCAGACGGCGGCGTCTACGACAACCTCGGCCTTGAGCCCGTCTGGAAGGACCACAAAACCGTTCTTGTCTCTGACGGCGGCGCGCTCTTCAATCCGGAGGGCGACAAGAACCTCCTCTGGCGGCTCAAGCGCTATGTCTCTATCCAGGGCAATCAGGACCACGCCCTTCGCATCAGGTGGCTCATCTCGAACTTCACCTCGGGCCTCATGACGGGGACCTACTGGGGAGTCGGAGGCGCCGGCTCCAACTACGGCGTACCGGACTGGTACTCGAAATCCCTCGCAAGGGATGTGATCGCGGGGATCCGAACCGATCTCGACGCCTTCTCGGACGCCGAGGCCGGAGTCCTTGAGAACCATGGTTATCTCCTCGCCGACACGGCCGTCAAGACGCACGCAGCGACTCTTCTCCCCCCCAACCCTCCTCCTGTCCGCCCTCCACACCCGGAATGGCTGCCACCGCGGCGCGTGGAGGCCGAGCTGCGCGAGGCACTCAAGGACAGCGGAAAGAGGAACTACCTCGGCCGCACCTACAAGCCCGGATGAGTTCAAGAGTCACCTTGTCCCGCCACGAAAAGGTGTTCATCGGAGGATTCGGTGCGTTGATGCCAGTGGCCGCGAATCTCTTCATCGTGGCAAACCTAACGTACGCGAAAGCAGACACCTTGCCGAACAAGGCCATCGCGAGCGGCGCTCCCCATCGACATGAACCTTTTGGACTTTCCCGAGTAAGTAACAGTCCTCACGGAGACACCGGCCATGCCCGTCCTCAACGCCGTCGTTGACCTCTCACACCACAACGGCGACGTCGATCTTGGCGCGGCGAAAACGGATGGGATCGTGGGTGTGATTCAAAAGGCGACACAGGGGCCATTATTCGTGGATCCGACTTTCGATACGAACCGGAAAAGGGCCTCGGACACCAAGCTTTTGTTTGGGGCCTATCACTTCGGGACGGCGGGCGACGGGATCGCTCAGGCCGAGCACTTCTTGGAGGTGGTGACGCCCGGTGACGGCGATCTCGTGGTCCTCGACTTCGAGGCGGATCTGCAAGGCCCGAGCATGAGCCTGGATGACGCCCGGGCATTCGTGACCCATGTACACGAAGCACTCGATCGATGGCCGGGGCTCTACTCGGGCCACTACGTCAAGCAGCTCCTTGGGACGCAGCAGGACCCTGTCCTCGGAAACTGCTGGTTTTGGCTCGCTCAGTACGGGCCGACCCCAGTCGTTCCTCCGGCTTGGAAGAAATGGACCCTCTGGCAGTACACCGACGGTGCGGCAGGACCAGATCCTCACTCGGTAGCAGGCATCGGTCGCTGCGATCGCGACAAGTTCAACGGCAGCAAGGCGACTTTCACTACGTTCTGGTCAAACGGGACATGACTTCTCTCGCCACCGAGAACAGCTCGGAAAGAGACACGGAGGTCACTATGAAGCGGTTCGGGCGCGTCACGGCGGTTGTCGGAATGCTCTTGCTTACGGTCACGTTTTCTCTCCGCGCTCAACAAGCAGAGGTCACGCGCAACGTAAACCTCCGGCCTGACCCCTCGACCGACAACCCACCCATAAGCCTGCTGATGCCATCGGAGCAACTGCAGCTGCTAGAGCCGGACAAGACCGCCGGCTACTACCACGTCAAGACGTCCTCCGGGGAACAGGGCTGGGTCTGGAGCCGAAACATCAATGTTCTGGAGACGACGTCGACACCGACGCCCTCTGTCGTCACGACTCCGACCCCCGAGCCCGCGGCGACATCAACGCCACCAACGACGCCTTCTGGTCCAGCTGACGCGGTCGATCCCAGCTGGGAGAAAGGTACACCGGCCGAGATTACGTTCAAGAACGGGAACGACACTTGTGGCCCCGACGGCAAGGGCGATACCGAAACGAACCATCTTAAGAATCGGGTCGACGAGCCGACCGCGTATCACGAGGTAATGTTCGACGCGATCGTGAGTCTGCCCAAGGCGCTCGTGAAGACGAAGCGTAGCGCTTGGACGACCGCCGACCGAGGGACCGCCGCGACGGACATCGTTCCATTCGAGGGAGTCGCTCTAAGTGTTGTTGGCTTCATCATAAACCGCGTGAAGGTGCAAAGCGGCGGGACCGGTGAGGGAACAAACTGTAACCTCATTTTGCCCGCGGAAGTGGACTGGCACATCCCGCTCGTTGCGCACGCGCACGAGCTCGAAAAGCTGTCGATTGTTGTCGAGACAACTCCAAGAGTTCGTCGCAATCATCCAAAGTGGACCGTGGACGCCCTGAAAGATTGGGTTAACGGCACTGCCCCCGTGCGGATCTCCGGTTGGCTGATGTTCGATCCCGACCACCCGCCGATGCTGTATGACCCGAGCCAGCCGGATCTGCCCGGCAAGTATCGACAGACGCTGTGGGAGATTCACCCGATCACGAAGATCGAGGTGTGGAAGAACAACGCATGGCTCGACCTGGATTCTCTGCCGTGAGGATTGCGCCTAGGTTCCGCGCGTCTTGGCCGGTCGTCCTGATCTGCCTGGCACGTTCGCTACACGCCCAGCCGACGGGGAAGCCGAATCCAGAAGCTCCGGCTCAAGCTCCGACGCCGCCAGCCGCTCCTTCGGCCACACTTCGCATCGTTGGAGTCGAGCCGGCGAAGGCGCGTCTCAACAACGAGATTCTCGTGCGCGTCGAGGGACTCTCCTCGCAGATCCTGAAGGACTCCTTCGATCCCAGCAAGTACGTCCTCTTCATCAACAGCCAGAAGTTCCCTTCCATCACGGGACGTCTGACGGCGGATAAGGGTTCGCTCGCCTTCAGAATCAAGCGGGGTGGCTCTGCGGACGAGCTCGAGGCCTGGAATCGCCTGCTGGCGGGGACGTTTGCTGCGGAACGTCCCGTCACCCTGACCATCGGGACGAGCGAGAAGAGTCAGCTCGAGCTGGGGGGAACGCTCACCCAGCCGATCTTTACCCTTCAGATCTTCAGCCCGCAGTCGCTCACGATTGCGGGACTCGGCCTTGCCCTCTCCCTTATCGCCTTCTGGCTTCTCGCGATCCAGAGCGACGTCATTCGGGACACGGGGCCTCCGTTTCCCCCGAAAGGGAAGAGGCGCCCCTACAGTTTGTCGAAGCTCCAGATGGCCGTCTGGTTCTTCGTAGTCCTCGCGTCCTTCATCTTCATCTACATCATCACGGGGGACGCGTATTCGATCTCCGACCAGGCCCTCGCCCTCATCGGTATCGGCTCAGGAACGGCTCTCGGGGCGGCCGCGATCGACGCAAACAAGCGAGGGACGAACGCTTCGGACCTCTCAACCCTCGAGCCACACCAGGCGACTCTCGCCGCGGAGCTAGGCGAGGCGAAGACCGAACTGGCCACCCTCCAGAACCCGGAGACTCCTGCCGACCAGGAGCGGGCTCGTACCCTCCGCATCACCGTCGCCGAGAAGACGGCGAAAGAGGTCGCTCTTCAGAAGCAGATCGATGCACTCAAGACTCAGACCGCGAATCCCACGAGCGAGGGGTTCGTAACCGACATCCTGACCGACGCCAACGGCATCAGCTTCCACCGCTTCCAAATGCTCGCCTGGACGGCCGTCCTTGTCTCCATCTTCCTGAACGGTGTCTTCAGGAGCCTGACGATGCCTCCCCTGAATCCGACGCTCCTCGCGCTCATGGGCATCAGTGCCGGCACCTACCTCGGCTTCAAGATTCCGGAGAAGCAGACATGAGGGCTGACGGAGCGTCCAGTCGTCGTACGAGGTGTGAATACCCTGAACCGGCTCGCGATTCGTGTCGCCACAGCGGCACTTTCCCGATCGGGTGCCACATCGTGAGGCTCTGAGCGTGGCCCGGAACATCGTCCTCTGTCTCGACGGTACAAACAATAAGTACGCCGCCACGAACACGAACGTCGTGAAGCTCTACGCGATGCTCGACCGAACGGGCAATGACCAGTTCACGTACTACCAGCCCGGCATCGGCACGATGCCGCCCACTGGCATGTGGGGCCGGCTGCAGAAAAGAATCGTCACAACACTCGATCTGGCCATCGCCTGGCTCCTCGAGGAACACGTGTGCGACGCCTACCGTTTCCTCATGCGGTACTACGAGGAGGGGGACCGCATCTACATCTTCGGGTTTAGCAGAGGGGCATACACGGCCCGCGTCCTGGCTGCCATGCTCTACAAAGTAGGACTCCTCAGTAAGGGCAATGAGGAACTCGTTCCCTTCGCATGGGAGATGTTCACCCACAAGAGCTCCCTCGATCGGGAACCCTGCGCCGGGTTCCGGCGAACCTTTGCCCGCGAGGTTAAGGTGCACTTCCTAGGTCTCTGGGACACGGTAAGCAGCGTCGGGTGGGCATGGAACCCCTCCCACTATCAATACACCGCTAACAATTCCAGCGTCACGACTATCCGCCACGCGGTCGCCCTCGACGAACGACGAGCCTACTTCGTCCAGAACCTCTGGGGCTCCGGCCCCGATGTCGAGCAGGTCTGGTTTCCGGGCGTCCACTGCGACGTGGGCGGCGGCTACCCCGACGGAACCCTCTCGATACTCGGCCTCGCATGGATGACCCGCGAGGCGAAAGCCCACGGACTACGCACCGACCCGGTCGCGGAACAGGCAACCCTTTCGGGTGATGGAACGCCAGCGTTTCTGGCGCAGCACGCCATCGGTCCCGCGCATGAGTCCTTGACCGGATGGTGGTGGGTCGGCGAATACCTTCCCAAACGCACCAGGGTCGAGGAGCTGAATAACACATGGCGGACCCGCTGGATCATTCCCGCCGGTCGGTACCGCACTGTACCCACGGGGTCGTGCATTCACCAAAGCGTCCTGACGCGACAAGGGCTACTTCCAACCTACAGACTGACGAATCTGCCCGGGAAGGCCACCATAGTCACCTAACGCTGGGAGGCGAAGCATGTGTCACGCGCTGCAGACCGGAGCGCCCGATGCGGGCGCAACACCTCGACTCGCGATGCCGAGTGCACGAGAAGGCCGGTCCACGCGGGGCGTCCTCCTCGACGGCATCCAGGCGGCGCTCCACGACACGACCCTCGGCCTGCCGTCGTCCGTCACGCCGTGCGTACGGCTGGCAGTCGAAAACCAGCGAACTCTGACGGAATGTGGCGTCCCAGCACTCGTCGCGGTCGGACGAGTCCATCAAGCCGGGCGCGTGAGAGAACACGCTTGGACGCTTCATAAGCTGCACGGACGATGGCGCACGCTTGACCCGCACGTCCCGGGTTCGGCGCGGCATGAACCCCTTGCGCTCGTCGACGGTGGGACCACGTGGACGAACGCATCCTCCCACGAGCTCGGGCAACTCCAGCCGGGGTTCTTTCTGACGATGCACTGCCAGATCAACGACGCAGCACTCAAGAAGCTCTTCGATACATCCACCATTGATGACATCAATCACGTCAACGCCCGCGTCGATGACCCGTTCGCGCACCTCAACTACGACCCCCGCGAACACTTCGACAACAGCCTCATCGAAGAATCGATCACGCTGCTTGAAGACCGTCTGTCCTGGCAGGGGGACACCCGACTCCATACCGTCACGACCGGAGCAGCTAACGCCATCGCGTATGGCCTAGGGTGCCATGCGGTCGCCGACTTCTACTCGCACTCCAACTATGCACCCATGGCACTCGCGTACTACAAACAGCCTGCCGACGTCCCTCCCATTGACCAGGCGATCGCCGACGCCGGTTTCCTGACCTTCGTCGAGACGACATGGAATAACCGCAACCTGTGGAGAGACTACGCCGGCTATTCGACCACCCAGGCGTTCCCCCTGGGGGAAGAATTCGCGAAATGTCTCTTCACAGGCGCGTATAGCGCGGACAGCTGGATCCTGCGATCGAGCATCCCTCATCACAATGACGTCGCCGTCGACCAACCCGACTCCGCGCTCGTCCACGCACCACCCATTTTGCGCCGCAAGCATCCGTTCGGTTTCCCCGGGGTCTGGAAACAGCAGTACGACCTGCGCCGACGTCTCGCGATTACCCACCTCCGCGCCGTGATAAAGCGCGTCAACGACCATGATGCCACGCCGTTTTTCGGCAGTGGCAAGACCCTGCCGGACATCCTCAAGCCACCGCCCTGGACGTTCACGGACAACACCCTTGCGGGCGCGGTCGGGTACCTGGTGCGCGGACCCGACGGCCGCGCCACCAACGTCGCATGACCCAAGAGACTGGAGGACACCATGACCGAACCGCCGCGTTCCGCCGACGCTCTCGTTACTCACCTGCTCAATACGCCCAGCCTCCTCGACCAGGTTAAGGCCAATCCCGAGAACACCCTTCGGCAGTTAGCGAAGGAAGTCACACGCGACCTGCCGCCCCCTGCGTTCGTTACTGATCGTTGGACGTACCGTATCGTCGTGCTCGCCCTTGGAATCGTCTGCGTCGCGGCGATCGGTGGAGCGATCTACCTTAGTGCGATTGCCACCGCTGGAAATGCGCCGAAGATTCCCGATGTCCTAACCGCACTGGGGGCCGCCGCCATCGGCGCGTTGGCGGGACTTCTGGCGCCGTCACCGACGAGCAAATGATGACCGCCTTACCGGACCATGAACCGGGCGGGACGTTTGAGATGACTATGGCCTCCCCCGAACACTCGTGATGGACGAATCGCCGAATGCAGCCCATGAAGGAGAATCGGATGAAGCTCATGGATATGGCCTTCCAGCGACTGGACGACCTGGAATTCGGAAGGGACGTCCTGGAGCGCTCGCGGCAAGCCCCAGGCGTTTTGACCGTTCCCGTAAGTGCGCCTCCCAAAGACGTGGCGCGCCTTGCGGAACGTGAGAACGCAGACGTGATTTTCGTTCTCGACAGTAACGAGGAGATTCGAGGACTTATCGCACCTAACTGGGTCCAGCGACAGGTGGCAAAACACTTTCGGCTGCAGCCCGAGAGTTTTTCGGGCGCAGTGGCTGCGCTCGAGGAAGCCGGAATGCTCAAGGGTGTGTTTTCTCATGAGTGGCTTAACTTCGAACGGCCAGATCAAAAATGGTGCGACAAGGGAGGGCATTACACCTATACACGGCCGTGTCCGGAGCACCCGTGAGCGAAGGCCTCATCGGCAAGATCAGCGGGGCCGGTGGAAAAACCCTCATCTTTTCTGGTGTGCTCCCGGCTGTGATTCTGGTCGGCGGATGGACTCTCCTTCACGGCGGCGCTTCTTCTCTGATCACGATAGTCCAAGGGCTTACAAAAGGGGGCGAGCAGTCAGCTGAGTCCATAACGTGGCTTCTTTGGTTCTGTGCGTTGACACTACTGTTCTACGCTGACAGAAGTCTTGCCATCCACGTCATAGCCCACCTCCCTGGAAAGCTACTCGCTCCGGCCCGGTCATTTCAGCGACGGCGTGAGGAGCGACGACGATGGCGATGCGTGTCCGAGCGCCGGAGCCTGGAATGGAAAGCGACCGCGGCTCGTTGGTATGAACGATCCTTTGAAGTGTATCCGTGGGTACCAGGCTGGGTGTCCATACCGACCCTCGAACAGGCACTCGAGGCTTCGGGCCGTGCAAGAGCAGTCTTTGAAAGATCGACTCAGGAAAGTTCGGCTCTCCCGGTTAGGCAGACCGAGCGCACGGAGATACTGATCAGGGGGCTGGAACGTCTGAGGGCCCTGAGCAACGCGATGATAGGCGAGAAGGCCTTCCAAGAGGAGTTGCAACAGTGGCGTTCGCTCGTTGCGAGCGCCGATGTTCGAAAGGCCCTGGACTCGGCAAGCGTCGAGATCAAGCGGGAATGGACTGCTGCCTTCGAGAGGTTCAGCGCCTTCCCAGAAGAGGGGGAACTTCAACCGACCGCTCTCGGAAACGAGCTCGCTGCACTCGATTCCTACGCCGCCCAGCGCTATGGGATGGATACAGGTACACTTTTCATTCGGCTCTGGAAACTACTCGGCAAGGAAGAGCAAGAAGAAGTCGCGGATGCACGAGCGGCGGTTGAAAGCCTCCTGAATCTCGCCATCGTTTTCGTCGCCGTGGGGATCATCGCGGGAGCCGGGGCGGTGAGCGCCCTGAGCACGGAGTGGGCGAGCGCCTGCACGACCTTTGCGGTCATGCTGGGATCTTTCCTCGTCTCGGCTGGGTCATACCGAGCGACGCTGTTCGCCGTTCGAAACCTCCGAGAAAAGATCGTGGGAGCGGTCGACGTTCACAGACTTGCGCTCCTTGAGGCACTGGGTTTTCGGCCGAGGACAGTGCAAGAGGAACTGGCGCTGTTTCGGGAGCTCCAAGACTTCTTCGTCCAGGGCGTTCCACGAAGGCCAGACCGAGTGCTCGCGTATAAGACGGCCGAAGCTACGCCGGCGGCGGGGAAGGTTCCTTTATGAACGACACCTCGGATGGCCTTGAGAGCACCAACGACATACGCCTTCGACCGCCACCGCCATCCCGATTCCGCCCGACACCGCCACCATGAGGCTGTTCCCCGTTCGGCTCACGGTAACGGCGGCAATTCGCGCCGGAGCCCCGTGATCCGACAGGCCAGTCTACGCATGAAAGGGCCAAGGAGAAGACCATGAATCTGCACGCGAGCACATCCATATTTCGGGCAGCGACGGGACGCATCGGGTCCTGGCTCGTGGCCCTGCTGGCGATCATGGCGGTGCCAGCAGCCCATTCCGAGTCGAAGATCACCCTGAAGAATCAGTTCATTACGAAATACATGAACCAGGCCACCATCACCGCCAGCTTCACGGTGGACCACGTCGGGAAGGTGAAGAAGCCCTCTCCCAGCAAGCCATCGAACGACGGCGACATCCACTGCTCCGGTCGAGCCCCGGAAATCGGCCTGGCGTCGGTGGCTGAGGTCATGAACGCCGCCGACGAGGTCGAGGCTGCTGGGAAACTCAAGGGCGCAGAAGGTACGAGTCAGCCACTCACCATCGTGGGCGCCTGGCGCATCTGGTGCGAGCATGGCGGCGGAGCCGACCAGGTCCAAGGCGCGGCGGTCTCACCCGCTCAGGACACGAACCCCGACCACGTGTTCGAGATCCATCCCATCGCAAGCGTCGCTGGGGTGAGCACGTTGTCCGGCTACCATCCCATTCGCGGCTATCAGACCAAGGACGCGTCAACCGCATTCACCACGTATGAACGCACACGCTGTCAGATCACGCCGGGAGCGAGTAAGACCACCATCACGACCACGAATGTCGGGTACAACTACGTCGAGTTCGTCCTCGAGCTGAACGGCATACCCGCAGCTACCACGAGCGGCGACGGTGCGCTGGCGTTCGCGAAGGTTCTTGACCTCTCCGGAGACCCCATTCATCGAAATCGCCGGATGGTGTTCGTCAAGGACTCTCCCCCGTATGCAGCCGTCCTCAACAAGCCGGCCGGAACCCGCCTTCATGTTCTCGGCATCCCGAGACTCGACATGAGCCTCGTCCGCTGGCGGGCTCAGAACGCGACCAAGCGGCCGGAGGTGCTCGGCTGGAGCCTGCCTTACGAAATCATCGTCGTGGGCGTCTACGACGACCTCGGAGCGGCGGCAGATAGCGACAACTAGCCGTGCACATCAACTCGGACATCCCTCTTCCCGAGGTCTACCAGCTCGTCGACCCGACCGCCTGCAACCCAAATCCCTACCCTCGATTTCTGGCAGCGACGCTTCGAGGCGCTGTTGCTCCACTGTGGCGTCCATTCGCAGACGTGTCACCACGTAAGAACATGAGGAGGCGTGCCGTGAAAAGGGTTCTATTCGTTGGCTTGCTTGCGATTGCATTGAATAGCGCGGCCGAGACTTTGATTGTAAGAAGCGGCCAGGCGATCACCATCGATAACAACTACAATCCGATCTACCTTGACGCACTTGTGATGGAAGATGATTCGAAAGTCATAGTAGTCAGAGACGCCTGGCACGTCACCATCAAGGAGGCCACTTTCGGGAAGAACACGTTGATTGACGGATCTCGAGGTGTTTCTGCAGATGCTGCGGACAATACTACTGTCCCCGTTCAGGCCAAAGAGTGTGATTCTGGCGGACAGCTCTCTTATCTACAGGGTCCGAAAGGCGACGATGGTAAGGACGGCGCGAGCATTCAGATGCTCGTTGGAATCCGGGAAGTGAAACACCTTGTGATCAACGTTAACGGCGGAGGTGGCGGCCACGGCGGGCGCGGCGGCCAGGGCCGCCAAGGGGGCGCGGCGAACTGCATCTGCCACGGTGGGACCGGCGGCACGGGTGGAAATGGCGGGTCCGGGGGCAGAGGCGGCGACTCAGGCGCCGTTTACATTCGATGGTATCCAGTCGAGCGATTTGGGCCGAAACTGACGGTAAGCGCGCCGAGTTCTGAGACCCGAAGCGCGTTCGGAACTGCTCTTTTCGCATATGCCTTTCCAGTTGGGCTGGAGGTGAGGGCCGAGGCAGGGCGGTTCGGTGCCGGTGGGGGAAGGGGTCCTGGCGCCGCAGGGGGCCAGGGTCATAACTGCGGCATCTATTGGACGGGCGGTGGCGCCGGGGCTCGGAAGGTGGCTTGGGCCCTGACGGCCCTCACGGGAAGTCCATCGAGCCCAGAGTCGAGAGGATTAATCCAGAAGAACTGAACAGGCTCGTATCCCCATAGCCACGTCTTCGCCGAGGAAATGACCGTCTGTTTTACCGCTCGCGCCTTGAGTCGAGCCCTTGGCTTGCGGCTTATTTAGGGGTCTTCAGATGGCCTTACACTTTGACTGTTACTGTTACGGGACGGAATCCTGGGGAGGCGACCGATCTCATGCATTTCGCTTGTTTTCTCGTTGGATGGGCTCTCGTGGTCCTGGGTGCCGCCTCCGGAATCGCGCTTTTCGTGAGCGCGGTCACCAGCCAAGATCAAAAAGCCCTTGAAACGAGACGATCAACGCTTTGGGGCCTATTCCTTATCGGCATCGCTGCGGGGCTGCTCTTGCTCGGCGTAGCCGAAAAGGCCCGCTGAGGATAACGTTCCCCTGACCCAGCTCTGGCTGACCCACAGCGACGAGAACGGCGACGACATGCCCCTCGTTATGCTCGACCGATTCGTCGCGCCAGAGCGAACCGCCAACATCCCGGAGTTCGTGAACCTCACGCCCGGTCAGCTCACGTCAATCCGCATCGCCGACGAGATCCGGAAGTCGACGTCGGCGCTTCCGACCCGGCCCAAGTGAGGCAGAGAAGGTCAAAGAGACGGGCGACCGGCCGCGCACTCGGGCGTTAACGCAATAACCCGATCGGGTTATAGACAACCCCGGTAGAGCTGGCACACAGTCCCAGTCCAACCAGTGGATCATAAGGGACACACCAACGTTTCGTTCAGGACAGGCCCAATCGAGAACTGTTCGATCAAAGAGACTGGAAGGTCGCTCGTCGGCGTTCTTCCGCCGGGGTGCCTATTCCTTCTCGCGGGGCTGTCCTCCCGGCTCAGCTCCCGGATCCGACCCAACGCCACTTCAGTCCGTTCAGCTAAACGAACCCTTTCCGGTGGCGTGCTCACGACCCGTCTCAACGCTCCTTGTTCGGGAGCGCTTCTCGTAAGCGAGATGTCAGCCACTTGAAAGCAGAGCGGTTGTTGGTCGCATTCTCCGAATTCAACAAGAGACTGGAGAGCTATGTAGATACCATTTATCGACGCCTCGAGGAATGGGCGAAGCAGCTGTCACACCTTCTCGAAACCGTCGCGACGAATGTGTCGCGCTTCATTCGAATGTTGGCGCGGCTCCTATGGATGGGCGTGCTCTTGTGCCAGCCATTCATCACGGCGATGTATCTTGCGAATGGCCTTTGGGAGATGTTTCTACAGCGCTCGGGACTTCTTCAGATATTGTTCGGTGTCGTCGGCGTTTTCGGGCTGGCCGGGGTGGTTCTCGGCCTGTTGTCGCTCTTATCTGCTGGTGCGCCTTTCCAACAGGAATCACATTCGGAGATAGGAAGTAGGCGTCTAAGACGTCGCTTCCTAAAGTACAACGCCCTTCTCGCCCTGAGCTTCTTCGCAGCTGCTGGTCTCCTCGAGCACTGTCCCTTCTCGTCACCCCTCTATTCCTCGTCATACTCCGCGGCCGATGTGGCTGTGCGGTATATCAAACAGGTGGTGTCCTACGTGGTAAGCCCCTCCGGAAACACAACCGTGGTCCGGGCGAAACACTCGTCGCCGACTGACCGAGTGAATTCGGAGCCGTCGTCTCTACGCCCGACCGAGACGACAGCGGAGACGTCTGCCGCTTCCCTGCCGCCCATGAAGCCGAGGAGTACGGCCAACGCCTCCGATGTCGCGAATGAAGGGACAGTCCGGGTGACTGGGGACACTAGAAGAAGGGACCCCACATTTGGACCGTCGGTCCAGACTCCGCCACTAGAGATTCCGGAGGCAGCATCTACTGAGACTGTGGAAACACCTACGACGGCACGAGAAGTGCGGCGCCTCGTAGTCACAGAGTTTCGGATCGCATTGTCCAGAGCGAGCCAACGCTTGCTCGTCATAAAGGTAAGGGTGCAAAACCGCGACAGCAGAGCCGAGGTGCCTGTCATATGGATCTTCTTCTCGCGCGCCGCAGACTGGGACTCGTCGATCCTGGATCGGACGCATGCGGTGCGTGTTGAATCTCAGCGGCCGTTGCCGCAAGGCCAGGAGGAAGACACCGAGAAAGTAGTAATACTTCCGGCGGAATGTCGCGACGGGACTTGGTACGCTTGGGCAGTATGTGGTCCGTTCGACGGAATACAGCCGGAGTCGGCTCAGAAGGATGACTTTATTCGGCAAGGGCCGTTCACTCTTGGTTGAGGTCACCGTTGCCGACAGGCTGCGGCACTACGATAGTTTCCAATGAGTCTCCTCATTGAAGTGGTTGCACTGATCGCCGACCTGTTCCACCACGTATTGCGTGTGTTCGGCGAAGGAGACTCAATTCGCGGAAACTGGGCCGCCTCCTTCAGATCCCCGCCGGGCGGCGAGTGTATTGAGTACTACCGGCTGGCTCAGGTGCGGCGGACCACGCTAATCTTCATTCAGCAGTACAAGCGGTTCGATGACGGGCGCACGTCTCGGCAATCGTTTCAGGGCCAGGGCATTCGCCACGGAGACCTGCTGTACGCCTATTACACGTCCACCGACAAGAGTAGCGACCGTGCTGGGGTCATGATCCTCCGGCGTTCACATGAACCTGCCACGCTCGAAAAGCTCGTCAGAGTCCAGTACCTCGAGACATATCCCGCCGGTGAGAGGGTCGCGAACATCGAGGCCGAGATAAGCCTTCACCTGATTGCGCTCCGTTTTGGGGAGAAGATTGACCTGACCTTCGGTCGTTTCCTGTTCTCGAGCTTCGCCGAGGCGAAGGACAGCCTCGCGCGTGGTCGATGATGATGCCGCCGCCTGGCTCCTGCGCCACGATCACGGGTACGCTGTCGTCCACCTTTCTCTTGTCGACGTGTTCCTTCAGCTTCGCGCTGTCACGCGCATCCTCGAAGAGCTCGCCCCAGCCGCCATCGGTCGATGAGTGGCCCAACCGTCGTGCGCTTGCTCATCGCCCAATCACTCCGCCACTTGCGCCCTCTCTTGTGCACACGTTCCGATAACGTGTCAAAGGTCAGACTGACGGGAATACATCAGGCCGCATCGACGCCACCCTCAGAGGGTTAGGAATCGATCGCGAAAGCTGGATCTCGAGCCAGATTATGGGGTCGGGCGCAAGTCGGATTTCGCTCCGATCTGGCGGCCAGAATAGGTTGGCTTAATCAGTTTATTGGCAACCTCTGGGGGTCGGTATTGGCATTCTGATTCGCGGTAATCAGTTCCTTTCGGCCTCTGACTGGCGCCACGTAAGTGATTCAACGGTAGGCACTTATCGTGACGCCGGGGCACCTGCGAATTGACGCCTTTTAACGCGGCACGGCCGTCGAGATAAATACCGCACCCCAATAAACCCCCCTCTCCGGATTCGCCCTTCGAGGCTTACCGTCGCGCGGGGAATGCGGCCCCCGCCGGTCGCGGGTTCGGGGCCAGCGCCCTCTCAGGACCAGAAGGCCGGGAGGCCTGCTACCCTTCCGATCTGACTCGGAACGACTACCCGTTGGAGGCGTTGATGGCCCGTAATCTATTCGCGATTCTCGACGAAATGACCGCAAACCTGGCTGAGCTGAAAGCGACGCTGGCGCCGCTCGCGCCGCTCGGGGGGACGGTCGTGGCCGAGGCCAGAAAGCCCGCCACGGCGCACCGTGGCGCGACAGCTGCTGCCCCTGTCGCGAGGGGTCCAGTCAGCGCCAAGCGCCGCGCCGCAATGCGCGTTCAGGGGCAATACATGAGCGCAATTCGGCCTCTTTCGGCCGTTCAGCGGGCTCAAATGAAGAAGATCCGCGCTGAAAAGGGAGTCGAGGCTGCGATCGCGGCGGCAGGAAAACTCCAGCGATAGATCCAGTCGGGCTCAGAAGCCCCTAAACCCTGTGAACTCCGAAACGCCGTACCCGAAGGACGACGCCAGCCCGGGGTTTCGCTCCGCCTCCCAGGCACTGATCGCGAGCGCCAGGACGAGGTCGTCGTCCGGTCTTTCGCGCCAATCGAGGACGTCCTCGGACCATTCCTGACCCACCTTGAAGCGGAAGTTGACGAGCTCCCGGGCTAAGAGCGCCGCGTGTGGGAGTGACCTCGCGATCTTGAGCCGCCCCGTCTGGAGTAAGACCTGAGTCGAGGAGATCACGTCCCTCTTCGGGATCCGGTGGTTGCTGCCGTCTCGGATGGTCTGATCGCCGGCAACCAGTGTGAAGACGGAGACGAAGACGTTCGTCTTCCGAAACAGCTCGACGGCCGCCTTGCCGACGCCCGTGGCGTCCAGGACGGTCACCGGCTTACTCAGCTGCCGTTGAAAGGTCTCGACCCAACTCACGATCTCCGGGTACGACACGCCCGCCGGGATCCTCTCGAGATGCCGGAGGGCGAAATTGACAGGCGGGTGATCGCGGACGTCCTTGCCGTCGGGGCCTTGATAGACGGGGCGCACGCTGAAGGATCCATACCTGCGCACGCAGGTCGACGGCGACCCGACCGACAACCTCCTCACCTTGCCGGAGTGCCCTGCCTTCTAGGCAGTGACGGAGGTCGACCCGGATTGATGGGGTTGTCGCTGGGGTCGCGGCGATGATCAGGGTGGGGCGTTGGTGCGGTGGTGCCAGCGTTCGAAGACCCTTCTGATGTAGCCGATTGTGACGCGTTGTTCGGCTGCTTTGGGATCGTCCTTCCATGTTGTGTCGGCGGGTTCTACCTCGTGGCACTGGTAGCGGACGCGCCCGAGGTTGAACTCGTGTCCTAGGAATGACATGGTGTCCGCTTTGACGTGCTGGGTTTTGAGTGATTCGTTCCTAGCCCATGCTTTTCGTGCTATCGCGAGACCTTTGCCCCTGATGGTCGCGCGAAACGGGGTTGCGGGTGCGAGGAGGACGGCGCCTTCGGTTATAGCTGTGGCGAGCGTCCACGCGTCGTCGAAGGTCTGTTCGTCGGGTTCTTCCAGGTACCGGAGATCCTGTTTGTACTCGTCGCTGATAGTGCTGAGCCACTCGAGGAGGTCGGCCGCGTCGTCGAAAGCGTCGCTCGAAAGTCCCGTGTCAACGCTTGACACGTTGATCGAAGGGTTGGTTGGGTCGAGTGGTACGACCGCGAAGGGGTCACCTCGGGCCATCGTCTGCGCGAGCAGGATGGTATGCCTGGCGTTGCGTGCGGGCAGCGAACCGAGGTCGAATGCAAGGGTGGTGGAGTGGTCGCGTCCCGTGCCGTCGAAGGTGAGGGTGATCGTGAGGGTGCCGGCCAGGAGGCCGCCGGCGAGTTCAACCGTCACTTCTTTGCGCCCCGGGCGCGTGATGGTAAAGGTGGTCAGGCCGATGAGCGTCTCGCGTCGTCCGTTCGTGGTCGCGTCGATGCGGACGGGCATGGTCCTTCGACGGATATCGTGAGGGGTCCGGTGGTGTTCTTGGCGGCGAGGTAGGCCGCGACGGCGTCGACGTATGGGCGGAAGCCGAGTTCGTCCTTGGGGCTTGCGGTGTCGGCGATGCCGGCGAGCCGGATGGATTCGTTCGCTGGAGTGGTCGGGTTTACGGTTTCTGGTGGTGCGGTCTCTGGTGGCGCAGCCAAAGATGCCTCCTTGGGAAGCGGGTGCCGCGAGTGTAGGGGAGTATTAGCATGAAATCGTACCAGAGTGTCGCGTTCTGTAGGTGGCTAGTGGTTCGGGTGAGGGGTGGGCCGCTCCGACTCTCGCGATCAGCACTCCGCGCTCGTTCGGATGCCGAACAGCGGGTTCGTTTCGACCTCGCAGTGCATGATGCCGGTGGGCGGCCGGGTCCGCTCCACGTTCGATGACCACCGGGGACGAGGGAGGAAGCCAGATGCAGATCGTGCGGCTGCGGATCGAACGCTTCAAATGTATTCGGGAAGCGACGCTCTTTCCCACGGCCCATAACGTGTACCTTGGACCGAACAACATCGGGAAGACCGCTCTCCTCGAGGCGCTCAACCTGCTGCTGAATCCCGAGGGCTCCAGCCGTACGGACGTCGTCGACGAGAACGACTTCTACTGCCGGGAGTACCGGGCACCCGGGACGAAGACTCCGACCGACGCCCCTATAGAAGCGGCGGCAGTTTCTTCGGGGCACGACGCTCCGGCGGAGCCAATGGACGTTGAGTCTGCGGCGCCCCCGGTCATTCGACTTGAGGCCGTTCTGACCGGCATTGAGAAGGGTGACCTCTCCGAGTTCTCGAACGTCCTCGTGCCCTGGGACCCCGAGTGCCGGGAGGTGATCGAGGTGACTGATGAAGGCGTGGATCCCTTCAAGGCCGCTGAACGAGCAATCCGGCCCTGCTTCGAGGCCTGGTACGACGAGGAGGAGGACGAGTTCACCTCGAAGAGCTTCTTTCAGACCGATCCCGACCTTGCGCGGGGCGACTGCCCCTCTTTTACGAAGCAGCAGAAGCGCCGCATCGGCTTTCTAATCTACCGGGACTTCCGCGCGCTGCAGCGCCCGGTGACGCTCGAGACAACCCACCTCTTCGCGCGCCTGTTGGCGAGCCAGGAGGCGACGCCGCGGAACTTCGAAGCGGTCCTCGAGCATCTCGAAGGCGGAGTGCTCCCACTGTTCAGCGAACCGAATTTTGCCCGGGTCATCCAGGAGTATCGATCCGAGCTCTCGCGCTACCTTCCGCTCGCGCACGACGGCGATGGCGAACTCTCGTTCGAGGTGACGGACCGGACACGGGACGAGGTCAAGGCGGCGACCCAGCTCTACGTGCGAGACGCCCTCCCGCTGCCCCTTCAAAAAATGGGGGCGGGAACCCGGAGCCTGGCGATTCTGGCGATGCTGCTGCTCATCGCTCGCAAGCGGGGACGGGGCATTATCGCCCTCGAAGAGCCGGAGACGTTCCTCTTCCCCCACGCCCAACGGCGGGTCATCGACGAGGTCCTCGCACTTGCGTCTCAGACCTTCACGACTACGCACTCACCCTACGTTCTCGAGCGGATGCCGATCGAGGGGTACCAGCGAGTCCAGCGGACCGAAGGGGGGATGTTTCGCGTCGACCCGGTGGTTACCTCCCCGAAGGACGCGCGACAGGTTAAAGACCGCCTCAAGCGCCAGCTCAGCGAGGCCCTACTCGGTCGGGCGGCGGTCATTGTGGAAGAGGACTCGATACGCCTTTGGATCCTTCGGGCGAGCGCCCTTCTTCATGGTCAGACGTACGAAGGAATCACGAGAGAGGCGCTAGAACTGCACGGCATCGCGGTCGTCTCGACGAGGACGAATGGCGAGGTGCCTGCGGTCGCGGGTCTCCTCGCCCGGGCTGGCATCAGCGTGATCGGAGTCCTCGACCGCTTGGCGGACGCCGAGGTCGACCAGCTCCTCACGACGCATGGCGACCTGACCCTAGTCTTCCTGCCGGACAAGGGCCTTGAGACGCTCCTCGCGCGCACCCTCCCGGCATCCATCCTTCATGCCGCGTTGACCAGCGCGCCTGGAGCGAAGCACGCCTACGACCCCGCCGAGGTGGACAGCTGGCCAGAGGCCGACCTCCGCAAGAAGGCCCGCGAGTTCCTTATCCAACACAAGGGCCACCTACCGATCCATGAGTGGCTGTTAGACCGGCTCGATCTCTCAACGCTGCCCGAGATCTTCAAGCGCCTCGTTCTTCTGGCGAGCGAACTCTCGGCGGGGGCGCCGACCTTCGGCTCGTGCTCGCTCCCGTGCCCTTGACGCCGTTCGAGCCGACCGACGATCAGCTCGCCATCATCGAGGCTGATGGTTCGGCGCTCGTCGTCGCCGGTCCGGGTCGTGGCAAGACCGTAACGGCGCTGGCCGCGGCCAGCGCCTGGCTCGATCGTCACAGGCCACCCGATCGCGTGCTCTTCACGTCGTTCTCGAATGCCGCCGTGCAGCGACTCGCCTCCAGCGCAAGCATTCGGCTCGCCCGATACCGGGGACGGGTGCAGTTTCGGACTCTTCACAGCGTCGCGCTGGAGGTGCTGCGTGACTATGGCCGGTTCGCCGGCCTCTCCAGCAGGGCATCAGTGCTCGACAAGACCGAGGAGCATTTGCTCGTGGCCGAGCGGGGGTGGGATCCGGCGGACGACGCCTACCAAGAGATTCTCCGCTCTGTGGCGCGCGAGACAGGGCGAGTTGCCTTCGACCTCATGGTTCCTCTCGCACTGCGGCTGCTGAAGAGGAGTCCGGTGCTTGCCGAGGCCGTTGCAGCGCGCTACCCCTTCATCGTCGTCGACGAGTTCCAGGACACGAAGCCGGAACAGTGGGAGTTCCTGCAGATGCTCGGCCACTCTGGACGCGTGCTCGCGCTCGGCGACCCGAATCAGATGATCTACAGCGCGCAATACGCCGCCGCTCTCGAGCGCTTCGCCGCCTTCTGCCAATGGAAGAGCACGGTCCAGGTGGGATTGCAACGGCGGAGCTTCCGTTGTCATGCGCCGGCGATCCTCGACCTAGCCGAAGCGCTCCTGAGCGGATCTCGCTGTGCGATCGATGGGAACTCCGGTGTGCAGCTTTTCCCGGCGTACCACACCCAGCGCCGCGCGGTGCTTGCTGTGATCTGGAAAGAGATCCGACGGCAGGCAAAGCCCGACTCGACACTGGCCTTCATCGTTCCGTCGGAGAGGGTTGCCCGCGAACTCGCGAGCGACCTGCGGACACCGAACCCCAGCCATAGAGCCCCGATTCCGATCCACGCCCGCATCGAGACGCGCGAGGGCTGGATGGATACCTACCGGCTGGCCGTCTGCGCTGCGAGTGACTATGCGGACGCGCCGAGCGATGACCGACGGCGAGTGTTGGCCGCTAGCTTGGCGGTGTTCGTCACGACCTGGAGCAAGAAGAAGCTCACCGACGCCCTCGTACGACAGATCGACGCCGCACTAAGGGCGTCTGCCAGGAAGCGAAGTCCGCTGCGTGAGTTTCTGGGCGCGCCCGCCAACGACGATCGCGGAATGTTTGCCGGGAGCCTGCTTGAAGCCCTGAAGTCGGACCCCCTCTCCGCAACGGCCGCCCGGGATCTCGAGCGCCAGGGAATTCCGGATCTGGCCGAGTGCCTCGGAGGACTTCGTGGAAATCTCTTCGCCGCTTACCGCGCCGGTCGATCGCCGGCAGGGCTTGACGGCATGTTGCCTTCACCTGGTCGCACGACGATGCTCAGCATGTACCGAGCGAAGGGACGCGAGTTCGACTTCGTCGTTTTGGTCGCCGATCCGCGGGCACACTCATCAAAGACCACTCTCGACGAGCTGCGGCGCCTCTACTATGTCTCCGCGACGCGCGCACGTCGCTGGCTCGGAGTCCTCTACCCTCCCAATACCCCAGGTACGGTTCTCGGACCGGTGATCGGCAAGTAAACGAGGTTTGGTGAAGCCGGCCGAGTGTCCCGCCGGCTATTCGCGATTCTCGACGACCTGACCGCAATCCTGGCCGAGCTAGAGACGACGTTGGCCCCGCTCGCCCTCATCGGAGGCACGGTCGTGTGAGGCCAGGGGTCGTTGCGGCCGGGCGGCTTTTGGGTCGCCTCGGCGGGTCGGGAATTTGAATGCGGTTGGGGCGGTGTTAGACGGAATGGCGGGTGAGAGTCCGTGCCGCTAGGTGTCAGGTGGGCCAGCTGGAACGCCCGTTCCGACCGCTGCTGCTCGTTCGAGAAGGCGCCTGGTTTTCTGCTCAAAGAGCGTTAGGCGGAATCGTCGTGCCCAGAGCGGCGATTCGGCGACAATGCTCTCGCGAATCGGGGGATCGTCGTGACCAGGAAGATGATGCTGTTCGTCAACGTCCGGGGCGAGGGCCTCAGCCTTGACCGGGTTCGAGCGGAACTTCGGTTCCCGGAGCGAGGGGAGGGCTGGATTCGCGTACGCCTCTACCCGCAGGTGCCGGTGGTCACGGCGTTCGACATGCCGTTCGAGTGGACGCTAACGGGCGACGTTACCGACGTGGGCGGGACCGTCGTCACGCACGTGGAGGCACCGCGGGTATGGACCCGAGATGTCGGGTACCTGACGTGGGATCGCGACACGACGGATACCACGGTGAAAGGATGCGCGGACGAGGTCACGCTGACGCACCTCTCTCGTTTCAAGGGGGATTCGAGCAAGAAGCAGCTGACATATTTTCTCAGCCCAGGCCCTGCACTCCGCTCCGCCCGCATCGTCACGCGTCGAAAGTCCGGCGCGGCCAATGCTCGGACCATGCGGCGCGCGGCCGTCCCTCTGACAGGGCGAGAGCGCCTGACGTTCTTAGCGCACGAGGGCTGGGAGGGAAAGAAACAGAAGAAGTCCCGGTCCATCCTCGTCGGAAAGGTCCGCTCCTCAAGAACAGCCCCGAGTGTGTTGCCAGAAGTGGAGGACGTGCTCGCCCTCGCCTCGGTCGCCATGCGACACCGGGTCGTGTGCACCGGGTGGGCGCAAGCCGGCACCGGCGGGCTCGTCGAGTGCTTCCGCGGCAACGTCCGCGTACCCCGCCAAGACCCCTGGGATGAGAACAATGCACTCGTCCCGCAGGAGCATCTCGCCGGCTTTCTGGTCAAGGCGCATGGGCGACTACGCCATTCCCCACAGGCCGCGTTACTGCGACAGGTGGCCCAGCAAGTCGTGCCCCGGCGCCGCGAAGGGATCGACCAGCGATTCACGCGCCTCTTCTCCGCACTCGAGTCGATCGTCCTCTTCTGGTCGCGCGCGAGAAAACGGGAGCACATCCTGTCCAAGAAACAGTATCGGGCGGTCCGCCGTGCCGTACAGGAAGCCCTCACGAGGCACGTACGGTCGAAGGACAAACGCTCAGCAGTAGAGCAGAAGCTAGGCGAGTTGAATCGGCCCGCGATCGCAGCGTCGTTCCTCCAGACGTGTCGCCAAGCCAACGTAGCCCTCGACGACCTATGGCCCCTCGATAACCGCGACGGCCTCGGTCTCACCGGCATCCGGAACAAGTTGAGCCACGGAGAGCACGTCCCATACCACCCGGGTCTCGAGACAGCAGGAGATCACCTGCAATGGACGGTGGAACGGCTCCTCCTCGCGACACTCGGCTGGCCCATCGAGAAAACACGCGTACGCCCAGAGTCGCTAGGTTTCCTCGTAGCGTACGGTTCTTGGTCCGAGGAACGGAAGGCACTCACACGCGCCACGGCGAAGGAAACGAACAACGCCACCGGAGCGACGGACAGCGGCACTGTGTAGCGCCTACTCGGCGAGTGTTCGGAAGAAGCGTGCGACGTCCGTCGGGCTTCCGTCTGCGTGGTGGGACACCGTCACGGTGTTGGCGGAGCGGCGAGCCTTCCCGGGCTTGACTCTGCGTTTCGTCTTCGTCGTTCGTGGCTGTCGTGCCCGGTCGGGACGGAGTCGCGTCACGTCGGGAGGACTGAGCCGAACGCCGAAACGCTCACTCAGATCCGTGATGACCTTCTTCGCCTCAAGCCGCGGGTTCTTCGCAAGGAGCTGTCGTGCCCACGCGAGCGCACGAGGACGATCAATCCCAAG
>Ga0208080_1000310_pt1 | contig 24398 bp, 25 predicted proteins | sample NGESurdeep092012_3_FD_184476 | JGI IMG/M metagenome (GOLD analysis project Ga0208080, IMG submission 184476) | Arctic peat soil microbial communities from Barrow, Alaska - NGEE Surface sample 210-3 deep-092012 (SPAdes) | ecosystem: Environmental > Terrestrial > Soil > Wetlands > Peat ...
AAACCCGCTCCCGCCCCGCTTGCTTTCCGGGGCTTTTGGCCCCAAATAAGGACCGGGAGATTGGCGGTGGACGAGCCACTCGCCAACCGGGTCAGGTCCGGAAGGAAGCAGCCCTAACGAGGTCCGGATCGGGTCGCTCGTCAGTCTCCTACCTGTTTTTTCGAGCGAATCGCGCAAAAAGCGGTGACCCGCCCTGCGCTCCATTGCGCCCCTGTTCCGCAAGCCGGCTTCGAGAGACAATCAATTGCGGATCGATCGATGACCGACGCTGGCGCTCCCTTAATGCCCCCCAACGAGCCGGACAGCGTCCATCAAGGCGGCTTCGACCTCGGCGGCCCGCCGGAGGCCGGCAAACATTATCGCGTGCTGGCGCGCAAATACCGCCCCTCCAGTTTCGACGATTTGATCGGTCAGGACGCCGTGGTCCGTACCGTTTCGAATGCGTTCGAAACCGGGAGGATTCCGCAAGCCTGGATTCTGACCGGGGTGCGCGGCGTCGGAAAAACCACCACGGCGCGGATTCTCGCCCGCGCGCTGAATTACGAACTGCCGGACGGCTCGGTGAAGGGACCGACCATCCACATGCCGGTGCCGGGCGTGCATTGCCAGGCAATCATGGAAAGCCGGCACATGGACGTGCTGGAAATGGACGCCGCATCCCATACCGGCGTCGATGACGTGCGCCAGATCAATGACAGCGTGCGCTATGCGCCGGCCAGCGCGCGCTACAAGGTCTACATCATCGACGAAGTGCACATGCTCTCGACCGCGGCGTTCAACGCGTTCCTGAAGACGCTGGAAGAGCCGCCGGAGCACGCCAAATTCGTGTTCGCCACCACCGAAATCCGAAAAGTGCCGGTAACGGTGCTGTCGCGCTGCCAGCGCTTCGATCTGCGAAGGGTCGATGCCGACGTGCTGATGGCGCACCTCGCCAATATCGCGGCAAAGGAAAACGTCGAGGCAGAGCCGGAGGCGCTCGGCATCCTCGCGCGCGCGGCCGAAGGCTCGGTGCGCGATTCGCTGTCGCTGTTCGATCAGGCGATCGCGCACGCCGCGGGCGTGGTGCGCGCCGACGCCGTGCGGCAGATGCTCGGCCTTGCCGACCGTACAAGGGTAATCGACCTGTTTGATTCGCTTGTTAGCGGCGACATCGCCAGCGCGTTCAGGGAATTCCGCGAACAATATGACACCGGGGCCGATCCGATCGTGGTGCTCTCCGATCTCGCCGAATTCGTCAATTTCGTCACCCGCGTAAAAATCGTGCCGGCGACGGCGGACAATGTCGCATTTGGAGAAACCGAGCGGCTGCGTGCCCGCGACTTCGCCGCAAAACTCTCGATGCGGGTGCTGTCGCGGATGTGGCAGATGCTGCTCAAGGGCATCACCGAGGCGCAGGCCGCGACGCGACCGGCGGCGGCGGCGGAAATGGTGCTGGTGCGTATCGCCTATGTCGCCGATATGCCGACGCCGGACGAGGCGATCAGGACGCTCGAGCAGAATGGCGGCGCGTCGCCGGTCGTCGCAGCAAGCGCGGCGCCACGCAGCGCGCCGGCCTCGACCATGTCGTCGGGTCAGTCGTCACCCGCGCGTGCGGCTTCCGCGCCGAGGGCCGGCGCCGAGGCTTCCGCGCGCCCGCAGATGATCGCACCGGTATCCGACGTGCAGTCCGCGCCGGCGGCGCTCAGGATTGCAGGCTTTCCGGAACTGGTGGCGCTCGCCGGCGAGAAGCGCGATCTCTTGACCAAGGCTGCGCTGGAAGCCGATGTCCGCCTGGTCCGTATCGAAGACGGCCGGCTCGAGGTTGCGCTGGAGCGCAGCGCCGCGCGGACGCTGATCAACGATCTCTCGCGCAAGCTGGAGCAATGGACCGGACGGCGCTGGACCGTGATCGTGTCCAACGATGCGGGACAGCCGACGCTGCGTTCGCAAAACGAAGTGCAGAAAAATCAGCGCGAGCGCGCCGCCGAATCCGATCCCCGGGTGCAGGAGGTGCTGGCGCGATTTCCCGGCGCCAAGGTGGTCGAGGTGCGCAAGCTTGCCCCCGAGCCGCCGGAATCCGATGCTAGCGGTGAAGACCCTGCCGAGGGTTCTGACGGCGACGATCAATAGCGATTTCAAAGGAAGTATTCATGGCTGATTTTCTCGGCATGATGAAGCAGGCGGCACAACTGCAATCGAAGATGCAGGCGATGCAGGACGAACTCGGCCATATCGAGGTCGAGGGCGTTTCGGGCGGCGGCCTTGTCAGCGTGCGCATGACCGCGAAGATGGAGGTGAAGGCGGTCAAGATCGACCCCTCGCTGATGAAAGCTGACGAGCGCGAGATCCTCGAGGACCTGCTGGTCACTGCGCATAACGACGCGCGGCGCAAGGCGGAAGCCGCCATGCAGGAGAAGATGCAGACTCTGACCGGCGGGCTTGGCCTGCCGCCGGGACTGGGCCTCACATAATATGGCTGCTGCCGTCGCCGGTCCAGAAATCGAACGCCTGATCCAGCTGCTGGCGCGGCTGCCGGGGCTCGGCCCGCGTTCGGCGCGGCGCGCGGCGCTGCATCTGATCAAGAAGCGCGAGGCGCTGATGACCCCGCTCTCCGCCGCGCTGCAGGTGGCGATCGACAAGATTCAGGCCTGCAAGACCTGCGGCAATATCGACACCCAAAATCCCTGCACGGTATGCACCGACCTGCGGCGCGACCCGGCGATCATCGTCGTGGTCGCCGACGTCGCCGATCTCTGGGCGCTGGAGCGGGCGCATGCGACCAACGGATATTATCACGTGCTCGGCGCGACGCTGTCGCCGCTCGATGGCGTCGGCCCGCAGGACCTGACCATCGACGCGCTGGTGGCGCGCGCATACGACCCGCGCGTGACGGAAATCATCCTGGCCTTGAATGCGACCGTCGATGGCCAGACCACGGCGCATTACATCACCGACCTCCTGCAGGAGGCGGGTGTCAAGGTGACGCGGCTCGCCCACGGCGTGCCGGTCGGCGGCGAACTCGATTATCTCGATGAAGGCACGCTGTCCGCGGCCATGCGGCAGCGAACGCTGTTTTGAAACTGGAATCAGAGGACAGATGACAAGAAGTGACTTCGGTAAATGTTCCGCGCTGGCCGCGGCTGTTTTGGCGATCGTTGTTGCGGGCGCGTTCGACGCCCAGGCGGAGCAGGCGATCCGGAACGGCGATGTTCTGGCCGGACAACTCAATGCCATGCGCAGCCGCGCCAAGGGCAAGCGCGTCAACACCTTTCAGCTTGTCAGCGGACCGCACCGGCTGCCGCCGCCGAACGGGCTTTGCGGTCTGGAAACCGGACCGGAAACATTTCAGATCGTCACCAGCAATGATGCTCAGGCGGCGCAGTTGAAGGGCTTCATCGGCAAGGAAGTCTCGGTGAAGGTCGATGAAGTCGCCTGCGCGCAGGAGGCCGGGCAGATGAGCGAAGCCGTGATCACGAAATGGAGCGTGGTGACGAAGCATTGGCAAAACTGTCGTCGCCCGGCTTGACCGGGCGACCCAGTACGCCGTGACGACAGTGATGAACGAGAATATCGGGATTACTGGATACCCCGCTTTCGCGGGGTATGACGGCGGCTGACGCTTGGTGGGCGCATTGCCCCTGCCGGGTTCGCAATTTAAATCTTCACCGGCTCCAGCATTTCAAAATGCCCGCGCCGCTGCAGCCACGCCAGCAGGATCAGGCTCGGCACCGCGACCACGACGCAGATCGCGAAGAACAGCGGCCAGCCCGTCGCTTTCGCCACGTAGCCCGCGCCCGAGGACAAATAGGTGCGCCCGACAGCGGCGAGGGCCGTGAGCAGCGCGTATTGCGTCGCGGTGTGCAGCGGATTCTTGCACAGCGCCGACAGGTAGGCGACGAAGATCACAGTGCCGATGGCGCTGGTGAAATTCTCCGCTGATATGGCGAATGCCAGCGCCCATTGATTGACGCCGGCCAGCGCCAGCCACGAGAATGACAGATTGGCCACGGCCTGCAACATGCCGCCGATCCACAGGCTCGCGGCCAGCGAATAGCGTCGTGCGATAAATCCGCCGGCGAAGCCGCCGATCAAGGTCGCGGCGAGGCCGACGCCCTTGACGATGGCGGCATAGTCGTTGCGGGTGAAGCCGAGGTCGATCACGAACGGCGCGGTCATGGTGCCGGAAAACGCGTCGGTGAACTTGTAGAGCACCACGAAGGCGAGCGCCGCCCAGGCATCCCTGCGGACGAGAAATTCGGAGAATGCGCCGATCGCGGCATGCATCACACGCGAGAACGCGCTGTCGGCGCTCGTCGCGGCCTCCGCGCGCGCCGATTGCTCGGGCTCGGTGGCTGATAGCGCCGTGACGGTGCCGATCAGCACCATCGCCGCCATCACCACATAGCCCCACATCCATGCCGAGGAGCGCGCGATGCCGGTGCCTTCGAACGCACTCACCATGAACAGCGCGCCCGCGGTCGAGACCAGCATGCCGATGCGGTAGGCCGCGACATAGGACGCCATGCCGGCGGCCTGCTCGCTTTCGGGCAGACTTTCGACGCGAAAGGCATCGACCACAATGTCCTGCGTCGATGACATCGCCGCCACCAACAGCGCGCCGAGCGCCACGAACAGCGGCGAGCGCGCCGGGTCGGTCAGCGCCAGCAGCAGGATCGCGCCGATCAGCAGCAATTGCGAGACCACCAGCCAGCCGCGCCGGCGGCCGAATTTGTGGGTGAAGAACGGCACATGCAGTGCATCGACCAGCGGCGCCCAGAGAAATTTCAGCGTGTAGGGCGTGCCGACCAGCGCGAACAGGCCGATGGTGCCGAGATCGACGCCGGATTCGCGCATCCACACCAGCAGCGTCGAACCGGACAGCGCCAGCGGCAGACCTGAGGAAAAGCCGAGCAGCATAACGATCAGCACCCGCCGCTGCAGATACACCGCCAGCCCTTCGCGCCAGGAGGGGCGGGGAGCGGTGTCCGGCTTCGGTGCAGTCGATGTTTCGGGCAGGCGGTCAGGCGCGCTGGTCATGCCGCAGTGCTAGCAGATTCGGCTAAAAAAGACTGTCGTCGCCCGGCTTGACCGGGCGACCCAGTATCCCAGAGGCCTATCCGTTACTGCCAGCAATCTCGGGATAAAGATCATTCCAGTTGGGATTGTCTTTTTCGATCAACGAGATTTTTCAGGCGCGCGGCCATTTCTTCAGCCGCTTTTCGCGGTGGATAGCCTGTTCGACCTGGTCGAAACATTCGAAATAAACCAGCCGCGTCACACCGTGTCGCTTGGTAAAGCTCTCAGCGATCTTCAATTTGTGCTCGGCGACGCGGCGAATGAGGTCATTGGTCACGCCGATGTAAAGCGTGCCGCCGATGCGGCTGGCGAGGATGTAGACGTAGAAGCTGCGTGCTCCCATCGGCCGTCTCTGGAATACTAGGTCGCCCGGTCAAGCCGGGCGATGACAGTTTGGTGTATCGCCCTTCCCGGGCGTTACTACCACCGAAGGAAGCCCTACTCCCCCGCCTGCAGCTTGCGCGGCAGCGGAAACAGCTCGGGCGCGCCTGCTTTGACGATGTGCGGAGGCTCGGCGGGTACATCGCCCTTGCTGAAATCCAGCTCCTCGATCCGCCCGGCGCGCTTTTCAATCTTGTCGGCGGAAATCAGGATCTGCCGGACATCCTCATTGGCGTCGCCGAAATGCTTCTGCAGCTTCAGCACGCGATCGCGCAGCCGGTTGAGATCGTCGCCGAGGTTGAGCACCTCGGTGCGAATCTGGTCGGCGGCGTCGCGCATCCGCGCGTCCTTGAGGATCTGCTGCATCACCTGGATCGCCAGCATCAGCAGCGATGGCGACACCAGCACCACGCGGGCGCGATAGGCCTTCTGGATCACGTCGTCAAAACCGTCGTGAATTTCGGCATAGACCGATTCCGACGGCACGAACATCAGCGCGGTATCCTGGGTTTCGCCGGCGATCAGGTATTTTTCGGCGATGTCGCTGACATGCTTCATCACGTCGGCGCGCAGCCGTTGCGTGGCGAATTTCCTTTCCTCATCCGTGCGCGCGTCGTGCAGCGCGGTCACAGCCTCCAGCGGGAATTTCGCGTCGATGCACAGCGGCCGCTGGTCCGGCAGGAACACCACGCAATCCGGCCGCTTGCCGGTGGATAGCGTGAACTGGAATTCGTAGGAACCCTTGGGCATGCCGTCCTGGACGATGGATTCCATCCGCGCCTGACCGAACGCGCCGCGCGATTGTTTGTTGGCCAAAACATCGCGCAGCGTGGTCACCTGCGAAGTAAGGTCGGTGAGGTTCTTGTGGGCGCTGTCGATGATGCCGAGCCGCTCATGCAGCACGCTCAGGCTTTCCATGGTGTTGCGCGTGGTCTGCTCCATCGATTGGCCGACGCGATGGGTCACCGTGTCAAGCCGCTCGTTGACGGCGCGCGCCATGTCGGCCTGGCGGCCGGCCAGCGCCTGCCCCATCGCATCGACGCGGCCGCTGGCTTCGCTCTGGGCGCGGAGCATTTCGCTTAAGCGTTCTTCAAGTTCGTCGGCGCGAATGGTCTGCGCCATCGCCAGTTCGGCGCCGCGCCGGCCGGATCGTGCGATCACGATGGCGATGATCAAGAGCAATGTGAGCGCCAGGGCGCCAAAGCCGACCAGGGCAGTACCGGTGCGGACCGGCAGGTCGCCGATCGTGAAAAGAATCTCGTTCATGCCGTCCTTGTAGCCGATTCGGCCTTGAACGCGAACGAAGAGGGAACATTTATTTTATAGTGAATACCGGGTTAATTTTCGTGGTTAATGATCCCTTAAGATTCGTGGTTAAGGACGCCTTAACGGGCGGCGAGGCGCGGATTGACCCCGGCAAATCAGCAGCTTAAATCGCCCGCCATGGCCATTCGCGAAATCATCATCCTGCCGGACAAGCAGTTGCGGCTTGTCTCCAAGTCGATCGAAAAAGTCACAGCGGAGGTGCGCAGGCTCGCCGACGACATGTTCGAGACCATGTACGCCGCGCCCGGGATCGGGCTCGCGGCGATCCAGGTGGCGCAGCCGCTCCGGCTGATCACGATGGATCTCGCCAAAAGGGACGAAGACGGCGAGAGCAAGCCGCGGCCCCGCGTCTTCATCAATCCGGAAATTCTGTCGTCGTCGGAAGAAACCTCGGTTTACGAGGAAGGCTGCCTGTCGATCCCGGAATATTACGAGGAAGTGGAGCGGCCGGCGCAGGTGCGGGTGCGCTTCACCGATCTCGACGGCAAGGTGCACGAGGAAGATGCCGAGGGCCTGTTCGCTACCTGCATCCAGCACGAGATCGATCATCTCAACGGCGTGCTGTTCGTGGATTATCTGTCGAAGCTGAAGCGCGACCGCGTGCTGAAGAAGTTTGCCAAAGCCGCCAAGCGCGCGGCGGAGTAGATTAGCAGCCGGTCGCAAATTTTCTCGTCATGGCCGGCTCGTCCCGGCCATCCACGTCTTGGTTTCGGTAAAGAAAGACGTGGATGCCCGCGACAAGCGCGGGCATGACGGATAGAAACATCGCACTTTCTCAGGACACATCTCTAACATGCCACTTCGCTTGATCTTCATGGGCACGCCGGATTTCGCGGTGCCGACGCTGCTGGAGCTGTTGGCCCATGGCCATGAGATCGCCGTTGTCTACACCCGCGCGGCCAGGCCCGCCGGGCGCGGCATGAAGCTGCAGCCCACTCCGGTGGAGCAGGAGGCGCGGCGGCTCGGCATTCCCGTGCTGACGCCGGCGACCCTGAAGACACCGGAAGCGGCAGACGAATTTCGCGCCCACAATGCGGAAGCGGCCGTGGTCGTCGCCTATGGCATGATCCTGCCGCAGGCCATTCTCGATACCCCAAAGCTCGGCTGCTTCAACCTGCACGCGTCGCTGCTGCCGCGCTGGCGCGGGGCCGCACCGATCAACCGCGCCATCATGGCCGGCGATGCCGAGACCGGCGTGATGGTGATGAAAATGGATGCCGGCCTCGATACCGGCGATGTGGCGATGGCCGAGCGCATGGCGATTTCGGATGCGATGACCGCGGCCGATCTGCACGACGCACTGGCGCGGCTCGGCGGCGACCTGATGGTCCGCGCGATCGGCGCGCTGGAACGCGGCAGACTGCAACTTACCAAACAAAGCGACGAAGGCGTGACCTACGCCGCGAAAATCGAGAAGACCGAGGCGCGGATCGACTGGAACAAGCCTGCGCACACCGTATTGCGCCATATTCACGGGCTGTCGCCGTTTCCCGGCGCCTGGTGCGAGATCGCAATCGAAGGCGAGCAGCTGCGCGTCAAAGTCCTGCGCTGCGCAATGGCCGATGGCTCAGGTGCGCCAGGCGATGTGCTCGACGATCATCTCGCGGTTGCCTGCAAGCAAGGCGCAATCCGGATTCTTGAACTGCAGCGCGCCGGCAGGCAGCCGATGAAGGCGGAGGAGTTTCTGCGCGGCACGCCGCTGAAGCCGCCGATGCGGCTCGCATAGCACTATCATACCCCGCGCAGGCGGGGTATCCAGTACGCCGCGGCATTTGAAATTGAACCGAGACGACGTCTCGGAATACTGGATCATCCGCTTTCGCGGATGATGACGGCCCAACTGGATCGATATGCCCCGCTACAAGCTGACAATCGAATATGACGGCGCGCCGTTCTGCGGCTGGCAGATCCAGGACAATGGCGCCTCGGTGCAGGGCGCGCTGGAAACCGCGGTCAAGGCGATCTGCGGCGAGCACGTTCGCGTTCATGGCGCAGGCCGCACCGACGCCGGCGTGCATGCGCTGGGCCAGGTCGCGCATTGCGACATTGCCAAACATTTTGTGCCGGGCCGCTTCCGCGACGGCCTGAATGCGCATCTGCGGCCGCATCCGATCGGCGTGCTGTCGGCGGAAATCGTGCCGGACACATTCGAGGCGCGTTTCTCCGCGAAACGACGGAATTATCTCTATCGCATCGCCAATCGCCGCGCCAATCTGGCGCTCGACATTGGCCACGCCTGGCGGCTGCCGCGACCACTCGATACGGACGCGATGCATCAGGCCGCGCAGCGATTGGTCGGCAAGCACGACTTCACCACGTTTCGCGACACCGAATGCCAGTCGAAATCGCCGGAGAAAACCCTCGACCAGCTCGACGTCATCAGGGAGGGCGACGCCGTCAACATCGTGACCTCGGCGCGCTCGTTCCTGCACAGCCAGGTCCGCTCGATGGTCGGCTCATTGGTGTGGGTCGGCGAGGGCCGCTGGAGCGCCGACGATTTGCAGAATGCGCTTCATGCCCGCAGCCGCGCCGCCTGCGGCCCGGTCGCGCCGCCGGACGGGCTGTACCTGGTTCGCGTGGATTATTGAGCGGTCAATGCCTTCACCGCATCCCAGAACAGGTCCTGTCCCTCGGCGACGTTGGCGGTCCAGTGCTCGGCGTCGAAGTCATTGGCATCGCCGGTGATGAACTTGAACGCGCGCCAGGGGATAGAGTGGCGCTGGCAGACATGGGCGATCGCAAACAATTCCATGTCGACGATGTCGATGCCGTTTTCGCTGAGCCACGGATCGCTCGACGTGGCGAAGCTGTCGCCGGTGCCGCAGGTGACGTTGCCAAAACCTGAGGAAAGCCGGTCGAGGGCGGGCGAGAACGGCGTGCTTCCGCGCGGCGCCAGCGGCATCGCCATCATGTCGCGCTGCACGACATGAGCTACTTCGACGAGCCCATGCAGCTTCTCGCTGATTTTCCCGGCGGTGCTGTAATTGATCACCAGCGACGGCCGCAGCACCAGCAGCGCCAGCGTCGCGGCGCTCGCCGCGTTCACCTTGCCGACCCCGCTATAGATCACCTCGACACCCTCCGGCGCGCGCGCCTTGTCAAGTTCGTCGTCGATCGCGGTGAGAACGAGGATCCTGCCTGTCATGCGAAATACCGATCCAGCACGCCGCGATAGATTTTGGTCAGCTTCTCAAGGTCAGCGACCGGCGTACGCTCGTCGATCTGGTGCATGGTCTGGCCGACCAGGCCGAACTCGATCACCGGACAATAGCTGGCGATAAAGCGCGCATCCGAGGTGCCGCCGCTGGTGCTCAACTCCGGCCTGCGGCCGGTGACCTCCTCGATCGCCGCCACCGCGAGATCGGTGAAGGCGCCGGGCTTTGTCACGAACACATTCGAATTCGATGGCTCCCATACGATCCGCGCGCGAACGCGATTGCCGGCCGCTTTCGTCATGCGCTGCTCGACCAGGGTCCGCAGCGTTTCCTGGGTGTGATGATCGTTGAATCGAATGTTGAATTTGGCGCGCGCCTGCGCCGGGATCACATTGTTGGCGGTATTGCCGACATCCACCGAGGTAAATTCGAGGTTCGAGGCCTGGAATTGGGCGCTGCCATGATCGAGCGGCTCGTCGCTGAGCGCCAGGATCAGCCTTGATATATCCGGCACCGGGTTCGCGGCGCGCTGCGGATAGGCGACGTGGCCCTGGACGCCGTCGACGTACAGCGTGCCCGACTGTGAGCCGCGGCGGCCGACCTTGATGCAATCGCCGAGCTCCTCGACATTGCTGGGCTCGCCCAGCACGCAGTGGTCGAATTTCTCGCCGCGCGCCGCCGCCCACTGCAATAGCTTGACGGTGCCGTTGACGGAGATGTCCTCCTCGTCGCCGGTGATCAAAAACGAGATCGAGCCTTTGCCGTCTTCCCTGGCCTTGCCGCCATGGGCGGCGAGATGGTCGAGCACGGCCGCGACGCTGCAGGCGATGCCGCCCTTCATGTCGACGGCGCCGCGGCCATACAGAAAGCCGTCCTTCACGTCGCCCGAGAACGCGCCATGGGTCCAGGCGGCTTCATCGCCCGGCGGCACCACGTCGGTATGTCCGGCAAAGGTGATGTGCGGAGCGCTGTTGCCGATGCGGGCATAGAGGTTGTCGATATCGGCGGTGCCGAGCTCGCCGAAGGTGACGCGGTGCACCTCGAAGCCGGCACCTTTAAGGATGTTTTCGAGCACGCCGAGCGCGCCGGCGTCGGCCGGGGTTACCGAAGGGCAGCGGACGAGATCGCGGGCGATGGAAAGGGCGGAGGGAGCATCAGTCATGCCCCCGCTTAACATGAGGTCCCGGCGATGGGCCAGCGCTGTGGGGAACAAATTCCAGCTCGCCAAGCTGCTTCCAGCGCGGACCCGTGCTGGCCCGGCGCCAGCCGATCGGGGCCGAACCGGTTAGGCCCTTTCGTTCCTCTCAAGCAGAAAAGTTCGACAAAGCACCAGACGCTCAAACCGAAACTGAGGTGCCGCCCGCAGTCCGGTAGATTGGTCGCAGCCGGCGTATTTTGGTTCGAAACTAGTCCCGCAGCAGCTCGTTGATGCTGGTCTTGGCGCGGGTGCGCTCGTCGACGCGCTTGACGATGACAGCGCAGGCGGTGGAGGGGCCGGGCTGGCCGTTCTTCAGCGGCCGGCCCGGCAGCGCGCCCGGCACCACCACGGCATATTCCGGGACCTCGCCGATAAAAATCTCGCCGGTGTCGCGATCGATGATCTTGGTGGAGGCGCCGAGGAACACGCCCATCGCCAGCACCGCGCCCTTGCGCACGATCACGCCTTCGGCAACTTCCGAGCGCGCGCCGATAAAGCAATCGTCCTCGACGATGACGGGTTCGGCCTGCAGCGGCTCCAGCACGCCGCCGATGCCGACGCCGCCGGAAATATGCACGCGCTTGCCGATCTGCGCGCAGGAGCCCACCGTGGACCAGGTATCGATCATGGTGCTTTCATCGACATAGGCGCCGAGATTGACGAAGGACGGCATCAGCACGACATTTTTGGCGATGAAGGCCGAGCGGCGGACGATGGCGCCCGGCACCGCGCGAAAGCCCGCATCGCGAAACCGGTTCTCGCCCCAGCCGTCGAATTTCGAGGGCACCTTGTCCCACCACGACGCCCTTCCGGGGCCGCCGGAAATCGCGCTCATGTCGTTGAGGCGAAACGACAGCAGCACCGCCTTCTTCAGCCACTGATTGACTTTCCACTTGCCGCCGGCCTCGCGCTCGGCGACGCGCGCCTCGCCCCTGTCGAGCAGATCGAGCGCGTGATCCACCGCGTCGCGGACTTCGCCCTTGGTCGCGGTAGAGATGCCGTCGCGTGCATCGAACGCGGTGTTGATGGTGGATTCGAGGGCGGACAGAGACATCGTGGTTTCCTTGGAGCGGGATGGATTGCGGCGGCGTTTTGGGAGGCTTTTGTCGGGATTTGGGGAGGGAGAGTCAAGGCGGGGCAGGACGCCCGATCGATTTGCAGCGTCGTCATCCGCGAAAGCGGATGACCCAGTACTCCGTGGCGTAGGAGTACAAGTTCGGACTTCGCGGAATACTGGATACCCCGCTTCCGCGGGGTATGACGGCTGGAGTGGCAGCATGGGCGTGCCCTAAGCCAGCTTCTCCAAAAACACCGTCAGGTCGTCGGTGACATGATCGACATGTTCAGCGTCGCGACCTTCCAGCTCCCAGTCCTCGCGCACGACTTCCTTGCTGCCATCGGGCACCACCAGCACCGTGGTCATGCCGAGCTGGTGCGGCACCACGAGATTGCGCGCCAGATCCTCGAACATCGCCGACATCAGGGGATTGGAATTTCTGATAAGTCTGCGGCGCCGGCTTCGGTTCAAGCTCGGCGGCGATGATGTCGAACACGGCCTCGAAGTGCGCACCGATGCCGAGCCGCTCCAAAACCTTGTCGGCATGCTCGGTCGAGCCGTTGGTCAGGATCAGCTTGCGCCCGGGTAGCTTTGCAATCGCCGCGCCCATGGCAGGGTTCGGCTGCAGCGGCGAATGGTCGATCTGATGCACGTAGGCGAGATAATCGTCGGCGTGCACGCCGTGCTCGGTCATCATGCCGCGCATGGTGGTGCCGTAGCGGCGGTAGTAGTCCTTCTGAATCCGGCGCGCTTCGTCCGCGGAGATCTTGAGCCAGGCGCTGACGAACTCGCCGATCCGGGCATCGACCTGATGCCACAGATTGACGTGATGCGGATACAGCGTGTTGTCGAGATCGAACACCCAGGTGTCGATGCGGTCGAACGAATGCTTCATGACTCTTTCTTCACCTCTCCCATTGGGAGAGGTCGGCGCGCAGCGCCGGGTGCGGGGTTGCAGCCTAATGATAGACCGTACCCCCTCACCCCAGCCCTCTCCCCATGGGAGAGGGAGCGCACAACGCTTCTCGGTGACATTCTGCTCAAGTTCGGAAGTAAGCTATCCATCACGGCATCGCAAAGCGCAGCGTCTTGCCGCCGCTGCTCATGTCGACGGCGGCAAAGCCGGTCGCAGCGAAGCCGCGGGTGCCGCAGTCGCCCTGTTCGTTGGTCTCGAACTTGCTCTCGCGCGTGCAAAGCTGGGTCGTGCCGCCCCAGTTCAGCGGCCTGTCCTTGAACTTGAGGGCGCGGTTTTCGGCATCGACGGCCTCGGCGAAACTGAAGATCTGCCGGGGCTGACCCGTGACATCGGGATGCAGGCATTTACCGGGATCGATGCGATACCAGCCGCGGCTGATCACGGTCTTGCCATCGTCGGTGCCGACGGCGGCCATGATCTTGTGCGGCGTGTCGTTGCACCAGGTCAGTCCGGTGGAGGACGGCGATTGCACCGCATCGATCATGGTCGCGAAAAAATTCGGTGCCTGCACGATATCGGACGTCAGCCCGCGATTTTTCAGGAAAGCCGCCAACGCGGCCTGCGTCTTCGGACCATCGACGCCATCGATCGGCGCCGCGTCGTAGCCCGCGATCACCAGGAGCCGCTGAATGCCGGCAAGCCTGGCCTGTTCGTCATCATATTCGCTGTCCTCGGCAAGATACGCCACCAGATTGCCGTCGTCGGTCGGCGTCGGGGTGATCTGGGTAAAAGGTGCCGGGCTTTGCCCGCTGCGGCACTGCCGCGCCGCGGCGATCACGAAATTGTCGGGCGCGATGCAAAGCGTATCCCCGCCGTTCTGCGGGATCGGCGACGAGCCGTAGACGCCAAGCGCGCGTGCGTTCAGCAGGATACGGTCGGCGGTCAGCGTACCCTGCACGACCATGCGGCACGCTGCGGGATCGATGCGAAACCAGCCGCGCGTCGCGGTGGCGGCCTTGTAGTCGATGCCGATGGCGGCCTCGATCACATAGCTCATGCGGCTGCAGAGCTTTAAGTCGGCGTGGGCTGGCGCGGCACTCAGGAGCAGTGCGATGGCCGGAATAAATCCGGCCATGACGGTTCTCACTTGCGTGGCCGTTTGGGTCATCACTTGTGTATCAGCGTGCCGGTGCCCTGATTGGTGAACAGTTCGAGCAAGACCGCGTGCGGGATCTTGCCGTCGATGATGACCACGCCCTCGACGCCCTGCTCGAGCGCGTAGATGCAGGTTTCGACCTTCGGGATCATGCCGCCGGAAATAGTGCCGTCGGCGATCAGCTTGCGCGCGTCCTTCACCGACAGTTCCGGAATAAGCCTGTTCGACTTGTCGAGCACGCCGGGAACGTCGGTCAGGAGCAGCAGCCGCTTGGCCTTTAGCGCGCCGGCGACCGCGCCGGCAAAGGTGTCGGCGTTGACGTTGAAAGTCTGTCCGGTCCGCGATGTCGCCAGCGGCGCCAGCACCGGGATCAACTCATGGCCGATCAGCTGGTTCAGCAGCGTCAGATCGACCTTTTCGGGTTCGCCGACGAAACCGAGATCGATCACCCTTTCTATGTTCGAATCCGGATCGACCATGGTGCGCGTCGCCTTTGACGCCGTCACCATGTTGCCGTCCTTGCCGCACAGGCCGACCGCCTTGCCGCCGGCTTCGTTGATGTAGCCGACCAGCGCCTTGTTGATCGAGCCCGCCAGCACCATTTCGACGATCTCGATGGTCGCGGCGTCGGTGATGCGCAGCCCGGCGGCGAATTCCGATTTGATGCCGAGCCGCTGCAGCATCTGCGCGATCTGCGGTCCGCCGCCGTGCACCACCACCGGATTGATGGCGGTCTGTTCCAGCAGAACGATGTCGCGCGCAAACGCCTTGGCGAGGTCTTCCGCGCCCATGGCATGGCCGCCATATTTGATGACGATGGTTTCCTCGTCATACCGCTGCATGTGCGGCAGCGCCTCGGACAGGATGCGGGCCTGATCGAGCGGACTGATATATGGCGCGTCGGTCATGAAACGGGTCTCGTGGTCAGCAGGGTGGGGCGGGTTCTATCTGATTGGCGGGCACGGCGCAAAGCTTGTCCGCCGCGGTTTCAGGAGACACGCCGCGGCCATGCCGCGGCCACCGCGAGCGCCAGCCAGCTCACGATCAGAAGCGTGCCGCCAGTCGGCGCGGCAAGCGGAAACAGGCTGTGGCCGGCATATTGCCGCAGCGTCAGATCGCCGGCGAACAGCGCGGCCGCGATGGCAAAGCCGAATGCCGCAGCGATCCCGATCCGGACATGAATGACACTGCGTTCGGCCAAGGCCACGACCGCGAGCACCGCGGTGGAGTGAAACAGCAGCATCGAGGAAGCCGAGGCCAGCCGCGCCGCGTCGGGTTGATGCGCGGAGGCCGCCGCCAGGATGACGCCGTCGGCGCCCATGACGCCGGCCAGAATGATCAGAATGCGCAGACTGCGAGACCCGATCATCGGCTGCGCTCCCCGAGCAGACGCACCATGGCGGCGCGCAATTCCGGTATCCCGGCGCCGGTGCGCGAGGATGTCACCAAAATTTCAGGAAAGGCGGCGGGATGTTTGGCGAGCGCGGCCGCGGTGGCGGCGGTGCGCGCTTCCAGCTCGCCAGGCTTCACCTGATCGGCCTTGGTGAGGACGACCTGATAGCTCACCGCTGATTTGTCGAGCGTGTTCAGCACGTCGAGATCGACCTCCTTGAAGCCATGCCGGGCGTCGATCAGCAGGTAGACCCGCGCCAGGCTGCTGCGGCCCTGCAGGAATTTGTGGATCAGCGCGGTCCATGACGCGACCTTGGCCTTCGGCGCGGATGCGTAACCGTAACCGGGCATGTCGACCAGCCGGAAGCCGGCATTGTCGGGGCCTTCGAAGAAGATCAATTCCTGGGTGCGGCCCGGCGTATGCGAGGTCCGCGCCAGCGCGTTGCGGCCGGTTAGCGCGTTGATCAGGCTGGATTTTCCGACATTGGAGCGGCCGGCAAATGCGACCTCCATGCCCGCCATCGGCGGCAGCGTTTCGATCGAGGGCGAGGCCCAGAAGAACTGCCAGTCGCCGGCGAACAGTTTTCGCCCTTGTTCGATCAGCTTCGCATCATCGATATCGGTGGTCATGCGAAAGCGTCCCATTCTTCGTCATGGCCGGGCATAGTAGTCTGCCTTGAGCAGACTACGTACACTTGTCTGCGCCCCCGGCCATCCACGTCTTACTTTTCAGCAACCCTCTAAGACGTGGATGCCCGGCACAAGGCCGGGCATGACGATTTAGGGATTCTTGCGTCCTACACCAGGCGTCAGGTTTTCGACTCGACCTTCTTGGAAGCGAACATGGCCCTGAGATTGTCGAACAATTCAACCTTGACGCCATTGCGGCGCATGATGAAGCTTTGCTGCAGCACCGACAGCGTGTTGTTCCACGCCCAGTAGATCACCAGACCCGCGGGGAACCCTGCGAGCATGAAGGTGAAGATCAGCGGCATCCAGTCGAAGATCAACTTCTGGGTCGGGTCCGGCGGCGTCGGATTGAGCTTCATCTGGAACCACATCGTGATGCCCATGATGATCGGCCACACGCCGAGCGCGAGGTAGTGTCCGAACAGCGGCACCGTCGTCGGATCGAATTGAAACAGGCCGAACAGGTTGAACAGATTGGTCGGATCGGGCGCCGACAGATCCTTGATCCAGCCAAAGAACGGCGCGTGGCGCATTTCGATGGTGACGAACAGCACCTTGTAGAGCGAGAAGAACACCGGAATCTGCAGCGCGACCGGAAGACAACCGGCGATCGGGTTGATCTTCTCCTTCTTGTAGATTTCCATCATCTCCTGCTGCTGCTTCACCTTGTCGTCGGGATAGCGTTCCTTCAGCGCGGCCAGTTGCGGCTGCACCGATTTCATCTTCGCCATCGACGCGTAGGATTTGTTGGCAAGCGGGAAGAAGATCAGCTTCACCAGCACCGTCACCAGGAGAATGGCGATGCCGAAATTGCCGACCAGGTGGTAGAAAAAGTCTAGCGCCAGGAACATCGGCTTGGTGATGAAATAGAACCAGCCCCAGTCGATCAGAAGATCGAAGTGATTGAGCGAGAGCTCCTTGTTGTAGCCGCCGAGACTCCCGAGCGGAAAATTGATGCCGACGACCTTGGCTTCCTTGGCGCCGGCGAACAGCCGCGCATTGGCGCTGCCGGTGCCGCCGATCGCGATGGTCTGCGGGTCCTGCAGGTAATCGGTCTGATAGGTCCGCACCGTGCCGACGAGATTGGAGGAGAACCTCGCCTGCAGCTGCGCGTTGGTGTCGGGCAGCAGCGCCGAGGCCCAGTATTTATCGGTGATGCCGAGCCAGCCATTGGTGACCTTGAAGCTGACCGCCTTGGCGTCGTCGATCTTCTTGTAGCCGTATTCCTGCAGGCCCTGGTCGCCGAGATAGCCGACCAGGCCTTCGTGCAGGATGTAGTAGCCCGCGACCTGCGGGGTGCCGTGGCGCGAGATCAGCGCGAACGGATAGAGCGTGACCGGCGCATTGCCGATGTTGGTGACGTCATCCTTGACGCTGAAGAGGTAGCGGTCGTCGATCGAAATCGTGCGCCGGAAGGTGAGACCGTCGCCATTGTCGTATTTCAGCGTCACCGGGCTCGACGGGGTCAGGCTGCCCGAGCCTTCCTGCTGCCACACCGTGTTCTGGTCGGGAATTCTCACCGTCGAGCCGCTGGCTGCGACCCAGCCGAATTCCGCATAATAAGGACTCGCGGTGCCCGAGGGCGAGTACAGCACGATCGCGGGCGACGTCGGATCGACGGTGTCGCGGAATTGCACCAGCGACAGATCGTCGATGCGCGCGCCCTTCAGCGCGATGCTGCCGCTGACGCGCGGGGTGTCGATCTTGACGCGTGGCGTTGCGGCAATGGCGGCTTCGCGGCTGACGACGGGTGCCGCGGAGGCGGGCTGAGTTGTCGCCGGCGCATTGGCCGCCGGCGCCGGCGCAGCACCGGTCTGCGGGGTGGTCGTGGTTCCGGCCTGCGGCGCGGGCTTCACCATCTCGCTCTGGGCCTGCTGCGCGGCGCGCTGCTTCTCCATCTGCGGAAGGTTGAAGAAATATTGCCAGCCGATCAGCACGAGGCCGGACAGAATGACGGCGAGGATGGTATTGCGATTGTCGGTCATCGTTCAGGTCTCGTCATTCAATTCGGTTTGCGGCTTGCGCTAGAGTCTCTTGTCTTGACGCGTTTTCTTTACGCGAACCGGTGTCCACTTCGCTCGAAAACGCTTTAGACGGCTGCCGGTCGAGGCGATGGAGCGCCGCGCGGAGATCGTCGAGCATGGCCGCAAAGTCGCGGTTCAGTGCGGCCCGACGGCCGACTAGCACATAATCACAGTGCGGTCGCATTGATATGACGTCCAGCCGCTTCACCAATTCGCGAAGCCTGCGCCGGATGCGATTGCGCTCGGTTGCAGTGCCGTTTTTCCTGGTAACGGTGAAGCCGACCCGGATCGGGCCGTCATCGTCGCGACGGCGGCTTTGCACCACGAAGGCAGCGCTGTTGACCCGCGCGCCATTGGCAACGGCGAGGAAGTCCGCCCGCTGCCTTAACCGATCCATGATGGAATCTCCGGGAAGCCCGGCTCAGGCGCTCAGACGCTTGCGGCCCCGGGCGCGGCGCGCGGCGAGGACCTTGCGGCCGCCGGTCGTCGCGAGGCGGGCACGGAAGCCGTGACGGCGCTTGCGCACCAGTTTGCTGGGTTGATAAGTCCGCTTCACGGGTCGTTCTCCGCTGACCGGGCAATTTGCCGAGGAATGAGATAAGTCCGGTGATGCTGGCCGGCCCAAAGCGGGCCGTTTCCGGCCCAAATCGAGCCGCCCCGGTCGAACCGGGTCATCGCGGACAGTTGGCGCGGCTTATACGGGAGCGACCTGTTTTCGTCAATGTTGTCGGACGCCGCAATTGACATCCCTCGAAACGGCGCAATTCGAGCGAATATATTGATATTCGCGGTGTTTTTCGGTGCGAGGAGGGCGGCTCGCCGTCCAAGTCGGCTATTGCCGACTTGGACAACGTTATTGCCGAATTCGGGGTAGACCCAAGTTCGGTTGCGCACACTAGATGACGGAACCGGCCGACATTAGCGATCCGTAATTTGACCGGATCGGAAGCGCGCCTCATCGTCAAAAACGCGAGGCGTCGAGGGAAGATCAGGCGATCGAAGGCAGATATCGTGTCAGTGACCGACGAACAGCCGACAACGGAAACGCCGCGGCCGCTGCCGCCGCGTCGGCTCGGCCTGTCCGGCAAGCTGCTGCTGCTTACCATTCCGCTGGTCATGATCGCGGAAATTCTGATCTACGTGCCCGCGATCGCGAATTTCCGGATGAACCGGCTGAACGACCGGCTGGCGGCGGCGAACACCGCCGCGCTGGTGCTGGATGCCGCCCCTTCGGGCCTGGTTCCGGATTCGCTGGCGCGGCAGATCCTCGGCAGCATCGGTGCGCGTGCGGTCGCCATCAAGATGGGGCAGCAACGCCGGCTGCTGGCCAGCGCCGGGTTGCCTCCGGCGATCGATCACGATTTCGACATGCGATCGATGACGGTGTGGTCCGCGATCGTCGATTCCTTCGAGATCATGCTTGAAAGCGGCAACCAGGCGATCCGCGTGATCGGCCCGGCACGCGGCGGCGCGCAGTTCATCGAGGTCGTGATCGACGAGGCGCCGTTGCGTCAGGCGATGTACCGGTTTTCCCGCAATCTGCTGCTGGTCTCGCTGGTGATCGCGGTGCTCACCGCGGCGCTGGTCTATCTGGCGCTGCATTACCTGTTCGTGCGGCCGATGCGGCGGCTGACCGCGAATCTCGTCGGCTTTCACGAGAATCCCGAAAGCTCGGCGCGGATCATCGTGCCCAGTCAGCGCGGCGACGAGATCGGCGTCGCCGAGCGCGAATTGTCCGACATGCAGCGCGACCTGGTGTCGATGCTGCATCAGAAGAGCCGGCTCGCGGCCCTTGGCCTTGCGGTATCGAAGATCAACCACGATTTGCGCAACCTGCTGGCGTCCTCGCAACTGCTGTCGGATCAGCTCGCCAGCGTGCCGGATCCGCGGGTGCAGCGCTTCGCGCCGAAACTGATGCGCTCGCTGGAGCGCGCCATCGCGTTCTGCCAGTCGACGCTGTCCTATGGCCGCGCGCAGGAAGCCGCACCCGACCGCCGCATGATCCTGATCGAGCCCGTCGTCGCCGAGGTCCGCGAATCCGCAGGTCTGGCCTCGGATGCGTCGATCACCTGGATCAGCGCGATCGAGCGCGGGCTCTCCATCGACGCCGATCCCGATCAGCTGTTTCGCGTACTGCTCAACCTGGTGCGCAACGCGGCGCAGGCGCTCGAAAGCCGGCCCCGCAGCGACGCCGCGACCCAGCAGATTCGCATCACCGGGCGCCGCGAAGGCTCGGTCGCGATCGTCGAGGTGTCCGACACCGGCCCCGGCGTTCCCGGCAAGGCCCGCGAACATCTGTTCGAGGCATTCCAGACCTCGGGAAGGCCCGGCGGCAGCGGGCTGGGGCTGGCGATCGCCGCCGAACTGGTTCGCGCCCATGGCGGCGACATCCATCTGGTGGAAGGCACCATCGGCGCGACCTTCCGGATCGCTATACCGGACCGGCCGGTGGAACTGCTGAGCGTGCGCAACGAGCGGGCGCGGGCGTAAAACAGGGCACGTGCCTTCTGGTTGCGTCGTTCCGGCCCTGTTTCCGTCATTCCGGGGCGAGGCCAACGGGTCCGCGCAAAGCGCGGCCCCATTGACAGGCTCCGCCTTGAGCCCGGAATCCATACTCCCGATCGTGGTTAATGGATTCCAGGCCCGCGCCAGGCGGCGCGTCCCGGAATGACGAAAGAGAGCCTCTTGAGGCACTTGCCCGTGTTTTTCCGCGCAAATCGGTCGGCCCATGCCACCTTCCGGACCTTGCCAACTAAGGCCGGAGCGGGTAGCTAAAGCGCTCTTTCGCGACCTTCCGAATATGTTTTCGGATGCATGCGGGCTGTTAAGCCCAAGATGCGCAGCGAAAAACGCGCCCGTAGCTCAGCTGGATAGAGCACTAGACTACGAATCTAGGGGTCAGGAGTTCGAATCTCTTCGGGCGCGCCAAAAGCTCAGTAATTACAGGGCTTTTCATCCTCGGTTACCAGAATGTTACCGTAAGCGTTACGATAAGCAGAAGTCAGTCAGGCCGGGCTCGACATTGGTGGCGCGTATCGTGCCGGACCGCAACTTGCTCGTTGAAAGGTCCGCATGCCGGCCGATCCATCGGTCCAATCTAAAGTCGGGATGTTGCGTCAATTTCATTCTACGCGGCAACCGCGCTTATTTGATCTGAGTGATGGCCGTTCGTTTGGAATGTCGCCTCGCCTCGCGTTTCGATGGTCTGCGTCGCCCGCTTAAAGGGTTACCCAAATCGTGACACCCCGCGAACCATCAAATCCGCCACATCCGGTTCAATTCGCGGGCGCGCTTTTGAAATTCCTTCCACCGGTTGAGATCCCTGCAGACCAGACCCTCATTCGTGGGCACAAGCATCGCTTCGAGTTCGCCGGCGCTCTGCAGAAACGTGTCGATCAGGATCTCGAAACGGTCCGGTGGCAGCTTAGAGCAGATCGACTGTGTGAGCGTTAGCCCCTTCCTGTCGGCCCTCCCAATCTCGTAGGCCAAGGTGGCCTTGCTCAAGCCGAGAATCTTGGCTTCGACGACCTCCTTTTTCTCATCCATGCCATAAACCCGAATGCGCCGGTTGTTCGGCCGCTTGAAGAAATCGAAGTCGTCCCAGTAGGTCTGGTCAGGCGCGAAGAGGACGCCCCTCTCGCCGTCGGCTTTCGGCGTAATGTCGAGCAAGCCGCCATGCGGCTGCATCCAAACGCAATGAAACTCAGCATTCCAATACAAGCCGGGTGCGCCCCATATGATCCAACCGTACAGCGGACCGCCGCCATGCGTGTGGGCGTGATCGAGTACGTTTCGAAAGCACCACCCTTGTCGCGCTCCTTCGGTCGGCCTCACCTCAACGTATACCGGATGTTCGGCTTTGAGTTCTTTGCAGAAAGAAACAATGCAGTCGGTAATGTCTGGCGGAGTCGCTTCATGCATGAACTGATCGTCGTCGAGAACATCTAAAGGTCGACGATCAGAGTTCGTCGCGGGGCTGCGAGCACCTAACTCGCGGTCGACCGCGGTTGTCTCAATCAGTTCAATTTTCTTCACGTTTCAACTCCATTTACTATTTGACTCAGCGCGATCGAGCCGCGCTCTTGAACTAGGATTTGTGGGCGTCACGATGCTTCTGCCGCTTGGCGTGCGAACGTTCCGAGACAGCCGCGCCTCCGCGCTTGTAGACGTCCTGCATGATTTCCTTTTGAGGGTGCCCCGACTGCTTGATGATGTCGTCGTCCGGCACACCGGCTTCCGTGATGCCCGAAGCACGGTTGTCCATGTTCCAGACATTCTCGGGAATACCCGTTGCCCTGGCGATCTCCCGCCAAGCCTTGCTGAACGATTGCCGATCGCGCCACGGCGAGCCGTCGTTTTGGCGCGCTACCGGGCCAGTCATTGCCGATTTGCCGATCTTCTCCAGGCATTCGACCACGAGCTGGCAAGAAGCGAGCGCATGCACAACGGGTTTGCCCGTCTTGGATGTCTTGACGACCAAGGTGTCCTCGAGCCGGATCATCTCCATGGTCATCCCGCGCCAATATTTGTCGCTGCTGATGACATCCCCGGCCTGCGCGACGTACCCGGCTTCAGCTTGCGCCACTGCCCGATCACGTCGTTTTGGCGGAGAAAACACTCGAACTGGATGGCCTGCACCAGCGCCATGAACAGTTCTCCACGCCGCCATGCTTCCACGAGAACGGCGCGTATCTGCGCAAAGGTCATCACGACGTTGCGCGGAGGGTTTCTGCGAAAATTCATCTTGTCCATCGCCATCCGGAGCTCCAGGCACTTCCTGATGCCGCTTTCGCTTCCGAAATTGAGGATGATGCGGATGATCTGAATTCCGCCGTAGGCCTGCCTGGTTCCGTCTGTCCCGCGCGACGTCGATCGCGCCTTCCACATCCGGTACCAGCGCCTGAATTCCTTCGCGACGATTCGTGATACGTTTCGGAGGCCCACTGTCTCCCTGTGGAAATGGCGGTTGATAGCGCCGGGTCGCAGCCGGAGCATTGATTGATCGTCAGCGATCGGCTGGTTATTTTGAGATTCGCCGAATGTCCCAACGGCGCTGCTTGACGAAGTCTTCGCAATCTGCCGAGTCGGAGAATTTACGTGATTGAACGGCGGCGACTCCCAAGAACGATGGTTGCGCAACCAGCTAAGGTCTTGGCTGATGATGCGGATGGCGCGCACGACTGCACAGTCGAAAACCGGAATACGCTGGGTGCGTGTATCAGTTTCGATGCGACCACCTTCACCGAGTTATCTCACGAATTCGACCTTACTTTCGATAATTGCCACACCTACTGGCATTGTGAGGTGATTTGGCAGAACGGCGGTGTTGGGCGCGTCGGGGTTAGTTGGAAGGCGTGCTAATAGATACGGGGCGGTCGCAGAATAGCATCGGCTACGTTCTTCGGCTCGGTCGCATCAACGCTTCGAGGTCCGGCGCAGTACCGCCCCTCTGAAATACCAGCAGGTCAAGCGACGGCGGTTCTCCACCAGTGAGAATTGATAAGCAGGCGTGTGCCTGTCCGCGATGATGTGTCTGGTGATTAAACAGATGCAGCAGAATATCTGAAAGAACCTGAGATTGGGGCATTCCAGATGTAGTCCTGTAGCTGTGGAGATTGGCCAACGCCGTATCGTCGACCTTATCGACAACTTCGACCAGGCGGTTGTCTTCAGCCATACGCGCCCGAGTTAGTTCGGCGCGGTCTTCATACAAAATAGCATCAAGACGATTCGAATGGTCGCCTTCACCGGTCAATCGTTTCAGCCAGAGGCGGTCGGTCAGCAGCAAATGATTTAGTGTACCGTGCAGGCTGCCAAAGAAGACACCGATGTGAAGACGATATGCCTGATCCGATAAATCAAGCGAAGCGGCATACAAGCGAGCATTGGCCCAGCGATTAGGCGGCAAGTTGTCGAAACGGGTTGGATTTCATGTCGAGTCACTCCCCAGCGATGGTAATACCAGACTGCGTATGGACTGACTCTCGGGATTAGCGGCGGGTTGTGATTCATTATGAGCTTCACGATTTGATTCGGGGGCACGAAATG
>Ga0208080_1000313_pt1 | contig 24353 bp, 19 predicted proteins | sample NGESurdeep092012_3_FD_184476 | JGI IMG/M metagenome (GOLD analysis project Ga0208080, IMG submission 184476) | Arctic peat soil microbial communities from Barrow, Alaska - NGEE Surface sample 210-3 deep-092012 (SPAdes) | ecosystem: Environmental > Terrestrial > Soil > Wetlands > Peat ...
ACTCGATAGTCTGCACCTGTTCCTTGACACGCTCCACCAAATTCTCAGCCAGCTCCCTGTAGCGTGCTTCGGATTCCGCCAGAGCCGCATGTTTGCGCTGCAATTCTTCGTAGTCCGATTTCACTACTTCGATATGCATCTCCGATGCCATGAAGTAGCGCGCACCCAATCGCATGAATGATTCCAATATGACCGTGACGGCGCGCACGCGAGCCTCGTCTTTTGCCGTCGTTTCAAGATAGCCGACCGTTTCCAGGTCATGAGTTAAAGGCATTCGCCTGGCGTTCGCCGCCAAGGGAGGCGTGTCGCCCATCACCCAGGAACCATTAGCCGATACGACCCGTGGCGGCGCACCCAACAGCACAGTCAATGCGGGAGACAACTTGTCCGGCACAACACCGGAAAGCAGTTCGCGCAAACTCAATGCGCTGTCATATCCTCTAGCCCGGATTTCCAAGCGTCTCTCCTGTGACGGCGTTGATGAAGGTCCGAGCATCTGTTCCGTGAACCTCGCTCAATGAGAAGCTCTTATCCAGAATCGGATAAACCGCTTCCAGCAACTTGACAAATGTTTCCCGCACGCCCGGTCCAGTCAGCGCGGAAGCCATCATCAGCGACCAGGGAGCGGCAGACCAGCGTGTCCGTATTTCTTCCTCGGTCAGTACATCGGGCAGATCGCGTTTGTTGAATTGCACTACCATGGGCAATGTGTCGAAACTCAGGCCGACGCGGCGCACGTTCTCTTCCAGATTCTGGAACGACTCGGCGTTGTTGATCCCTTGCGATCGTTGCGAATCCGCCACGAACACCACGCCGTCTGCCCGCGACAGCACTGCCTTGCGCGTCGCATCATGCACCACTTGGCCAGGGACAGTATACAGCTTGAATTTGATCAGCCAGCCAGAAGTCGTGTGAAAACCCAGCGGCAGCAGATCGAAGAACAATGTCCTGTCGTTCTTCGTTTCCAACGTCATGATCTCACCCTTCGAGTCCGGGGACAGCAGGTCGTGCAAGCGCATCAGATTAGTAGTCTTGCCGCTCATGGCCGGGCCGTAATAGACTAGTTTGATGGTCAGTTTGCGCCCAGATTCGTCAAGTTCAGCCATATGGTCGTTGCTCACTTGGGTAATCTTGCTTCATCGTCCGGTATGGGAAAAATAGTGGGTAGGTATCCATGTTCATACCTGTTCATCCAGCGGCTGCTCGATTGGCAGCCACACCCGAAAGGTCGTACCCTTGCCGATCTCGCTCTGCACCTCGATCCGCCCGTGATGTTTCTGGACGATGCCGTAGGATAGCGACAACCCCAGTCCCGTCCCCTTGCCGATGGACTTGGTAGTGAAGAACGGATCAAAGATCTTGTTGATATGTTCCGGAGCAATGCCCTTGCCGGTATCGGCGACCTCCACCCACACTTCTTCTCCTTGCCGTCCGGTGCGGATCGTGATCGTGCCGCGTTCCTCGATGGCGTGGGCGGCATTCACCAGCAGATTCATGAATACCTGGTTGATCTGTGAGGACAAGCATTCCACTTCGGGCAGCTCGCCATATTCCTTCACTACTTCAGCCTTGTACTTTATCTCGTTGTTGATAATGTTCAGGGTGCTGTCCATGCCGTCGTGCAGATTGGCGAAATACCACACCTCGTTGGCATCCACATACGAGAAGTCTTTCAGATTCTGCACGATATTCTTGACCCGCGTGATGCCGTCTTTCGACTCACTCATCAAGTTACGCAGGTCTTCTTTCAGGAAGACGATGTCCAGCTTGACTTTCGCCGCTCTTAGCTTCGCCCGCACCTCGTCATCGGCGATCAAATCTTCCGCCTGCTCGTACAGGGCCAGCATACTGAAGGTGTCCTGCACGTATCTCTCCAGCGTGCCCAGATTGGAATAGACGTAACCGATCGGGTTGTTGATCTCGTGTGCCACGCCCGCCGCCAACTGGCCGATCGAAGCCATCTTCTCCGATTGCAGCAGATGGCTTTGCGTTTCTTCAAGTTCCACATTGATTTGCTGGAGTTCCGCCAATCGCTGCTTCTGCTCTATATGCAACTGGATATTGTTCAAGGCCAGGCTGACCATGTCCAATACCGCTGAGCCCTGTTCCATATCCGCTTCCGTGAAGGGCGATCGTCCGCCCGACTTGTTGCCGGTCTTCGACCGGTTTACAGCGATGCAACCTACCGTTTTGCCTTCGATCTTTAACGGCCAGCAGATTGCCGAATTGGACGATGCGTCGGTACGCGCCTCCCTTTGGCGCTGGAAACGCGGATCGCTGGAGACATCACCGTTCAACAACAGTGCCTCTCCCTGCTGCGTCACCCAGCCAAAAACACCTTCCCCCATATTCACGCACTTGCCAATGACACCACCCGGCAGGTCGATGCCGGCAACGATGGTCAGGCAATTTTTGGCATGATCCAGCAGCGCGAGCGAACCGCTGCCCGCCTCGAATCCGTTCACAATATGTTGCAGGATGCGCTGATAGACGGATGAATTATCTTCCGCATTCACGGCTTCCTGACCCAGGCGATTCAGGTCATAGATCCAGGCCAGTTGCTTCAGTCGATCCAGGGACATACATTTCTCCTCCGCCAGATGGTCAGAACCTGACTGCCGGCGGTCTCCAGTTGCGGCGAACACGCTTCAACGCGTTCCCATGTCACCGCATACGATAACATCATTTCTTCGGCAAGATCGCCAACGGCCCTTTGCTGCTTGAGCCGTTTTCCAACGATGCTGCCATGCCCCACCAAGGGTGAAGCTAGCTTGCCTCAACGTCCTCGTTTTGCAAACCAGCATCCATGACCAGCAGCGTATAGTTAGCATGCGGGAATTCTCCCATTGAACAGCACCAGCAACGGACATCGTGTCCGGCTATGGAGAACAATTTCGCATTTTCTTGCGGCCGACGCTGCCGCTGCGATACACAAGCCCACAGATCGGCCGGGATAACCGTGTTTGCCGAAGCTCCCAACAATGACGGCCCTGTGCCTTCCGTTGAAAAGAGCCGGCGTGCCATTTGATTGGAGATGACGATAAGTCCATCCCTGTCGATGCCGATAACTGCCAAGGGCAAAATTTCAAGCACCTGTTGCGACATCTGCAGTGTTTTTAGGTCATGCACGATCTCGTCGGCCTTTCGTTCCACGCGCTGCTCGAGCTCCCGGTTGATTCGCATCAGTTCGTCATTTGCCAGCAAAAGCTGGCCGGCCAGGCGCGGCTTCTCGAGCTCCATCTCGTATCGCTGGAAGGCTTCTTCCACATTGGCGCGCAACAGATCGTCTTCCCACGGCTTGGTGAAAAACTTGTAGACTGCCCCGCGATTGATGGCATCAGTGACCGAATTCAGTTCGGTATAACCGCTCAGCACGATACGTATCGTATCGGGATATATTTCCCTGACCTTGGTCAAAAACTCCGTCCCGGTCATACCCGGCATGCGCTGGTCGGAAATGATCACGCCGACCCGGTGTTGCGCCAGCAACTCCAAACCTGCCTGGCCACTGTTCGCGCGCAGGATATTGTAGCCATCGCGACGCAATAACCTGGTCAACGCGGAGATGATGTTCTCTTCGTCGTCGACCAACAGGATCGTCTTGTCCGTCATGGTTGCCACGGCAGTTCCATGCTGATACCGCTTTGCAGCATGCGGGTCATTTCCTCGGCAGGAACAGGGCGGCTGAACAGATAGCCTTGCATCTCGTTACATTTCATTCTGCGCAGGTGGTTCATTTGCTCGACAGTCTCCACGCCCTCCGCGATCACATTCAACCCCAGGCTGTACCCCAACGCGATGATGGCGCCCACGATCGTCGCATCTTCATCATTTTTTGCAATATCATTCACAAATGATTTGTCGATCTTGAGCGTGTTGATCCGGAAACGCTTCAAGTAGCTCAGGCTCGAATAGCCGGTGCCAAAATCGTCGATAGAAAACAGAACACCGATATCATGCAACTCTTTCAACGTTGCAATCGTCGAATCCACGTTCTTCATCAACACACTTTCAGTGAGTTCCAGCTCCAGCATTCCATGGCCTGAATCCATGCCGTTTTCCTTGAATATCTTCTGGATCGTCCCGGCGAGGTCAGCCTGCCTGAATTGCACGGCAGACAGATTGACCGCAATAGGAATAGCCGGCAACCCGAGATGTTGCCACGCACGCGCCTGTTTGCACGCCGCATCCAGCACCCACTCCCCCACCGGCAGGATCAATCCGGTTTCTTCCAGCAAGGGGATGAATTCCAGCGGGAGTACCAGGCCGCGTTCCGGACTTTGCCAGCGCAGCAGCACTTCAACGCCGACGATCTTTCCATTAGTCAGATCAACCTTGGGTTGGTAATACAGCACGAACTCCTCACGATTCAAGGCACGGCGCAGATCCGTTCCCAGTTTCAGGCGCTGCCCGGCGGAAGCATTCATTTCTGCGGCGTAGTATTGAAAATTGCCGCGCCCCTCGTTCTTGGCATGATAGAGCGCGGCTGCCGCGTTTTTGATCAGCGTGATTGCATCGGTGCCATCGTTCGGGTAGACGCCAATGCCGATACTGGCGGTGATATATATCTCGTCGACGCCCACCGAAAAGTTGTCATGTGACAGGGCGTCGAGGATCTTCTGCGCAGTTTCTCCCGCCTCGTCCGGGTCTTTTATCCCTGCCAGCACCAGGCCGAACTCATCCCCCCCCATGTGTGCCAGCGTGTCGCCGACACGCAGATGACCTACCAATCGTTCCGTCACTCTCTGGAGCAGTTGATCCCCCACCAGATGGCCGAATGAGTCATTGACCTGTTTGAAGCGATCCAGATCAACGAACATGACTGCCGCCAAATATCCTTCGCGTAGCGCGCGAGCCAGCTCCTGCCCTAATCTGTCGAGAAACAACACCCGGTTCGGCAAACCGGTCAGCGCATCATATTGTGAGATTTGTTTGATCTGGGTGTCGCGTTGCACCACCGTAGCAACCCATTGTTCATTGGCCTGCTCCAGCATGTCGTTCGCGATCTGAATGTCCTGAAACAGCTCCGCTTTTTCCAGGATCAACTCGTGATGCCTGAACGCCCCCAGCACTTCGGAACATAGCACTTCGTTGTCCCACGGCTTGTTGAAGTATTTATAGATGGCCCCGCGATTGATGGCATCCATCACCGCATCGAGATCGGCATATCCGCTGAGTACGATGCGTATCGTATTCGGGTATAGTTCTTTGACCTGCGTCAGAAATTCCACCCCGGTCATCTCCGGCATGCGCTGGTCGGAAACCACGACACCGACATCGTTTTCAACCAACAACGCCAGTCCCTCGCGCCCGCTCTTTGCGCGCAATATCCTGTAACCATCGCGGCGCAGCAGGCGCGCCAGCGCAGCACCGATGTCCTCTTCGTCGTCAACCAGCAATATCGTACGTTCCATTACCCACCCCCATGTTTTCTGGTTTTGTATGAAACCATACCACAACCAAATTATTGCAACGTACCTTCCGCATCACTGACACACTTCTATATTTCCACCCGATCTCTCCTATGCTGCTTGGCCGGGTACAAGCGCCGGTCCGCTTCCTTAAGTAACTCCTCAGCCGAGCAAGGCTGCTTTGTTGGCGCGCGTTTAAAACTGACCACCTGTGCGCGATGAATTTTGACTAAGCGATTTACGGCGTATTTAACTACGCCTCTGCGGATAAGTCTACCAGACTGGACATCTCAAACGTATCCTCGGAATGGATCGCTTGCGACTGCGCGGACTCAGCGGAGCTACCGACGAATTTACCTTGGCTGCCACAGTACAAAATCTGAGGCGTATGACCAAGTTAATCGCGCAAGGTCCACCAATTGAAGGGATAGGTGCGCCCGCATGAAGCGAAATCTCTCCGATTAACCACAAAATCAGGCATTCAAACCTGAATGCCTGCCTCGCAAGAGGCAATGTCCGAAAATCTCATCTTCTAAAAAGATCACCTCGATTGAAACTTCGAGTTTTTCAACAGAATCTGTCGAAAGCCGCTAGTCACGAAGTTCTGCTAACGGGAAATGAAAATTCTGTTGTAAATAAAATCCTACTTCCCGAAACCGGAACTTGGCGACATGCCAGTTTCGACACTATATAGTCACTCCGTCCTGTTTTCAGTGATACTGGTCACAGCTGGGAGGTAGCTGCCAGTGAAGGCAGGACATGTACCTGCGGATTACGAATAATCGACACCAACATTCGATGTTTACCGCTTTGATTTCGAATCCGCAGGTGCGCTTGGGTTCGTTAACGAATACTCAGGACGCGCCGCACAACCGGCTCTCTATATTGCCTTCGCAGAACCCTTGCATGCATGTCCGTATCTGTAATCTACCACTAGTGGAGGTGATTATGAATACCCAATCCACCCCTTCCTTCACGGCCTTCGTTGGCATCGACTGGGCCGACAGGAAACATGACTTCTGTTTGCAGGCCGCTGGGTCAGTCCAGCGAGTGTTCGGCACCCTGGATCATTCACCGGAAGCGATCGCGAAATGGGCGTATTCATTGCGAGACCAGTTTGGTGGCTCTATTGCCATCTGTCTTGAGCTTGCCAAGGGTCCATTGGTCTATGCGCTGCAGCGGTTTGAATTCCTCGTTCTCTTCCCTGTCCATCCATCAACACTCGCAAAATACCGGGAAGCCTTCGCTCCAAGTCGTGCCAAGGACGATCCGACTGACGCTGAAATAGCGCTGGATATCATGCTCCGCCATCCAGAGAAACTTCAGCCCATCAAGCTGCAAAGCGTCGCCATGCGGAAACTGGCAACGCCCGTCGAAGAGCGTCGCTGTCTGGTCAATGAGGTGACCAGCATCACTAACCGCATGACCAGCACGCTCAAGCAATATTACCCACAGGTATCTGTTCAGCAAGCCTGTAGCGATTGAGCAATTTGAGACTTTGCTGAAACAAAGCTGATTCCTATGTTGATGTTGAAGCCAATGCCGAATGACTGTTTGAGGGAAAGTCGAATATCGGCTATATAGTGTCGAAAGTGACGGTTCGAAAAATTTGGAACCGGACATTCATGCAGGCCCAACCGACACCATTTTCATAAAATCGCCGGCGTCCGGTAAGGCCGAAAACCGGACGGTCGCAGTGCCCCTCCTGACATTCTGCTACTGGCACGTTGCGGCTATCCGCACATACTAACTGCCTAGCCGAAAGCCATCACTGATAATAACAACCTGATCTTATTTTTGAATCGCCTTGAAGCAACTGAGGAAAGACCCCGAATTGATCAAATACAACCACCGCAACTTCCGCATCTCCAGTCATTTCTATTGACAGCTTGATAGAACAAACGTAAATGCGTTTCATCGGAAGGAATGTTGTATGTTGTGAAAAGGCTGGTTAGCCAATCTTTGTTCTCGATAATCCATGCATCTTCAGGCAGGCCCTCCGCGTAGATATCGTCGTCAGGAAAGATGAAACTGTAAATGGCATAGGTCCCCATGTCATTCTGTTTACGTTCCAAATCAATTTCTAGTTGTTGCCCAAGGTAAAATAATTCCCAATGAGCAAGACAGAGACCACTGCCTTTTGCAGTCCACCGAGCAGTAAAAGGATTAGGCATGATATGTAAGGTGACTTCCCCAATTATGTTATGCATTGACGAATGGCCGCTTTCGACACTTAGCCAAACGCATGTGTGGGTTGATTTCGTAGTCTGGCAGTATTTCGCGAAGTAATAGTAAAGTTTCGCGTTCCCTGTTTGTAGACGGTTCTTGTTTAAACATTAATTATCTGATGAGACGCATAATTGCTAACAGGAATTAGATTTTCAATATTTCAGAACAATAAGCTGATCATCCAGTGGGCCGTGTTAAACATCCCGTTTTGGCACATCTCAGACATTTTATCCCATATGCACTTCACAGTTATCCGGCAGGAAGCCAGAGCACCCGTAGAGAGGCGTCTTGCCAACAACGTCCTCGCGCAAAGCTATAAAAAACCCCTTTGGAGTCGTAGAACTCCGTTAGCCAATACAAAGCCTCAATAGCAGTTCTCAACAGCATAACGGTGCGCACAGGTGCAGCTATGTTATGGGAAATCCAGTAACTCTTTTTATTGGCGGCGATATCTGAAATGGACTTGCTGGTGCACTTTAAAATGTAACTGGCAATGCGGCCCGAACTCATTTTTTTAGTGCCATTACTTACCCGCACGAACCCGCGACCACCACAAACACGATAATTCCAAACTGATTGAAGCAGCTTGTAATCCTGACGGCCTCGCACAGCCACGTGCGCATGGAACGAACCACGCTTTGCTTCGCTAGTTTTTTTGCTGTCATGCTTTTCAACTGTCAGCACATAGGGCAAGGCATCGCCTGAAGCTTTGCGCACTAGGCGAATAAACTTCTCGATCATCCTTTGGAATTCATCACGATCAAAGATAGCATCGCGAGTTGTTAGCGTAAGCATCCGATCAAACCGCACCGACTTGCAGGCATGACGAATCCTTTTCTTTGCCCTGCGCGCCGCACGTTCACGATTCTTTGCTATCTCGCCTTCACACGGCATGGGTCACTGGTTCGAAGCCAGTACCGCCCACCATTCAATATCCGACAATATATGTTTGGCGTGCCAAACAAAAAGCCCGGCACTTTCGTGCCGGGCTTTTTGACCAACTCAAGAACCGATTAAGGAGCCTGGATGTTGGATGCTTGCTTGCCCTTGGGGCCTTGTGTCACTTCAAAGGTGACCTTCTGGCCTTCTTTGAGTGATTTGAAACCGCTCATGTTGATCGCGGAAAAGTGCGCGAACAAATCTTCGCTGCCATCATCGGGAGTGACAAAACCAAAACCCTTTGAGTCGTTGAACCATTTAACTGTACCTGTTGCCATGTGTATAACTCCTACTTAAAAAACGGGGAAATCCCCCGCAGAACTATTTGAATCGAAGATTGCGCATGGAAAACCAGTACTGCAAAAACTTTGAATCAAATACCAGGATGTCTTGTACGCTGGTTTGGTCGGTATCGTCAAGGTAAATTAATGACATTTGCCGGAATCAGTTAAGATTTGATAATTAATCTCATAAAGATTTCCGGGAATGGACATATCAAGTTTGCTCTTTCTGCTTCTACTGGCCGTGCTTGGGTGGTTCTGGTTCGACAGCGTGCACACCATTGAGATCGCACGGAATGCAGGCAAACGTGCCTGCGACGAAGCGAACGTGCAGTTTCTCGACGACACCGTCGCAGGCATCGCGCTTGCGCTGGTGCGCGACAAATCGGGACGCCGGGTGCTACGCCGCACTTATCGCTTTGAGTTCAGCGATACCGGCGACAGCCGGCTTGAGGGTCAGTTGATCATGCTTGGCGACAAGATCGAGTCGGTGATCATGGAGCCATACCGTATATTGCACTGAGTCCTTGCCGTTGGCCGGACTGTATTTCAGAACTTTCTTTTCCGTGATTACTTTTCCCGGGACAGAAAAAACAATCCGGTCTTCACAGCAAGGCAGCCGCCTTGAAATGGTTCTAGTGCCAAATTCACCGAGGGAATGTTCGGATCTTCGTAGACTGATATTCCTGCAAGCTTATCGGAATAGAACGGCCAGTCCTTGAACGTCGTCTGGCGAATCCTGGCGCAATCTTCAGGGAAGGGCATGACCAGCGTAAAAGAGGCATCGCATGTTCCCAACTGCGACTCGGTAGCCGTAATCGTCAATATGCTTTTGCCGACAGCGTAGCTTTTCGCGCCGGTCACCAGCGCAGAATGTTTTTTGATGTCGGATTGATTCCACAAATTCAGGTAGGCAAAATCACTCTGGAAGAGAAAGTTCGCGATATCATCCACGTCATGGCCGCACGCCACAAAGCCTTTTTCTTTCAGCTATATGGCTGACTGGGTCACGACCTCTTTATCTTCTGCGTAAGCAGGGTGCGTCAGACTTAGGGACGCGAGCACCAAAAGGCCGGCGATCATTTTGATCTGACTTCCCCATGTTGCGGCACTGCCGGTCAACCGCGCATCTCCAGCATCAGATGATTGACACGCTTGACGAATCCGGCCGGGTCGTCCAATTGCCCGCCCTCCGCCAGCAATGCCTGATCGAACAACACCGCCGCCCAGTCATCGAAATGTTTTTGCTCTTCCTTCAAACGCAACACCACCGGATGATTCGGGTTGATCTCCAGGATGGGCAGTGTGGCGGGCATCTTCTGCCCGGCAGCCTTGAGCATGCGCGCCATATTGCCGCCGATGTCATGCTCGTCGGAAACCAGACAGGCAGGCGAGTCGGTCAGGCGGTGGGTCACGCGGACTTCCTTGACACGCTTTTCAAGTGTCTTCTTGATCTTCTCGGTCAGATCCTTGTGATCGCTGGCCTGCTTCTCCTGCTCCTGTTTCTCGGCCTCGTCTTCGAGTTTGCCCAGATCCAGACCGCCCTTGGCCACGGAGACCAGCGCTTTGCCGTCGAACTCGGTCACTGAGCTCGCCACCCACTCGTCCACGCGATCCGAGAGCAGCAGCACCTCGATGCCCTTCTTGCGGAACACCTCCAGATGCGGGCTGTTCTTGGCGGCATTGAAAGTTTCGGCGGTGATGTAGTAGATCTTGTCCTGTCCTTCCTTCATCCGGCCGATGTAATCCGCCAGCGAGACGGTCGCAGCATCGGTGTCGGCATATGTCGAGGCGAAACGCAACAGCCCGGCGATCTTGTCCTTGTTCGCGAAATCTTCCGCCGCGCCCTCCTTCAGCACCTGGCCGAACTCACCCCAGAACCTGGCGTATTTTTCAGGCTCGTTGGCTGCCAGATCTTCCAGCAAACTTAATACCTTCTTGGTACAACCCGAACGTATCGCCTCGATGTCTTTGGACTCCTGAAGGATCTCGCGCGACACATTCAGCGGCAGGTCGCTGGAATCGACGACCCCGCGCACGAAGCGCAAATAAGGCGGCAGCAATTGCTCGGCATCATCCATGATGAACACGCGGCGCACATACAGCTTGATGCCGTGGCGTGCATTGCGATCCCACATATCGAACGGCGCACGCGCCGGGATATAGAGCAGCTGCGTGTATTCCTGGCGGCCTTCCACGCGCGCATGAGTCCATGCCAGCGGATCTTCGTAGTCATGGCCGACATGCTTGTAGAACGCCTTGTACTCGTCGTCCGAGATATCGTTCTTGGAACGCGCCCACAATGCGGATGCCTGGTTGACGGTCTCATCCTCGCCGGTGACGACCTGGCCGCCCTCTTTCCATTCTTCTTTCTTCATCACGATGGGCTGGACGATGTGATCGGAATATTTGTGGACGATGGAACGGATCTTGTGGCCGCTGAGCAGATCGTCCTGGTCTGCACGCAGATGCAAGGTTATCTCGGTACCGCGCGCAGCCTTGTCCACCATCTCGATCGTGAATTCGCCGCCGCCATCGGATTCCCAATGCACGCCTTGATCCGCCTGCTCTCCGGCGCGGCGGGTCGTGACAGCGACCTTGTCCGCCACGATAAACGCGGAATAAAAACCGACACCGAACTGCCCGATCAGATTCGCATCCTTCTGCTGGTCGCCGCTCAGTTTGGTAAAGAATTCCCGCGTGCCCGATTTCGCGATCGTGCCCAGATTGTTGATGACCTCGTCACGGCTCATGCCGATGCCGTTGTCGCTGATCGTCAATGTGCGGGCGGTTTTGTCGTAGCTGATGCGGATTTGCAGATCGGAATCGTTCTCGAACAGTTTGTCGTTGTGCAAAGCCTCGAAGCGCAATTTGTCGCAAGCGTCCGACGCGTTGGAGACCAGCTCGCGCAGGAATATCTCGCGGTTGGAATACAGCGAATGGATCATCAGTTGCAGAAGCTGTTTGACTTCCGTTTGAAACCCCATCGTTTCGCGATTAGCTACAGTATTCTCGGTCATACAAAATCTCCCAAATAACGTTTACAAAAGAGTGGCGGACTAAATGGAGCCTGTCTGAAGAATTTCAAGTGCCTGATCACCGGCCAAAAATAATTACCTGACATCAAGAACCTTATCGTGTGGGATCATTCCAACGAGCCGCTGGATTTTGGCCCAAGGCGAGTCGGCAGGGATCATGTTCTTCAATACCGCTCAGCAAAGCATTGGATTTTACTGTGTTCCATCAGTGCTTGCCATCCCGGCCTTGGTCCTTGATCAATTGACCGACTTCGATCGCTTACGCCCATCCAGAGTATAAAATAGATGCCACCATGAAATACCTCGCCGGATACCCTGAAAACATCAAAGCCAGTGTGCGGCAACTGATCGAGCAGAACCGTCTCGGCGACATCCTGCTGGAAAAATACCGCACTGCGCACGACATACGCACCGACAAAGCGCTGTATGACTATGTCTTCGACCTGAAGAACCGCTTCCTGCGCAACGCCGCACCGGTAAACAAAGTGGCCTACGACAGCCGGATCAGAGACATCGAGCACGCCCTGGGGCAACACACCAGGACTTCCCGTGTGCAGGGCGGCAAGCTCAAGACCAGCCGCGAAATCCGCATCGCCTCGCTGTTCAGGGAAGTACCGCTAGAATTTCTCAAAATGATCGCCGTGCATGAACTGGCACACCTGAAAGAAAAGGAACACGACAAAGCCTTCTACCAACTCTGCATCCACATGGAGCCGGCGTATCATCAGTACGAACTCGACCTGCGCCTGTACCTGACGCAGGTCGAGTTGTGCGGCAAGCTGTCCTGGCCCGGGTGAACCCAAATTTTCCGGCTTGCGCACAACATCCTTGATGTATTGACTGTTTGTATTAATCGCTGTCCTGTTCAATAATCTGCCCGGCAGCAGATACGCCCCCGCATCACCTGCACCAATAATAATCTGGAGATACCTGATGAAACTGCTAGGAACCAATACCAGCCCCTATGTGCGCAAAACGCGCCTGGTCTTGCTGGAAAAGAACATTGCCCACACTTACCTGATCGACCCGCCGCGCGAGCCGGGCAGCCAGGTGGCGCGGGTCAATCCGCTGGGGCGCATCCCCGCGCTGATACTCGATGACGAAACCTGCGTGTTCGACTCGCCGGTGATCGCCGAATACGCAGACACGCTGAACGATACCCCTGTCCTGATCCCGCGCACCGATGCGCTGGCACGGATGCGCGTCAAGCGCTGGGAAGCGCTGGCGGACGGCATCATGGATTCGGCTGTCGTGGTGCGCACTGAAAGCATGCGTCCGCCAAGTAACCAAGAAGTAGCTAAGCTGGAAGCCGACACCATCACCCGGCATAACGATGCCATCACCCGTGCGCTTGCGTATATTTCCGCGCAGCTTGGCCAGCGTATCTGGTGCGAGGGTGCAGCTATCACGCTAGCCGATCTGGCCCTGGTGAGCGCGCTGATCTATCTGGATCTGCGCCAGCCCGAACGCGACTGGCGTCGCACCCATCCCAATCTGGCTGCATGGTTCTCCCGCATCAGCGAGCGTGCCAGCGTGCGCACCACCCTCGCCGGTTGATTGCATATCTGGTATTTTCAGGTAGCCAGCAGATCGTCGAACCACGCTTTCCAGCGCTGATATTTTTGCGGCAGCGCTTGGGCTTTTCCTGCGATCGCTATTCTTTCGCCTATCCTGTGGCTTGCGGGTGCCATCCCGGCTGCGAGTAGCGCGGCACCCTGCAGGCTGGACTCGCTCTGCTGCAAACGATAGACCTCGAATGGCACACATAGCGCGATGCCCTGTTGCAAACAAATCGATTCGGATAATCCCCCCGAAAGATAGACCCGCTCGATCGCGCACTCGCGGTGAAACTCTTCCAGTATCAGCGCCACCCTGAAGATAACCGCTTCCAGCAGCAGGACTGCAATTCGGCGTTTCGACAAATGATCAACCGGTTGGGAAAAGCGGATGCCGACATCGCCGCGGAAATACGGCGCCCCCAACCCACTCGGTTCTGCCAGGCAATAAATCTCGTCCTGCGCCAGGTAATCGACGCTGCATTCTTCCACCGGATACGGCGCAAGCGCGGCGGCGATGGAGTTGAGCGTGCCTTCAACCGCGAGATGGATATGTTGCTCGCGATCGATATATACCAGCGTATGCAAGTATCCTTCCGGAGCAGTTTTGGCATTAGGCAAATATCGCACTACAAAACAGCCGGTGCCGAGATTGATCAGGGCTTCAGGCTGATCTTCGCTGACGCTGGCGATCAGCGCGGCGGATTGGTCGCCGACGCTGGCTTGCAGAGCAAGCCCATTATTCAACAGCAGATTCAATCCTGCGGAAGGCTTTATTCCGGGCAGTATTCCCAACGGTATACCGAACAGCTCGCAGAGTTGCGGCGACCATTGCTGTTGCCGGATGTCCATCAGCAGCGTGCGCGCAGCCATGGATGCATCGGTGACAAAATGTCTGCCTCCGGTCCAGCGCCAGATCAGAAACGTATCCAGTGTGCCAACCCGCAACTCACACCGTTCCAGGCGTGCCAGCCAGCCGGGGTTGTCCTGCAACACGGCGCGCAATTTGGGTGCGAAATAATAAGGCGTCAGCGGCAGGCCAGTAAGATTGCGAATAGTTTTCTCATGCGTCCGCAGAGCTTCGCAGCTTGTCGCGCCGCGACTGTCCTGCCATGAGATCAGCGGCGTGAGCGGCTGGCCAGTATCTTGTTCCCAGATCAGGAAGGACGAGCGTTGGCTGCACAGACCCAGTGATCTGCAGTCACCCGCTTGCGCGAAGCATTCGTCGAGGACTTGTTCGGCAGTCGCCGCATAAGCCAGCGCATCGCTTTCATAACATCCGTCATCGGCGGTGATCTTGGGCGCGGGGCGTGCAATGATATTGCCGAGTTCACCGTCACGATCCAGCAAACCGGCCTTGATGGACGTGGTGCCGAGATCAAGCGCGATGGATACGATCAATTTAATTCACCATTTGTGTGATTCACGTGTAGGAGCGGGCCATGCGGGTGCCCGGACAAAAGTTTTTCGTACCCGCGAGACTCTTTATCGCGGGCATGGTCCGCTCCTACAGGTTGCGACTTCGCGGTTTATCGCGGCTTCATCCCAACCCATCGCAGCGGCAACAGTCTCGGCGATTCGACGCAGTGTACCTTCAGAGAGCTGCGCCAGAATCAATAACGGCATGCGGCGGCGCAGCAGATCTTCCAGATGAATGACCATTTCGGTGCGCGCGCAAAACAGCAGATCCGCGTAGATGAATGGTAGCGTAGCCACGATGCACTCTGCCAAACGTAGCTCACCTTCTATGCTGCGCAACACCTCTTCGACCCGTTTTCCATGGCGGCGGATCAGCCACTTCGTGCTTTCCGGAGCGATGCCGAGCCGGTTGGCCCGCGCGTTGACGGCAACAGACCACTGGTCATAATTTGTTTCCGGTGCCCAGGGAAATCGGCGGCTTTGGGTGGCACACGGGGCATCGACGCCAAGTTGAGCGCACACCGTGTTGACGATGCTGGCCGCATCTCCGCGGGCTGAGGTGATCTTTCCGCCGATCGAGTAATGCACGCCATTGCCCGCGGTCTGCAATTCCCAGTCGCGGCTGACGGCTGAGGGCGAGGCGTGGTCGCTGCGCTTCATCACGCGCACGCCGGCATAGCTCCCGACGATATCGGCTTCGGTCCACGCGGTCTTGAGATAATGATTGGCTTCAGCCAACAGATAGGCAACGTCCTCTTTCTCGACGACGACATGCTCGATATCGCCTTTGTAATCGTTGTCAGTCGTGCCGATCAGCGTCATACCATACCATGGGATCATGAAAAACACCCGGCCATCGGACTGAGCCGTCAACAGCAGGGCCGCCTCGGTCATCGTCCCCGGCATGACCAGATGCACGCCTTTGGATAAACGGCACCAGTCGCGTCCCGGCTGCGATGCAGTCGTCCACTGCCCGGCGGTATAGACGATCTGCCGGGCAAGGACCTGCGCGCTTTTATTGTTGAGCTGGTCATGAACCGTCGCGCCGCACACCTGCCCACCCGACTCCATCAGTCCGGTCAGCTGGCAATAATTCACGCACACCGCGCCCGCGCCCATCGCGCCCGCGATCAATTCCAGCACCAGCCGCGCATCATCGGTCTGCGCATCGCCATAGGTGAAGCCGCCCTTCAGACCGTCGCTGGCGAGAGCAGGAAAACGTCTGGCAAATGCGGCGCGATCGAAGTGACGATGGGCGATGTCCGGGCCGGCCATATTTTTTCCAGACAGCCTCGCGAGAAAATCATACAACATCAAACCGGCCTTCAACTGCAGCGTGCCGATGCGGCTGTCTTTGTATATGGGCACGCCAAAGCGCAACGGCCAGACGCGATGCGGAGCCAATTTCAGCAAAAGCTGCCGCTCCAATATCGCCTTCCTGACCAACTTGAAATCGTAAGTCTCGAGGTAGCGCAAGCCGCCGTGGATCAGCTTGCTGGATGCCGAAGAGGTTGCGCCAGCCCAGTCGCCCTGCTCCACGATGGCGACGCTCAAGCCGCGCAAGGCCGCGTCATAAGCAGTCCACGCCCCATAGATGCCGCCGCCGCAGACCAGCAGATCGAAGTGTCTCCCTGCCAACAAAGAAAAATCGCGTTTCATCCCAAATAGTCCATTAGCATAAAACTGCGTCATTCCCGCGCAGGCGGGAATAAAAATCTCCCGCGTAGCGGGACAACATCTCGGATTTGTCCGCTTCGCGGGAAGCTTGTCCTTGCTGGATTCCCGCCTGCGCGGGAATGACGGTCTAATGGATTTGGGTTCATCTGCCCCTCATCTGCAAGGCTTTTTGAGGAACATCGCTGATCAGGATATCCACGCCCAATTCCAGCGCCAAGTTGATTTCCGCGTCGCTGTTGCAGGTGTAAACCGCGATGCATTTTCCGTGATCGCGCAACAGCTTGACCATCGTCTCATCAAGCGACTTGATCGGCAGGCACAGGCCATGCAGAAAAGACTGTTCCGACAGAACGCGCTGCGCATCCGAAAATGTCTGGTCAGTTTCAAAGTTGTAAACCAGCGGGAAATCCGGCGCGCACTGATGGGCATAGACCAGACTGTCCAGATTGAACGAGGACACCATGATGGTATCGCCCTGTGCCGCGCCAGTATTAGCCGCTCTGGCCATCGCCAGTGTTTGCCGCACTTTTATTTCATGGCGGGAAGACGATTCCCATTCGCGATTCTTGATCTCGAGCAGCAATCGGCAGCGCTTGCGATAGGCATCCATAAACTCTTTCAGGCTCATGATGCCTTCCGGTTTCGCGCCTGAAGAAAAATGCGCGGCGAAATTCATCGCCTGCAACTGCGCGTGATCGAAATCGTCGACATGCTTGACGGGCAAGCCTAGCTTGCCGAGAAACCGGTCGTGCCACAGCACGGCGACTTCGTCGCGACTGAGTTGCACGTCCGTTTCAATACCATCGATGGGATATTCCAGCGCCTTGTCGAAAGCCGAACGGGTATTTTCCGCCGCCTCCTTGTTGGCGCCGCGGTGGGCAAAGATCAGGGATTTGTTCATGGTGTATTTTGTATTAATCCATATTTGATCTGGCAGTCAGTGTCTGATCAAATCGATGCCACGGCAGCTTATCAAAAAATCGCTTCATCAAAACTTTGAGCGCGGTCAAATACGGACTATTTGGGTTTTCAACAGTAATGGTCAACAATATCCCCCCATCCACCCAAGGCAGTCAAGAACATCCATGCGCCATTCTCTTGCCAAAACCGTCACACCCCGCGAAGTCTGGGCCTGGGCGATGTACGACTTCGCCAACTCAGGCTACACCACGGTGGTCATCACCGCGATTTTCAATACCTATTTCGTTTCGGTGGTGGCGGACAACCGGCCATGGGCGACCTTCGCATGGACGGCTGCGCTGGCGGTCTCCTATGCCGCGATCATGTTTACTGCGCCGGTCATCGGGGCTTATGCGGATGCGTATGCCGCCAAGAAAAAACTGCTGGCGCTGACCACCATCGGCTGCGTGGTGTTTACCGCGCTGCTTGCGTTTGCCGGGCCAGGCAGCCTGTGGCTCACCATTCCGCTGATCGTGCTTTCCAATTTCTTTTACGGCAGCGGCGAGAACCTGATTGCGGCCTTCCTGCCGGAACTGGCGACTGGTCGCTCGCTCGGCAAGGTGTCGGGATGGGGATGGAGCCTGGGTTATGTCGGCGGCCTGGTGAGCCTGGGCGCCTGCCTTGCATATGTGACTTGGGCGCAGAATCAGGGGCAGCAGGCCGCAGATTTCGTGCCGGTGACCATGCTGATCACCGCCGCGCTGTTCGCCGTTTCCAGTCTGCCCACCTTTTTGTTCCTCAAGGAACGTGCCGTGCCGCAGCCCCATTTGCAGGGACTGAACCTGGTGCAGGAATCTTTCGCCCGGTTAGCGCAGACCCTCAAGCACGCGAGCGATTACCGCGACCTGCGGCGCTTTCTGATCTGCACGGTGTTTTACCAGGCGGGCATCCAGGCGGTGATCACGCTCGCCGCGATCTACGCGCAACAGGCGATGCACTTCACCACCCAGCAGACCATCATGCTGATTTTCGTGGTCAACATCACCGCCGCGATCGGCGCTTTTCTGTTCGGCCATCTGCAAGACCGCATCGGCCATATCCCCACGATCGCATTGACACTGGTCGGCTGGATCGTCATGGTCGGCCTGGCATGGGCCGCACAAGGCCCTGATATGTTCTGGGTTGCCGCAAATCTCGCGGGGATATGCATGGGTTCCAGCCAATCCGCTGGGCGCGCGCTGGTCGGGCTGTTGAGCCCCGCCACGCGGCGCGGCGAATTTTTTGGGTTATGGGGACTGGCGGTCAAGCTCTCGTCGATACTGGGGCCGCTGACTTACGGCTTGGTCAGCTGGATTTCGCAGGGCGACCATCGCCTGGCGATATTGATCACCGGCAGTTATTTTGTCGCGGGGCTGGCGATCCTGGCGGGAGTGAACGTCAGGCGCGGAAGGCGTGCGGCACTGCGGTCAACCTCTTAGGTTTGCTCGACATATGGAGTGGCTTGCGATCACGGCAAATCGTCAATGAACCGCTGCATCGAAACTTTGAGCGCCGCAAAATTCGGGTTGTACATCAGGCGGCGCAGAATACCGGCTTTCAGGTTTTTCTCGGTGATCTCGCCCTGCAAATCCTGCTCGGGATGCTTGAGACAGGCAGCGTATTTTTCCATGTCGTGCGGATAATAATGCACGCAATTGGAATACTCCCCCGCCGCACCATAATGCGTGTCCTCGGGTGGTATCACGATGGCCGTGTGTGCTGAGCTTAATATTTTCTGCGCGGGAACTGTGCTGTTCACCAATTCCAATTTGCCTGCCAGAATGCTGGGCGGAAATTTTTCTGGTTCAGTGGTATACAGCACCAGCTTGCTGGATGGGTGACGCGCACGCGAGATGAATTCCAGGATGGCCGATGTTTTGACCGTTATATCATCTTCACTGGCAACGGTGAATACCGGAATATTTAGCTGATGTTGCTGCAACAGAGCACTGAGCTTTCTGGACAGCGCATGCATCTGGGCGGCAGCATTCTTCGTGAAGGACTCATACTTATAAATGTCCCGATCGGGGAAGATGTGTATCCATTTGGCGGATGGCATCAGCCAGCTATACAGTTTGTGCAGGTTGGCCCACGCCGCCTTTGGCGTTATCCTGATTGCGGGAGAAAACAGGAACAGGCCGCGCACCCGGCTATCGCGCAGGCTCTGGTAAACGCTCAGCGCGCCGCCAATGGAGTATCCCGCCAGATAGACCTCATCTACTTCTTCGGCAAGTTTGTAAGCACCATAGGCGACAGTCTTGGCCCACTCCTGCCAGGTTACTTCAAGCAGATCGCCGGGCTGCGTGCCATGGCCCGGCAACAATACGACCATGACGCGGAAACCATTCTGCTGGAAGAACGCAGCCAGGTGACGCATCATATAAGGGGAGCTGGTCAGGCCATGCGTGAGCAGTACGCCGCGACGATAGGGTTTTTGTTGCCCGGACGGGAAACCGGCTGGCGGCTTCGATTCGAACGGCGCATTGCCATCGACTATTTTTTCCAGATCGGCAGCACCGGCGTGTGCCCTCCTGAGCATGTCGCGATTGCGCGCCACATAATTCGCAAACGCCAGCCGGTCTCCATTGAACTGCGAGTTCAACCCGGACGGACGGTGCCGTGCCTCAAGCGGCGGAGTCGCCACTCCTACTCACCTGCGCATTTTGCAATGGCTGCGTCGGTCTCCAGTTCCAGGCAATGTCTCAGATCTAAATTTTTTGCTCTCTCTGGTTTGTCATTGTCAGGCTTGCTTGCGGTAGGTTTGCTCGCGGTCTGGCCGGACTGGGATGTTGTTTTTGCGGTCTTGATCGTCTTGGCAAGTTTCAATGGCGGCTGCAAGGCTTGGGCCGGCGCAGCAACGGGTGGTGTTGCGGCAGGCGCCATCGCTTGAGCTGGCGCTGCAGGCGCGTTCGCCTGAACTGGTGCAACTGCTGCTTTAGGCGCGGAAGCGGGTGGTTTTGCCGCAGGCACTGCAGCGGGAGATACAGGTACGTGTTTCACAACAACGGAAGTCTGCTTCAAGCCAAGGAGGTCAAGATCAAGGGGGTCGAAAAAAACAAATGCCGCACTACCGATAATGACCAGGATACCAATAAATACCCAAATTTTTCGCCCAGACCTGTTGCTCATTTTCTTCCTTTCCAAAGCAAATCGCACCGTTCAATCAACCCACAGCCCAATCAAAATCTGCCCAACCGACATCTGCCCAACCGACATCATCAAGTTCACCCGCACACGATAAACTGCATCGCCGTCGCTGGCAATGACCACCGATAAATTATTATTTCCAGAACACCGTCTGTTTATTGAAGTTTTGCATGGATTTACGCAATGCAGCGAGTTGGCCGGACAGATCGTGCGCGATCCAGCCCCTTGCCAGAACGACCGCCTCCTGATGTGCAGCCAAAGCAGCATCCGCCGCCAGACTGTCCAGCAAGCGATGCGCCACCGCGACATCGTTGATCTGTCCGAGCAAATCTTGCACGATGCTTAACGCGGCAAGGTAAGACCCGGCTTTCTTTTTATCGTATAACGCCGCGCAAAATTCCGCGCTGTATCTGAGCTTCTTGGCAACAATGCGCAGGGCATGCAAGCGCGCGGCATCGGCAGTATTCAGTTGCTGTCCGGAGCTTGCGAAGCGTTTGGCCAACTTGCGCAAACGGCGTGTGGCGAAATCTTTTGCCTGCTGTGCGGTCTCTGTCTGCTGCTGCCAATAATCACTGTTCATCCAGATCGCGAAACGCAACAGCAAGCGCTGCCGTTCATGCGCTTGTGCCGCACCGCGCAGTGCCGCATAACAGGCTGCACGCTGCCGTTCGCTGACCGCCAGCAAAGCCTGCAAACCGGCATGCCCGGCCATGCGCTCACACATCGGCTGCAACGTCTGGGCGATGAACACATCCCATTCGCGAACATGTCCCAACTCGACGCACAAATCTGAAACATCTTTGTACAATCCTGCCAATTGCACATCGGCACGGACTTTTTCAGCCATGCGCAGCACCACGCGCAAGCGGCGCAATGCGACGCGCATCTGATGCAGATATTCGGCATCGTCGCTAGCCATCGCACCGGACAGGTTGTCTTGAAAATGCTGCATGCAAGACCAGACCAGCGTTTTCAGCACATCTGCCAGCGTGTCCGTCCTGGCAACAGCCGGCGCAATACCCTTGACCGGATGCCCGGAATATCCGGACAACAGGCGATATCCCTGCTCCGCCTTGCTGACCGTCTCCAGTTCGAACGGCACGATCTCCAGTATCTCCAGCGCCAGCTCGTACAGCTGTTGCGGTTCGCCGGATTTCAATTCAAGCTCCACCTCGCAGACCGGCGTGCTGCGCTGCTCGGTGCTGATCACGCCCTGATCCATGCACAATTCAATCTGCGCGCCCTGCCACAGAAGCATCCGGCTGTTGCGGGAAAAATCCGTGACGAAGACCGGCTGCAATTTCTTGCGCAACGACGGCCGCAGGTGCTCGCCCCATTCCACTGCTTGTGTAGCCGAGAAATCCAATGCCGGGCCTTGCACCGGCACTTCCCATTCGTTGCGCTGATGCAGCCCTGCATGGACCGAACCCCCGCCCTTCAAGGTTTGCAGCCATTGCCGCCCGGCGTGGCGCAGACGCAGCGCCATTTCGGATTTATGCAAATCAAGTTTCGGTGTGTCGTAATAGATATTGTAAAGACGACGCGTGACCGGACGTGTCACCGAATGCGCCTTGAGCAGCGCGTGCCGCCTCAACCTGGCAAGCTGCTCGGGGGCGATGCGCAATTTGAGTTCTGTTTCGACTGCCATTTCTCACTCTGGAGTGGTGTGGAGCGTTCACTATAGCAGCCTAACGAAATGCTGACGCGACCTGTCTATCGGCTGATCAGAGGAATACAATGCTCATATGCCCGTCCATAACGCCGACATCACCGTTATATTCGAAGAGATCGCCGACCTGCTGGAGATCGAGGGGGCGAATACTTTCCGCATCCGCGCCTATCGCAATGCCGCGCGCATCCTTGGCGACCTGCCGCAGGAGGCGCGCGTGCTGGTGGAGCGCGGCGACGACCTGACCCGGTTACCCGGCATCGGAGCCGATCTCGCCGGCAAGATCGGCGAGATCGTCACCACAGGTCATTGCAGTCTGCTGGAACGCTTGCGCCGCGAACTGCCTCCGGCGATCACCGAGCTGCTGAAGATTCCCGGACTGGGGCCGAAGCGCGTGAAGGCGCTGTACCACGATCTCGACGTGCAGACCGTAGAACAACTGCATCGCGCCGCACAGGACGGCCGCATCCGCTCGCTGCACGGATTCGGCGAAAAAACCGAACAGAACATCCTGCAGGCCGTGCAAGCCCATGCCAGCCAGAGCCGCCGCTTCAAGCTTGCCACCGCGGCGCAATATGCCGAAGCGCTGCGCGCCTTTCTGCAAGCGATACCCGGCGTGCAACAGGTGATTGTGGCCGGCAGCTTCCGGCGCATGCGCGAGACCGTCGGCGATCTGGATATTCTGGTCACCGCCGCGCCGGACAGCGAGGTGATGCAGCGCTTCACTGCCTATGACGAAGTGGCCGAAGTATTCTCCGCGGGTGAAACGCGCGCCAGCATCCTGCTCAAATGCGGCATGCAGGTCGACCTGCGCGTCGTGGCGCAACAAAGTTATGGCGCGGCGCTGCATTACTTCACCGGCTCCAAGTCGCACAACATCGCGGTCCGCCGCATGGCCCAGCAGCTCGGCCTGAAGGTCAACGAATACGGCGTGTTCCGCGGCGCGCAGCGCATCGCCGGGGACAGCGAGGAATCGGTGTATCGCGCGGTCGGCCTGCCTTACATTCCGCCGGAGCTGCGCGAAGACCGCGGCGAAATCGAGGCGGCTCGCGCCGGACGCCTGCCGCAACTGGTGGAACTGACTGACTTGCGCGGCGACCTGCATGCGCACACCAAGTCCAGCGACGGCCACGGCAGCCTGCGCGACATGGCGCTGGCGGCCACGGCGCTGGGGCTGGAGTACCTGGCCATCACCGATCACTCGCGCCACCTCACCGTCGCGCACGGCCTAGACCCGCTGCAACTGGCGCGGCAGTGCGACGAGATCGACCGCCTCAACACACAACTGGACGGCATCACGCTGCTCAAGGGCATTGAGGTGGACATCCTCGAAGACGGCAGCCTCGACCTGCCGGATGGAGTGCTGGCGCGGCTCGATCTGGTGGTCGGCGCGGTGCACAGCCGCTTCAATCTGTCGCGCGCGAAACAGACCGAGCGCATCCTGCGCGCGATGGACCACCCGCACTTCACGCTGCTCGCGCATCCCAGCGGCCGCCTGATCGAAAAGCGCGAGCCCTACGATGTGGACATGCTGCGCATCATCCGTCATGCCAGACAACGCGGCTGTTACCTCGAACTGAACGCCAACCCGGAACGTCTCGATCTGCTCGACAGCCACTGCCAGAGCGCCAGGGAAGAAGGCGTGCTGGTCAGCATCGATTCGGACGCGCACAGCACCTTCGATTTCGCCAACCTGCGCTACGGCATCGGACAGGCGCGGCGCGGCTGGCTGGAAAAATCCGACGTGCTCAACACCCGTCCGCTGGCTGCGCTGCGCAAGCTGATCAAGCGTACGATGTGACTCTCCCGATATGCGTTAATAACGACAATAATTTTTCTGGCTGTCCGAAAAACTTCTGGCCCGCTCCTACGATTAATGTTTTTTAATCCAAATTTGAATACGGCGATAACCAGCGACTTGGCTATCGTTAACCAGCGGCTTATGTCACCGTATTTTGGTGACTTAGCCGAATGGCTATGCAAAGCCTATTGATAGCCAGGCCGGATGGCTATAACCAAACACTTGGCAACCGTCTTTCGGGTGCCCG
>Ga0208080_1000314_pt1 | contig 24270 bp, 23 predicted proteins | sample NGESurdeep092012_3_FD_184476 | JGI IMG/M metagenome (GOLD analysis project Ga0208080, IMG submission 184476) | Arctic peat soil microbial communities from Barrow, Alaska - NGEE Surface sample 210-3 deep-092012 (SPAdes) | ecosystem: Environmental > Terrestrial > Soil > Wetlands > Peat ...
ATCTCCTCGGTGATGCCGGCGATCTTGATGTCCATTTGCAGCGAGGTGATGCCGCCGTCGGTGCCGGCTACCTTGAAGTCCATATCGCCGAGATGATCCTCGTCGCCGAGGATGTCGGAGAGCACGGCGAAGCGCTTGTCCTCGAGAATGAGGCCCATGGCGATGCCGGCCGCCGGCCGCTTGATCGGCACGCCGGCGTCCATCAGCGCGAGCGAAGAGCCGCACACCGAGGCCATCGACGAAGAGCCGTTCGACTCGGTGATCTCCGAGACCAGGCGGATGGTGTAGGGGAATTCCTCCGCCTTCGGCAGCAGGGGATGCAGCGCGCGCCAGGCCAATTTTCCGTGGCCGATTTCGCGGCGTCCGGGCGCGCCCGTGCGGCCGGTTTCGCCCACTGAATAATGCGGGAAGTTGTAGTGCAGCATGAATGTCTCTTTATAGGTTCCCTGCAGCGCGTCGATGTACTGCTCGTCTTCGCCGGTGCCGAGCGTCGCCACCACCAGCGCCTGCGTTTCACCGCGGGTAAACAGCGCCGAGCCGTGGGTGCGCGGCAGCACGCCGACTTCTGCCACGATCTGCCGCACCGTCTTGAGGTCGCGGCCGTCGATGCGCTTGCTGGTGTCGAGAATGTTCCAGCGCACGATTTTGGCTTCGAGCTCCTTGAACACGCCGGCAATCGCCAGCTTGTCGTGCTTGGGTTCAAAGCCTTCCGGGAAGAAATGCTCCATCACCTTCTTTTTGACGACGGCGACTGCGTCCTGGCGATCCTGCTTGCGCACGATCGAATAGGCGGCGCGCAGATCCTTCTCGGCAATGCCGAGGATTTCTTTCTCGAGCGCCTTGTTGTCGGCAACGACGAGATCGCGCGGCTCTTTCGCAGCCTTCTCGGCGAGCTTAATGATGGCGTCGATCACCGGCTGGAAATGCCGGTGCCCGAACATCACCGCGCCGAGCATGATTTCTTCGGACAGCTCTTTGGCTTCCGATTCCACCATCATCACGGCGTCTTGCGTGCCGGCGACCACGAGGTCGAGCTGGCTTTCCTTCATCTCGTCGAGCGTCGGATTGAGCACGTATTCGTTGTTGATGAAGCCGACACGGGCACCGCTGATCGGCCCCATGAACGGTGCGCCGGACAGCGTCAGCGCGGCCGAGGCCGCCACCATGGCGACGATGTCGGGGTCGTTTTCCTGGTCGTGCGACATCACGGTGAGGGTCACCTGCGTATCGCAGCGCCAGCCGTCGGCGAACAGCGGACGGATCGGCCGGTCGATTAGCCGCGAGGTCAGCGTGTCCTTTTCAGTCGGACCGCGCTCGCGCTTGAAAAAGCCGCCGGGAATACGTCCCGCCGCGTAGTATTTTTCGGTGTAGTTGACGGTGAGCGGCAGGAAGTCGATGCCTTCCTTCGGCTGCTTGGCCGCCACGACGGCGGCGAGCACGGTGGTCTCGCCGTAGGTGGCGATGACGGCGCCGTCGGCTTGGCGCGCTACCCGGCCGGTCTCGAGGACGAGCTTGCGCCCGCCCCAATCGAGTTCAACTCGATGCATATCGAACATTGCGTTTTTCTCTCATGGTTTTCGGCAAGATCCGAATGCCATGAGCAAGACGGCGAGAAACTGCCGCGCGTCACCGTTATATGCGGGATGCGAACAGCGTCTGGCGATCCTGCCATGGCGTTCAGAACCTTGCCTTGTCGCGGGGCCGAACCTTGTCGGGGCCCGCTTGTCGCCGGCAGCGCCATCGCCGCCGGATAATTGAACGAATGCGTCACACGCATCCGCTCACGGAACGCGCGGGGCGCATGCGCGCCCTGCGCGGGTACAAAATTATCGGCGGATGCCGAGCTTCTCGATCAAAGTCTTGTAGCTAGCCTCGTTGGTGCGCCGCAGATAATCGAGCAAGGTGCGGCGCTGGCTCACCATCTTGAGCAATCCACGGCGGGAATGGTTGTCCTTGACGTGGGTCTTGAAATGCTCGGTGAGATTATTAATACGCTCCGACAGGATCGCCACCTGCACTTCGGGCGATCCGGTGTCGCCCGGCTTGTTGGCGAATTCACTGATTACTTCGGCCTTGCGGCCGGTGGTTACCGACATCGGTCATCCTTTCTTCGGTCCGGCGCTGCCGATCAGCCCGGCCAGGTTGAACACGCGCTTGGGGACGATTTCACCGCGATCCAGTTCGGCAAGAGCCACCAGTTGGCCCGATGCCGTGGCATAGACTGGCCCACGGAAATTGGGTGCGTCCCGTCCGCGCAACAAAACGGCTTGGCCTTTTTGCAGCCTTGCCGCATCCGCCCGACTGACGGCCAGCGCCGGGATGTCGTCCAGCGCGGTCTCAACGGGCATGAGAGCGTCGGCGAGGCTAGCCCCGCCGGCCGCGGCTCTATGGCACACAGCCTCCAATTGTTCCAGTAAAATCATGGTTTCTTCGCCAAATGGGCCGACCGCGACCCTGCGCAGGGCGCTGACATGGCCGAAACAGCCCAAAGCGCGGCCCATATCGCGGGCGAGCGAGCGCACATAGGTGCCCTTGCCGCATTCGGCGTGCAGCACCGCGTGATCGGGGTCGGGGGTGGCGATCAGCTCCAACCGGGTGATCTCGACCGGGCGGGCCACAAGTTCCACCACCTCGCCGTCGCGGGCGAGATCGTAGGCGCGCTCGCCGTCGATCTTGATGGCGGAATAGCGCGGCGGCACCTGCTGGATGGTGCCGGTATAGGACGGCAGCAGGGCGCGGATGGCCTCCGGCGAGGGGCGTTGATCGCTGCTGGCGATGGCGCGGCCTTCGGCGTCATCGGTGTCCCGTTCCTCGCCCCAGCGCACGGTAAATTGGTAAAGCTTGCGGCCGTCCATCACGAAGGGAACGGTCTTGGTCGCTTCGCCGAGCGCGATCGGCAGGCAGCCGGAGGCGAGCGGGTCGAGGGTGCCGGCGTGGCCGGCCCGCTTAGCCGAGAATAGGCGCTTCACCACGCTGACCGCATGGGTGGAGGTCATGCCGACCGGCTTGTCGAGCACCAGCCAGCCATGCACATCGCGCTTGTCACGCTTGAATTGTTTTTTGGCTCCGCCGTGATCCTGAGGAGCGGGCTTCGGCGGCTCTTCGGCATGAGGCCGATCGAGGTTTTTCAAATCTTCTTCGGTCACTCGTCGTCCTCATGTTCGAGGTCGCGCTTGACCGCGGGCGAGCGCAGCAGCTTGTCGATGCGCTCGGCCTCCTCGAAGCGCTCGTCGACCCGGAAGCGGATATCGGGCGCGAATTTCAGATTGACGCGGTGGGCGATTTCGCCGCGCAGGAATCTCTTGTGGCGCTCAAAGGCCGCGAGCACCTCATCGGTATCGCGGCCGGCGAGCGGCATGATGTAGATGGTCGCCAGCCGCAGGTCGGGGGTCATGCGCACCTCCGGCACGGTAATGAGATGGCCCTCGATCACCGGGTCATGCACGTCGCCGCGGGTGAGCATCTCGGCCATGGCGTGACGCACCAGCTCGCCGACGCGCAACTGGCGTTGCGAGCCCCCCGGCGTGCCGCTGTCGCGGTGACCTTTTTTGCGCGTCATTGCAATCCAATGGCTCTTGTCATGCCAGGGCTTGTGCCGGGCATTCACGTCATGACGGGAAAACGGTGGAACTAGACTTCGCGCGAAACCGTGAGATTTGGACTCACAGGCTGCGTTGAATCGTCTCCACCCGGTAGCATTCGATCACGTCGCCTTGCCGCATGTCCTGGTAGTCCTCGAACGCCATGCCGCATTCCATGCCGGCGCTGACTTCCTTGGCGTCGTCCTTGAAACGCTTGAGCTGGCTGAGCTTGCCCTCGTGGATCACCACGTTGTCGCGGATCAGCCGAACATTGGCGCCGCGCTCGACGGTGCCGTCGGTGACGCGGCAGCCCGCGATGTTGCCGACCTTGGAGACCTTGAAGATTTCCAGAATTTGCGCGTTGCCCAGCATGGTCTCGCGCAGCGTCGGCGGCAGCAGGCCGGACATCACCTTTTTCACGTCGTCGACGAGATCGTAGATGATGTTGTAGTAGCGGATTTCGATGCCGGCGCGTTCGGCCGCCTCGCGCGCTTCCTTGTTGGCGCGCACGTTGAAGGCGATGATCGGAACGCCGGAGGCTTCCGCCAGCGTCACGTCGGATTCTGAAATGCCGCCGACGCCGGCATGCAGCACGCGCGCCGCCACCTCGTCAGTGCCGAGCTTGTCGAGCGAGCCGATGACCGCTTCCAGCGAGCCCTGCACGTCGGCCTTGATCACCAGCGGGAATTCCTTGCGGCCGGAAGTCTTGGCCTGCGCCATCATCTGCTCGAGCGAGCCGCGCATGCCGGTGGCGCGGGCAGCCGTCTTCTCGCGCTTCTGGCGGCCGCGGTAATCGGCGACTTCGCGGGCGCGGCCTTCGTTCTCCACCACCGCCAGGCGATCACCGGCATCGGGCGTGCCGGAGAAGCCGAGCACTTCGACCGGCGTCGACGGGCCGGCGCTCTCGATCGGCTCGCCGGTGTCGGACATCAGCGCGCGCACACGGCCCCATTCGGCGCCGGCAACCACCAGATCGCCGACCCGCAGCGTGCCGCGTTGGATCAGCACGGTCGCCACCGGCCCGCGGCCGCGGTCGAGCTTGGCTTCGATGACGGTGCCTTCGGCCGGCCGTTCCGGATTGGCCTTGAGATCGAGGATTTCGGCCTGCAACCCGATCATTTCCAGGAGCTTGTCGATATTGGTTTTCTTGGTGGCGGAGACTTCCACGTCCACGACGTCGCCGCCCATGGATTCGACCTGGATCTCATGCTGCAGCAGATCGGTGCGCACGCGCTCCGGCTTGGCGTCGGGTTTATCCATCTTGTTGATGGCGACGATGATCGGCACTTTCGCCGCCTTGGCGTGATGGATCGCTTCCACCGTCTGCGGCATCACGCCGTCGTCGGCGGCGACCACCAGCACGACGATGTCGGTGACCTTGGCGCCGCGCGCGCGCATGGCGGTGAAGGCGGCGTGGCCGGGCGTGTCGATGAAGGTGATCTTGGCGCCGGACGGCGCGGTGACCTGATAGGCGCCGATGTGCTGGGTGATGCCGCCGGCTTCGCCGGCCGCCACATGGGTCGAGCGGATGGCGTCGAGCAGCGAAGTCTTGCCGTGGTCGACATGGCCCATGACGGTGACCACCGGCGCGCGCGGCGCCATATGGGCCGCGTCGTCGGCCACGTCGAACAGGCCTTCCTCGACATCGGCTTCCGACACGCGGCGGACCGAGTGGCCCATTTCCTCGGCGATCAGCTGCGCGGTGTCGGCGTCGATCACGTCGTTGATCTGCAGCATCTGTCCCTGCTGCATCAGCAGGCGGATCACATCGACCGCGCGTTCGGACATGCGGTTGGCAAGATCCGAAATCGTGATCGCCTCGGGGATAGTGACTTCGCGCACGAGCTTTTCCTTCGGCTCGGCGGAAGCCTGACCCTTGAGCCGCTGGGTGCGGCGGCGGAATGACGCGACCGAACGCTCGCGCACTTCATCAGCGCGTAGCGCGGTAACCAGCGTGAGACGGCCGCGCTCTTTCGCAGGCGCGCCACGCGGCGCAGCGGGACGTGCCGCGGCCGGACGCGCGGCGCCGCCGGGACGGCGCGACTTTGGCGGCCCGTCATCGTCTTCGGCTTCGAGCGCCATGCGGCCCGGACCCGGCTTCCTGACTTCATCCTCGCCCAGACGCTTCTTGGCGACCTCGCCGGCCTTGCGCTTGGTCTCCTCGTCGTGCTTGCGGCGCTCTTCCTCCTCGTGCTTGCGCGCATCGGCGGCTTCGCGCTCGGTCTTGTCGACCACTTCGCGGCTTTGGCGGCGGCGCGCCTCTTCCTCGGCGATCTTGCGCTCTTCGGCTTCGCGCACGCGCGAATCCGCCAGCGCATGGGCGCGCGCGACGCGCTCCTCTTCGGTCAACGTGCGCAACACCACGCCGGACGGCTTCGCCTCGGCGGACACCGGCGCCGGCGCGGCTTTGGCCTTGGCGGCCGGCTTCCTTGCAGTCTCGACGGGCGTCGGCTCGGCCTTGACCTCGGCCGCTCCGCCGATGCTGCGGCGTTTGACCTTCTCGACCACGACCTGCTTGCTGCGGCCGTGACTGAAGCTCTGGCGCACCACGCCCGTCTCGGTGCGCGGCTTGAGCGTCAGCTTGGAGACGCTCAGTTTCTTTTCGCCAGGGGTCTTTGTGTCGCTCATTCCGAATTCTGTCCTCGTGCGCCATCCGTCGGCGCATGCGCGCTAACCAAATCGGGCGAATTTCCGGTCCGAAAGCGCTCTAAGCGCCGCACGCGAGCGAGAAAAGTATCGCTCACGGGTCCGGCAAGCAGGGCTGCATGTACCACATTTGGGCGGTTCAATGCCAAATCCAATTGCGCGCCGGAAAACATCTCGACAATCGCGATTTCGCGCGATTTTTCCGGTGTTTTGCGCTGCAACGCCGCGTCCAGCTTGCGCTTTCCGTCGGCCGCGGCATTGGCGGCATGGATCAGCGCCAGCACGTCGTCGCGGCCAATCGCCGCTTCCACCTTGGCGAAACCGCCGACCACTTGGCCGGCTTTGCCGGCGATCGCCAGCGCATCGAGCGCGCTGCGCTCCAGCAGCCGCTCGGTGGTCGCCAGCAGATCGGCGGCAACCCGCACGTTGCGCTTGAAGGCGCGGGCAAACACGTTGCGCTTGATCGCGTCGTCGAGCGCGGCGCGGGTGGCGGTGATCCAGATGCCGCGGCCGGGCAGCTTGCGCTTGATGTCGGGCACGGTTTCGTCGCCGGGGCCGACCACGAAGCGGATCATCTCGTCCACCGGCTTCAGCGTGCGGCTGAGCGCGCAATGCCGCTCCATCCCCGGAGCAACTTTCGTCGCTCCGTGGTCGAGCTCGCTATCGTGCGCCGTCGCCAGCATCGTTTCTGCCGTGCTCCCTTACGCTTCCGCTGCAGGAGCTTCGGCCGGCGCTGCTTCGGCTTCCGGAGCGGGCGGCGGCGCCAGCTCGGCCTCGGTCACCCAGCCGGCCTTGAGCCGCGCCTGCATGATCATGGCTTCGGCGACCTCGCGCGACACGTCGAGGCCGTCAAGGAAGCCGGGCTCATGCTTCGACTCGCCGTCCTTGCGTTCGGTCCAGCCGGTGAGATCGTCGGTGGCGCAGCCGGCGAGATCTTCCACGGTCTTCACGCCGTTCTCGCCGAAGGCGACCAGCATCTTGGTGGTGACGCCGGGCACGTCCTTGACCGCGTCCTCGACGCCGAGCTCGACGCGCTTGGCATCGAGTTCGCCCTCCAGCTTGTCGAGATATTCCTTGGCGCGTTCCTGCAGTTCGCGCGCGGTGTCGTCGTCAAAACCTTCGATGGAGGCCAGCTCCTTCTGATCGACCAGCGCCAGCTCCTCGATCGAGCCGAAGCCTTCGGAGGCGAGCAGTTGTCCTACAACTTCATCAAGATTGAGCGCCTCGACGAAAATCTTAGTGCGGCTCTCGAACTCGGCGTGGCGGCGTTCGGACTCTTCCTGTTCGGTCAGAATATCGATGTCCCAGCCGGTGAGCTGCGAGGCCAGCCGCACGTTCTGCCCGCGCCGGCCGATCGCCAGCGAAAGCTGCGCATCCGGCACCACCACCTCGATGCGCTCCTTGTCCTCGTCGAGCACGACCTTGGCGACTTCCGCCGGCGCCAGCGCGTTCACCACGAAAGTGGCGATGTCGGGCGACCACGGAATGATGTCGATCTTCTCGCCCTGCAATTCGTTCACCACCGCCTGCACGCGCGAGCCGCGCATGCCGACGCAGGCGCCGACCGGGTCGACCGAGGAATCGCGCGAGATCACGGCGATCTTGGCGCGCGAGCCGGGATCGCGGGCGACCGCTTTCACCTCGACGATGCCGTCGTAGATTTCCGGCACTTCCTGCGCGAACAGCTTGGCGGTGAATTGCGGATGCGTGCGCGAGAGGAAAATCTGCGGGCCGCGCGGCTCGCGCCGCACGTCGTAGATATAGGCGCGGATGCGGTCGCCGTTGCGGAACACCTCGCGCGGCAGCATCTCGTCGCGCCGCACGATCGCCTCGCCGCGGCCGAGATCGACCACCACGTTGCCGTATTCGACGCGCTTGACGATGCCGTTGACGATGTCGCCGATGCGATCCTTGTACTCGGCATATTGCCGGTCGCGCTCGGCCTCGCGAACTTTTTGCACGATAACCTGTTTGGCCGATTGCGCGGCGATGCGGCCGTATTCCAGCGGCGGCAGCGGGTCGGCGATGGTGTCGCCCACCTGTGCGGCCGGATGATGCTTGCGCGCGCCTTCCAGCGTGATCTGATTGGACGGGTTTTCGACGGCTTCGACCACCAGCATGTGGCGGGTGAGGCGGAGATCGCCGGTTTTCGGTTCGATCTCGGCATGCACGTCGGTTTCCGCGCCGTAGCGCGAACGCGCCGCCTTGGCGATGGCGTCTTCCATGGCGGCGATGACGATGCCGCGGTCAATCGCCTTCTCGCGGGCCACCGCGTCGGCGATCTGCAATAGTTCGAGCCGGTTGGCGCTGACTGCCATAGCTCAGTCTCCTTGGTTGGTGGCACGCCCGGCCTGGCCGGACTTAAGCCTACGATGTCGTTCTTCTCGTTTCGCCGCGCGCGCTGCGCGCTCGGTGGACTTGCCGCGCCGCAAAGCCTCGGTCACCAGTTCGTCGGTGAGCACCAGCTTGGCTTCGCTCATCTCTTCGATCGGAAGCAAAATTTCCGCGGCCTCGCCTGCTTCCGCGTCGTCCTGGCGAATGCGCGCGGCCTCGCCCTCGGTGCCGATCAGCAGGCCGCGAAAACGCTTGCGCCCGTCGATCGGAATTTCGGTCTCGATCTTGACCAGATGGCCGGCATAGCGATCGAAATCGGATTTGCGCACCAACGGCCGGTCGATGCCGGGCGAGGATACCTCCAGCCGATAGGCCTTATCGATTGGATCGGCCACGTCGAACACCGGCGACAGCGCGCGCGACACCGTCTCGCAGTCCTCGACCACCATGGTCCCGTCCGGACGCTCCACCATGATCTGCACGGTGCAGCCGTCGGCACCCGATACCTTGACCCGCACCAGCCGGTAGCCAAGTTGTTCGATCACCGGCTCGGCGATGGTCGCGACACGGGCGGACACCCCCGGCTCGACGATCAGCCGTGGTTCCGTCTCGTTCTGGGTGGCGGTCGCAACCGCCTGTCGCGCTTCGTTTCCGGCCATTTTGGTAACAAAAAAGAGCGGGCCCGGGAGGACCCACTCTCAAAACCCGTTCGGTTATGAGGGTGTCTTAACAAGTGGAAATATAGCGATTTCCGGGCTTCATGCAAGGGTGAAGGCGCTTTTTGGCGGCTAACCCTTCCTTCAGAATATGCCCTTAAATTTGCGTAAATCACGGATCGCACGACTTCCTCAGGCCGTTTGGCAGGTTTTTGCAATGAGCGTTCCCGCCTCGCTGCTTCCCGAATTGGAAGAGGTCGTCCAGTATGGCTCGGCGGAAAAGCGGGCCGAAACCCTGCGCCGTATCACCAGCCTTTTTCTCGACGGCGCCCCCAGCTTCAACGAAGACCACGTCGCGCTGTTCGACGACGTCATCGGATGCCTGATCGAGGAGATCGAGGTCAAGGCGCTGGCCGAACTGGCGCGCCGGCTCGCGCCGGTACCGAATGCGCCGGCGGGCGTCGTGGTGACGCTTGCCAAGAACGACAATATCGCCGTCGCCGGCCCGGTGCTCAAGCAGGCTCATATCGGCGACCCGGATCTCAAATATATCGCCGAGACCAAGAGCCAGGCGCATCTGCTGGCGCTGTCCACCCGTTTGGGAATCAGCGAGACGCTGTCGGAAGTGCTGGTGCGGCGCGGCGACGGCAAGGTGGCGCGCAGCGTCGCCACCAATCGAAAGGCGCGCTTTTCGGAAAATGCGTTCACCACTTTGGTCAAGCGCGCCGAACGCGACGGCGTGCTGGCCGAGAAGGTTGGGTTGCGCACCGATATTCCGCCCCGCCTGTTCCGCCAGTTGCTGATGCAGGCGAGCGAGGTGGTGCAGAAGCGCCTGTTGGCGCAGGCCAAGCCGGATACCCAGGCCGAAATCCGCCGCGTGCTGGCGAAAGTGACCGACGAGGTTGCCGCCAAGGCGGCGCCGCGCAACTACACGGCGGCGCTGGCGGCGGTGCAGGCGTTGCACAAGGAGCGCAAGCTCAGCGAGGCCGATGTCGCCGAATATGCCAAGAACGGCAAATACGAAGAGACGATCGCCGCACTGGCCACGGTGAGCGCGGTGCCGGTCGAGGTGGTGGACCGGCTGATGAACGGCGAGCGCGCCGATCCGGTGCTGATCCTGGCGCGCGCGGCCGGCTTCGGCTGGCGGACGGTGCGGGAGGTCATGAACTCGCGGCCGGGCCCCAAGCCGTCGAGAGAGACGATCGAAGCCGCGCGCGAGAATTTCGAGCGGCTGACCGCCGCCACCGCCCAGCGCGTGGTGCGGTTCTGGCAAGTGCGCCAGGGCAGCGGCGAATAATTACACCCGTCGGAAGATGAAATAAGCCGGCACGCGCCCTTCGCGCTTGGCCTTGGCTTCGTAACGCGTTGCGGAATAATCCGGCCACGGCTTGCGCCAGTCATCGGCGCGTTCCGCCGTCCACGTAAAATCCTTTGAGCGCAGCACGCGCGCCAGCGCCCAGGCCGCGTAGTCGGCAATGTCCGTCGCAAAACGCAATTCGCCGCCGATCGTAAGAATGCGCGCCAGTCGCTTGAGACTGTCATCCTGGATGAAGCGCCGCTTCCAGTGCCGCCGCTTCGGCCACGGATCGGGATAGAGCAGGTCGATGCGCGCGAGCGCGCCCGCCGGCAGCCAGTCGAGCAGCGAGCTGGCGTCGCCGAAATGCAGACGGATATTGGTAAGCTTGCCGGCATCGATGGCGGCGAGCGCCTTGCCGATGGCGTTGACGAAGGCGTCGCTGCCGATGAAGCCGCTGCGCGGATGTGCTTGCGCCTGCGCGATCAGATGTTCGGCGCCGCCGAAACCGATTTCCAGCCGCACCTCACAGGAAGGATTTGCGAACAACGCGCGCAGATCGGCGGGCGCCGGTTTGGTCAGATCGAGCGCGAGGTGCGGCAAAGCTGTGTCGAACAGCGCGGCCTGCCGCGGCTTCAATGCATGACCCTTGCGCCGGCCGAAGAAGGCGCGCAGCGATTGGTCTTTGTTGCCTTTATGCTGGCCCATGGTGTCATCGTCCGCGCAAGCGCGCGGCATGACAATGGGGAAATGACGGCTAGCGCACCGCGCGCCTGATGGCGTCGGCGAGGTCGGTCTTTTCCCAGGAGAAGCCGCCGTCCTTGTCGGGCGCGCGGCCGAAATGGCCATAGGCCGCGGTGCGCCGATAGATCGGGCGGCTGAGCTTGAGGGTGCGGCGGATATTGGTCGGCCGCAGCGGGAACAGCTCGGGCAGGATTTTCTCGAGCTTGCTTTCCGGCACTTGGCCGGTGCCGTGGGTATCGATCAGCACCGACATCGGATCGGCCACGCCGATCGCATAGGCGATCTGGATGGTGCAGCGCTCCGCCACGCCGGCGGCGACCACATTCTTGGCGAGGTAGCGCGCGGCATAGGCCGCCGAGCGATCGACTTTGGTCGGGTCCTTGCCGGAGAAGGCGCCGCCGCCGTGCGGCGCGTAGCCACCATAGGTATCGACGATGATCTTGCGGCCGGTGAGGCCGCAATCGCCGTCCGGGCCGCCGACCACGAAATTGCCGGTCGGATTGACCAGGAAGTCGGACGGCCTCGATGGCATCCAACCCTCCGGCAGCGCGGATTCCACCGCATCCGCGATCATCTCCTTGATCAGGCCGGGCGTGTATTTTTTGCCGTTGCGGCTCTGGGCATTGTGCTGGGTCGAGACCACCACCTTGGTGCAGCCGACCGGCTTGCCGTTAACGTAGCGGACGGTGACCTGGCTCTTGGCGTCGGGCTGCAGATCGAACAGCTGGCCGGCGCGGCGCTTGTCGGAAAGCACCTTCAGGATCTTATGCGCGAAATAGATCGGCGCCGGCATGAAGGAGTTTTTCTCGTAGACCTCGCTCTCGGTGCAGGCGAAGCCGAACATCATGCCCTGGTCGCCGGCGCCTTCTTCCTCGCCGCCTTTTTTCTTCTTGGCGTTCACGCCCATGGCGATGTCGGGCGACTGGCCGTGCAGCAGCACCTCGATATCGGCGCCGTAATAGGAAAAGCCGTCCTGGTCGTAGCCGATGTCCTTGACTACGCCGCGCGCGATCTGCGCGATTAATTCACGATCCACGACCGTCTTGTCGCCGTGCTTGTGGAAGAACGGCGCCTGGCCGCGCCCCTCGCCGGCAATGATGATCTTATTGGTGGTCGACAGCGTCTCGCAGCCGAGCCGCGTATTCACTTGGCTGTCGTCGGCGATGCCGAGCTTGATGTCATTTTCGAGAAACGCGTCGAGCACCGCATCGGAAATCTGGTCGCAGACCTTGTCCGGATGACCTTCCGAAACCGACTCGCTGGTGAACTGAAAATTGGTGTGAGCCACCGCTGGAACTCCTCCCGTGGCGCGCCTTCAAGGGCGCGTCATTTCACCGGTGGTTCTTGCAGTGACGGTGCACAAGGTCAAGATGCGGGCAGCGGTGGGCAGGGCGTTCGGCGACGATGGGACCGGGCCTATTTGTCCTCGCCAGCGATCTGCTCGACCAGATCGACAATGCGCCGGCGTAATTTGCCGTTCTTGATCTTCATGAACGACTTGGTGAGCGAGAGACCGTCGGAGGTGGCGAGGAAGTCCGACACATAGGCCGGCGACGGCGCTTCGCCCATGCCGGTATGCCCCGGCATATTCGGCGCGCCTTCGAAGAAAAATGAAACCGGCACTTGCAGGATATTGGAAATTTGCTGCAGGCGGCTGGCGCCGATGCGGTTGGTGCCCTTCTCGTATTTCTGCACTTGCTGGAAGGTGAGGCCAAGGGCGTCGCCGAGCTTCTCCTGACTCATGCTCAACATCATCCGACGCATGCGCACGCGCGAGCCCACGTGCTTGTCGATCGGATTAGGGATCTTCTTGGCCATAAACGTCTCCTATGCCACTATTGTGGAGCGTAATGTCATAGTTACTGGCGTCAATGCAATCCGTGATTTCCCGTTGATCGATCGCTAGCGTCAAAGAAGAATGAAAATTGTCTATATTTTTCAGCTGTTTTCACGTAGTCGCGGATTAGCCATGCGCGTCCGGGCCGGCATATAGCTACCACCGCTAAGCAACCTGGGCCCGGCATCGGACGGTTTCGCAATCCAAAGCTGAATTTTGTTCAATCTACGGATGCATTCGCCGCCGCGCGATCATTATTAAACTTGCTACCATAAATAGAATCAAGACGCTGTCGCCGAAGCGCACATAGGGCGTCGGCGCGGTGGCGAGCGGCAGCGATGAGTCGAGCACGCCTTCGGTGCCCAGCGGCAACGAGTTGACGATGCGGCCGACCGGATCGACCACCGCGGAGATCCCGGTGTTGGCCGCGCGCACCAGCGGCAGGCCTTCGGCGATCGCGAGCACGCGCGCCTGCTGGAAATGTTGGTAAGGCCCGGAGCTGATTCCGAACCAACCGTCATTGGTCACATTGACCAGCCAACCCGGCCGCTCGCCGCGTGGCACCGCGGTGCCGGGAAAGATCGCTTCGTAGCAGATCAGCGGCAACATTTTCGGCGCGCCCGGCACGTCCATGGCGCGCCGGCGGTCGCCCGACTGGAATCCGCCGACCATCTTGGTGAGTTGCTTCAAGCCGAGCCGTTCGAGCAGGCGCTGCAACGGCAGGTATTCGCCGAACGGCACCAGATGCACCTTGTCATAAATGCCGCGGATCGAGCCGTCGGGATCGATCACATAGACCGAATTATAGGCGTGCGGATTGCTAGCGCTGGCGGTCGGTGCGGCGCGCACCGCACCGGTGATTAACTCGGTGGAAGGTTTCAGCAACGCCGTGATCTGCGCCAGCGCGTCCGGCTCGCGCGTGAGGAAGAACGGGAACGCCGATTCCGGCCAGATCAAATGCGTGACGTCGTGCACGCCGTTCGAGTTTGGTCCGGTGGCGCGGTCGGATAGGCGCAAATAGCGTTCCATGACCTGCGCCTTGGCGGCGTAATTGAATTTCTCGTCCTGTTGCAGGTTGGGCTGCATGACGCGCAGCTTCACGCCGCTCACATAAGCGGTCGGATGCTGCCATAGCCGAGCAACGCCATAGCTCGCGAGGCCTGCGAGAATCAGGACGCCGATGAACGGCGCGCGCCGCGGATGGGCTGTGTCCGCCAAGTCGTCGGCGAGCACGGCCGGGCTGGCGCAGATCGCGATGCAGAGGAAGGTGAGGCCCCAGATACCGACCAGCGAGACGCTTTGCGCCAGCGCTAGCGGCTCGGTCAGGGCATAGCCGAAAGTGTTCCAGGGAAATCCGCTGAGCAGATGGCCGCGCAGCCACTCCGCTGCGGTGAGCATGGCGGCCAGCGCCAGCACGCGCTCCGGCCCGCGCACCCAGATCAAGCGCGCGGCCGCAAGTCCGAGCGCAGTAAATAACGCGAGATACGCCGGCAAGCCGGCGACCGCCACCGGCAGCAACCAGCCGAAGGTCTTGGCATCGACCAGAAAGGCGTAGCCGACCCAGTAAAGTCCGGCGAGGAAATAGCCGAAGCCGAAGCACCAGCCGGCGACCGCCGCGGCCATGGTGCCGCTCCAGCGTCCGGCGGCGGAGCCGTCCACCAGCCAAATCAGCACCGGAAAGGTCAGGAACAGGATCGGCCAGGCATTGATCGGAGCCAGCGCCAACGCCGACGCGACGCCGGCGAGAAAGGCGATGATCGCGCGCCGCCAGCCGAAGGCGAGCATAACCGCATGGGCGAGGCGGGTGACAATCACGGGCGGTGCGCGCCGGCCGGAGAACCGGCGGAGGACGGCCCGCCATCCTTTTGTGCAGACGCGTCGTCGACACCCAAGGCCGGCGGCGTGGTGCCGGCGAGTACGGCATCCGGCTCGCCGCGCTTGCGCTGCTCGCGCGGCCGTTCGCGCTTGTCCTTCAGTCTTGTGATGCGCACGCGCTTGATGCGGCGGGGATCGGCGTCCAAGACTTCGAATTCGAACAGCCCCGGTCCCGGGATCAACTCGCCGCGCACCGGCAAGCGGCCGGCGCGCGTCACCAGATAGCCGCCGAGCGTATCGACCTCCTGGGCGACGTCGCCGGGGTCGAAATCGTTGCCGATGGTTGCCGCCACGTCCTCGAGATGGGCGCGGGCGTCGGCAATGAAGGAGTCGTCGCTCTGGCGCACCACGTGCGGCAGCTCGTCCTCGTCATGCTCGTCGGCGATCTCGCCGACAATCTGCTCGACGATGTCCTCGATCGAAACCAGGCCGTCGCTGCCGCCATATTCGTCGACCACCAGCGACAGGTGAATCCGCGTCGCCTGCATGCGCGCCAGCAGGTCGATCACCCGCGACGACGGCGGCACGAACAGGATCTCGCGCACGATCTTGGCCGCCGACAACGGCATGGAGAGATCGATCGCCTTGAGATCGAGCCCGGCCGGCAGCGGCTTCTTGCGCTTGGCGTTCTTTTCCGGGTCGACCGCCGCGCGCGCGGTCATGAACGCGATCAGGTCGCGGATATGCACCATGCCGATCGGATCGTCGAGCGTGTCGTTATAGACGACTAGGCGCGAATGCGCGGCGCCCTCGAACGTGCGGACGAGTTCGCCGATTTTGATATCCTGCTGCACGGCGATGATGTCGGCGCGGGGGATCATGACGTCGCCGACACGGCGCTCGCCCAGCCCCAGGATGTTCTTGAGCATCCGGCTTTCTTCCGGCGAGAAGCCGGATTCGCCGGGCGGCATGGCGTCGAGCACGTCCTTGAGATCGGCGCGCGAGTTTGGTTTCCAGCCGAACAGCGCACGAAACACGCGCGCCACCCAGCTTTCGCCGCCTTCGCGCGGCGGCGGCACCGGCACCGGCAGATGGCGCGGCTCGTAGGGAGCGGCGTCGGCGGGACTGGAACTTGATGAATCGTTGTCAGGCATGGCGGTCAGGCGTCGCGGTTAAGATCGCGCGCGAGATGGGGATCGGGCATCTGCATGCGCGTCATGATCTTGCTTTCGAGCCCTTCCATCTCTTCGGCTTGCGCCTCGACCTGGTGATCGTAGCCGATGAGGTGAAGAAAACCATGTACCGTGAGATGGGCAAGATGATGAAGAAAAATCCGGCCGTCATCGTCGCATTCCCGCTTGAGCGTCTCATAGGCAATGACGATATCGCCGAACAGCGGCAGGCGGACGCTTGCCTTCGTCGTCGCCGCCGGAAACGACAGCACGTTGGTCGGCTTGTCGATGCCGCGCCATTCGCGATTGAGTAAACGAATCGCCTTGTCGTCGGTCAGCAGGATACTCACTTCGTTGTCCGCTGTTGAGAGCGTGGCGGCGGCCGCGGCAATGGCGTAACGCACGGTCTGCTCGGCGGCGGGCTCGGCCTCCCACAGCGGCGATTGAACCTGGATGGTGATCGACGGCGCCGGCGCGCGCCGGCTCGGCGCGCTCGTCATTTCTTGTCCTCGCGCGCGGACTTGCGGTCATAGGCTTCCACGATGCGCCCCACCAGCTCGTGGCGGATCACGTCTTCATGGGTGAAGGCGACATGGCCGATGCCCTCGATGCCGTCGAGCAGCCGCACCGCTTCGGCCAGGCCCGAGGTCTGGCCGCTCGGCAGATCGACCTGGCTCGGATCGCCGGTGACGATCATGCGGCTGTTCTCGCCCAGCCGGGTCAGGAACATCTTCATCTGCATGGAAGTGGTGTTCTGCGCCTCGTCGAGAATGATGGCGGCGTTCGACAGCGTGCGCCCGCGCATGAAGGCGAGCGGCGCGATCTCGATCTCGCCGGCCTGCAGCGCGCGCTCGACGATGCGGGCGTCCATCAGGTCGTAGAGCGCGTCGTAGATCGGGCGCAGATAAGGGTCGACCTTCTCGCGCATGTCGCCGGGCAGGAAGCCGAGCCGTTCGCCGGCTTCCACCGCCGGCCGCGACAGGATGATGCGGTCGACTTCCTTGCGCTCGAACATCTGGATGGCCTGCGCGACCGCGAGCCAGGTCTTGCCGGTGCCGGCGGGGCCGGTGCCGAACACCAGATGATGGCGCTTGAGCGCGCGGATATAGGCGTCCTGCGCGGCGGTGCGCGCGCGCACCGGGCGTTTTCTTAAGTTTATTTCCTCGAAGGCCGGCCGCGCGCTCGCCGGGTCGTGGTCGAACAACGAGCCTTGCGCGATCGCTTGCCGGATGGCGCCCTCGACGTCGCCTTGGCTGAGCTCGTGGCCGCGCTTGATGTGTTCGTACAGCCCCTCCAGCACGCGGCGGGCCTGTTCGCAGCCGCCGCGCGAGCCCTCGAGAGTGACGTGGTTGCCGCGCTGCTCGGTCACCACGCCGAGGCGGCGCTCGATCAGCGCGAGATTTTGTCCGTATTGGCCGAACAGGACGGACGCCAGCCGGTTATCCTCGAAGGCGAGCACGATCTGCGTGGTGGCAGTTTCCTCGGAAGCTGCGGCGGCCGGGATCGCGGGATCCGATGTGCGCAAGTGGGTTCCTAAGCTCCTGCTGCGGCGAGGACCGGCGCGCGCCGCTCTTGCGCGAGCGCGCCGAACAGCGTGTTGCTGCCGATCTCGGTGACGGTAACCGGTAGCAGCGAACCGATCATGGCGCGCGGCGCCATCACCTGCACCGCCTGCAAATATGGGGTGCGGCCGACCAATTGCCCAGGGAGCTTGCCCGGCTTCTCCAGCAGCACCTCAACGGTGCGGCCGGCGGATTGCGCGTTGAAGGCGCGCCACTGCCGGGTGATGACGGCCTGCAGCCGTTGCAGGCGTTCGGCCTGTTCGCCCTGCGGAACCTGGGCCGCCATCGTGGCGGCGGGCGTACCCGGACGCGGCGAGTAGGTGAAGGAATAGGCGGTGGCGAAGCCGACCTCGTCCACCAGCGTCAACGTGTCACGGAAATCGTCCTCGCTCTCGCCGGGGAAACCGACGATGAAATCCGACGTGAAGGCGAGATCGGCGCGGCTTGAGCGCAGGCGCGCGATCACGTCGAGATAATCCTTGCGGGTATGCCTGCGGTTCATCGCCGCCAGAATGCGGTCGGAGCCGGACTGCACCGGCAGGTGCACATAAGGCATCAGCGCGGGGAGGTCGCCATGGGCGGCGATCAGGTCGTCGTCCATGTCGCGCGGGTGGCTGGTCATGTAGCGCAGGCGCACGATGCCGGGCACCTCGTCGAGACGGCGCAGCAGCCGGCCGAGCGTCGCCGGACGGCCGTCGGCATCTTGCCCATGATAGGCATTCACGTTCTGCCCGATCAGTGTCACCTCGCGCACGCCGGCAGCGGCCAGGCGTTCGACTTCGGCGACGATTTTCTCCACCGGGCGCGAGACTTCCATGCCACGCGTGTAGGGCACAACGCAAAATGTGCAGAACTTGTCACAGCCTTCCTGAACCGTGACGAAGGCCGAAATGCCGCGCTTGGCGATTGCTTCAGGTCGAGGTGCGGCCAGCACGTCGAACTTGTCGTCGGCCGGAAATTCGGTATCGACGATCTGCTCGCCCGCTTGCACGCGCGCGAGCAAGCCGGGCAGCCGGTGATAATTCTGCGAGCCGACCACCAGATCAACCGTGCTGGCGCGCCGGACGATTTCTTTGCCCTCAGCCTGCGCCACGCAACCGGCGACTGCGATCAGCATGGAGCGGCCAAGCGCTGCGGCCTCCTCCTTCAACTCGCGGATGCGGCCGATCTCGGAATAGAGTTTATCGACCGCCTTTTCGCGGATGTTGCAGGTGTTGAGGATGACCAGGTCGGCGTCTTCGATGCGCGCGGTCTCGCTGTAGCCGGCCGGCGCCAGGGTGTCCGCCATACGATGGGAATCGTAGACGTTCATCTGGCAGCCGAAGGACTTGACGTGGACTTTGCGGGTTCTGCTCATGCCGCTCGCGTTCGAACCGGGTGGCCAATCTAGCCTGTCGGGACCCGATTTGTCCCCCTCATCCATGTCATTGATTTCGTGACGCTTTTAAGACGTGGTGGCATGCGCCGGCCGCGGCCGCCCGCGCAGCGTCACCGTGTTGAGCGCCCGTACCGTTCCTTCCAGCGATTTCGTCATGGCCTTGCGGTCGGCCGTGCCGTCGGCCGCGACCGGGTCGCCATAACTGACCACCGCGTCAACCGCGCCGCGCGCGATGAAATCCTTGATGTGCGGCATGAAGTCGAGATCGCCGTACCAGGCGACCAGCGGGCGATGCTGGCGTCCCATCGGTATGCCGTGCTGGCCGGTATAGCCGATCGACATCGGCTGAATCAGAATGCCGCGCCCGGCGCGCGCGCTGGCCTCCTCCACCGCACCGACCAGGGCGGAGCGGAACGGCAGCACACGGTTGCCGTCGCTCGAAGTGCCTTCCGCGAACAGCACGACCGAAGTGCCGGAGGTCAAGCGCTTGACGATCTCGGCGATGGCTTCGCCGGTCTGGTGACGGCGCGCGCGGTCGACGAACACCGTACGCTGCAATCGGGCAGCGACACCGACCACCGGCCAGTCGGCGACTTCACTCTTGGCGACGAAGGCGATCGGCGCGATCGAGCCGATCACCAGGATATCGGCCCAGGACACGTGATTGGATACGAACAGCACCGCGCGGCCGCGCACCGGCTCGCCCACCACGCGGATGCGAATGCGCAGGACGGCGCATAGCGCGCGGTAGTAGTGGACGGCGATCACGCCCGAGCCCGGTGATTTGAGCTTGCCGAGCAGCCACTGCACCGAGATCAGCAACGGCGTCATGGTGAAGAAGAATGCCGCGACCAAAAACGCGCGCGCCATTAATTTTCCCGACGCATGATCTTGTCCGAAAACCGGTTCCCACTTTTCGGGATCATGCGCTAACTACCCTTGTCGTCGTCGAGCGGGACGGCATAGAGCTCGAGCCGGTGATCGACCAGTTTGTAGCCGAGCTTGCGCGCGACTTCCGCCTGCATGCGCTCGATCTCGGACGAGCGGAATTCGATCACTTCGCCGCTGCGCAGGTTGATCAGGTGGTCGTGATGGGATTCCGTGGCGGTTTCGTAACGCGCGCGCCCCTCGCGGAAATCGTGCCGCTCGATGATGCCGGCATCCTCGAACAGGCGCACGGTGCGGTACACGGTGGAAATGGAAATCCGGTCGTCGACCTTGGCGCAGCGCCGATAGAGCTCCTCGACGTCGGGATGATCGTCGGACCCCGCCAAGACGCGCGCGATGGTGCGGCGCTGCTCGGTCATGCGCATGCCTTTGGCGGCGCACAGGGCCTCGATATTTCTCCGGTCGGAGATGCTTTGGTCGGGCGTGGTCACGATTGGCTTTCTCGTCGTCTCTGCGGTCTAGCTTTCATAGCATATTGAGCGCATCCGGGGCGGTCTATCGGGCGATTAGACCAGATCGCGGCGTAGCACCAGCGCGGCGACCGCCTGGCCCCGGGGCCCCGGATAGTAATTGGGGCGGCGGGATATCTCGTGAAAACCGGCGCGATCGTAAAGCCGGATCGCCGCGGCATTGTGTTCATCGACTTCCAGGAACACGGCGCGCGCGCCCAAGGCCGCCAGCAAGCGCAAATGCAGATTGAGCAGGTTGCGCGCCAGCCCGCGGCCGCGCCGCTGGCCGGCGACGGCGACCGAGAGGATTTCCGCCTCGTCCTCCACCAGCCGCGACATGATGAAGCCGGCCATGGCCGATCCGACCATGGCGCGGTGGGCGATCACGTGGCGGTCGGTCAGTAGGCCCTCGACTTCCTGCTCGCTCCAACCGCGCCGGAACGAGGCGGCATGCAGCGCGGCGATCGACGCGGCGTCGCGGCTCGCCGCTTCCGACAAAGTCGGCTTGCCGCGCGCGAACAAGTTGGAAAAGAGGCCCATTATCTGCGCGCCAATTGCGCGGCGTTCTGCGGCTGCGCGTCGGGCGCGCGCAGGTAAAGCGGCTTCGGCGGCACACCGGTCTCGACCGCGGCGGCGCCGAGGCGGGCCACCCAATCGATGTCGGGTGCACGGCGCGCATCGACCAGGCTCGGCGGTCGTTCGCCGGGCGGCCAGGCCGCCGCCAGCGTCGCCGCCGCGGTGCCCACCAGGCGCGGCGCGCCGGTCGCCGCCGCGCGCAGCGCCTCGCGCAAGGGAGCGAGCCGCGGCGCTACGATGGTGCGGCCGCCGGGTCCGAACAGTTGCAGGTAGACGTGATCGTGGCGCGCATCGATGGCCACGACCACCGGCAGCGTGTCGTCGGCCGCGACAAAGGGCGCGGCATAGGCAGCGAGCGTGGACAGCCCGACCGCCGGTTTGCCGGCGGCGAGCGCGATTCCGCGCGCGGCGGCAATGCCGACGCGCAGGCCGGTGAAGCTGCCGGGTCCGGTGGTGACGGCGATGCGGTCGAGCGCGGCGAATTCGAGACCGGCACGGTCCATCACCCGCGCGATCAGCGGCAGCAAGGCTTCGGCGTGGCCGCGCAGCATAGGCAGCGACTCATGCGCCACGATCGTCCCAAGCTCGGTATCGAGCACGGCGGCCGAGCAGGCCTCGAGCGCGGTATCGATGGCAAGGACACGCATGATTTGAGTTTAGCACTGATTCTGGCGTCATCGCCGGGCTTGTCCCGGCGATCCCGCTTAGGTTTGCACTGTGCCCCTTGAATCGAGATGGCCGGGACAAGCCCGGCCATGACGTAATTTTAGATGCGACGCGAGCGCCGCTTACACCGGCCGCACTTCGACCACGTCGGGCACGAAATGCTTGAGCAGGTTCTGGATGCCGTGCTGCAGCGTGGCGGTCGAGGACGGGCAGCCCGAGCAGGCGCCCTTCATGGTGAGATAAACCACGCCTTCCTTGTAGCCCTTGAAGGTGATGTCGCCGCCATCGCCGGCCACCGCCGGGCGCACGCGGGTCTCGATCAGATCCTTGATGGTGGCCACCGTGTCGGCGTCCTTGGCGTCGAAAAATTCATCCGCATCGGCCGGCGCCGGCTCGGCCCCGCTCGCCAGCAGCGGCGCGCCGCTGATGAAATGTTCCATGATGGCGCCGAGGATCGCCGGCTTGATCTGCTGCCACTCGCCGTCGCGCTTGGTGATGGAGATGAAGTCGGAGCCGAAGAAGACGCCGCCGACATTCGGAATCTCGAACAGCGCCGCAGCCAGCGGCGATTGCTTGGCAGCTTCCTTGCTCGCCATGTCGAGGGTGCCGGATTCGAGCACGGCGCGTCCGGGCAGGAATTTCAGCGTCGCCGGATTGGGCGTGGCTTCGGTCTGAATAAACATTGTCTGCTCCTTACGGGTTCAAGGCCCGTGGATGGCTTGCACTATACCCGATAGATGGCCCCTGCGCAGGGCGAGGTCAACCGGCGGGAAATGCCTTGATTGACGCGGAAATCCTATGAACTGGCGTCGATGTCTTCGTCGCTCAGATGCCCTGGCACGATGGCCACCGGGATCGGAAAGGTGCCGGCGGTCTTGGTGAGGCTGGAGACCAGTGGGCCGGGGCCTTCCTTGGCGGTGCCGGCCGCCAGCACCAGGATGCCGATGTCGGCATCCTCGTCGATCAGCTTGACGATCTCCTCGGCCGGGTCGCCCGCGCGGATCACACGATCCGGCGTGATGCTGGCGATTTCCTTGGCGCGCGCCGCGAACTTGTCGAACGCCGCATTGGCCGCTTCCGTCGCCTCGGCCTTCATGATGTCGGCGACGCCCAGCCATTGCTGGTTGTGCTCGCCGGTGTCGATCACGCGCAGCATGACCAGTTGCGACTTGGTGCGGCCGGCACGCTTGGCCGCCCAATAGACCGCGCGGTCGCACTCCTCGGTTTCGTCGATGACGACCAGATATTTGCGCTTGTGGCCGGCCTCGTAGCTGCGGCGCTTGGTGCTCATCCCGGAATGGTGGCATGGCGGGCGCCGCGCCGACAAGCGGCTCCCGGCCTAGCGGCGCACAAAGCCGACGATGTCCTTGACCGCCTTCATGGTTTCGGCGGCGAGGGTCTGGGCGCGCTCGGACCCGTCGGCCAGCACGGAATCGATATAGACCGGGTCCTGCATCAGCTTTTTCATTTCCGCGCCGATTGGCCCGAGTTTGGCGACCGCGAGATCGGCCAGCGCGGTCTTGAACGTCGAGAATTGCCCGCCGCCGAATTCGCGCAGCACGTCCGCTTTGCTTGACCCCTTGAGCGCCGCATAGATGCCGACCAGGTTGTCGGCCTCCGGCCGCGGCTCGAGACCCTTCTCTTCGCTCGGCAACGGCTCGGGATCGGTTTTCGCCTTGCGGATTTTCTGCGCGATGGCGTCGGCATCGTCGGTCAGGTTGATGCGCGAATAATCGGAAGGCTCCGACTTCGACATTTTCTTGGTGCCGTCACGCAGCGACATCACCCGCGTCGCCGGTCCCTGGATCAGCGGCTCCGGCAGCGGGAAGAACGCCTCGCCGTAACCGTGCGCGTGAATCGATTGCGCGAAGTCGTTGTTGAATTTCTGCGCGATGTCGCGCGACAGCTCGAGATGCTGCTTCTGGTCCTCGCCCACCGGCACGTGGGTCGCGCGGTAGACCAGAATGTCGGCCGCCATCAGGTTCGGATAGACATACAAGCCGACCGAGGCATTCTCGCGGTCCTTGCCGGCCTTCTCCTTGAACTGGGTCATGCGGTTGAGCCAGCCCATGCGCGCGACGCAATTGAACACCCAGGCGAGCTCGGCGTGCTCGGCGACCTGGCTCTGGTTGAAGATGATCTGCTTCTTGGCGTCGATGCCGCAGGCCAGGAACGCCGCGGTCACCTCGCGCGTGGCGCGCGGCAATTCGCTCGGGTCCTGCCACACCGTGATGGCATGCAGGTCGACCACGCAATAGATGCAGTCGTAGCGCTCCTGCAGCGCGACGAATTTGGTGATCGCGCCGAGATAATTGCCGAGATGCAGGTTGCCGGTCGGCTGCACGCCGGAAAATACGCGTTCCTTGAACGCCATGGCCTCACTCCGGGATTGTGGTGGGCCACATCGCATGACGCCGTTTGGCGCGCAACCCCTGTTGGGGGCCGCAACAAAGGCTTTGCACCGACACGGGATAGCAATGTTAAAGGCCGTGCCTTTCCGTTATAGGAGAAAGGCAAGACAGTCGGGAATCTCGCGGGGTGGCAAATGGCGGGTGGGATTTAGATGAGCAAAGACGAGCTAATCATCCAATTGGTGAAAGTGGCGCTCGGCA
>Ga0208080_1000315_pt1 | contig 24257 bp, 20 predicted proteins | sample NGESurdeep092012_3_FD_184476 | JGI IMG/M metagenome (GOLD analysis project Ga0208080, IMG submission 184476) | Arctic peat soil microbial communities from Barrow, Alaska - NGEE Surface sample 210-3 deep-092012 (SPAdes) | ecosystem: Environmental > Terrestrial > Soil > Wetlands > Peat ...
CTGTTGCAGCTACCGAGGCGGCCACCGGCATTCCGCACCACACTACATGGGCGCCATCCGATAGTGTGAGCCATTATCACGGCTGGACGCAATCGCTCGGCGACGCCACCACGAATGTTACAGCGGATGACTTCGACGACGTCGCGCCTGACATCTGGAAGAAAACCGGCGGAGTGCGGGTCGATCTCTTTCCGGAGAGAACGGACAATGTCGTCCGCTACGATCGAGTGGAAGGACTCTACACCGGCGTCGAATTGAACCTTCATATGAGGAACGTCGTTCCTGGTTTGAGCGCGGGCGCGATCGTGGGCCGGGCGTGGACCGAGGAAACGTTTCGCGGCGGCGCGCACGTCGCGCTGCGTCGCGATCCCTGGACTGTACGTGCGCAGGCAGAACGAACCCTCGCCACGACCAACGACTTCATCCGGCCGCTCGGGCCGACGAGTGGTGGGCTCGCGGCGATGGTCGGCTCGACGGACGACTTCGACTATGTCGACCGGCGTGTGGCACTGGCGTCAGTGATGCGCGTGCTCGGCTCGCTCGATCGCGGGTTCGTGATGGCCCAGCTCGGGGGAGGGGACGATCGAGCCGAGCGTGCACGACTGACTCATGGGATAATCCTTGGCGGATCTTTTCGTCCGAATCGCGGAGTTACCGAGGGCACTTATGCACTCGGTGTAATCGACACCGAGCTGCACCCTGACGTGACCGGCGAATCGATGGATCCCGGCATTGGCGCTGCGACCCATTACGAGATCGGTCGCGGAGGACTCGACTGGCAGCGCGCGCAGCTGTCGCTGTTCGGAAGAAAATATTGGGGACCGATCGCATTGTCCGTCGACGCGGAGGGCGGCGCAGTGTGGGGAGCAGCCATTCCCCCGCAACAGCTCTTTGAGATGGGTGGAAGTGGAGTGCTTCCAGGTTACGCGTACAAACAGTTTGCCGGGGATCGCGCCGCACTCCTGCGTAGCGATGCGTCTTATTCATTTCCGATTTGGAGGTCTCCACGCCGCTTCTGGCGGAGCTTTTTCATTCCCGGATTGGGGCCTGGATTGGCGGCACGACTGCAAGGGGGATGGACCGAGCTCCTGTCAAACGCCTCCCGGGTCGCTGTTACGGAGCTGGGGGCGGGATGGAGCGCGACCCCTGTGTCAGTCCCCACAGGCGGTTTTCGCGCAACGTTCGGATTGGGAGTGACACTGTTTTCGGGATCGCTTCACCTCGGCATTGCCCGCCCGGTTGATCATCAAGCACCATGGCGATTGGTGGGCGGTCTCGGGCGGAATTTCTGATCTCGATCTTACAGGGCGTTCAGTCGGTTTACAACGAGCCGCGACGCTTAAGGACGAACTCGACAAGACTGCCTCACACAATGAACATCACTTGAGCCAGATCAGATGGGCGCTGAGCTCCTGAGATTGCGGCGGCTCAAAGGCCGCATCGAGCGCTGACTCAGCGCGGTGGGGCCCCTCGAGCGCCGTCATAGACGCGATCAATCCGGTTCAGAGCGTCGTTTTCGGCGGGCGGCCACGCGGCTTTCCAGGATCGTTCTGCGCGTCCGTGACTTCAGCGCGTTCTTCTCCTGCGTCGACTGCCAACCGATCTTCCCGAATCTCCAGCCGCATCCTGCCAAAGAAGCTCATGTAGACGTTGGCGAGCCATACCAACGAGAAGCCTGCGATGAGATAGCCTCGCCAGTCATCGAACAGCAGCGTGTAACGAGTGATCAAGAGGAAGAGGGCGGCGACATAATGACTGAAGCAATACTCGCACGTGAACACATAGAAGAATTTGCGCGAGTATAGGCGCCGGCACGATTTGCATTTCGCAGCGCACCAGTCGCGAGGCTCGCGAAACATTTCCTCGTGAGTCACGGTCCACGTGATGCACGCGATCGGAATCGGGAGAACGAACAGCAATACAAGCTGAACACCCAACGTCATACATTCACCGGGTCGTTCCACCTCGACGTGCGCGCGTCAAAGGGGTATGGGTGCATACTCCGTCGCGAGACTGCCAGAACCATGTACCAGCTCAGGCGGGATTGCAACACGCATCAATCACCCATCACGCGAATATGTAGGCTGCGAGCTATCGAGCCGCAAAGCTATCGGCCCCCCTGCTTCAGTCTCCAGATAACCAGTGCGCGGCAAGAACTACACAGTGCGACTGGTCGCTCGGGACAGCTGTTCCGAGCGACGTCTGGGTCCGTAACGCTCGAACAGCTCGTATCCGAGTGCCCCCTGGACGTCGTGTCCCACCTTTGTCTGGACATCGTGGAAATCCACCGATGCAACACGGGCGTTCAAGAGCGCCGCTGTTCCCACCCGAACACTCCGCGCGTTTCCGATCCTTACGCTTGTCTTGCTGTTGCCCACCGCCGTGCCGCGCATGAACCGCGACCACTCCACTTCCGCCAATCGCGCGAATGCGCTGTCAAGGAATGTCGCGATGGTCTTCATTGGCTCGACCGTACGGCGGGAGAGGCAACCGGGTTTCTGTGAGATGCGATCGGCCAGCGAATTCAGTAGCCCGCCTGGCTCGCGAACCGTTGACCGCACTCCTTGCGGCATACATCTTCGACTTACTGGCCCGAGGCCTTCTGTGAACCGGTCACACCCTGATGACCAGGAGCTGGCATGCATGAGAAGGTTGTGGTCATTACCGGCGCGAGTGGCGGGATCGGCGCTGCGGTGTCCGAGGCGCTGGCGGCGCGTGGAGCGTCGCTCGGGCTGGTGGCACGGCGCGAGAATGCGCTGGGCGCAGTAGCCGCTCGTTGTGGCCAGTCTGCACATCCGATCGTCGCCGACGTGACACGCCGTGAGGACGTGCGCCGAGTGGTTCAGGAGACGCTTGCGCGGTTCGGCCGGATCGACGTCTGGGTGAACAATGTCGGGCAGGGGATTTCCCGCCTGCCGTCACAGCTAACGGATGAAGACATCGACGACATCATGCGGACCAACGTCAAGTCTGCTCTGTACGGGATGCAGGAGGTCATGACCCACTTTCAGGCGCGGAATGCCGGACACGTGATCAACATCTCGTCGATGCTGGGGCGGATTCCGTTCGTGATCACGCGATCAGCGTACAGCGGCGCGAAACACTTTCTGAATGTTCTGACCGCGAACTTCCGAGCTGAGGTGCAGCAGACACATCCAGGAATCCAATTCTCCCTCATCTCACCTGGAGTGGTGCGGACCGACTTCGGGCTGCACGCTCGCCACGGTGGGCCCGACTCACGCCAGCTACCTGGCTCGCAGAGTGCTGAAGAAGTGGCGGCAATCGTCGTTAGCGTCATCGAAACGCGGCGCCCCGACGTGTACACACGGTCCGGCGCGCACGCCCAGGTCGTCGGGTACTTCGACTCGCTCGGCGCGGATCCGTGAGCGAGATCCTCGAGTAGAGTCGAAAGCATATCGAATATCAGGGTGGGACAATGAATGACAGCGCGATTAGCGGAATATAAGTTCCGCAGTTATCAGCGCACCCGCGTATATTTTCCTGCCCTGACTCCAACCCCGACAGCCCCTGGTCGATTCCGGCCGCCCACGCTTGACCACACCGCAGCCTCCATTTCCGGAGCTTTCAACTCTCCGTAGCGAGCTCGCCCGGCTCGATGAATCTCTCCTCGGGCTTGTCGCTCAGCGGCAGGCGATCGCGAGCGAGATCGGTCGCATTAAAGCCAGGATAGGCCGCTCGACCCGTGACTTCGGGCAGGAAAAGGAGGTGATCGGGCGAGTGAGGCGTGTCGCCACCGGGCTCGATCTCGATCCCAATTTCGCCGAGCGCCTCGCGCTGCTCCTGATTCGCGCGTCGCTCACGGTTCAGGAACAAGACAGAGTTCTTGCCAGCGCTGAAGGAGAAGACAGGAAAGTTTTGATCATCGGCGGCGCCGGCAAAATGGGCCGCTGGTTCGCTCGGTTTCTACATTCACAAGGATTCACGGTCGAAATCGCGGATCCAGCCGGCTCTGTTGGCGAGTTTCCGCATCTGGACGACTGGCGCACGTCGACGCTCGAGCACGACATCGTCATTGTCGCCGCTCCGCTCCGGCAGTCCGCTGCGATTCTCGAAGAGCTCGCCCGACGAAGACCAAAAGGAATCGTGTTCGACGTGGGATCTCTGAAAACTCCGCTGCGTCCTGGACTGACAAAACTGGTCAAGGCGGGGGTGCTCGTAACCTCGGTCCATCCGATGTTTGGTCCGGATACCGATCTCCTCTCCGGCCGCCATATCATCTTCGTGGATGTTGGAGTGCCCGAGGCCACGCGGCGCGTGCGTGATCTGTTCTCTTCGACCATGGCCGTACAGGTAGAGATGGATCTCGACGCACACGATCGTACCGTGGCCTACATCCTCGGATTGTCACACGCGGTCAACATCGCGTTTCTTGCCGCGCTTGCCAACAGCGGAGAAGATGCGGAGAGATTGAAGCAGCTCTCGAGCACGACCTTCGACGCGCAGCTCGAAGTGGCGCGCCGGGTAGCGAGCGAAAACCCTCACCTTTACTTCGAGATTCAGTCGCTGAACGAGTATGGAATGTCGGCGCTGAACGGCCTGCTGTCAGCGGTACAGCGGGTGACCTCAGCGGTTCAGCGCGGAGACGAAGCGGAGTTCACCGCGCTGATGCAGCGAGGCGCGGACTATGTCGCGAATGTCCAGCCGCGCTGAGCCGGTCATTCGCTATGATGAAGTGTTCGTTCGAGGAGTCCTCCATGCCGCACCGAAGCAAGTGCTGCCCCACGTTTCGCAATAGCCACAGAGAGAGAGCGATGCCCAATCACGACCTGCCCCGCCGAACCTTTCTCAAAGTCGCCGCCCTCGGCGCCGCGGGCGCGGCCTTTAGCGAGCCCGACGCCGTCCGCGCGGCGGGCCGTCGCACCGTCGCGCTCACGCCGACCGAGGATGTCGGCGTGAAGCTCGGTGTCGCCAGCTATTCGCTACGAAACTTCTCGCGCGCGAAGGCCATCGAGATGACCAAGGCTCTCGGCACGCCATACATCAACCTCAAATCGGTGCACCTGCCGTACGACGCGTCGCCGGCGCAGATCGCCGCGGCGCGAGCCGAGGTCGAAGCCGCGGGGCTGCACATCGTCGGCGGCGGGACGATCACCTTCGACACCGACACCGACGACGGCGTGCGGAAGTACTTCGACTACGCCAGGGCAGCGGGCATGCCGGTGATGGTCAGCACCTGCAACCCAAGCGTGCTGCCGCGCATCGAGAAGTTCGCGAAGCAGTACAACATCAAGGTCGCCATCCACAACCACGGGCCCGAGGACAAAAACTTCCCGTCGCCGTACGACGTCCTCAAGGCTGTGAAGGGGATGGACCCGCGCATGGGGCTGTGCATTGACATCGGCCACACGGTGCGCACGGGCACCGACGTCGTGCGCGCGGTTGCCGACGCCGGAGCGCGCCTCCTGGACATGCACGCCAAGGATCTGCGCGATCTGAAAGTGATGGAGAGCCAGTGCATCGTCGGCGAAGGACGGATGCCGATCGCAGAAATCTTTCGTCAGCTCCGAGCAATGCGATATCCCGGCTACGTCAATCTCGAGTACGAGATCGACGCCGACGACCCGCTGCCGGGAATGAAGCAGTCGTTCGCCTATATGCGAGGCGTGCTCGCGGGGCTCGCGTCCGCCTGACAGCCGCACCCGCGATTATCGAAACTATAATGTCCAGCGTCACGCTTCGGATTCCAATGATCGCCCTAGCCAGTCCGCTAGAGCCTCGGCAGATAAGCCGCGCCTTTCAGGGTGCGATGCCGGCCGTCGAACCCGTAGCCTTCGTAGCCAGGATCATTCGAGACGGCCTCGAGACCGCGCATTATCCTGAATACACGCGCCTGATCGCGCTTCCCGACGACTGGCTGGTTCAACAAATCGGCTTGGCTAAAGCAGTCCCTGACGACGTCTGGATTCGCAACGGATTCGTTCCGCTCGGCGAGTGGGAAACGACTCACGAGGTATAACGCAGCTGGCTTTGTGATTCTAATGCCGCGTAGCCACTCGTAGCGGCTTCTCGCTACTGATTCGTGAGCGCGGGCACGCCCGCCTTGCTCGCCCCGTACGCGGCGACTTCGTGCAGCGCGACAACGGAGGTAAGGGATCCGATATTTATGATGCGTCCGTAACGCCGGTGGTGGGCATCGGCGCGTTCGCGGGGGCGATGGGCGGCGTGGTCTTCCAACGGGCCACGGGGCGCGTTCTCCAGGCGAACGGGAGCGACTATGCCCCGTAGTGTGCGGTCTTGCGTACGTGACGGCGTGGGTGATTATACATCTGCTCGCGCCGAGGTTGGAGCCGGCGCGTCTCCCAAACCAGTCATGACCACCTACTATAGAATAGAGCCCGCCGGGCCGGGGACAACCAAGACGCCGATCGCCGCAACGTGGCTCGCCAGGACGGGACTCATCTTCGCGATCGTCCTCACCGCCTGCGCGCCTCACAAATCTCCCGAGCTCACAGGAGCTGAATGCCCTGGAGCCGTGCGTGCTGTGGTCAGTGGCGGTTTGACCACTGACGGGATGACTCACCCCCCCCAGATGGGTGTCTTTTGCCCGAATACGCTAACGGACGACGAGCGGCGCGCAGGATGGCGTCTGCTCTTCGACGGCAAGACATTCAACGGCTGGCGCGGACTCGGCTACGACAGCGTGCCCACCGCTCACTGGAAGATCGAGAACGGCGCGATCAGAAAACTCGCAGACGGGCAGGTCCCGCGACTGCCGGATGGCCAGCCCGCAGCCGGCGGTGATCTCATGACCCGCGACACCTATCGCGATTTCGAGCTTAGCTGGGAATGGAAGATCAGTCGCGCCGGCAACAGCGGTGTGAAGTACGACGTCTCCGAAGAAATCTCGATGGCAAATGCACCAAACCACGCCGCACTTGGGTTTGAGTATCAGATGCTCGACGACAGCCTCCACGAAGACAACAAGGTTCCTTCGCACCGCACGGGCGCCCTCTACGATCTCATTCCGCCTAACGCGAACAAGGGGATGGCGATGAAATCGGTGGGCAATTGGAACAGGTCGACAATAGTTTTTCGCGGAAATCACGGCGAGCATTGGCTCAACGGCCAGAAAGTCGTCGACTTCGATCTCGGCACTCCGCTGATGGACTCGCTCATGGCGAAAAGCAAATATCGGGACATCAAAGGATTCGCCGAGAAGCGCGCCGGGCACATAGTCCTGCAGGATCACGTCGACGAAGTCTTTTTCCGAAACATCAAGCTTCGCCGCCTTTGAAGTGCGTTGCGGATATCGAGATTAGGCCGCTTATAACGTTTTGGGAGCACCCATGAAAGAAGAGTCACTGGATCGCCGGGATTTTCTGAAGAAAGCCTCCGCCGCCGGAGTCGGCGCGTTCGCCGCGTCGCGCGGGGTCGGCCCCCTCTTCGCGTTCGACGGATCGCCATCCGAGAAGATGGTAGTGGCAGTGATGGGGCTGAACGGACGCGGAATGGTGCACGCACAGGACTTCGCGCGCGGCGCCAACACGACCGTCGGATATCTCTGCGACGTCGATTCCACCGTGCTCGCGAAGGCACTGGCGGATACGTCGAAGTTGCAGGCGACGCCGCCCAAGACGGTGACCGATTTTCGCCGTGTGCTGGAGGACAAGAACGTCGACGCGCTCGTCATCGCCGCGCCGGATCACTGGCACACGCCCGCCACGATTCTCGCGCTCGACGCCGGGAAGCACGTGTACGTCGAGAAGCCGAGCGGACACGACCCGCGCGAGGACGAGCTGATCGTCGCCGCCGCGCGCAAGCACGGCAAGCTGCACGTACAGCTCGGTACCCAGGCTCGGTCCGGTCCGCACTTTGTCGAGGTCTTTCAGTTGATCAGGGAAGGTCACATCGGAACGCCGTATCTCGCGCGCGCCTGGTACGCCAACACGCGCACCGGAATCGGCAAAGGCAAAGTTGTTCCGGTGCCCTCGAATCTCGACTACGAGCTGTGGCAGGGCCCCGCTCCGCGCACTCCTTATCGCGACAACGTCATCCACTACAACTGGCACTGGTTCACCAACTGGGGAACCGGCGAGATCTGCAACAATGGAACACACGAGATCGATGTAGGCCGCTGGATGCTCGGCGTCGACTATCCGACGAGCGTCATCTCGACCGGCGGACGCTTCCACTACGCTGACGACTGGCAGTTTCCCGACACGCAGGAAGCGACGTTCGTGTTCGACGGGGGCAAGAGCATCATCTGGCAGGGGCAGAGCTGCAACGGACTGGAGCTCTACGAACGTTCGCGCGGCACCACAATCCTCGGCACCAACGGCAGCGTGGTAGTCGATCGGGACGGCTACGTCGTCTACGATCTCAAGAACAAGATCGTCAAGCAAGTGACGGCGGCCCCGAAGAGCGACAGCCTCAACACGGTCGGTGACGACTGGCTGACGCAGCTGCACATCGACAACTTCACGAGCGCAGTGCGCACGGGCACGAAGCTCTCCGCGCCGATCGAAGACGGCGCCAAGACCGGGATGCTGTGCCACCTCGGCACGATCTCGCAGCAATTGGGTCGCAAGCTCACCACCGATCCGAAGAACGGCCACATCCTCGGCGACGAGGAAGCGGCCAGGCTCTGGTCGCGCCAGTACGACCCGCGGTGGAAGCCGGTGGTGTGACCGGGCTCCACGAGGATCGCTGCTTCGATCCCGACCCGACGATTCGGCGCCACGCGCGCGCGTTGTACGACGAGACGCGTGCGCTGCCGATCGTCTCACCGCATGGACATGTCGATCCCGTGATTTTCGCGTCAAACGACGCGTTTCAGGATCCGGTGTACGATCTTGCCAGGCGCGCTTATCGGCTGACTTGAAGCGTGGCGTCGGCAGCCCGTGGTGCGGCAGCGGGTTCATCCTGACGGTCGGGCGTGAAACTTTCCAACCATTTGCGGCGGTAGGGTATCTAAGGCTGTAAGCGATAGTCACTGACCCTATTTCCAGACTGGACACCACAATGATTGGCGTTGCCACCCTCCTCGGACTCGCACTGAGCCTCCAGGCTCCCGATCAGGTACCCACTCGCGCCGATGCGCGGCCGTCCGCTCCCCTCCCGGTCGCGTCCCGAATCGGCGCGCCGACGGATACCGGTGCGACCGCGATCCGCGCGGACGCTCCGCCCGTGATCGATGGCAAGGACGACGATGCGGTTTGGCGCACTGCCCCGCTCATAACGAGGTTCAAGCAGTGGGCCCCCACCGAGGGAAAGGAGCCCCGTTTTCGCACCGAAGCGAAGGTGGCCTTCGACGCGGCCAATCTTTATGTGTTCGTGCGAGCGTTCGACCCCCACCCCGACAGCATCATCCGCCTCCTCGAGCGGCGTGACACCTTCACGCCCTCCGACATGATCTGGATCTTCGTCGACTCCTATCACGATCGGCGGACGGGTTACGAGTTTGGCGTCAATGCGGCCGGCGTGAAGATGGACCAGGCCGTGTACGACGGTGGAAACGAGGACGGCGCCTGGGACGGCGTATGGGACGTGGCCACCACGATCGACTCGCTGGGGTGGACGGCCGAGTTCCGCATTCCTCTCTCGCAGATGCGCTACGGCCAGGAGAAGTCGCATACGTTCGGCTTCGCCATCGACCGGGACCTCTATAGATACGCCGAACGGGTGAGCTGGCCGACGCTCAGCCAATCGAAGCCGGACCTCGTGTCGCAACTGGGCGCCCTCGACGGCCTGGACGATCTGGAAGCACCGCGCCGGCTCGAGGCGCTGCCCTACGTCGTCACCAAGAGCGCGTCGCAGATCACCAACAACGCCTACGCGCAGAAATCGAACGTGACGGTCGGCGGCGACGTGAAATACCGCGTGGCTCCGAACCTGACGCTCGACGCGACAATCAATCCGGATTTCGGGCAGGTGGAGTCGGACCCCGCGGTCCTCAATCTCACGGCGTACGAGTCGTTCTTCGACGAGCGGCGGCCCTTCTTCGTCGCTGGACGCGGGCTGTTCCGCTTCGATGTGAACTGCAGCGCCGTCAATTGCAACGGCGAGTCGCTCTACTATAGTAGGCGCATCGGGCGGACGCCCGAGCTGGCGGGCATCTACGGCGACACCGTTCCTTTGCAGCCGACGACAATCCTGGGCGCCGCCAAGCTTCTGGGCCGATTCCCGCACGGGACGACGATCGGCGTGCTGGACGCCGCCACCGAGCGCGCGACGAGTCCGGGTGATACGACGTACGAGCCGCGGACGAACTTCGCCGTCGTGCGCGCGACACAGGACCTGCGCGGCGGCAACAGCACCATCGGTGGAATGTTCACGGCCGTGAACCGAAGTGTGGATTCGTGGTCATCGCCCTATCTCCCGAAAAGCGCGTATGTGGGCGCCGTGGACTTCAGGCACCGCTTCTTCAAGAACAACTACGAGATCTCCGGATCGCTCGACCAGAGTCACGTGCAAGGAAGCCGCGCGGTGATTCTCGCCACGCAGACCGATGGGGTGCACAACTACCAGCGTCCTGACGCTGCGCTTCCGCTCGACTCCACGCGCACGGCGCTCACCGGTGACGCGCAGGAGTTCAGGTTCGGCAAGGTCGGCGGACAGCACCTCCTGTTCGAGACCGACTACCAGCGTCGCTCGGAGGGTTTCGAGATCAACGACTTGGGCTTTCTCCGGCGCGCGGACCAGCAGTCGTGGAACACGTGGGTCGGATTCTTCGATCGGCACGAGCGAAAGTTCTACAACCGCCTTCAGTGGAACAACAGTTGGTGGCAGTACTGGACCACGGACGGTTTGCCACTCGAGGCGGCGTACAACACCAACACTCATATCACGTTCAAGAACAACTGGTCGTTGCACACGGGCGGCACCGTGGGACAGCTCGGCACCACCTACGACGATCGAGGAGCGCGCGGCGGGCCGGCGATCCGGCAGGACGCCTACATCGCGCCGTGGCTCTTCATCCTTGGCAACGATCGCCGAGCAGTGGTGCCATCCATGTCGTTCAACTTTTCCCGGGGAGACGCCGGCCGCAACTCGTCGTTGAATCTGAGCCCCGAGCTCGACTACAAGTTCCTCGGGCGATTCAGCTCGGCGCTCTCGTTCAGCTGGTCGCACAACATTGCCGACAACCAGTGGTACGGCAACTTCAGCGACGCCGCGGGGACGCACTACACGTTCGCGCACCTCGATCAGACGACCACGTCGGCGACCGCGCGCCTCAACTACACATTCACGCCGGACGTGTCCTTCCAGGCGTATGTGCAGCCGTTCGTGTCGAAGGGCACCTACAGCAACGTGCGCCAACTGTCGGCGACGCCCCGAGCGGCGGCGTACGACGACCGCTATGCGCCGTTCAACGACATCTCGGTCACGAGCGATCCCGGTGGATTCAACTTCAAGGCATTTCAGTCGAACATGGTCTTCCGCTGGGAATACAATCCGGGCTCGACGCTTTTCCTCGTGTGGAACGAAGGGAGGCAGGGGTTCAACTCGATCGAGGGGACCGACAATTTCCACGGCGACGTGCGCGATCTGCTTCGCCTGCATCCGGCCAATACGTTTCTCGTGAAGGTGTCATACTGGCTCAATCGGTAGAGTCAGGCCTCGTCGCGTAAACGATTTTACGTGGGCATCATTTTCCGGACGCGCTGAGACTCTTCGCCAAGCCAGTCCGGATTCGTGGCGGTCGAATCGAAGATCGAGGTCGTCTTGAACAGCTCGAACTCGCCATGCGCGGCGGCCGCCTTTGTCTTGGCGAGAATCGCCCGCACTTGTGACGCGCTCATTGGGCGGAAAGTGCGCGCCACTTCCAACGCCTGCTCCAGCACCTCCATGCTGTCGCAGCCGCTGATGACCACGGACGTCGGCAGACTCAGCGCGTAGTTGAGACACTCCACCGCCGTCACTGTGCCCGACTTGAGGATGATCCCGTTGGCCATGCTCTTCATGCCGAGCACCCCGATATTCTGCTTCACGAGCTCGGGTAGCACGAGCTTCTCGAAGCTGCGGTAGTGCGCGTCCATGACGTTGAGCGGCATTTGAACCGTGTCGAACGTGAAACCGTGTTCTCTCGCGACCTCGAGTGTGTGGAGGTGGATGCGCGGATCCTTGTGCCCGGTGAAGCCGATGTAGCGGAGCTTGCCCTGCGTGCGTGCGTCCAGAAGTGCGGCGTTCGCGCCCTCGGCATCGAAGATCCGGTGGGGATCCTCGAAGCGGATCACCTCGTGATGCTGGACCAGATCGATGCGGTCGGTCTGCAGCCGGCGGAGCGACTCGTCCAGCTGCCGCGTCGCCTCTCGTTTCGACCGGCCGTCGATCTTGGTCATCAGGAACGTCTTATCCCGGTATCCGTCGCGAAGCGCCTTTCCCATTCGGATCTCGCTCGCCCCTTCGTTGTAATCCCAGGAGTTGTCCATGAAGTTGAGACCGCGATCAATCGCGCTGCGAACGATGCGGAGGCTGAGCTGCTCGGCTACAGTCGGCAGGCCGAGGTGCCAGCCTCCGAGGCCGATTGCGGACACTCGTTCCCCCGTGCTTCCGAGAAGTCGGTATGGGATCGCGTCCGCTGTGTTCTCAGGCATGGTGCTCTGCTCCTGGTGAAGGTGCGGTATTCATCTTGATGCCGCGTCGAGACTACCGATTGTCAGTCGGCGTCTGTTTTACTGAGGACTGATGCTCTCGACAGGAATGTTTGCGGTGGGCAAGCTAAAGGAAAACGTACTTCCGTGGTCCACTTTGCTTTCGACCCAGATCCTACCGCCGTGAGCCTCAACGAGCTCTTTTGCGATGGCAAGCCCGAGCCCGACACCGCGCTGATCGCTCTTCCGCGCCTGCCAGAAGTTGTCAAAGAGATGTGACATCTGTTCTGGTGGGATGCCGGGCCCGTTGTCCACGACCTGAAACACAACCTCTTTGTCGTCGGGGATCGCGCGCAAGGTCACCGATCCCTCTTCCGGCGTGAACTTGATCGCGTTTCCGATCAGGTTGCCGACGATCTGCGACACGCGCTTAGGATCAGCGCGCACGATAGCACCATCGTGCGTCAATATCTCGAAGTGAAGGTGACGCCTCTCGGCGAGCGGACGAAACGTCTCTTCCGCCTGACGCATGATGGTGTCCACGCTCACTTCCTCGATGTCGAGCGAGAGCTTCCCCGCCTGCAGACGCACATGATCGAGCAGATCGTCGATCATGCGGTTCATCTGCTTCGAGGCGCGCATCGCGATGCCTAGCAGCTCCGTCCGGCGCTCGGGAGCCAGCTGCACGTCGATCAACAGCTTAGTCGTCATGAGAATGAGATTCAGCGGGTTGCGAAGGTCGTGCGCGACCACGCCGAGGACATCTTCGCGTACTTGGACGAGCAGCTCCGCGCGCCGTCGCTTGTCGAGCTCGGCGTCGAAACTCCGGGCGCGGTGTAGCGCGGTCGCAGCGGCCTGGGCGAGGAGCAGAGTGAATGTTCTATCGGCGGCACCCACGGCCGCAGCTTCCTTGAAATGAAGCGCGAGCGCACCGACGGTCTCGCCGGCGTGCACGAGCGGCGTCGCCAGATAGGTCTGCATGTCGCCGAGCTCGGCTAATCCCTCGTACACATCCCCATACTTCGCGCGAAATTCTTCGCCTGATTCAATCGAGATCATTTCGCCTTTTCGCAGAGCATGAACCAAGGGGATCTCGCTGTCACGCGTCAGCGTCGACAACAGAGCTTCGAGCTGGGGCCTTATGCCGCGCGTCCCCAGCAATTTGAGGCGGTCACCCTCTACCGATATCAGTACGCCACGGGCCGCCTCGACCACATCGACTCCTTTGCTTAGCACGACGGCCGTCACCTCGTCCACCGATGTCGCTTCGGAGAGTGCGGTAGTTACGTCGAGTAGCTTCGTCGCGCGCATGGCGACGCGCTGAATTTTGTCGTTGAGAAGCTCGAGCTGCGCCGCGTGGGAATTGGCGAGTGCTCGCGAGCGCCGCAGTGCTTCCATTGTGGCGGCGATGGTCACCGCGACAATGAGGAACGCAATCACAGCAAGCGCTCCATTCGTCGGCGTGGGCCCGATCCAGCCAGGCTCCAGGAAGTCGACCCGGATCAGCACCAGCGACATCGCCGTCGCCAGAATGCTCGGCCCCAGTCCTCCGAACCAGGCCGAGATCGCGACGGCGGGAATGAAGAACATGAAGCTGGGTGTCGGCCACCCTTGTTTGAGAGTGACCGTGGCGGCATGTCCCAGCAACGTGGTCCCGACAGCGAGCAAATAACCCGAAGCGGTAGTCCACAGAGGCCTGAAGCGCTGTTGAGATCCGAACAAATTCCGTCCCGGAGTGGCGGAGGCGCATCACCGATCGCGGTTCGAGCGATGAAGCTCTACTGGTTTCAAGCTAGCACCAGCGCGCAATGCTCGCTATTTCCTTAAGGCGATGAGTCTTTCCGGCCATGTCTACACAGCACCCGACGGGTTGCGCGGCTTTGACACGGCCTCGACTGTCACCGCGATTGCAGCCGCAGCTCTCCACAAAGCGGGCTGCCGATTCTGCGTACGCTATGTCCGGAGAGACAAGCCACACGCTTCTGCTCTGAGCCCGAAGGAGGCCAAGTCCCTTCTCAACGCCGGCCTCGGCCTCATGGCTGTTCAATACGTCGAGTCTGAATCGTCGTGGAAGCCGACCGCCGTCAAAGGAAGCCGCAACGGCGAGATCGCTGCTTCAGAGGTGGAAAAGCTCGAGTTCCCGTGGGGAATAACCATCTGGTGCGATCTCGAAGGCGTCGAAGTCGGAACCCCCGCGCAGCAGACCATCGACTACTGCAATCGCTGGCATGCGGCGGTCAGCAGCGCGGGGTACGTGCCGGGACTCTATGTCGGTTATCGCGCCGGGCTCACTCCACTGCAACTCTATCGGTCGTTGCGATTCACTCATTATTGGGGAGCCTACAATCTGAACGCCGACAAGTACCCCGCGGTGAGGGGTTTGCAAATGAGGCAGTCGCAGCGCAAACCGGAAGATTCGCCGACCGGTGTCGGTCTCGATTTCCAGGTCGACAGAGTGAGCGCCGATGCCCTTGGTGGCCGGCCAACACTGCTCGCATTGGAGGGATGGCCCGAGCTCCCGTAAAATCGCGCGAACGAACGGGATGCGATCACCGCTTCACTACCTCGTACGTAAAGTTGCGGGTATCGCGCGCGACCCGGTCCCAATTGTAGTACGTCTCGACCAGCGAGCGGCCAATCTTCCCCGTGCTTGCTCGCCGTTCCGCATCGCTCAGATACATTCGCAACGCCTCGACCACAGCATTCACGTCCTGCGGCGCCACAATCACTCCGCTCTCGCCATCGCGGACGGCCGAGCGAACGCCGCCGGAGTCGCCGGCTATGATCGGCACCCCCGACGCTGAGGCTTCGAGAAATGAAATGCCAAACCCCTCGGCGTCGATACTCCTGTCAATTCGCGACAGCCCAACGTAAACGGTCGAGGTCGCATAAGCCTCGGCCACTTCGTCGTCTGACACCGGCCCCGCAAAAATCACCCGGTCAGAAACCTTGAGATCTTCGGCAAGCTTTCGAAGGCGCGGCTCGTCGGGACCGGTGCCGATCATCGCGTAACGAAGGGTTGGGAACTCCGTCTGCAACGCGGCCAGCGCGCGCAGCACGACATCCTGTCCCTTGTGCGGAATGAGACGAGCGACCGTGAGCAGGAGCGGAGCATCTCCTATCGCCCACTTCGCGCGGAGCATGCCGGTGTCACGCCCCGGATGAAAGAATTCCGGATCTGTTCCAAGACCGAATGTTCCGATTGGCGGAATTCGTCCGATCCCGAGCTGGCCCATGACGTCCGCGGCCAATCCGGCAACCCACGCCGAGGTCGCGACTATCCCGCTCGCGGCGCCCAGGATGTGACGCGCGCCAAACCGTTTGCGAGCGCTGGCGGCGATGCCGGCCTGCTCTTTGAGAAGATCGCCACCGTTGACGTAGACGAGAAAAGGGACACTCCGCCTCAGGTGAGCGAGAAGAACCGCGTAGCCGACCGGACGTATGTTGCCACAGTGCAGAACATCGATGTCCCTCGCTGCACGGGAAGACAGCCATCGCCCCCACCGAAGCTGATTGGTGAAGACCTTGGCTTGCGAAAACGAAAAGGGCTGTCGATTGATCGTGTACGGCTCGGATGAATCGAAGGCGTCAGCACCCTTCGCGCTGATGGTGGATACTTCGATCGTCGTGTCACCGTCCGCGAACCGCCGACACAGCTCGACGTGCCGGCGCGCCATGCCGCCAATGTCAGGCGCGTAATCCTGCGTTGCAAATAGATGCTTCACATCAGGCCCGGTTGGTCTTTACGGCACCAAAGCCGGCGTGTCAGAATTCCGCGCTCACTTTCTCGCGATGGCAATGACACTCCGCGAGGTGAGCATCCGAAGCGACCACATTTCTCCCAGTATCGACGCGTTCTCCGACGCGACGTCTTTCTTGCGCGCGTTGAGACGTCGCCGGAAAAGCAGATTCCCGATCCAGATCATCGGTCCGCAAATAATAAGAAGAAAACGCGCGGAATCCTTGAACCGGTCGTACGCAACCGACGTCGACACAAACCCCGCTCGGCGCAGCTGGTACGCGAGATAGTAGTAGCTCACAGGGTTGATATGGCCGGATGTATGAACCGGATCGGCGCTGGACAGCAGCAGCGGATCGAACAGCGTCGCGAAACCGGAATGGAGATTCCGCCAGCGGGAATTCAGATTGAGGACGTTCGGCGTGCTGATGATTGCCAATCCTCCGGGCCGAAGAATTCGATGGAGCTCTCGAGTGAAGGCGAACTGATCCTCGACGTGCTCGATCACTTCAAGGCTGCACGCCACATCGATTGACGCATCGCCGTACGGAAGACGTCCGTCCGGTAAAATCTTCAGGCATGGCACTGCCGGATATCGAAAGTATTCGGGGAAAATGTCGCAGGCGGTGATCACGTCGGACGGCTGGAGTCCCAATTTGGTTCTGACGTGGTCGCCGAGGAGCTGGGAGAAAAAGCCTTCGCCGGCGCCGATGTCGGCTACGCGGATTCCGGGTTTTACGAGCGGCGTGACGATCTGCAACACCTTGTCGTTGGTGCTGCGATGCGAGATTGGGCATATCCCGTTTTCGGACACGGTTTCAGTCATTCATCATTTCCAATCGTGGGATTGAGCCCGCAGTCCTGGATCGGGAAAGTTACTTATGCCCGGGAGTGGACGCACTTTGAACTAGGCCAAGGTTTACACCTACCGTCTCGTCAAAGCGTTCTGACCCGGCGTGCGAAGCATTGGATCAGCTCGTCAACACCCTCGCGAGCTGATCCAACACCTGCGCGAGATCCGGTTTCTCCTCGAGCACCGGCAACACCGGATCCGCTCCCAGCTGCTCCATTCGCTCCAGCGCGTTCTTGATGGTAAACGCTTTGGGATCAAGCAAATCGTTCACCTCGTCCCAAACGAGCGGCATCGACACCGTCGCGCCCGGCAGCGGACGCACGCTGAAGGGCGCAACGATCGTCTGACCGTGCCGGTTCTGTAAGTAATCGAGATAGACCTTGTCGCCACGCTTCGTCACATGACGCGTAATCGTCGCGATGTCGTTCAGCTCGCGCAGCACACATCGCGCGAGGAGCTCGCCCAACATTCGCGACTGCTCATAGGTGCACTGCCGGCCTAACGGCAGCAGGATGTGCAAGCCGGTCTTCCCAGTCGTCTTCACGTAGTTCGGAAGGCCAACCGATTCGCACACTCGATGCAGCACCAGCGCGGTCCGGATCACGTCGGAGAACGGCGCCTCCTTCGGATCGAGATCGATCACGCACCAGTCCGGAAGCTCCAGTGACCCCGCTCGGCTCGCCCAGATGTGCAGCGGAATCGATCCCATGTTGGCGAGATACAGCAACGACTCCTCGTCGTCGCACACGAAGTACCGGATCTCGCGCTGGGTCTCCTCACTCCAGATCGGAACCGTGCGCATCCACTCTGGAGCGAATACTGGCGCATCCTTCTGATAGAACGACTTCCCGTCGATCCCGTCGGGGAAACGCGTCAGCACCACCGGCCGATTCGCCAGATACGGCAGGAGCCATTTCGACACGGCGCGGTAGTACTCGATGAGATCGCCCTTCGTGTATTTCTCCGCCGGCCAGTAGATCTTGTTCAGATTGGAGAACGCGATGTTCTTCTGCACCGGTCCCCTGGCGGGAGGCGCGGGCGGATCGTGCGAGCTGTCCGCGGTCTCGTCACGGGCAACAGTGCTAATTCCCGCAGCGCTGGCGTCCGCGGCGCTGATCTCAGCGGCACCGGACTCGGGTGTCGCGCTCTTAGCGGGTGAGCCCCATCCCTGCCGCTCGCACTCGTGCGGAAGCTTGTCGGTCCTCAAACGGACAAACGTCGCGTGGCGAAGGAGCCCGTCGGGCGTGAACTCGCGGTAGCGCACCTCGCACACGTACACCGCATCCACCCACGTCGTCGTGCTCGTCTCGGGGATCTGTTCGCTCTTGAGCGGCTCGCTTCCCGGCGCATAAACCGGCCCCGCGCACAACGGATCCTGCCGCACGATCGGATCGAGCAGTTCGTGCAGCTCTTTCAGCAATTCATCGTTGAATCCCGTTCCGACCCGACCCGCGTACACCAACGTTCCATCCACCCAATCCGCGAGCTGTAGCGCACCCAAGTGCGAGCGACTTCCCTTGGGCTTGGTGAATCCGACGATTACAAAGTCGCCGCTGCGCTCCGCCTTGATCTTGAGCCAATCGCCCGATCGTCCGCCTCTGTATCGTGAAGTTGATCTCTTGGCGACGATTCCCTCGAGCCCCATCGCCGTCACCTGCTCGAGAAAGGCCTCGCCTTCGGTCTCGATGTGATCGAGATAGCGCAGCGCGCCAAGCTTGGGCACGACATCCGACAAAAGCTCCTTGCGGCGCACAAGCGGGAGCGGACGCAGATCGAAATCCTCGAACGCCAGAAGATCGAACGCATAGAATGTCGCCGGCAGCTCCACCGCGGCGCGACGGATTTCTATCTCCGACGAGAGTCGCCCCCGCTGCTGCAACCGGGAGAAGCTCGGAATCCCCTTCGCATCGAGACACACCACTTCGCCGTCGATGATGCAATCGTCGAACGGCAGCGATTTCACCGCGCGCGCGATCTCGGGAAAGACACTCGTGTAGTCGTTCCCATTGCGGGTGAGGAGCAACGCTTCGCCATGCGACTTGCTCGCGATCAAACGATATCCGTCGAGCTTGAGCTCGAAGAGCCAACCGTCGCGAGTGAACGCGGTCTCGGAGGTTTCACAGTGCATCACTTCGACGGATTTTGCGTCGACCCGGCCGCGCACCGCTTTCTCTTCCGCTTCGAGCGCTTTCCGGATCTGCGCACTCGGGCTCTCGCCCGACTTTATCTCCTCGACAGTGAGGCCCGAAAGCACCGACTCTTCGGGAAAGGCATCCCCCTCCCCCGCCGGCTTCATCCAGGCATCCCGCTCCTTGATCAGAAGCCAGTCTTTCTCGCTCTTCTTTATCTTCACCAGTGTCCACTTTCCGTGGAGCTTGTAGCCCTTGAGCTCGAACAGAAGCTTCCCCTTCTCCAGTCCCTCGCGCCAATCCTCGAGCGGCACCCACTCGCCGCGGTCCCACACGATCACGCCGCCGGCACCGTAGTTCCCAGCGGGGATCACGCCCTCGAAGTCGCCGTACTCGAGCGGATGGTCTTCGACTTTGACGGCGAGACGCTTCTCCGCCTGATCGTACGACGGTCCCTTCGGCACTGCCCACGACCGGAGGACGCCGTCCATCTCCAGCCTTAAATCGAAGTGTAGATTCCGCGCGGCGTGCTTGTGAACGACGAAGAGGTTTCCGGGAATGGGCGAGACCGGGCCGAACGGCTCGGGGGTCCGATCCGGAGACCGCTTGGCGCGGTAGCTACTCAGGCTGTCGCCCGGCTCTGCCGAGTTACCTCTTGCGGTCATCCTTGCCCGGCATAAGGATTGGGATATTAGTGTTGTGCACGTAGGAATTTTTTGTGACGCATACCATAATAAAGCCCGGTACTGCGCACGCCCACCTTTTTTTCGCTCCCAGCCATGCCTGCCCGATCAATAGGCACCGCCACGATCTCCTTCGGCCTCGTCTCGGTCCCCGTCAGCATCTACTCGGCGTCCGAGTCCAAGGCGAGCGTGTCGTTCAACATGCTGCACAAGAAGTGCGGCACGCGCCTCAAGCAGCAGTACATCTGCCCCAAGGACAACGAGGTTGTGACGCGCGACGAGACCGTGAAAGGATACGAGTTCGCCAAGGATCAGTACGTGGTCCTCACCGCTGAGGAGCTCAAGTCGCTGGAGGAAAAAGCGACGAGCACCATCGACGTCCTGGAATTCGTTCCGCTCGCGACCGTCGATCGCGAGTACCTGGAAAAGGTCTACTACCTGGGCCCCGACAAGGGCGGTGATCGCGCCTACCGACTGCTCGCCGCCGCGCTCAAGGAGACCGGACGCGCGGCGCTTGGCCAGTACGCAGCGAGGGGCCAGCAGCATCTCGTGTTACTGCGGCCGCTCAACGGAGTGCTGGTGATGGAGCAGCTCCACTACGCCGACGAAGTGCGACCGACGACCGAGGTGACGATTCCCCCCGGAGATGTGAAGGACGCCGAGCTGAAGCTGGCGAAGCAGCTGATCGATCAGACGTCGAACGAGGCGTTCGAGCCCACCAAGTACAAGGACACGGTGCGCGAGCGGGTGCTGGAGACCATTCAGCGCAAGGTCGACGGACAGGACATCACGGCTGATATCACGCCGAGCACTGACACCAAGATGCTCGATCTGATGGAAGCGCTGAAGGCCAGCCTCGCCCGCGAGAAATCCGAGAAATCCGAGAAATCCGAGAAGCCGAAGAAGGGTGAGTCGAAGCGCAAGGCGTCGTGAAGATTCTCGCTGGGACGAGCGGCTACGCGTTCAAGGAGTGGAAGGGCGCGTTCTATCCGAAGGATCTGAAAGACGACGCAATGCTCGGCTACTACGCCAGCAAATTCGATGCGGTGGAGATCAACAACACCTTCTATAGACTGCCAAAGGAGAACGTGCTGCGCGAATGGGCGGCGCAGGTGCCGGAGACATTCACCTTCGCGCTAAAGGCGAGCCAGCGCATCACGCATCACGCGCGGCTCAAGGAGCAGTCGGCTGATCTCGTTGATTTTCTGCTCAAGAACACCGCAGTGCTCGGCGACCGATTGGGGCCGATTCTTTTTCAGCTGCCGCCCAATCTAAAAAAGGATGTGGCCCGCTTTCAGGGATTTCTTGGGCTGCTGCCGTCAGACCGCAGGTACGTGTTCGAGTTCCGGCACGAGAGCTGGTTCGACGACGAAGTCTACGACGCGATGCGAGAGCGTGATATCGCGATGTGCGTGGCGGAACAGGAGGACTTCAAGGTTCCGGTCGTCAGCACCGCGTCGTGGGGATATCTGAGGCTGCATCGTCTCGATTACGACGAAGCCGCGCTCGTCGAGTGGGCGAAGGTCGTGACAGGACAGACCTGGAAAGATGCGTACGTCTTCTTCAAGCACGACGAAGGCGTCGGATCGGGCCCGCCGGCGGTGGCGACATTCGTCAATGCGGCCCGGGCTTGAGCTCGCGCATCAATCCTTCATGCCCTTGCAAGGATGCTGGAATCTCCACAGTCTAAAGCTGTCCAACTAGGTGTGAGACGGCGATTAACGCAGGAAGACAAGGAGACTGACATGGCGGAGAGCGTCTACAAAGTGATCGAGTTGGTTGGGACCAGCACCGAGTCCTGGGAGAAAGCAGCCAACGCGGCAGTCAAGCGGGCGGCGAAATCCTTGCGCGACCTGCGCGTGGCGGAGGTCTCGCAACTCGACGTGGTGCTGAAGGACGGCAAGATCGAGAGCTACCGGGCAAAGATCAAGGTTTCCTTCAAGTTCGAAGGCAGCTAAAACCGAACCCCTATCCCTTCGTAATTTCCGCCGATTCAAGCTCAGCCGAGTGCGTCCGCAAGAGCACTTTTTCAGGGTTAGTACACCCCTGCGGCGATCGGGCAAAACGATCTCATCAGGTAACCGCCGTGGCCGGCGCGACTTAGCGTAAATTGTTGTCAAATCTACATTTACGACCACTAATTGGTTATACTGAGTCTTCACGATTCGAGAGAGTTTTGAGCGCCAGATTTAGTGCCTTTGGCGCTGGCCGACCTGCGGAGAATCCTCGCACGCAGGGGTACGGCAGATTCCGACGGGGTGCTGGAGATACTTCGAATGATTAAGAACAACAGCAATGGGCAAATCGCCCGCAGCGTCCGCTTTGACATCGCGACGGACAAGAACGAACAGTTCCATACGCTCTTCAGAAACGAGATCCTGCCAACCCTGAAGAAGCAGGACGGCTTCAAGGACGAAATGTTGCTGGTGAAGGATCAGCACGTTCTCGCCATCAGTGTCTGGAACAACGCGGATTCGGCGCGTAAGTACGAGACCGCTACGTATCCGCAGCTGGACAAGAAGCTTCGCCCGGTAATGTCCGGAAACCCGACGGTCGAGACGTTCAAATACGACTCGCTGTCCACGACCGCCTGACCTTAGCACCCAAGGTCGTGAACAAAGGAGGGGCCCGATCTGGGCCCCTCCTTTTTTTCGCCCTCCCAAACTCTGCGCCGATCAGTATCATATACGGTGTCTCGGTTATAACGCGCGTTGTGTTTGCTATTGAGTGACGTCCCTAAGTTGTGAAGCTCGTTCTGTTGTCTTTTCTCTCTTAACGTACAGAGGTCTCTATGCGTCGCAGATATGCGTCCCTCTTGCCGGTCGCCGCACTCGTTTCACTCGCCTGCACCAGCAAGGCTCAAAATGAGGGTTCACGTCAAGTCGCTGGTGGAGGAATTTCCGTCCAGGGGTGGTCAGGGCAGATAGACGCTAGCGAGGCGAAACGGGGAGCGCTCCTCACGAACGCGAAGCTCGCCAAGGAAGGCGACGCGCTCCACGTCACCACCGGACCCGCAGTCGCGTACTGGACTCCGTCGAACACCGCAAGCGGCGACTACACCGTGAAGGCGAGTTTCACCGAGCCCAAGTACATGAACCTGAACGATCATCCGCACCCGTACGGAATCTTCATCGGCGGCAACGACATGGGGACCGCCAACCAGAGTTATTTCTACTGCGCGGCGTACGGAAACGGCAACTTTATCGCGCGCGGATTTGGTCCCGCGCCGTTTCAGTTGAATGGTGGCCACGGCGAATCGAATGCAGCGGTGCACAAAGCCGCTGCGGCAGGATCTCCGGTGAAGCAGGACATCGCCGTTTCAGTAAAGGGCGACAAGGTGCAGTGCGCGATCAATGGAACCGTTGTCGGCACCTACGACAAATCTGCCGTCGTGGGAGCCGGGAAGCTCAAGTCGACCGATGGCATCTACGGAATCCGCTTCTCGCACAACACCGAGGGACTGGTGAGCGGTCTGGCCGTGACGAAGCCGTAACTACTTCACTCACGCGCGAAAATCCCGCATGAGCTAAACGCTTCGACGCCCCGCGTCGAAGCGTTTAGTTTCAGGCAATGCCAGTCATAAAAATCCGAGCTCTGCCGGGGCGCCTGGTCCGACTGGTCGAAGACCTCCGCCGCAAGGAGGACCGCCTCGCCCTCCTGCTCAGCCTGGTCATCGGCGCGCTGGTAGGGCTCGTGGTCGTCGCCTTCATTCTTCTCACGGGCCGCCTCACTGCGCTCATGTATCCGGCCGGCGGATCCGGTTGGCGGCGTATCGTCGTCCCCACAGCCGGCTCGCTCGTCACCGGATATCTCCTCTTCAAGTACTTTCCGCTCGCGCGCGGCAGCGGCATTCCGCAGACGCGCGCTGCGCTCTTCATTCACGACGGCCGTATCTCGCTGCGATCCGTGGTAGGCAAGTTCGTCTGCTGCTCGATTTCGCTCGCCACCGGAATCCCACTGGGGCGTGAAGGGCCAGCGGTCTACATGGGGTCGGGACTCGCATCCGTCATCGCGCGACGACTCGGGTTGAGCAGAGCGCAAATCAGGTCCCTGATTCCCGTCGGCGGCGCCGCCGCGCTCGCTGCCGCCTTCAACACTCCGATCGCCGCGGTGCTCTTCTCGCTCGAAGAGATCATCGGCGATCTGCACGCGCCCGTGCTCGGCTCGATCGTGCTCGCGTCCGCTGCGTCCTGGATGGTGCTCCACCTCGTCCTCGGCGACAACCCGCTCTTCCACGTTCCCGGCTATCATCTCGTCAGCCCGGCCGAGCTGGGCGTGTACGTCGTGCTCGGCATCGTC
>Ga0208080_1000316_pt1 | contig 24174 bp, 17 predicted proteins | sample NGESurdeep092012_3_FD_184476 | JGI IMG/M metagenome (GOLD analysis project Ga0208080, IMG submission 184476) | Arctic peat soil microbial communities from Barrow, Alaska - NGEE Surface sample 210-3 deep-092012 (SPAdes) | ecosystem: Environmental > Terrestrial > Soil > Wetlands > Peat ...
GGCGCGATCGACGATTCCCTCGCGCCAGCCGGCGAGCGCACCGAGCAGGGTGCCGAGCACCCCCGCCACGAGGGAGCCAACGACACCCACGAGAAGCGAGAGCCGGCCGGCGAGCATCATTCGCACCAGCATGTCGCGCCCGAACCGATCGGTGCCGAGAACATGCCAGTCGCCATGCGCATCGGTCGCGAAGGGCGGCACGAGCCGGCGCGCGAGGACATCGTTGATGCGAAGCGGATCGCGCGACGCCAACGCCGGTACCAGGATCACGGCCAGCGACAGCAGAGCCAGCAGCACGAGCGCTACGCGTTCCGCACGACGCATCGATCGAAAGGGGCTCACGATCTCACGCGCGGATCGGCCCACGGCAGCAGCGCTTCGGCCAGGAGGTTGGCGACGATCACGAGCGCGGCGAACGTCGCCGCGCATCCCATCACCACTGGATAGTCGCGCGCGACGATCGAGGTGACCATCAGCCGTCCCATCCCCGGCCAGGCAAAAATCGTCTCGATGAACACCGAGCCGGCCACGGTGCCCGGCAAAGCGAGCGCGAAGAGTGTGAGCAGCGGCGCCCGAAGGTTCGCCAGCAGATGATGGCCGTATACGCGTGACTCGCTCGCACCCTTGGCCCGCGCCGTCCGCATCCAGTCCGCGCTCATGGCGTCGAGAGCGCCCGTGCGCACGTAGCGCGCAACTCCGCCAGCGCCGATCGCGGCCAGCAGCGTCACAGGCAGTATCGAATGACGCGCGAGGTCGGCCAGATGCGCCAGTCCGCGCAGCTCGGCGCCGGGTGTACTCATGCCGATCGCCGGCAGGCGCATCACGAGGGGAAAGCTCCACGACGACGCGAGATAGGTGAAGCAGGCAATGGCGCCGAGTCCCAGCCAGTACGCCGGCGACGCGACGAGCACCACGCTGGCGATTGTGAGTGCAATGTCGGTCCGCGAGCCGCGCCGCGCGGCCTGAACGAGTCCGGCGCACGTTCCCGCGACGAACGACAACAGCAGCGATACGGCGCCGAGCCCGATCGAGACGGGCAGCGCGTCGCCGATCACGGCGCGCACTGGCCGGCGATCGGTGAAGCTCGAGCCGAGTCGCCCGCTGAGCGACTCGCGCAGCCATCGTGCATATTGCACCGCGACGGATCGGTCGAGTCCCAACTCGGCGCGCATGCGAACGGCGTCGCTCGCGCTGGCGCCGGGTGGAAGGAGAAAGGTGGCGGGATCGCCCGGCGCGAGCCGAAGGAGCGCGAAGGTGAGCGAGAGCACGCACCAGTACAGCAGCACGGCGCGGCCGAGCGCGCGCATGAGAGCAGGGGATCGCACGCGGTGATATCGCATCGCGCGCGAGCGGCGTCAACGCTCCGCTCGTTATCCCTGGCTTCAATCGTGCTCGTGCTCCTCGCGCTTGCCGCCGCATCCTGCATCGCGCCGCAGCGGAGTTCGGACATCCTTGTCATGGCGTCCGGCGCCGATCTCGAGTCGGCGAACCCGCTCGTGACCGTGCATCCGCTCTCTCGCCAGGTGCAGCGCTACGCCCTGTTCGTCACGCTTGCACGCTACGACTCGCTGCTGGTACCACAGCCGTACTTCGCGCGGCGCTGGACCTGGAGCGACGCAGGCCGAACGCTCACGCTCGCGCTCGCGCCGGATCTGCGATGGCACGATGGAGTGCCCACGACCGCGCGCGATGCGGCCTTCACCTTTCTCGCCGCGAAGGATCCCGCCACTGGATTCTCCCGCGCGTCCGAACTCGCGCCGCTGGATACTGCGATCGCGGCGGACGACACCACGCTCGTACTGCGCTTTCGCAGCGCCCAGGCGCGGGTTCCGGCCTTGCTCTCCGAGCTTCCAATTGTCCCCGCACATCGCCTCTCTGGCGTGCCACGCAGTGACATGCGCACGGCTCCATACAACGACGCCCCCGTCGGCAACGGCCCCTTTCGATTCGTATCGCGTCAACGAGGCACGCGCTGGACCTTCGCCCGCAACGATGCATTCCCTCCGTCGCTGGGCGGTCCGCCCGCGCTCGCCGGCTTCGTCGTCGCCGTCGTCGACGAGGCGACAACGAAGTTCGCCGGCCTGGCGAGCGGCGAGCTCGACGTCGCCGGCATCTCACCGACCATGGCGTCCCTCGCCGGTCGCGACGCGACGCTGCAGCTCCTCACCTATCCCGTGCTGTTCGGCACGGCGCTCTGCTTCAACACGACCCGCTCGCCCTTCAGCGACGTGCGCGTTCGGCGCGCCGTCGCACTGTCCATCGAGCGGCAGAGAATCGTCGAGATCGCACTGGCCGGATTCGGGCGTCCTGCGTCGTCGCCCATTCCGCCTGATAGTCCGCTCGCGTGGACACCCCCCGTTCAGCGGGACACCGCACGCGCCGATACGCTGCTCGACGCTGCCGGCTGGCAACGTGGCACTGATGGCCGGCGTATGCGAAATGGCAAGCCGTTCGCGATCGAGCTGCTCAGCGTCGGGAGCGGAGACAACGTCGCCGAGCAGCTCGTGCAGAGCGATCTCGCGGCTCGAGGAATCACCGTGACCGTCCGACAGACGGAAATGGGCGCCTTCCTCACCGCGGCCCGAGCCAACCGCAAGACCTTCGATATGCTGATCACCGGAATCCCGGGAGATCTCTCCTTTTCCTACATCAGCGCGATGTTTCACAGCGCGCAGCGCGGCGGAACGCTCGACTACACCGGCTTTCACAGCCCCGAGATCGACACCCTTCTTTCGCGCGCGGCTGTCGCACCTGACGGGGACGAACGCTCGGCTGCATGGCGCGACGTGCAGATTGCGCTCGACTCACTCGCCCCCGCGACATGGCTCTATCACTCGCGGGGCCTGCAGGGACTCTCCCGGCGTGTGCGCGGCGTGCGAATGGATCTGCGCGGCGAGCTCGTCACCCTTCACGATTGGCGTCTCGCATCGCGCGGAGACGGAATATGACGCTGATTGTCACCGCTGTGGAGCTGGACGCGCGGCGCGCAGTCGCGCGCGCAGAACTCGCGCCGTTGGTGGAGGGGCTCCGGCGAGAGCTCACCCCACTCCTCGAATCTCCGCCCGAGGTGCCACGCGAGAAAGCGCTGCTCAGCCGTACGGGCGGCCGGTGCACGATCGACGGCGCGCTCCTCCATTTCGATCCGTACGATCCGCGCCATATCTGCCCGGCCTGCGGACGCGAGTATGCAGGCGAATTGCACGATCGTTTCCGTCTGTACTGGTACCAGATGTGGCTCGCCGAGCGCGTGCTGCATGCCGCCCTGCTGGGTGTGCTCACCGATGACGAGCCGTGCCGTCTCTCGGCGGCGACGCTGCTCGACCGCTACGCAGATCAGTATCTCCGCTATCCCAACGCCGACAATGTGCTGGGACCATCGCGTCCATTCTTCAGCACGTATCTCGAGTCGATCTGGTTGCTGCAGCTCACCATCGCACTCGACATTCTCGAAACAGGCGCGCCTTCGCGGGAGCTGACGTCACTGGGCGCGCGCGTTCGCGACCGGCTCATCGCGCCGAGTGTGTCGCTCATCGCGTCCTATGACGAGGGCATGTCCAACCGGCAGGTCTGGAACAATGCCGCGCTCATGGCTGCGTCGCGCCTGCTCGACGATCGCGTGCTCTTCGATCGCGCGCTGAATGGCCCGAGCGGGTTGCACGCGCATCTCGGAAACGCACTGCTCTCCGATGGAAGTTGGTACGAAGGCGAGAACTACCATCTCTTCGCGCATCGCGGACTCTGGTATGGCGAGCGAATCGCGAATGCAGCGGGCCACTCCCTTCCAGCGAGCCTCGACGACCGGTATCACGACGGATTCGCCGCGCCCTTCCGCACGATTCTTCCCGACCTCACTTATCCCTCTCGCCGCGACTCACAGTATGCCGTGAGCGTTCGGCAGCCGCGCTTTGCGGAGTCCTGCGAGCTTGGTCTCGCGCACCACAACGATCAACGGCTCACGAGCATGCTCGCTCGGCTCTACGATCCCACGATTCCGCGCGGCGACACCGGCCGCGCTGCGTCCTCGGCCGACGTCGAGCGCAACCTCCCCGCGATGGGACTCAGCCGCGCGGATCTCTCGTGGCGCACACTGCTCTGCGCGCTGCCGACGCTACCTCCGCTCGTCGCGCAGCCGTTGCGATCCGACCTTCTTCCGGCGCAGGGACTCGGCGTGCTGCGTCGCGATGAGGGCGCTGTGTACGTGTCGCTCGACTACGGGCATTCCGGTGGCGGACACGGGCATCCGGACCGCCTCAATCTCACGCTCGTCGATGGGGCGCGACGCTGGTTCGACGATCCGGGAACAGGCTCCTACGTCGACCCCACCCTGCACTGGTATCGCAGCACGCTGGCGCACAATGCGCCACTCGTCGACGGGCATTCGCAGCATCGCGTGCACGGCGCTCTGCTCGCCTTCGCTGACGACGATCGGTACGGGTGGATCAGCGCGCAGGCCGAGCTTGCTCCTGGGTTGATCGTTCGGCGCTCGGTCGTCGTGCTCGAGGACTACCTGATTGACGAGATTCACTGGGAAGGCGCGGAGGCGCACGAAATCGCTCTCCCGATGCACGGCGTCGACGTGGCCGGCGAGCACGCGAAGATCCCATCGCCCATCGCGGGAGGAACGGAGGCGGAGGATGGCTTCGCATTCCTCGCCGATACCGCTCGCGTTCACCTTCCCATTGCGGGCCGGGCCACTCTCCTCGGCACGACCTCCGACGGCGCACAGTTGAATGGCTGGACCTTCGCCAGCGACGACGCGAGCGTCTGGTTCGCCACGGCACCCGCTCCGCCGGGGCGCGAAGGCCGAATGCCGCTCGTGTTGCTGCGCCATCGAGCCACGGCGGGCGGATTTCAATCCGTCTGGAGCTGGAACGACTCGGTCATCGCGGTGGAGCGTGAGGGCGACACGCTCGTCGTCATGCGCCGCGACGGATCGAGACACCGGCATCCTCGCTCGCCCATCGGCTGGACGGTCGACATGTCTGGCGACAGAGTTGTCGTCCTGAGCCCTTCGCTACGCTCGAGGGCAGGCTGCGCGAAGGACCTGCTTTTCAGCGATACTCTCCGCACCGAGCGCGCCGCGGCCGTGCCTGAGGACATGCCGCCCTCGGTCCTGTATCCGTTGCCGACGACCGTCGAGATGGGCGAGCCGCACTATCGACAGTCGGAATTCACCTGGCAGGGCGCGGGCGCACCACGCGCGACCGTGACCGTCACGCGGCCGACTCGCGGCACAGTGCTCGTCGAAGTGGAGGTGCCCGCATCGCAGCGGCTCTTCGTGCCGCTGACCACCGAGAATCAACTCGACAACGAGCCCGCGTCGATCAATGGCGATAGCGTGCAGCTTTACGCGATCGCCGGCGCGCGCAGCGCCGGTCTGTTGCTCGTGCCCGATACGAACTCGGTGAGCGTTCGTCCGGTTGATGGGTGGACGAACGACCTTTCCGTCGACGCGTGCTGGCGGCCGACCTCGTCCGGATATCGGCTCGAGGCGACGCTGCATATCGGCGGCGGCGCGCCAGAGTTTTCGCTCGACGTCATCGTCAACGAAGTCGTGTCGGGGCGTGCGCGACGTCGAGGGCAGCTCGTGCTCTCCGGCGCCGCCGGTGAATTCATCTATCTTCGTGGAGACCGCAACGACCCGTCGCGGCTGCTCCGCTTCTCGCTCGCGAATGTCTGACTCCCGACTCTCACAGATTTCCGTCGTCCTCTTCGAGCCGCAGAATCCGGTGAACATCGCCGCGACCGTGCGCGCCATGAAGAACATGGGCTTCACGTCACTGCGCGTCGTCCGCCCGTGCGCCTACGATCCCGTTCGTCTCGAGGGGATCGCGCACGATACCTGGGACATCATTCACGGCATCCAGCACTTCGACGACTTCGATGCTGCCGTCGCTGATTGCGTGCGCCTGGTCGGCTACACCGCGCGCCGCCGCAGGGCGAAGTGGCGCGTCCTCGATCCCAAGGAGGCCGCTGAAGATGCGCTGGGCTACGTGGAAACCGGACGCGTGGGCATCGTGTTCGGTCGTGAGGACCATGGACTCCCCAACGAGATCCTCGACCGGCTGCACGCCGTGGTCAACATTCCGACCACGGATCACGCCTCGCTGAATCTCGCGCAGGCTGTGCTCATTGCCCTCTACGAGCTGCATCTCGCGGCTGGCGACGCCACGCGCGTGCTGCCCGGACCGCGCAAGGATGCGCCGCCCCCGACGACCGATCTCTTCGAACGCTACTTCACCGAGTTGCACAACGCGCTCGAATCGGTCCAGTTCTTCAAGACGCGATATCCCGAGCACATCATGCGGTCGTTGCGCGCAATCACCTTTCGCGCGGCACCGGACCACCGTGAGCTCTCGCTCCTCCGCGCGATCTCTCTCGAAATCGTTCGCTTTCTCGAACGGACCGGCCACATCGAGCGCTCGCTCCCCGATGACGTCTCTCCGCGTCCGCCGCGACATATTACCGGCCGCGACACGAGCCAGCATTGACGTAGCGGTACGCTCTCACCCTTTTTCCGCCATGCCTCTCAAGCGCTTTTTCGGCCGCGGCCGCGATGACACACCGTCTACTCAGACACACGTCGAACCCGAGCCGGTCGAGGAGGAGACTCCGCAGGACGAGGAGGCACTGCCGGAAGACGCCCCCGAGCGAAGCTGGCTCCATCGCGCCGAAGCGGTGCTTCCCACCGGCGCCTCGACGGGCAGCAAGCGCGTCGACGTGCTCTATGGCGGCGCAGGCGACGATCTGCCGTCCCACTTCGCCGCCGCCAGCGGCGCGCTGATCACGGATGTACACGGCGTCCAGTACCTCGACTGCACGATGGCACTCGGCGCCGTCGCACTCGGGTATGCCGAGCCGCGCGTGACGCAGGCCGTCGTCGATGCGGTGGCGCGGGGCAATGTCGCTGCGCTCTCCAACTATCGCGAGGTGGAGTTGGCCGAGCGGCTCTGCACGATTATTCCGTGCGCCGAACGCGTGCAGTTTCTGAAGAGCGGTGCGGAAGCCACCGCGGCCGCCGTTCGGCTGGCCCGCGCCTATACCGCACGCGACCAGGTGATCGCCTGCGGCTACTTCGGCTGGCACGACTGGTGTTCGGATGCGCCGGGCGTTCCGGCGAGCGTGCGGAAAACCGTCTCGTGGATTCCCTTCGATGAGATCGGCGCACTCGAGCTCGCGGTGAGCGTCGCGGGTTCGTCGCTCGCCGCCATCGTGCTCGAGCCGGTCGTCGAACAGTTGCCGTCGCAGGCGTGGCTCACGCGTGCGCGTGAGCTGTGCGACGCTGCCGGCGCGGTGCTGATCTTCGACGAAATCAAGACTGGTTTCCGCGTTGCGCCCGGTGGCTATCAGGAGGTGTGCGGCGTCACTCCCGATCTCGCGACGTTTGGCAAGGCGATGGCAAATGGGTTTCCGCTCGCGGCCGTGGTCGGACGCGAGGCGCTGATGAACTGCGCGCGCGACACCTGGATCTCCTCCACCTTGGCGAGCGAGTCGTCCGCGCTCGCCGCGGCGCTCGCCGTGCTCGATTGGCACGATGAGGCCGACATCTGCGCCACACTCGCCGAGACGGGCCGCGAGATGCGCGCTTCCGTTGATCGCGCCATCGTTGCGAGCGGCATCGACGGCGTGGAGACGCTGGGCATCGACCCGATGTGGTTGATGAGGTGGACCGATCCGGACCGCGAAAACCGGTTCGTCGCCCACGCCATGCGCTCCGGCGTTCTCTTCAAGCGTGGCGCGTACAACTTTGCCGCCGTCGCTCATGACGAAGCCGCGCTCATTGACATCGAGAGCGCGGCCAGCGCGGCGCTCGTGTCGCTCGCCGAGGAAGAACGCGCGTGAGCGACGACGCGCCGCTCGGCGGCAGCGGGCCGCTCATCGATGCGCACGCGCACTTCTATCATGCCGGCGCGGGCCGCTCCGACTGGGCTCGCGTCAACGAGGCGCGCCTCCGCGCCGGCGACCGCATGGGCGTCACCTATCACGTCGCCAGCGTGCTCGGCTCGTACGGGCATGCGTCGCCGACGTATTTCCCCTCGCCGGACGACGTGTCGCGCGGCAATGACGCTATGGCAGCGATTGCCGTAGCGGAGCCGCGGCGCGTGCGCTGGTACGTCACCGTCAATCCGAATCATACCGAGCATGCGCTCGCCGAGATCAGGCGGGGCGTGGAGCGCAATGCGATCGGGGTGAAGCTCCTGGCCAGTCGTCGCGCCGACGATCCTCTCCTCGATCCCGTCTGTAGCCTGGCCGGCGACCTCGGCCTGCCCGTGCTGCATCACATCTGGCAGCATCGCACGCGCGACTGGCCCAATCAGGAGATCTCGGACGGTCGAGATCTCTCGCGCCTTGCAGGCCGGCATCCGCGCGTCTCGTTCATACTTGCACACCTCGGCGGTGGCGGTGACTGGGCGCACACCCTTCCCGCCGTGCGCGACACGCCGAACGTCTACCCCGATCTGTCTGGCAGCGGCGTTGACCGCGGCATGCTCGACGCCGCACTCGATGCACTCGGCGCGCAGCGGCTGCTCTGGGCCTGCGACCTGACCATGGAAACCGGCCTCGCGAAGCTGCGCGCCCTGGAAGTCGTCGGACTCAGCGACGATGACATGGCCGGCATGCGCTGGCGAAATGCAGCTCGACTTTTTCCGGCCGGCGCGTTTCCCCGGTGCGACGCATGATCGACGTCGCCGCCTACGTCGGATCCTATCCCTTCCGTCATCTGCCACACCCCGATCCCGATGTCCTCGTGCGCGTGCTCGAGCGCGAGAGGCTGGCGGGCGCCTGGGTCGGCTATCTGCCGTCGGTCTGGCAGCGCGATCCGGCGCCCGGCAACACAGCGCTGTTCGCCGCGCTGGAGCCATATCCCACATTGAGGCCTGCCCCAATAGTCAGGCCGGACTGGCCCCAATGGGAACGCACTCTCGAGGAAGCGCTCGACAGAGGCGCCGCCGCCATACGCGCCTATCCGATGCATTGGGGGATGGGCCCGTACGATCCGTCCATGCGAGAACTCGCGCTCGCCTGCGGTGCCGTCGGCGTTCCCTTGTTGCTGACGACGCGCTTCGAGGATCTCCGCCAGCGTTCTCCGCTCGATGTCGCGAGCGACCTCACTGCGGCGCACGTGCGCGCCCTTGCGCGCGCCGATGCGTCGGTTCGGCTCGTCGTCACTGGCGCCGGCCGAGAGATGCTCGAAGAGACGCACTGGGGGCTGACGCCCGCGGAGCAGGGGCGCGTGCACTGGGATTTCGCCTGGATCTGGGGTCCGCCGGAGGACCACCTTGCGCACCTCTTTCGCACGGTCGGCGCGGAGCGATTTGTCTACGGAACGCATTGGCCGCTGCGGCTCACGCAGAATCCGCGAGCGAACCTGGATCTGCTGCCGGCCGAGCTTCGCGATGCGAGCATCACGGATGCATCGACGCTCGCCTTTCGCCGGTAAGGAAAATACCCACTTGACCTTTGACGCAGGGTCGCTGATTTTCCCTCGGTTACCGCATTAGCTTTGGCGGCGGTCCCGTCTGACTGTCATCCAGTCCGACTGTCAGACGTAGTATTGCCTTTATTTCCTAGACCCCATCGCGATGACGCAGCGAAGGAAGTGGACTGCGATCCCAGGACTTCTGTTTCTGGCGATCGGTGCTGTCGCGTTGTCCGCCTATAGTGGCGCCTCCTCCTCACAGGGCAACGCCCTTGACCAGCCCATTGCCTTCCCGCACACGAAGCACGCGGGATCGGTGGCGACGGGCGGTCTCGGCATGAATTGCCTCTACTGCCACAACAACGCGAACAAGTCTCCGGACGTCGGCATGCCCGCCGTCGGCACCTGCATGGGGTGTCATTCCGCCGTCATGGGCTCGACGGTCCAGGCGAAAGCCGAGATCAAGAAGCTCCAGCAGTACGCCGACATCGCAGGCGGTGGCAAGACTGCCAAGCCCATCCCGTGGCTCCGCATCCACAAGTTGCCGGAGTACGTGCACTTCCCGCACGTTCGCCACGTGAACGCGGGCGTCACCTGCCAGGCCTGTCATGGCCGCGTCACCGGAATGGTGAAGGTCTATCAGGCGTCGTCGCTCAACATGGGCTGGTGCATCAACTGCCACGTGAACGGCTACGATCCCAAGGAAGGACAGAAGGCGGCGGGCTACGATTCCGTGCCGCCGGCCAACTATGCGGCGGGTGTTCCGTACGGCGCGCCAGGCTCCTTCGCCGGCATCATGACGACCGGTGTCACGCCCGCAACGTCCGCGAGCGGCTCCGCCTCGCCGGCACCGAGCGTACCGGGGAGCGTCCACCCCGTCGCGACGCCGTCGTCGGAGCGCCGTCGCGCCCGATATGACTGCTCCGCCTGTCACTACTAGATCGCCTGAGGACGAGCCGCACATGAGCAACGACACGGGGTCCACGGGCGTCAAGCGCCGAGACTTCCTCAAGGTATTAGGCACCGTCGGCGCTACCGTCACGACGGTAGGCTGCTCCACCGAAAAGATCACCAAGCTGATTCCGTATCTGGTCCACCCCGACCAGACGGTGTCCGGCGTCTCCACGTACTACGCCTCGACCTGCCGTGAATGCGCGGCGGGCTGTGGCATCATCGCCGAGACGCGCGACGGCCGCACCACGAAGCTCGAGGGCAATCCGGAGCATCCGCTCAACAAGGGCGCGCTCTGCGCACGCGGACAGTCGGCGCTGCAGGGACTCTACAATCCCGATCGTCTTCGCGGCCCGATGGTCAAGGAGAACGGTGCGTGGAAGCCGATCGAGTGGGATGCCGCGCTCACGCTCGTCAGCCAGAAGCTCGGCGAGGCGCGCAGCCGCGGCGGCGCGGCAAACGGCGTCTTCTTCAACCAGCACGAGACCGGAAGCTTCCCGTCTTTCCTCGACGCGTGGCTCGCCGGCTTCGGCATGAAGCCGCATCTCAGCGTGGACTTCGAGGCGGACAGCGCCGTCCTCGAGGCGAATCGCCGCTCGTACGGCGTCGCATGGCCGAAGCTCTCCTTCGGCGACGCGAAGCTCATCGTCTCCTTCGGCGCCGACTTCCTCGAGACGTGGGGCATGTCGGTACCGCAGCAACTCGACTTCGCCGACGCGCGCGCGAAGATCGAGGGCGCGCCGCGCTTCATCTACATCGGCGCGCGTCGCTCTCTCACCGGTCTGAACGCCGATCAGTGGATTGCGTGCAAGCCCGGCAGTGAGCTCGCCATCGCCAACGCTCTCGCCGGCAAGGGTTCCATCGCGGACGCCGCTGCGCAGAGCGGAGTCGCGGAAGCCACGCTCAAGAGTCTGCAGCAGGAGCTCGCGTCAGCCAAGCCTGCGCTCGTGCTCTCCGGCGCGTCCACGACCAATGCGCTCGACCTCGCCCTGGCCGTCGCGGCAATTAATCAGAGCAGTGGCGCCATTGGCGTCACTATTCGTCCCGCCGAGGCGCTCGGCGCGTTCGACGGTGCGGCGCGCTTCAGCGACGTCGTCGCCGCGGTCGAGCGCATGCGCGCGGGGCAGGTGCCCATCGCCTTCGTCCGCGGCGTGAATCCGGCCTACAATCTTCCCGCCGGTGCCAAGTTCGCCGAGGCGTTCGCGAAGGTGCCGTTCAAGGTCAGCTTCTCGCTCTATCCCGACGAGACGACCGAGCTGTGCGATCTCATCCTCCCCGATCTCCACTCGCTCGAGTCCTGGGGCGATGCGGAAGCGGCCAAGGGCACGATGTCGCTGCAGCAGCCGGCGATGGATCCGGTGTTCTCCGGAACACGCGCGACGGCCGACGTCCTCATCCAACTCGCGCAGAAGGATCCGGCCAACGCGGCGAAGTACGCCCACAAGGACTATCGCTCGTGGCTGATGAGCCGCTTCCCGGGGGGGATGAGTGCGTTCACGGCGGCGTTACAGAAGGGCGTCGCCGTCGGCAGCGTCGCGCCCCGCGCCGTGGCGGCGTCCGTTGCGTTGCCGGCCGCGCAGCCGATGGAGCAGACGCAGGGCGAGTACTTCCTCGTCACGTATCACTCGCCGGTGCATGGCGACGGCCGCGGCGCCAATAAGCCCTGGCTGCAGGAGCTGCCGGACCCGGTCACCAAGGTGCTGTGGAGCTCCTGGGTCGAAATCCATCCGGAAACGGCGAACAGGCTCGGCATCGAGCGCGGCGACATCGTGGAGGTCGGCACGGCGCACGGCAAGGTGCGCGCGCCCGCCTACCTCTATCTCGGCGTCCGTCCCGATACGATCGCGCTCGCGATCGGACAGGGGCACACCTCCGTCGCGAAGCTCGACGATCACGACGGCAAGAATTACAAGGCGATCCCGACGCAGTGGGGCTACGGCCGCTACGCGCGCAACCTCGGCGTTCGCGCGCACGATCTGCTCGGTGTCGGCGGCAATGCAGCGGGCGGCTTCTCGCTCGTGAGCACGAAGGCCTCACTCACCAAGACGGCTGACAGCGAGCAGCTCATCGCCACCGAAGGCTCGGCGCGCCAGCATGGTCGCGGCATCGCGCAGGCAGTTCCGATCAGCGCGCTGCTCGCCGGTGCGGCGGGTGGGGACCAGTTGGCGGGCAAGCAGGACGGCCACGAGAAGAAGGCGGGCGAAACCGAGGTGCCCGGCGAGGCGAAGCACGCCTTCCTGCCCGGACTCAAGTCGCCCGTCGCCGCCGACGCGCAGGGTGACTTGGGCGCGCCGACCGCGAAGGATCAGGGCAAGAACAAGGGCATGTACGCGGAGGACCACTGGTCGGGGATGGCGAGTCGCCGCTGGGCGATGACCATCGATCTCGCTCGGTGCACGGGCTGCTCGGCATGCGTCACTGCGTGTTACGCCGAGAACAACATTCCCACCGTTGGCGCATCATGGCAGAACGCCACGATATATGCGGTCGCGAAGGCGGGCTTCAACATCACGCGCAGTCGCGAAATGAACTGGATCCGGCTCGAGCGCTATTTCGAGGGCGCGGACGAAGGACAGTTCACCGAGGACTTCGAAGCCCGCTTCGTCCCGATGCTCTGCCAGCATTGCGGCAACGCGCCCTGCGAGCCGGTCTGTCCGGTCTATGCGACCTATCACTCGCCGGATGGCCTGAACGTCCAGGTCTACAACCGCTGCGTCGGCACGCGCTACTGCGGCAACAACTGCCCGTACAAGGTTCGCTACTATAACTATTTCGGCTACGGCGAAGCGGATCGCAAGCAGTACGCCTTCCCGGAGCCGCTCGACTGGCAGCTCAACCCGGACGTCACCGTCCGTGCCAAGGGCGTCATGGAGAAGTGCTCGATGTGCGTGCAGCGCATCCGCGAGGCCGAGTCCCGCGCCAAGTCGGAGGGACGCGCGCTCGTGGCGGACGAGTTCACGGTGGCCTGTGCCCAGGCATGTCCGTCGCGCGCGATCACCTTCGGCGACGCCGCGGATCCCTCGTGGACGGTGTCGTCGCTCGTCGACGACCGGCGCGCATACCACGTGTTCGAAGAGCTCAACACCTATACCGCGGTGGTCTACTTGAAGAAGGTCAACCATCCGGGGCCGGCGTCGCCGGCCAAGGCGTAACCATGGCCACCATGGCACCGCCCCGCCCCGATAAGGAACACCTTCGCGGTCCCAATGTCGCGACGGCGAGCAATCGCCTGCCCGGCGTCAAGGATTACGCGCAGGTCGACCGCGAGATCCTCCGCACGCTCCAACCGACGCTCGTGTGGTTCGTGCTGCTCGGCGTCTCGGTTCTCCTCGTCGTCCTCGGCGGCGCGACCTGGGCATATCAGATCTATGAAGGGACCGGCGTCGCCGGCTACCGGGGGCCGGTGTTCTGGGGCGTCTACATCATCACCTTCGTCTTCTGGATCGGCATCGGTCACGCGGGCACGCTGATCTCGGCCATTCTCTATCTCTTCCGCGCCGGCTTTCGCACGACGATCTATCGCGTGGCGGAAGCGATGACGGTGTTCGCCGTCATGACGGCCGGCATCTTCCCGATTCTTCATCTCGGGCGGCCGTGGAAGTTCTTCTGGTTGATTCCGTATCCGAATTGGCGGCTCCTCTGGCCGAATCCAAAGAGCCCGCTCGAGTGGGACGTCTTCGCCATTCTGACCTACCTCACGGTTTCCGCGACTTTCTTCTATATCGGGCTCATTCCTGATATCGCCGTGCTGCGAGATCGGGAAACGAACCCGGTCCGCAAGCGCATCTTCGCCGCGCTCGCGCTCGGCTGGCGCAACTCCGACACCGAGTGGCGCCACTTCACGCGCGCCTATCTCTTCCTCGCCGCCTTCGCCACGCCGCTCGTTCTGTCCGTGCACAGCGTCGTGTCCTTCGACTTCGCGATGGCGCTGACGCCCGGCTGGCACACGACGATCTTCCCGCCCTACTTCGTCGCCGGCGCCATTTTTTCGGGCATCGGGATGGTCTTCACCATCGTCATCCCGCTTCGGAAGTTCCTGAAGCTCCAACACTACGTCACCATCAATGATCTCGACGCAGCGGCCAAGCTCTGCCTCTTCACCTCGACCGTCGTCGGCCTCGCCTATCTGACGGAGTTCTACGTCGCCTGGTTGTCCGGCAACAAGTTCGAGCAGGAGTTCTTCTGGAACCGCGTCTTCGGTCAATGGGCGTGGGCCGCCTGGATCATGCTCATCTGCAACGTGGTGCTGCCGCTGTCTCTCTGGTCGCAGAAGATGCGGCGCAACACGACGTGGCTCTTCATCCTCTCGATCTTCATCAACATCGGGATGTGGTTCGAGCGCTTCGTCATCATCGTCGCCTCGCTCTCGCATGAGTTCGAACCCTGGAAGTGGAGCAGCTACCGCCCAACCTGGGTTGACGATGCGATCCTCATCGGCTCGTTCGGCTGGTTTTTCATGTGGTTCCTGCTGTTCATGCGCCAGTTCCCCGTGATCGCGATATCCGAGGTGAAGGAGATCCTCCAGCCCAGGATGCGGCATCCGCACGATTCCTCGCACGATCTGGATGCGCTCACGATCGATCCCACGCTCACGATGGGAGACGACTGATGCAGGGCGTGATCGGCGCTTTCGCCGAGCTCGACTCGACGGTGCACGCGATCGAGGAGCTCCGCAAGCAGAATTTCAACGACCTCTCCGTGTTCAGCCCCACTCCGCGGCACGAGCTCGAGGAGGTGCTGGCCGCGAAGAACAGCAACGTCCGCCGCTTCGCGCTCATCGGCGGATTGCTGGGGGTGAGCTTCGGCTACTGGATCCCGATCTGGATGTCCGACTATTGGCCGCTCGTCGTCGGCGGCAAGCCCATCGCAAGCTGGGTGCCCTACACGATCATCGGCTTCGAGTTGATGGTCCTCATCGGTTCGCTCTCCACGGCGTTCGGCATGTTCGCTCTCGCACGCCTTCCGCGCCTCACGCTCACGGTCGGCTACGATCCGCGCTTCAGCCATGGCGACTTCGGCATCTGGGTTGCCGCTGGCCCTGACCGCGCACCGCAGGCAGCTGAGTTGCTGCGCACGCACGGTGCACTCGAGGTTCGCAATGAGCGCTGACCATGGTCGTCCTGAGCATCGCGAAGGACCTGCACTTCGCAGTTCGTTGCGCAGAGTCGGCCGTTTTTCCGCTCTCGCGCTCGTGACCACGCTTGGCGCCTGCTCCTGGTTCACGGATTTCAAGGACCAGCCGAAGCACAATCCGTGGGAGTCGCCGAGCGACACCATCGCCATGCGCGGCAACCCGCAGAACTCCGTGCCGGTGTACGGCACGCTGGCTCCGGGCTACGCCTTCTCGCACACGGCCGCGATCGCGACGGTGGATTCGATGGCATCCATTCAGAACCCGGTGCCGGTCGACGCGCGCTCGCTGCACAACGGACGGATGTACTTCCAGATCAACTGTGCTGTCTGTCACGGCGTGGCCGGGAAGGGCGACGGTCCCATCCTCAAGGCCAAGGCGATCTTCCCGCCGCCGCTCATCGGCGCGTCCGCGGAAGGCAGGACGGACGGCTACATCTGGGCGATCATGCGCAACGGCCGCGGCGCCATGCCGTCGTACGATCGCATCGAAGAGATGGATCGATGGGACGTCGTGAACTACGTCCGCGGACTGCAGGGCAGGTATCCGGTCGCCGTTGGACCGGTTGGCCTGCCCGGCGAGACCGGCGATAAGGTGCCCGGCTATTCGCAAACGGGCCCGACGCGTCCGTCGCCCTACTACAAGCACGCAGGCTCCCAGGCCGACGCGACGCGCGGCTTCGCGTTTCCGCGCCCGCAGTCGGCCGCGCCGGCCAAGCCTGACTCCACGCCGGCGGCGAATCCCACGCCTGCCGCCCCCACCACCACGACGCCGAAGACTGGAGGCGAGCGGTGAGTCTGCATCCTGAGCGCACACCCACGCGCGACGAAGTCATTCGCGCGTACACCAAGCCGATCCCTGCGTCCGTCACCACGACGCTGCTCGCGCTCGCCGCGATCGGGACGCTCGCGTTCATCGCCGGCCTGTTCATCGATCCCGACCGGGCCTGGCGCGCGTATCACGTGAGCTGGCTGTACGTCACGTCGCTCTCGTCGGCCGGCGTAGTGTTCGTCGCCGTGCAGCGCATCACCACCGCGCGCTGGTCGCGACCGATCATCCGGTTCATGGAGGGCTACGTCGCCTTCCTGCCGGTCGCGTTCGTGATGCTCCTGCTGAGCGTGTTCCTCGGCAAGAACCACATCTTTCCGTGGACGCATGAGCTGCCGCCCGTGCCGGAAAAGGTCACGTACTTCAACCCCACCTTCCTCAGCGCGCGCGTCATCATTGCCTTCGGCATCATCACGGCGCTCTCGCTCTGGTTCGTCTATACGTCGGTACGGCTCGACGTCGGTCTCGTTCCCGAGGCGGGCGCCAGGTGGGCAGCCGGTCTGCGCGCGCGGATGCGCAATGGTTTCCGCGACGAGCGCCGCGAGCTGCACAGCACGCATTCGCTCCAGGGCAAGCTCGCGGTCTTCCTCGCGCTCGCCTTCGGGTATGGCTGGTCGATCCTCGCGTTCGATCTCTCGATGGGCTTGAGCCTGCACTTCCAGAGCACGCTGTACGGCTGGTGGTTCTTCATGGGTGCGTGGCTCTGCTCGCTCACCCTCTTCGCGCTGCTCGTGATGACGTGGCGACACTTCCTTGGCATCGAGGAGTTCGTCAAGGAGCATCACTTCCACGATCTCGGTAAGCTCTGCTTCGCGTTCACCGCCTTTTGGGGCTACCTCACGTTCAGCCAGTTCCTCGTGATCTGGTACGGCAACCTGGGTGAGGAGACGCACTGGCCGCGTCTCCGCTTGATCGAGCCGTGGGTGCACGTCTCCGTTTCCGCGGTGATGCTGGTGTTCGTCGTGCCGTTCTTCGGGCTGCTCTCGCGCTCCGCCAAGGTGTATCGCCCCACGCTGGCACTCTTCACCGTGATCAGCCTCGTCGGCATGTACCTGGTGCGCTATCTCGAGGTCTATCCGTCGCTCTACGGCGAAGCGCCGTCAGTCCCCTTCGGCATCTGGGAGGTCGGGATCTTCCTCGGCTTCGCCGGCATCTGGGGCACCTGCTACCTCGCGTTCATGAATGCCTTCCCGCGCATGCGCGTGACGCTCATGACGTCGTCATATCGAGACGAGGTGCAGGTTCCGGTCGATGCGAAGACCATGGAGCCGCTGCCGGCGCACGAATAGTCCGACTGTCAGACCCCTGTCAACATTCCTCGCAGCGTAGCGAGAGGAACCGCACCAGTCTGTCGCTTGATTTCCCGGCCGCCGTTAAAGACGATGCTCGTCGGGATGCCGCGAATCTGAAAGCGGGCCGCCGTTCGCTGTGCCTGCTCCGTGTCGAGCTTCGCCACGAGCGCGCGTCCGACTGTCTCTCTCGCCAGCGTCTCCACCGACGGCGCCATCATCTTGCAGGGCCCGCACCAGTCGGCGTAGAAGTCCACCAGCACGGGGACCTCGGTCTCCATGATGACGCGGTCGAAGCTCTCGTCATCCAGCAGCACGGGATGATCGACGGCCATGGGCGTCCCACACGCCCCGCATTTCGGTCCATCCGCGGCCTTGTCGGCCCGAATCCGGTTCCACTTGCCACAGTGCGCACAGCGCAGCGTGAGCCGCGGTGCATTGGTCGTCTGCGTCGTTGCCATTGTCGCTTCTCGCTCCGGTCGTCGGTGGTTATCTTCCCTTCTGCAAGTTTCGGGGGCGTTAGCTCAGCTGGGAGAGCGCCTGGTTTGCAACCAGGAGGTCGCAGGTTCGATCCCTGTACGCTCCACTCGATGTTGCCTGGTCGCGCCGGAATGCACGACAGGGGCGTTGATCGTCGGGGAACGCAGATCATGCGGATCATGCGAATCCACGCCGATTGCCCCTTGCGCGAGGCACACTGTCTCGCGCGTCTCCAGGGAATTTCTCTGTGTTGCTCGCAGAGCTGGTGTCAGTATTGGTGCGCCATAGTTCGGCGCGCCCACGAAAGATCAGCGAAGATCCGCGTGGATTCGCATGATCCGTGATGGCCCACCGGTCAACGCCGTTGGAATGCTATCGGTGGCGAAATCGGATCGGTGACGGCGGATATCAGCGCCCAGCCGAATCGATCTCCTGCGCCCCGGCAGTGGCAGCGCTGGTAGTCCAGTGGGCGATCCATCGCCGCCGCAAGTACGTCCGTCGTCGTCTCCTGGACGACGAACTCTCCGACATTCGACGCCAGGCGCTTCTCATAGCCGGGCCAGCCCTTTCCCCACTCGACGGGTCAGTCTGTCGTGTTCGCGTAGGCTGCACCGTGGCGGCCGAACGCGACGGACTGTGTTGCATCATGCATTGCCGTGGTCCGTTTGTCTCCGACAGTCGAGCGCGACTCAGTGGCTGTTGCACGCAGGGTCATCGCCTTTACTGACGAGACCGAGTCGGCGTAGCAGGGCCGACATGCTGGCTCCCTGACCGACGAGCGAGAGCATGACGGTACCGGCCGTGAGCGCGACGATGAGCGACCGGTTTCCCGCGTCCGCTGGTAGGGCGAGCGCCAGCACCAAGGACAACGCGCCGCGTAGTCCGCCCCACACAAGGACCACACTCCATGCGCGGGGAATCCGCTCAGTCGTGCCTCGCAGCAGGACTCCCACCACCCCGACCACGAGTGCGCGCGCTCCAAGCACCGCGAACGCGCCGAGCAGCACGAGTCGCCACTCTCGCATGAGAACGCTTCCCGACAACTCGGCGCCCAGCAACAGAAATACGGCGGAATTGAGAGCGAAGCTGAGCCACTCCCAGAAGCTGTTCACCGCCTCGCGCGTGCCGGCGGTCATGGTGTGGTGGCGCCCGGTGTGGCCGCACACCACGCCAGCGGTCACCGTGGCGAGCACGCCAGAGCAATGAATCTGCTCGGCCAACACGAATGCACCGTACGCAGCGATGGTCGTCAATGTGATTTCGATTGCAGCGTCGTTGAGTCGCGTACGCACGTGCGAGATCACCCAGCCGACGAGCCATCCCACGATTGCCCCGCCGCCGGCAATCCGCACGAATCCGACGACGAGCGCCATTGCCGTGGGCGCTTCGCCGGCAAAGTATGCCAGCAGCAGGGTGAGGAACACGATGGACGTGCCGTCGTTGAGCAGGCTCTCACTCTCGACCAGCACATGAAGCCGACGTGGTGCGGCTACCTCGCGGAAGAGCGCTGTCACCGCGACTGGGTCAGTAGCGGCGATCACCCCGCCGAAGATGAGCGCGGTCGTCCATCCGATCGCCTCGCCGCCAACAAGTGCCGCGCCGCCAACGAGGAGTAGCGCCGTGAGCGCGATGGTCGCTACCACGCCGGGCACCGCGAGCGTGCCGATGGTCCAAGAGTTCTCGCGCAGCTCGCGCACCTCGAGATGATACGCAGCCTCAAACAGGAGTCCAGGCAGAAAGAGGGAGAAGAGCAGCTCCTTCGTGAGATGCGGTAGCTCGACGATATGCATGCCGCCGAGCGCAACGCCCACAAGCAGCAGCGCGGCGGTGTACGGGACGCGGATTCGCTGCGTCACAATGGCGACCACGGTGGCGACGCAGTAGAGCAGGATGACGGCGCCTGTGCCGTTCATTTCAAGTCCAAGGAGATGGCTGGAGCGCCAGCAGTGAAGACCCGACCGCAATCCCCATCCCGAACTCGAGGACGGGACCCATCAAGGGAGAGACAAGCATCGCGCCAATGACGACCGCGGTGCGGTCGAGCACGAGCCCCGTGTCGCGATCCCCGTTGAGAGCAAGAACTGAATCCGGTGAACCGGAACCGGCGGGCGTTGTTGGCCCGCATCGCACGATATCGCCAGCCATTTCGCAGTGTAATCCGCGGTTCCCGATTAGGCGACCGCCCAGGCAGACCGGCTGTCAGGTCGCGATCTGCGCTCGGAGATCGCGGCGGCTCGATGCCAATCGGCTTGTGGCAGCACGGATTTGTAGGTCATCGTACTGCCGAAGGCGCTCGCAAATACGGGGTCTACCCCTCTATTATGAGGTGAACTGGGGAGGAACAATTCGCGCCGCAGAAGGCGGTCCACTTCGCAAGATCAGCCTGCTAGTCGTGAACGTGCGCTGTTGCTCGGCATTTCGGTTCGGGGGGACCGGCGCGCTTTCCTCGACACCGGGCTGGCAGCGACTGCCCTGCGCTTCCCCTCTATCACTCGTGGTATGAGAACGTCAACGAACGGCATTCTGCGCTGGTGTGGCAGGTGGAGCACAGGAGCTGGCTCGGGCTCGGTACATCGTGACCGAAGCCGTCGTGCCGGTCAGGACAGGAATCTTGGACGTTTGGCAGAACGCGCATGAGCAGCGCTAACGCGAGCACAGCGCGCCTCAGTGCGCGCGTCTCCGCCCTCAGCGCGCGCATCACCGAGCTGGTGGAGGATGTCCGCCGCCACGAAGACCGGCTCGCGCTTCTCCTCAGCCTTCTCATCGGTGCGCTCGTCGGGCTGGTGGTGGTGGCCTTCATTCTCCTCACAGGCCGGCTGGCGGCGCACATGTATCCGGCGGGCGGTGCGGGATGGCGCCGAATCCTCGTCCCGACGCTCGGCTCTCTGGTCTCGGGCATCCTGCTCTACAAGTTCTTCCCGGAAGCGCGCGGCAGTGGCATCCCTCAGACGCGTGCCGCGATCTTCATCCACGACGGCCGGATCTCGCTGCGTACGGTCGTCGGCAAGTTCGTCTGCTGCGCCACCGCCCTGGGGAGCGGGATCGCGCTTGGCCGCGAAGGGCCGTCGGTACAGATTGGCGCGGGAATATCCTCCGTGATCGCGCGGCGACTGGGCTTGAGCCACGCGCAGGTGAAGTGGCTCATTCCGGTCGGCGCGTCGGCCGCGTTGGCCGCGGCGTTCAATACACCGATCGCCGCCGTGCTGTTCTCGCTCGAGGAGATCATGGGTGACCTCCACGCGCCCATTCTCGGTTCGGTGGTGCTCAGTTCCACGATGTCGTGGATCGTGCTGCACCTCGTCCTGGGCGACGAGCCGCTCTTTCATGTCGCCGCATACCACCTCGTCAGCCCGACGGAGCTCCTGGCGTACGTGGTGCTCGGCATCGTCGGCGGATTCGGGTCGGTGGCATTCGTCAAGTTGCTGCTTGCGTTGCGGAAGCGATTCTCCGCATTGCCCAAGAACACTGTGTGGCTACAGCCAGTGGCCGGCGGGCTCGCGGTCGGATTGCTTGGTTACATGGTCCCTGAGGTGCTCGGCGTCGGCTACGATCAGGTTGACCGTGTGTTGAGCGGGGACGTGGTCTTCCGAATGGTGGTACTGCTCGCGCTGTTGAAGATCGTCGCTACCTCCGTCTGCTATGCCTCGGGCAATGCGGGAGGAATATTCGGGCCGAGTATGTTCATCGGCGCCATGATGGGGAGTGCAGTGGGCTGGATTGCTCATCGCGTGATGCCTGGGGCGACGGCAGGGCCGGGTGCGTACGCCCTCGTCGGCATGGGTACGGCATTCGCCGGCATCGTCCGCACTCCGCTCACGTCGGTCATCATGATCTTCGAGGTCACGCGGGACTACACGATCATCGTCCCGCTCATGATCTCGAACCTGATCGCATTCTACATTTCCCAGAAGCTGCAGCACGAGCCGATCTACGAGGCGCTTGCTCGGCAGGACGGCATCCATCTTCCGACCGGCGCCTATCGACAGGACGCCCGACGACTTCGCATCAGCGCCGCGATGCGAGTTGCGCCCGAGCCCTTGCCGCACGATCTCGACGTGCGCCAGGCGGTCGGCCGCATCGGCGCGAGTGCACTGCCTTCGTGGCCTGTTGCCGATGCCAACGGTTTGATCGGCATGCTCCGGACGAGCGATCTCACGGCAGCGATAGAGGCAGGGCGCTCAGCGACCACGCTTCAGGAGCTGATGCTGGACGCGGGTGGAACGACGGAGGGAAACACACGCGACATCGATGTCGCCCACGTACATGGCGACCAACCACTCGGCCAGGCGCTCGCGCGGATGGGCGAGACGCGCCACACCGTACTCCCCGTCGTGAGCCGAGGCAACATCCGGTTGCTCCTGGGCATCGTGACCCTTCCGGACGTGCTTCGCGCGTACGGGGTGGAGCGGCTCGATCAGCTGAGTCCTTCCGATCTGGCGCACGATGAGTGATCCCGTCCGTCCGCTCGCATCGCCTGCGCCGACGGCGAGTGCATCGGAGTTTGTCGTGACGTTTACCGCCATCCTCGTGGTGATCATGGTGCTGCTCGTGGCGGACACCTCGCTCGCGCGCGTGGACAGGCGGGAGTCGGCCATGCATGCAGCGGCACTGTACCGCGAAGGTCGTGAGCTCCTGGTGCAAGGACACCCGCGCACGGCGGCTGAGCGGTTCGCTGCGGCGTTCGGCATGGAGCGCAGCAACACGCGCTACCAACTTGCACTCGCGGAGGCACTCCTCGACGACGGACGGCTGGAGCTAGCGGAAGCGACGCTCACGTCGTTGCTGGCGCGCGCCGAGACGGACGGCGGGGTCAACGTCGCAATGGCTCGCGTGTTGGTGCGAGAGGGGCGGACGGACGAGGCGAAGTCGTACTATCATCGCGCGATCTACGGGCACTGGGGCGCCGACAGCGTGCGCGCGCGTATCGCGTCCCGGCTGGAACTGATCGATTTGCTCGCCGCACAGGGAGCCAAACAGGAATTGCTCGCCGAATTGCTGCCACTTGGAGAAGTTCTGCCGGACCGCCTCGCGCTGCGCAAGCGCGTCGGGCACCTGTTCGTCTCGGCCGGATCGCCAGCACGCGGCGCGAGCATTTTCCGTGAGCTACTCCGTCAGAACCCCGCAGATGGCGATGCATACGCAGGGATGGGCGAAGTTGCGCTGTCACTCGGCAATTTTCGGACGGCGCGGGCTGACTTCCTGCAGGCCTCGCGCCTACTACCCGAAGACACCGCAATCGCAGCGCGGCTCGCGCTTTCCGATACCATCTTGGCGATCAGTCCGATCGAACGCGGGAGCGGGACGCACGAGCGGTTCGTTCGTGCTCGAGACATTCTCGCACGCACCGTCGCGACGGCTGAGTCGTGCCCTGTACCAAGCGGGAGTCGTGCGGAACTTGCCGCATCCGCACGGCGCACCCTCGCGGCAGTCGTGCGCCGACAGCAGGAAGATGCAGAGAGTGAACGGGTGCTCGCGCTAGCGAGCGATCTCTATGCCTCCATGCCCGCCTCGTGCTCCAGTGTTCGTACCCCGTCCGGCGAGGCGCTGGCATTGATTCAGGCGCACCTATCGCAATAGCGCAGCGGACGCCGACACCGCGTCGCGCGGCCAGCGTCGCTACGACATCGAGGTCTGCTTGGCCGCCAATCAGGCCAAGCTGTTCCACATGGGACTGCAGGCCCCGCCGGCTCGTTCGACGCTGGCCGATGCGCTGAATGAGCGCGACTGGCGCATCTACCACGCGCTGGCGCAACGGCTGATCGCGCGCGCCCGCGTGCTGTATGCCGACGCGCCGTCGGTGCTGGAATCGGTTCTGGACCTCGAGGCGAGCGTCCATGCGCTGGACGCCACCACCATCGATCTGTGCTTGAGCCTGTTCCCCTGGGCTCCGTTTCGCTCCACCAAAGGGGCCATCAAGCTGCACACGTTGCTCGACCTGCGCGGTGCGATCCCCGCGTGCATTCACATCAGCGATGGCAAGTTGCACGAAGTGAATGTGCTGGATCTCCTGCCCGTCGAGGCTGGGGCCTTCTACGTGATGGATCGCGGCTACCTGGACGACAAGCGCTTGTACG
>Ga0208080_1000318_pt1 | contig 24131 bp, 28 predicted proteins | sample NGESurdeep092012_3_FD_184476 | JGI IMG/M metagenome (GOLD analysis project Ga0208080, IMG submission 184476) | Arctic peat soil microbial communities from Barrow, Alaska - NGEE Surface sample 210-3 deep-092012 (SPAdes) | ecosystem: Environmental > Terrestrial > Soil > Wetlands > Peat ...
GTTAGGCCTCGACGATCAGGCCTGGGACTCTCAGTGCTCACCGGCCGGCGGCTCGGACACCAGCCTGGCCTACAGGCCGCCGGTGCAGCCCCATTAGGAACTCGCGCTCATCGCCGAGCCGTCGGTCGCCGCTGTCGGTGCGGTGCTCGCCGCTCGGTGCCGCAACCCGGCGCCCTGGATTCGGTCCGCGGTGGGCACCCTGGGTCGCTTCGCCGCGGAAATCACTGCCGGGGACATGCTGGGGCTGCTCGAGCGCGGCCGCGCGAACATCGCGGCCGCAGAGCGGTCGCTTGCGCGGCTGGCGTTCCGACACGACGGCGCTACGGCGGGCCTGCTCGCCGTGCTGTCGTTTGGCCCGAAGCTGTGGTGGCGGGTCGGCGGCGTCGAGGTGCCGTGGCGCGAGCGGGTCGCGCCGCCGCCGCGGACCCGGCCGATCCCCGAGATCGCCGCGCGCGGCGATCGAGACGCCCGCGACGTACGGCTCCTGCTCCTCGCGCTGCTCGGCACCGGGCTGACCGTCGACGAGTTGCTCGGCGTCCGCGTCAGCGACGCCGGTTCGCTCGACGCCGCCGGCCGACTCGTTCCGGACCTCGACGCCGAGCCGCCGGCCCTGGAGTACTCGCCCACCGAGGGCGGGCAGCGGAGGTTGACCTTCCTGTCGTTCGAGGCGCGGGCCGCGGTGCAGGAGCGCCTCGCCGGCGGACACCCCGGCCTAGACGAGCCGCTGCTGCTGCCCGGCGCCGCCGCCGCCGTCAGCAGCAGTGCGGCCGCCGTCCGCTCGGCGGCCCTGATCAGCGCCGGCAATGACGTCAACGTGTCGTTGTGCCGGGCAACCGGTGACTTCTTCCGCGCCTGGGGCATGCCGGGCGCCCGCTTCGACGCCCGCAGGTCCGCACCGCCACCCGACGAGGAGCCGACATGAAGGCCGCTCGCCTGCACCAATTCCACTCGCCCCTCGTGGTCGAGGAGGTACCCGACCCGCAGATCACGTCGCAGTACGACGTCATCGTCAAGGTCGGCGCCGCGGGTCTGTGCCGGACCGACCTGCACATCCGGGAGGGCGAGTTCGACGAGGCGCAAAAGGAGGCGAACCTGTCGCTGCCCTACTCCCCCGGCCACGAGAACGCCGGCTGGGTCGAGGCCGTGGGCGAGGCCGTGACGAACGTCGCGCCCGGTGACAAGGTCATCCTGCACCCGCTCATCACCTGTGGGCTGTGCCGGGCGTGCCGCGACGGCAACGACGTGCACTGCGAGAACAGCAGCTTCCCCGGGCTGTTCGCCGAGGGCGGCTTCGCGCAGTATCTCAAGACCGGCGCCCGCTCGGTGATCAAGATGGACCCGGGCCTCGAGCCCACCGACGTCGCTCCGCTCGCGGACGCGGGGCTCACGGCGTACCACAGCATCCGCAAGGCGGTGCCGCTGCTCTACCCGGGGACCCGCTGCGCTGTCATCGGCGCGGGCGGCCTCGGCCACATCGGCATCCAATGCCTGAAGGCCATGGTGCCCGCCGAGATCATCGTGCTCGACACCAACGAGGAGGCGCTATCGCTCGCGACCGAGTGGGGCGCCGACGACACCGTGCGCGTCGACGGCACCCAGGTCTCGCGAGTCATGGACCTCACGGACGGCAAAGGCGCCGAGGTCGTCATCGACTTCGTCGGCGAGTCCGGCGCCGAGCACTGGGGCGTCGACCTGCTTCGCCGCGGCGGCAGCTTCTTCGTCGTTGGGTACGGCGGAATGCTGGAGGTCCCGACGATGCGGATCATCCTCACGGAGATCAACTTCATCGGCAACCTGGTGGGCAGCTACAACGACCTGGTCGAACTCATGACGCTCGCCGCGCAGGGCAAGGTGCGCCTGCATACCGCGACCTATCCGCTCGACGACATCAACACCGCGATCGACGACCTCAACAGCGGTCGGCTGCGCGGGCGCGGCATCCTCGTGCCGTAGCCCCGACCGCTCCTGCTGACACCGACGTCGCCCGCCTCGGGTCCCGTCGCTGGGTCGACCCTGACCGCCTCCACCTCGCTGACAGAGGTAATCACGGGCACACCACGCGGAACGACTTCCGCGATTCAGCAGCGGTCGCAATGCTGGAAGCACCTAACGATCATCCGGATCTGCCAATGAGCGCAGTGACTTCAGTCCGACCACACCACTGGCGCACGAAGGAAGCCTCGGGTGTACGAGAGCGCGACCGCAGCCGTTGCCTGCTGGGCGGCAGCCCTCAGGTGTCGTTTCTGACGGGGCGGCGGCCGCTGGGCGCGATGACTCCGTAGACGCGGGTGACGTGCAGTCTGACGACGAGTCGCCTGTGTTCGATCATCTCGTCGTGGAAGGTGTCGCGGTCGAGTTCGCGGTAGAACGCGGAGTGCACGGCGAACAGTTCCGCGGTTGCTGCATCACCGGGAACGCTGGCGATGTCGGAGAGGGTGACGTTGCCTTCGGCGACGGCGTAGTTCCAGAAGTCGTCACCGGCGACGTAGAGGGCAGCGCGGGGGTCGCGGGCGAGGTTGCGGCTCTTCGCCCGGCCGGCGGTGGTCGAGATGCGAATGACGCGACTGGCGCTGTCCGGGACGTAGAGCACGTTGGACATCTGGGGTGCGCCGTCGCTCTTGATGGTGGCGAGGGTGCCCTGCTGGCTGCCGGCGACAAGTGCCCATAGCTCGTCCGCTGTCGGCGGCATCAGGCGTTCTCGGCACGTGCGGCGGCGTCGATGAGCAACCCGAGGCCGATGCCGAGCATCCAGACGTCCTTGCTGATGCCTGTGCCGGCCGAGGTGGGCCAGATGCTGCCTGGCTTGTGCATGGCGGGGGTGCGCAGGTACATCGTCATGAGGCCGCCGGCGAAGGCGGTGAGGGACGCACCGGCAAGCCTGTTGGGCACGACGGGGGCGAGCAGCGCGGCGCCGGTGGCGATCTCCGTGGCGGCCAGCGCCTTGAGAAACGTCCTCGGCGGGATCTTCCGCAGCAACGGGAAGGCGCCCGCGGCCATGCCGTGCACACCGTCGGCTAGTTCTTCGCTGCCGTGCCACTTGTCCCAGCCGGCGTGCAGGATGTAGGCGCCGGTGGTCGCTCGGGTGGGGACGTCGCGGACGGGTACCCGCATGACGACTCCTTTCAGGTTGGGCTCAGACGCTGGTCGTCGGTGAGGTCACGGCGGCAACGAGCCGGTCGTGCGAGTGACGCAGGGCCGTCAGCACGTCGACCAACGACGGCTCGGAAGTCGAGGTCGCGGTCACGGCGTCACCACGATCTTGCCGAGCTTGCCGCTGCCGAAGTCGCTGAGCGCGTCGGCCGCACTTGCCAGCGGGTGAGTGGCGGCGACCGGAACTGTCAGTTGCCCGGCGGCGACCTGCTCGAGCAGCGCGGCGAGCTTGTCCGGGGTGTACGACGTCATGACCCCGGTCACCGTCACGTCCTCGCGGCCAACCTGTTCGGCGGTAGCGCCGACGACGGACGCGAACTGCCCGTTGGCGACAAGCAAGGAGCCCAACACGGCCGGGTCGCCTGCGGCGTGAACCACCTTCGTGACGCCGTCTGGCGTGACGGCGCGGAGGGCGACCGCGAGGTCGCCGGTGTAGTCGACGATGTCAGCGGCGCCGAGACTGCGGACGAACTCGGTCGCCCCACCTGGCCGCGCGGTCGCGACGACGCGAGCACCTCGTGCAGCCGCGAGCTGGACGGCGAACGCACCGACGCCGCCGGTCGCCCCGGAGACGACAACGGTGTCCGCGGCACCCGGGTTCAGCGCGTCGATCAGGTCCAGCGCAGTGACGCCGGCGAGCCCGACGGCGGCGGCCTGAACCGCGGTCACGACGTCCGGGATTGCGGTGACGCTGCGGGAGTCGACGATGATGTGTTCGGCGATCGGGCCAGCGCCGAGCTCGAGAGCGGTGTTGACGCCGGCGACGGAATCCCCGACGGCCCAGTTCTCGACGCCCTCACCGACGGCGTCGACGGTGCCGGCGAAGTCGCGACCGATGACGACCGGGAACGTGTGCGGCATGCGGTCCCAGACGTAGCCGGCGACCACCGCCAGGTCAAATCCGTTGATCGACGCCGCCTCGACGGCGACGCGAACCTCACCGCGACCGGGCGCACGGTCAGGAACATCCACAACCGCCGGAGACGCCCCCCGTGCCGTTACCGCCAACGCGCGCATGCAGCCACCCCTCCAGCAGGATCCGGGGTTGAGTCCCCGGATACTGCGAACGCTAACAGAAACGGGGAGCAGTCCCTACTTGGAGCGGTACGCTGCGGCTATGCCCGCGCCGCGGACTCGTGACGTCCGTCTGCGGGCTGATGCTGCTCGTAACCGGCGGGTGATCGTCGAGACCGCGCGCGAGCTGTACGGGCAGCGCGGACTGGACGCACCGTTCGACGAGATCGCGAAGATTGCCGGTGTCGGCAACGCCACCCTCTACCGGCACTTCCCGTCCCGCTGCGCTCTCGTCGCCGCCGTCTTCGCCGACACTCTGCGACGCATCGTGGACGCCGCTGCCTGGGCACTGGACAACCCTGACCCATGGGACGGATTCGCCGAACACATCAGGTTCCTCTGCCAATTGCAGGCGACCGACTGCGGCCTCGCGGACCTGCTCACCACCGAGGTCACCGGCGCCCCCGAGCTCGAAGAGCTCCGGACGCGGGCCTACCAGGACGCCGTCCACATCGCCGACCGCGCCAGGGCCAGCGGCGCCCTACGCGCGGACTTCGTTCCCGAGGACCTCGTGCTGCTGCTCATGGCGAACGCCGGTCTCGTCCACCGGACTGCGGACGCGGCACCGAACGCATGGAACCGCTTCATCGACCTCGCGCTCGACGGGCTGCGCACAGCCGCGGCCACCCCGGCCGCCCCCTCCCCCGGACGCGCAGCGATGCACCGCGCGATGACCAGACGCGGCCACGACCTCGGATACGGCTGACGTCCAAGTAAGACGCGACGACGCCTCGCGCGTCATCCAGGGCGGGTCAACGTCCGCTCATGCCGCGATGACGCATTACGGTCTTTGTCGATATCCGGGCCTGCGCTTCAACGCCCTGGCTTCTGGGTTGCGGGGAGTGCCGGAGGCAGATGTCCGCCCCGGCGGGGCCGTCAGAGTCTTCTTCCCAGACACTCGGCGCGGGCCCTCACCTCCCGCCCGTCGAAGGATGAAGACCAACATCGTGAATACAGCTGGGACGCTGTCCGCGTTGCTCAGGCGATTCGATCGGCATCCGACACTGTCTGCGCGTGCGGCAACAGATCAGTTGTAGCGGTCCTAGGGTCTATCTACGTTGAGTTGTGGAGTATCCCGTCAACGCCGGCTCTTGCCGCAGACCGTCGAGTTGATCTTGGCCTTGGCCGGGCAGCCCACCGTCTGGCGCTATGGCTACGACTTTGGGGGCGGAGGTCGGCCTGAAGTCCGGGTCGCTCCACCCGATCCTGATGCGCCTCGCCGACCGGGCCTCCTGGACGCTGCTTGGGAGGTGAATCCGCCGCTCGGGCGTCCGGCTCGCCACCTGTACCGCCTGGCGCCGTAGGGCCTGTCCGTGGTCGCCGAGGTGCGAGCGGCCGCAGCCCGACGCCAACCGCGACTCCAGTTGGGCCAGGCGACGTGATCGTCGTGCTGATCGGCCCGATCCTGCTCGGCACAATTGTCTGGGTGCTCGTCCGGGCCGGTCGAACGATTCCGGAGCTTCGCGTCACCTGGCGGCCAGCGGCGCCCGGCTCCTCGGACCTGGTTTCCACACCCGACTCGATCAAGCCAGGAATCGGCGTTCCCGGCAAGTCCGCTCTGCATAGAGTCCATCCACCTTCACACCATGCCCGGCGAACGTCTCCAACCACATGGTGACTCGTCGCCATCGTACCGAACCCGGGCCGGGCACTCGAAGCCCCGCGTCAAGTACCCCGCGGGCCGGTTCACAGCCAGAACCCTGCGGCCGAGACCGCTCGGTGGCCATCCGAAGGCAGGCCCCGAGGCAGGTGCTGGCCAACGCGAACCGCGCCTGAAGATCAGCAGGAGGCCTTCCGTCGCCGGGCCAGAAGAAGCGTCCTCATTTGCCGCGACTCGCGCTCCTGCCGATTACGGGATGTCGATGGAATCTGGCTGACTGCTCTCCACCGGCAGTCCGGCGTACGCCACGACCCAGCGACAGGACGGCGCGGAAATCCCATCTCTCGCGACATCGTGACTACGAGCAGCGACGGCCCGGCTGCTGGCACGCACGATGATGATTCGCCCAACCCCTCAACGTTTCTGCGTTGGTCGGGACAAGACCGTAGGCACCTTGTCTGTTCTGTTGGCCGGGATCTAAACGCCGGCCGTGCGTCCGACGAGGTCGACGCTCATCTGCCACAGGCGGGCCGCAGCGGCTGTGTCGTAGGAGGACCTGCTGGAGGTCTTCGTCTTGCTGTCGGCGAAGTACTTGCCGGTGACACCTTCGACCTCGGGTGCGGACGCCAGGTAGATCGAGGTGGCCGCGCCCTTCTCCGGAGTCTTCAGGAACGGCCGCACCAGCGGAAGAAGGACCCTCCACATCGGGGAGTGATCCTCGGCGGCGAATCCAGTGCGGACCACGCCGGGGTGCAGAACGGTGGCGGTCACGCCGCTGCCGTCCAGGCGGCGGGACAATTCGTAGGTGAACATGACGTTGGCCAGCTTCGACTGGTTGTAGGCCTGCTGCCCGGAGTACTTGCGTTCGCCCTGCAAATCATCGAAGCCGATCTTGCCCATGGCCTGGGCGCCGGAGGACACAGTCACGATCCGAGCCGGGGCGCTGGCCTTGAGCCGATCCAGCAGCAGATCGGTGAGCAGGAACGGTGCCAGGTGGTTGACGGCGAAGGTGTGCTCCAGCCCGTCGGCGGTGACATGCCGGGTGGCCCAGAACCCGCCCACGTTGTTGACCAGGACATCCAGGCGCGGGTACGCGTCGAGGACCTCGCGACCCAGCCGGCGCACCTCGGCCTGGGACGACATGTCGGCGGCGATCGAGTCCACCGCCGGATTGCCGGAGGCGGCGGCGATGTCGGCGGCGGCGGCCTGCGCCCGGACGTGGTCGCGGCCGACGATGCCCACCCGCGCACCCAGCGCGGCCAGGCCGAGGGCGGTGGCCTTGCCGATACCGCCGGTGCCGCCGGTTACGAGCACGGTCTTGCCGGCCATCGGGCCGCTGATGTTGTCAGCCATCGCTGACTCCTTGTCTATCGCAGAAGGGGTGCAGGGGTGGTGGGTTGCCGCCGGCTACGCCACGGCAACCCACCACGCCGCGCAGGTCAACGAACGATCTTGAAGTTGAACATCGGGGTGTTCAGCACGCCCATCAACCGCAGCCAGATCGGCAGTACCATCTCCGAGCCGCGAGCGGTAGTGATGTCACCGAGGTCAATGACGTCGGTGTGGCCGAAGGACTCCAACAGGCCGATCACGGTCTTCTTCGCCTCTGCGTCGTTGCCGGACACGAACACCGAGTGGTCGCCGTCGGCAATGGCCTTCGGGTTGACCATCAGCGCCGCCGTCAGCGTGTTGAGAGCCTTGACGACCTTCAGCTCGTCGAACGCGGCCTGGATCTGCTCACCCAACGAATCGGTGTCCTTGACGAACAGGGTGGGCGGAAAGCCCTTCGAGGAATCGAGGGGGTTGGCGATGTCAAGGAGAATCCTGCCCGCCAGGTTCTCCCGGCCGGCCGCCTCCAGCACGGCGATCGACACGTTGCCAGAGGTGGCGTTGACGATCAGCTCGGCGCTGGCGGCCGCCTCGGCGAAGGTCGCGAGCGTGACGTCGGTGTGTCTGGCCGCCCACGCCGCGTAGGGCGCGTTGCCCATGCCGTCGGGCGTCGTGCGCGCCATCGTCGCGGCAACGTCGCGGGTGCCGACGGTCACGTCGTGACCCAGCTCGGCCAGCCGACCCGCCTGGGCCTGACCGACCATCCCGGTGCCCAGCACTGCGATCTTCATCGTGGTTGCTCCCTGCAGGTTTCGGGGTGCCCCCGTACACCAACTACGCTAACAGACAGGTCTGTCTATGGCCAAGAGAACAGGCTGGGATCGGGTTGTGGGCAACGGCACAGACCGTCAGACAGACTTGTCTGTAGTCTATGAGTTCGGGATTGATCGGCACGGCAGAATGGCGAGGTGACACCCCATGGGCCCGGCGGGCACGACACCGCAACCGGCACGCGAACGCATCCTCGACGCAGCGTTTCGGCTGTTCTACGCCCACGGCCCTCGCGGCGCCGGGGTGGATACCGTCATCGCCGAATCCGGGGTGGCCAAGGCGACCCTGTACAAGCACTTCCCCCGCAAAGACGACCTCGTCCTGGCGTACCTGGACAAGGTCGACCAGGCCTGGTTCGGCGCCCTGCGCGCCGCCGCCCGCGACGCCGGCGACAACCCCCGCGACCAGCTGATCGGCACGTTTGACGCGCTGGACACCGCGTGCCGGCGGGAGGGCTACCACGGGTGCGCGTTCATCAACACCGCCGCGGAAAGCATCACTGGCAGCGACGTGCACGCCCGCACCATCGAACACAAGAACGTCGTCCGCGCCTGGGTGACCGACCTGGCCCGCCGCGCAGGCGCAACCCGGCCCGAACATCTGGCCCGCCAGCTGACTCTGCTCATCGACGGCGGCCTCGCCGCCGGGGTCCTGGACGCCGACCCCGCGACACCCATTGCGGCCAAGGCTGCCGCCCGGGTTCTTGTCGACGCCGCTTGCCAGCCCGCCTGACCCCCAACGGGTTGCCGCGGCACCGCCAAACCCGCCGATGCCAAGCACGCGCCGCGGTCGCCGACGACGCCCGCGGGAACCAGCGACACTCCGCTGGTGTCGCACCGAACCATCTCGGCTCCGCTCTCGTGACGCCGGCGCCACGTCATTTGGATTGGCCGGTGACGGTGTGGCTCGCCGCCCACTCGGGCGGCGAGCGACATGGTCCTGCGGTCCTAGCGGAATGCGCTCACGTTGTCGGCGGCCGATGAGGCGAAGGTCCGGCCGGGCGTCCGGTCAGCGTCTGTACGGCGTCGGAAACCTGCTCACCGCCGGCGGACCGGTCGGTCCCGAATTCCAGCAGCCCGTCGACGATTTCGGCGGGCATGCCCCCGCCGAGCATGGCTTGGCGGGCGGCGTCGGCGGGCAGGTCGACGAAGCGGAGCGGCTGGCCGATGGTCTCGGCGAGGATCGCCACCTGCTCGGCGTTCGTTAGTTAGCGCCTGAGGGCCGGTCACCTCGTCGGCTTTGCCCTCGTGGCCGGGCTCGGTCAGCGCCGCGATCGCGACCGCAGCGATGTCGCGCGGGTCTGATGACGGAGAGTCTAGCGTCGCCGCCGGTGCCGTAGACCGCACCCTGGCTATCGTCGTGCCCGCCCGCCCGGACAAGGGTGTCGCTCATGAAGCCATTGGGCCGAACGAACATCCAGGCCATGCCCGAGCCCTCGATGAGCTTCTTCCCCGCGCGATGCCACCGTTGCAGCCGGCTGGCCGCCGCCTCATCGGCACCTGGCCGCAGCCACGACCGCGCCGTCCCGTTCGCGCAGCTGCAGCGCCAACGGGGTCAGCGGGTACAGGCGCTCCACGCCAAGCAGAGCCGCGTCGAGGGTCTCCGGCTGGTCCACGTCACCGACCACGAACTCCACGCCGGGGCCCGACTTGCCGGCTGCCGACGGCTTCGGCACGCACCAGGGCGCGTACCCGCCAACCCGCCGTCGCGAGCTGAGCGACGACGTATTGGCCGACCGTCCCGGTCGCGCCGGTCACCAGGATCACTGCGCTGCCTTCGTTCAATGTTGTGATTTGCCGCCGGTGTCATTGGACCCGCCCGTCAGCGATCCAGCACAGACAGCCGTGCTGTGCGGCCAACTTGTGGTTCGATGACCGCACCGCCAACCCGCTGATCGCGATGCTGCCGCCGGTCCTGCACTTCCGAGCCGCGCACGACGGACGCCCGGACGGCTGGCTAGAGCCGATGCTGCAGTTCGTGGCCTGGGAAAACCAGGCGCAGGCACCCGGCGCCGACGCTATCCTGGCCCGCCTGGGCGACGTCATCGTCATCCAGGCCATCCGCGCCCACCTCGCCAGCTAGCCGACGGCGGCAGTGGATGGCTGCACGCGCTGGCCGAACCACAGCTTGGGCAGGCACTCGGGCTGATCCACCAGCATCCCGAAACACCGTGGACCGTGCCGGGACCGTGCCCCGGCTGGCCGCACACGTGGGGCTGTCCCGCTCGAAGCTCTCCGAGCACTTCACCGACCTCGTTGGTGAGCCACCCCAGCGCTACACCACCGCTGGCGCATGCACCACGCCCGACGCCTCCTACGCGAGGCCAACACGACCGTCGCCGCCGTCGCCGGGCGGGTGGGATACCAGACCGAGCCCGCATTCAGCCGCGCCTTCACCCGCTGGGTCGGGATCACACCCGGCGCCTTCAAACGCGACGACACCCAACACATCCGGCCGGCGACATCCCTGCGCCACCCCACCGGCCCCGAGCCGCATTGAGCGGCAGCGACCCTGCCGAACGCACATGACCCACCCGGGCCGTCGCCTTCGATACGCATGCGCGTCTCGGAGTTGGCGGGCCAGTGACAGCCCCTGGCAATCTCGGCCGTGGAGCCGTGGAACGGATAACCCGCACCCCGCAGCAGTGGATCACCACCAACACCGCAGACTGGATCGCCAACGACCGCCAGCTACGCCGGCTCATCGCTGAACTCCGCCAAGCCGCCGACGAGCCTATCGAGCTCATGCTGCAGGCGGACGAGTCGCACTGGGGAGCACCCAATCCGAAAACGACCCGAGGTCAAACCGCAAGCTGAGGCCGAGTGCCGAAAGTCTGCCGGTGCTGCTGCGACAGGTGCATGCCGGTCGTCGAGCACCAGATGGCCGGTAGCAGATAGTTAAGCGCGCTGAGCGGGCGGGCCGAGTTGTGCGACGAAACGAGCCGCCAGCGGCTCGTTTCGTCGCACAACTAACAAGGAAGGCAGGGTTGTGATCTTGCGCTATCGGTGACGCTGACGCTCGGCTTCGGAGGCTTCACACCGAGCTGTCGAACTGGTACGTCAGCCGGCCTGCCAAGAGCCACGGCGTCGGCCATCCACTTCGTCGACTGTTGATCACGGAACGGAGGCCGACCTGGCCCGTTGATGACGTCTCTACGCCGGCCACCGATGCACTGCCCTTGCCGACGCGAGTTGAGTGGGCAGTTGATCGGATCAGCGAACGCCGGAGACGGGAGGCGGACTGAATCATGTTCCCTTGAGACCGGCACGAAGGTCACGCCGTCGGCTCGCTCGATGCTGACGCCCGAGGATGCCGGCTTCGCGGCGTCCGCCCGAGCGGTCGTACCGTCACGTCATGACCGACACGTTCTTCGCCATCAGCTACACCCCCCTGCTGCTCCCGCTGTTGTCGCTGCTCGGGCTCGGTACGGCCTGGTCCGGGGTATGGGTGGACCGGGACGCGGTGCGCGTCCAGATGGGGTGGGGGTTTCGGGCTCGGATCCCCCGCGAGTCTGTACGCGCGGTCGCGCGGGACAGCGCTGCCGTCACTGGCTGGGGAGTTCACGGCTGGCGGGGCCGCTGGCTGGTGAACGGGTCTTCTGCCGGCATGGTCCGCATCAAGATCGAGCCACCCGCGCGAGCCTGGACGATGGGCGTCCCGGTACGCCTGCACACGCTTCGGCTCAGCACGACGCGTCCCGACGAACTGGTGACCCTGCTCAGCGGTGGCCGGTGACCCGACCGAACTGGTGATCCGGTCGCCGGTCGCGCTCGCCGTGGCACTGGCAGTGCCGGCGCGCTGAGAACGCGGCCGGATCTGCCGGCTTGAACATGGCTGGAGGGCGCTCCCGCCGTACGCTGGCCAAAAAGATCCAGAGGAGACGTCATGCTGGTCTCGACGATGAACGACCTGCCGGGGTACGCCGTCACCGAGGTGCTCGGTGAGGTTTTCGGCCTGACCGTGCGGGCCCGCAACATCGGCTCCCAGCTCGGCGCCCAGTTCAAGTCGTTGGTCGGCGGCGAGCTCCGGGGGATGACCACCGCACTGATCGAGAGCCGCAACCAGGTCATGGAGCGGATGGTGGACGAGGCGCGGGCCAAGGGCGCGGACGCCGTCCTGGCCATGCGGTTCGACACCAGTGAGATGGGTCCCAACTGGACCGAGATCTGCGCCTACGGCACAGCCGTGCGGATCAACCCGCTCTAGTCCGGCCGGGAGCGCAGCCCGCTGCCGCCGTAGCGGGATCGCGAGCTCCTCGGCCGCGCCCCGGATCCAGCGTCCGGGAGCCGCAGCCCGGCCGGTACTCCGGCAGGTCAGCCCCGAGCCCCGCGATCCCGGTCAGCTCCTCCCACTGCTCGCGCAGCCAGCCTTCGCGGCAGTCCACCTCGACGCCGTGTTCGACCCGCAGCAGGGTCGGGACGGTGACCAAGGTCGAGGCGGTAGGACACCGCCGGCGCGCTGTCATCGACCACCCCGGCCCGGACACCTCCGTCGGGAAGACCGGATCGTCCTGGGAGTAGACCGTCAACGAGGTACGACGCGCGAGCTCGCCGAGCACCGGCGCCACCAGCATGCAGGTGGGGCAGTCTCGCTTGACCACGACCACGACCACGATCACGATCACGAGCCCGTCCGGGAGGGGCTCGTCCGGCAGCACCACGAAGTACCACGGCGAGGGTGAAAGCGACGAAACTCGCCTCTTCACCCACCGCGTGGTTGCTTTTGGCCGTGCTGGGGACCGAAATCGGTACAACCCCATGGGTGAAGCGGAAGAGGCCGGCGCGAGAGGTCTAGCGAGGGGCGGTGCTGGATGGATCAGGCGACGGGCGGGCTGGTGGCCGGGCGGCCGCGGATGCCGACGGCGTACGGCATGGCAACGCAGTCGGACGGCACGCTGCCGTGGTCGTGGGCGGAAGAGCAGCTGCGCGCGGCGCGTAACTACTGGGTCTGCAGCACCCGCCCCGACGGCCGGCCGCACGCCATGCCGGTGTGGGGATTGTGGCTCGACGGCGCGGTGCTGTTCTCCACCGACCCGTCCTCGCGCAAGGGCCGCAATCTGACGGCCAACCCGGCCGCTGTGGTGCACCTGGGAAGCGGCGACGACGTGGTGATTGTGGAGGGTCGCGGGCAGCCGATGCGCGATGCCGACATGCTCGCCCGGTGCTGCGATGCCTACGAGGCCAAGTACGCCATCCGGCCGGAGCCGGACAACCAAGCGCAAGGGTTCTTCGCGGTCCGGCCGACCACGGTGCTCGGCTGGCGGGAGCGCGATTTCCCCACCTCGGCCACCCGCTGGGCGTTTGCGCCGTTCGCCTGATCAGGCCAGGCAGGTGATCGGGCCGCCGTTCATCGTGGTCATGTCGGCCACGGCGGGCGGCAGCGGGATCCGGGTCCCCAGCGGCTCGCCGTCAAGTTCGGAGTAGGCCCGGTGGAGGTTGCCGACCAGCCGCTCGGCCTCTTGCCAGTCGCCGAACCGCCCCGGGTCGGCAGCCTGCGCCGCCGCCAGCGGCGGACGTCCCGAGCGGTGTCCCGCCGCCGCGACCTCGGCGACGAACTCGGCGTACGCCGTCATGTCGTCGAGCACGCGGGCGATCTCGGCCCCTCGACATACCGGGCCGTGACCCGACACCAGCACGTCGGCCTCCAGCGCCCGTACCGCCGCCAACGCGCGCAGGAAACCGGCGAGGCTGCCTTCGAGCAGAAACGGCTGGCCGCCGTTGAAGGCCAGGTCGCCGGCGAAGACCACACCGTCGTCGGGCAGCCACGCCAGCACGTCGCTCCGGGTGTGCGCCGGGCCGACGTGAATCAGCTCTACCTGGCGACTACCCAGGTGCAGGGTGAGCCGGTGGGAGAACGTAACGTCGGGCGGGCGGATCTCCAGCTGGCCGTAGTCGGGGCCGGCGAACAGCTGCGCGGCGATCAGTCCGGCAGCCAGCACGTCCTCGCGGCAGTGCACATGCCCGATCACCGGGGTCGCGGCCGGCAGCAACCAGTTGCCGTAGGTGTGGTCGCCGTGGTGGTGGGTGTTCACCAGCGCCCGCGGAGCCGCCGTACCCGCCACCTCGGCGACCCGGGCCAGCAGCGCACGGTTGCGGGCCTCCGTCGATGTGGTGTCGACCATGAGGAAGCCGGCGTCCGCGGTCACCAGGCCGGTGTTGTTGATCATCCAGCTGCCGTCAGGTTGGACATAAGCCCAGACGCCGGTCGCGACCTCCAGCAACTCCGGTGGGCCCACTGTGGTTGCCATGGCGTTGCACAGTAGCGCGGATGCCGGCTCCGAATCCGCCGATGTTGAGCACACGTGCGTATCACCGCCCGGGTAACGCACGTACGCTCAACATCGGCGGTGGAAGACGATGGAGGACGGTGGAAGGGGTGGCCGGAGATGCAGCGTGTGACAGCTGCTTGTTGCTGATGCGCCGAAGTGTTATATTTGAAGGCGAATGCGCCCGGAGCGTCCGAGACACGTCAGCGCAACCCCAGCGGAGGTCCGATGTACACGCAGGGACTGGACGAGGCGCCCGGACCGGACGTTGACGAGAGCTTCGACCCGGCCAGCCTGCTGCCCGACGACGAGGCCAGCGCCGAGTTGCGGTTCCAAGCCCGGATTGACGCCGAGGACCGCATCGAGCCGACCGACTGGATGCCGGCGGAGTACCGCCGGACACTGATCCGCCAGATTGCCCAGCACGCCCACTCCGAGGTCATTGGGATGCAGCCGGAGGGCAACTGGATCACTCGCGCCCCCAGCCTGCGGCGCAAGGCGGTGCTGATCGCCAAGGTGCAGGACGAAGCCGGCCACGGTCTTTACTTGTACGGCGCCGCCGAGACCCTCGGCGTCAGTCGCGAGGAGCTCGTGGACCAGCTCGTCAGCGGCGAGGTGAAGTACTCGAGCATCTTCAACTATCCCACGCTGACCTGGGCCGACATGGGCGCCGTCGGGTGGCTGGTTGACGGCGCCGCGATCATGAACCAAATCCCCCTGTGCCGGTGCTCCTATGGCCCCTACGCCCGGGCCATGGTGCGGGTCTGCAAGGAGGAGAGCTTCCACCAGCGGCAGGGCTACGAACTGATGCTGACGCTCTCCCGGGGTACGCCGCAGCAGCAGGCGATGGCCCAGGACGCCCTGAACCGCTGGTGGTGGCCGGCCATCATGATGTTCGGCCCGTCCGATGCCGACTCGGTGCACTCGGCCAAGACCATGCGCTGGAAGATCAAGCGGTTCTCCAACGACGAGTTGCGGCAAAAGTTCGTCGACGTGACAGTGCCGCAAGCCGAGTACCTAGGCCTCACCGTGCCCGACCCCGACCTGCGCTTCAACGACGAGACCGGGCACTACGACATCGGTCCGATCGACTGGGACGAGTTCTTTGCCGTCGTCCGCGGTGACGGCCCGTGCAACCGGCAGCGGCTGGCCACCCGCCGCGCCGCTCACGAGAACGGCGCCTGGGTTCGTGCGGCCGCCGAGGCGCACTCCCGCAAGCAGCAGGAGCGGCAGCAGTCATCAGAGCCGGCCGCAACAGAGCCGGCCGCAACAGAGCCGGCCGCAACCGGCCAGGTGGCATGACGCCCGGCTGGCCGCTGTGGGAGGTGTTTGTCCGCAGCCGCAATGGCTTGGCACACAAGCACGTCGGCAGCGTGCATGCCGTCGATGCCACGATGGCGCTGACCAACGCCCGCGACGTCTACACCCGCCGCAGTGAAGGCACCTCGATCTGGGTAGTGCCCTCGGCGGCCATCACCGCCTCGGACCCGGCGGACAAGGATGCGCTGTTCGACCCGGCCGGCGACAAGATCTATCGGCATCCGACTTTCTACGACATCCCAGCCGACGTGAAGAACATCTGACGTGACCGCATCCACCTCCCCGGACGACGCGCAATCCCTGGTCGACTACCTGCTCCGGCTCGGCGACACCACCCTGGTGCTTTCGCACCGGCTCTCGGAGTGGGTCGGCGCTGCGCCCACGCTGGAGGAGGAGATCGCCCTGGCCAACGTGGCGCTGGACCTGCTGGGCCAGGCGCAACCGCTGTTGGCCCGGGCCGGAGAGGTCGAGGGCCTTGGCCGGGACGCCGACGGGCTCGCCTACCTGCGCGACGCCTGGGACTACCGCAACCTGCTGCTGGTCGAACAGCCCAACGGCGACTTCGCGCACACGATGCTGCGCCAGTTCCTCTTCGACTCGTACGCCGTGGAGCTCTGGTCCAGGCTGGCCACCTCGACTGACGCAACCCTGGCCGGTATCGCCGGCAAGGCGGTCAAGGAGAGCGCCTACCACGTCGGCCACAGCGGCGAGTGGGTGATCCGGCTCGGCGACGGCACCACCGAGAGCGCGCGCCGGACGCGCGACGCCGTCGCCGACCTCTGGGAGTTCACCGGCGAGCTGTTCGCCACCGACGCGGTGGACGAGGCGATCGCCGCCAGCGGGGTGGCGCCGCTGGCGAGCGAACTGGAGCCGGCGTGGCGCGATCGGGTCGACGCCGTGTTCGCCGACGCCGGACTGGAGGTGCCGACCCGCCAGTGGATGCAGTCCGGCGGCAAGCAGGGCCGACACACCGAGCACCTGGGGCATGTGCTGGCCGAGATGCAGTTCTTGCCCCGCGCCTATCCGGGGTCGACCTGGTGACCGCCGACCCGACCACCACGCCGGCCCGCGAGGCGGCAGCCTGGCGGGTGCTGGAGACCGTCCCGGACCCCGAGATCCCGGTGGTCAGCGTGGTCGACCTCGGCATCGCCCGCGCGGTGGAGGTGGACTCCTCCGGTGAGCAGGTGACAGTCGTGATCACCCCGACGTACTCTGGCTGTCCGGCCATGCGCATGATCGAAGACGACATCCGGACGGCGCTGGGCGCGGAGTTCGCCGCGGTCGAGGTCCGTACGGTGCTCACGCCGGCGTGGACCACGGACTGGATGAGCGAGCAGGGGCGGGCGGCGCTGCGGGCCTATGGCATCGCGCCGCCCGAGCCGCCGGACCCCCAGCTGTCAGCGCCCGGCGGTCGTCGGTCGCTGCCCGTGCTCGGCACCGGGCGGCCGGCGGCCTGTCCGCAGTGTGGCTCGGCAAGCACCGAGCGGGTCAGCGAGTTCGGTTCCACCGCGTGCAAGGCGCTCTATCGCTGCCTGTCCTGCCGCGAGCCGTTTGACTACTTCAAGTGTCACTGACTCCCACGCCGACCCGCGCCGCCGGAGCGCACACCTTCCACCGGTTGCGGGTCGTCGACATCCGACCGGAGACCGACGACACGGTCTCGGTCGCGTTCGCCGTACCGCCGGAGCTGGCCGAGCTCTATCGCTTCGTTCCGGGACAGCACTTGACGTTCCGGACCACCGAGAACGGCGAAGAGGTACGTCGCTCCTACTCCATCTGCGCCGGGCTGGACGACGGCGAGCTACGGGTGGCGGTCAAACACGTGCCTGGCGGCCGGTTCTCCGGTTGGGCGAACACCCGGCTGCGGGTCGGCGACGAGGTCGAGGTGATGACGCCGTCCGGGCGGTTCACCCTGAGCCCGGATCCCGCCCATGCCCGGCACTACCTGGCCATCGCGGCCGGCAGCGGCATCACCCCGGTGATGTCGATCTTGAGCAGCGTGCTGGCCCGCGAGCCGGACAGCACGTTCACCCTCGTCTACGGCAACCGGGGCGTCACCAGCATCATCTTCCGCGAGCAGCTCGACGACCTGAAGAACCGCTACCTACAGCGCCTGCAGGTGCTGCACCTGCTCAGCCGGGAGCGTCAAGACGTCGATCTGCTCAACGGCCGGATCACTGCCGAGAAGGTGCGGGAGTTGGCCGCGACGGTGATCGAGCTGGATAGCGTCAACGAAACCTTCCTCTGCGGCCCGGAGCCAATGACGATGGAGGTCCGGGAGGCGCTGCTCGACCTCGGCGTACCGCCGACCCATATCCACCTCGAGCTGTTCGGTACGCCGCATGTCAGCGCCGCCGTCGTCCGGCCAGTTGTCGCCGGCGACGCCCGTCATCTCACCGTGGTGCTGAACGGCGTCAAGACCGAGCTGGAGATCAGTCCAGCAGACACCGTGCTCGACGCCGCCCTGGCCAGTGGCCTCGACCTGCCGTTCTCCTGCAAGGGCGGGGTGTGTGCCACCTGCCGCGCCAAGGTCTGCGAGGGCGCGGTCGAGATGGCCGTGAACTACGCGCTGGAGCCGTGGGAGACCGAGGCCGGGTTCGTGCTCACGTGTCAGTCTCGCCCGGTGAGTGCCGCGGTCACCGTGGACTATGACCAATCCTGATCGATCGCGCAATGCCGCCTCGAGGTCGACGCAGACCTGACGGACCTTTGCTCGGTGACAGTTCGCCCACTCCGCCGAGAAGATCGACCGCTGATGCGACCGTCTCAGTGCGGGCTATTGTGTGATCTGCGCAGATCCGGTCCGTCGTGTGGCTGGCAGCCTGCGCTGACGACCGGATCCCCCACTCTAAGGAGGCTCGCACCATGATCGTGGAGATCGGACGGCGCAAGACCGGAGTCGACATCCTGCTGGGGATCCTGCTCGTGGTCGCTGGCGTGATCATCCTCGGGGACACCGCGCTGGTGACCGTCGTGTCTGTTCGGTTTCTCGGCTGGGCGGCACTGATTGTCGGTGTCGCAGAACTGCTCAGCGCCCTGTTCCGGCTCCGCGCCGGGCACTTCTGGTCGACAGCGCTGGGCGGCGCACTGCTCGCGGTGCTCGGGGTGTTGATCCTGCGTAATACCCTCGCCGCGGCGCTGACCCTCACCCTGGCGGCCGGAGCACTGTTCCTGGCAAGTGGCGTGACGCGCGTGGCCATGTCATTCGCCGTTCCCGAGCACCGTTGGGGCCTGCTCGTCGGCGGACTCGCATCGGTGGTCCTCGGTGTGATCGTCCTGTTCAACATCGTTACTGCCACTTTCACCCTGCTGGGCGTGCTGCTGGGTGTGCAGATCTTGGTCGAGGGCTTCACGCTCATGTTCCTCGGCCGACCTTACGTCCGCGAGGTTCCGGCCAGGTCCACGACTGCTGGGGTCAGCAGCGGGCAGCGGTAAAGACGCAGCTCGCGGCGCCCGGAGAGCACGCAAGCACCGTCGCCTCCGGGCGCCAGGCGGTCGGCCATCGGGCCATATGGCCTATCGCCCGCGACGGAGTTCCCGCAAGTTGATCACGAGAGCCACAGCCGCCCCGATGGTGAGCACGACGGCCAACACAGTCTGCCAGTGCCGGAGTAGGCCGAGCGCGACCAGCATCGCCGCTGCCAACGCCAAGCACGTGGCGACCAAGCCGGTCACGAACGCCAGCAGACGGCGGCGGGCGACGGCCTCGACCGCGGCGAACAGCAGCGCCGACCCGGCCAGGGTCGTGAGCACGGCCAGCGGCGGTCCGATCAGGACGACCACGATCGCCAGGATGAGCAGCGGGGTGCTCAGCGCGGCCCAGATCTTGAGAAAGCGGGTCCGGGCGTCCCGCGCCTCGGCGTAGGGCAGGTTGCGCTGGCGAAGATGAGCCTGGACCGGCTCCGGTGTGGGCGGGCGGGCGACTGAGTCCCGGTGCGCTTCCCGCTCCTCCGCCAGCCGTGCCCGATCGGCCGTCCGAGCGGCCAGCTCACGCTCGCGCCGCTCGAGCTCTCCGCGGCGCGCTCGGGACAGGTCTCGGGTGTCGGCGTACGCCGCCAGGGACAGCGACTGCGCCCGCAGGCCGCGCAGTGCCGTTCGCTCGGCCGCAATCTCCGCATCCAGGTCACTCAGCTGCGCCGTAAGTCCCGCAATCGTTAGGTCGAGATGAGCCACCACCTCGGCATCCGTGGGGCAGACCTTCGACAGACCGGCCCAGCCAAGCGGGTCGGACCAGGACGTGCGCAGCGCCCCGCCGCGTTCATAGCGTGGACCGGCCGGGGCGCGCTCCCCGCCGAACCGGTCCCCGGTGTCCAGCCCCCACAGACCACGGAAGTCTCGAACCCATTCCGTCGCGTCATTGATGACCACGGGTTCCCACTCGGCCAACTGTCCGGGTCCCACGGCCAGTCCGTCGCCGCGGGCGTAGTCGACGTACGGAATGCCGAATCCGCCGCTGGAGATGGGGTCGTTGCGCCACCGGAGCAGTCGACGCTGAGCGCTCTGCACGGTGCGCACCACTCGCCGCAGGGCCGGAAGCACGACCGAGACGACGTAGTCGCCGGGCAGGAAGGCGCCGGAGTGCGATCCGGCACCGGCGAAGACGACGGGATGGTCACCTTCGCGGTGCAGGTCGGGATCGTCCCAGCGGCGGCGCAGGTCGTCACCGTGATAGTCGTGCGAGGAGAAGGCAACCCAGGCCGGCTCGGTCCGACCGTCGGCCTGGTCGGTCAAGTAGACAGTGACCATCTCCCAGTCAGCCTCGTGATCGTTGACGCCGTGAAAGGTCGACCGCCAGTCGTTGAAGGCATAGAAATACCAGTACTGGAGCACGGTGTAGCCACCGTCGCGGACCACTCGCCCGTAGTACGGGTAACGGCCGCTGTGCCGCCGCTCTCGGGCCACCGTCTCCGCGGCGGCGACCGCACCGCCGGGCACCCGCCCCCGGACCAGCAACGACAGTCGCAGCAGCCCGTCGATCAGGCGCGCCAGTACTCCGACCGTCGTGAACCGGCCCTCCGCCCGCAACCGCGGCCGGTCCTCGCGCCGCCACTGTCGATACGCCGCGCGATCCAACGAAGCCTGCACGAACCGCAGGCTGAGCGGCCGGTCGCGAGAACTCCGGCCCACGTCGCACAGTTCGTCCAGCGTCAGCGTTCCGGCTGGAATGAGCAGCGACTCGGCCTCGCGGCGGCCGCCCGCGAGGCTGCCTGCCCACAGGCTGCACTGGGCCACGTACGCCCGCACGCAGGTCGGAAAGAACAGCTCACCCTCGGTGTAGCGGACGACCGGCTCGAAGGACCGCAGCAGGGACAGGTCTTCGCTCTCGGGGTCCCGCACCGGCACCGGTCCAACGACGGAAGCTGTCACGGCCGACACGCTAACGCCTCCGATTCGTCGGATACGGCCCACCGGCTGCCGGCGCCAGGGCGCGTCCGGGCCTCGCCTGCGCCACCGCTGGCTGCCGGGTGACACCGCAGTCTCCGCCGTGCAAGGATCACGCTGAGCCGCGATGAGGAGCACTCATGAGCGATGTCATTCTCGGCCTGCTGGCCCTTGCAGTGGGGGCGTTGTTCTGCTTCCGCGGTTACCTGACGATGCGCCTCGTGATCCCAGTCTGGGGAGCCTTCGCCGGTTTCCTGCTCGGTGCGGGGCTGGTCAACGGATTCAGCAATAGTCGGTTTCTGGTCGGTGCGCTGTCCTGGGTGGTCGGCATCGCGGTCGGGCTGCTGTTCGCCGTCCTCGCATATGCTTACTACGAGGTTTCGGTCGTTCTGGCCATGGCGGCGACCGGATTTGTCCTCGGCGCGACCCTCATGGTGGCGCTCAACGTCACCTGGACCTGGGTTGTCATCGTGGTTGGCGTTCTCGCCGGGTTGGCATTGGCCGTTCTGGCCATCCTCGCTGATCTCCCCATGATTCTGCTCGTCGTACTGACCGCAATGGCCGGCGCTGCCACGCTTGTCGCCGGGTGCATGTTGGTCGCGGGATCGCTCAACACTGCCGACGTCGGCAGCACCAGGGTGATCCAACAGATCCAGCAGTCACCCGGCTGGTGGATCCTCTACGTCGTGGTGGCGGCTGCCGGCGTCGTGCTGCAGATCCGGACAACGGCGTCGATACGGCGCAGCCTGCGCGCCCAGTGGGCCGCGGACGGCGGACGCCGACTCTCTCACCGGTAATCCGGCGCAATTCGTCCTTTTGTTGAGACTTAGGACGGCCACGCCAGCGGGAGCACCCTTCCGGTCGCCGCCACGAGCGCCGCGAGGGCGGAAACCAGCGCTCCGGTGGACAGCCACCATGACCGCGAGCTGACCGCGAGCACGCCCAGCGGCGACTAGTGGTCCGTCGACCCAACGGTCCGGCCTCTCGCCGGAGCACATCCGGGCGAATCAATCGATTCAAACGATCAGCACCGTCCTGGTCACTTGGCCAGCTCCTGAATCGCCCGGCCACGTGCCGTGCACGAACACGGCGTCACTGGGCATCGGCTCACTATCCTCCATCCGGGGGTCGTGACCCAGTCCGCGGACGCCGAGGACAACGAGCTCCGGCCCGTGCGCCATGCCGGGAAAGACGGCAGTGTCGATCAGCGCATCGGACGGGCATTCAGTGCCGACCGTCAGGTGTCCTCCGCGACCTCGGACTGGGTCAACCTCATCGAATTGAGATACCCGGGTCGCAATGATCCCCGCTTGCTACGACGGTCGTCGGCGACAGTACGGCGCCAAAGATGGCCCCAGATGTCAAACGGATGCTGCACATTGCACATGCACCCTCGATTTAAGGTCACCCCCAAGCACAGGGCAGCAACCACGGTCAGATCAGATCAGAAGTCCACCGCATCGCGGCTCAGCGGGCAGGTCATGCAGTGACCGCCGCCACGCGCAGTTGTTCGGCGCGACCGAGCGCGATTGTGGGCAGCCGGTCGGCGCTCGTCACTCGAAGTACGGCCAGGTCCAGTCGGGTGGAGCGGCCGACCAGGGCTGCCTGTTCCTGCCGCCCGCTGCTGAACACGACGGTGATGACGCCGCCATTTGCCCCTGCCGCGATGACGTGGTCGTTGGTGAGGATGTACCCGTTGGCGTGGAGCGTTTCCCCGCTTCCGCTGCCGCTCGACGCCCCGTTGCGCACCGCGATCGTGACCACGGACGGTAGGACTGCGTCGGCGATCGTGGAAGCCGAGCAGCCGCTCACCCTGACTGAGCTACTGGTCTGGTGCACGACCACGCCACCGACCCCACCAGCAACCAGGGCGATCACCACACCTGCCGCCGGAAGGAGCCACCGCCGCCGGTCAGGCCTACGGACGACGTCGCCGGAGGACGTCGGTGGTGGCGTCGCCGGGTTAGCCACCGAACTCAGCGGGACCGTTCATTGCATCCCGTCCGCGACGAGTGAAGGCGGCCCGGCTGTCGCGCCCAGTAATCTCATGCACAAGAGCTGGAACATAGCAGTGCACCCGGATCTGCGCCCAGGCCGAGAACAGCGCCGCTACCGTCCCGTCGACGACCAGAGGATTGCTGCCGCCAGCACGGCCGCGCCGTTAAGCGCCCAATGCAGCCCGATGGGCGCGAGCAGGCTGCCGCTGCGCCGTCGCAGCGCGCAGAAGACCAGTCCGGCCGCAGCGGTGGCGAGCACCGAGCCAACGACCCCCAGGACCTGGGTTGTCATCCCGCCACCCAGCTGCCCGCTGACGTTCTCATGCGCCGCCGCCAGCCCCAGCGAGGAGGAGATGTGCCAGAGTCCGAACAACGCTGATGAGACGACAGCCGCGGCTGCGGTGCCCCAACTGCGTGCCAGAGTCGCCAGCAGCACGCCGCGGAAGGCCAGCTCCTCGGGAACGACCGTTTGCAACGGGATCGACACGAGAGCCAGCAGCAACGCCGCCCCGAAGTTGTTGTGGTAGCGCTCGTCGAGGAACACCGCCCGGGTGCCGGGCAGCAACGCTCCTACGGCGACAGCACCCACCACCACACCGGCCGCGGCCCCGCCGTACCCGGCACCGGACCACCAATGCCTGCGCCCGAGCCCGATGTCGTCCCAAGACAGACCGGAATGCCGACCCAATACGACGAGCACGACCGCCCCCAGCGGGACGATCAGCGTTTGCAGTGACCCGGGGGCGAAGTACGCCGCCACATTTGTGCCGGTCAGCACCGAGACGACGACCGCCACGTCGGCGATGGGGCGGTCCCTGGTGCCGGGCTGCGGCCGGTCAGGCATCGATCGACCGTAGCCCTCGACGCGTGCGGTCAGTCCTTAGGGCGGAGGTCGCGGATGCGCTGCGCCTTGCCCAGTGAGCGCTCCAGCGTGCCCGGCTCCACGACGTCCACGGTGCTGCTGACGCCGATGTTCTGCTTGATTACGCGGGTGAGCTGCGCACTCAGCTCCTCCCGACCCTGCGCGGTGAAGTCCGCCGGGCGCGCCTCCACCCGCACGGTCATCTCGTCCAGCCGGGCCGGCCGGGACAGCACCAGCTGGAAGTGCGGCGCCAGTCCCGGCGTACGCAGGATGAGCTCCTCGACCTGGGTCGGGAACAGGTTGACGCCGCGCAGGATGATC